>Ga0126377_10001684_pt1 | contig 14683 bp, 13 predicted proteins | sample PanSoiMetPlot_22_FD_92647 | JGI IMG/M metagenome (GOLD analysis project Ga0126377, IMG submission 92647) | Tropical forest soil microbial communities from Panama - MetaG Plot_22 | ecosystem: Environmental > Terrestrial > Soil > Tropical forest > Bulk soil | place: Panama | collected 2016-02-17
GCAGCCGACGCCGCTCGGGTGTGACGGCATCACCACGCCGTGCAACTACGGCAATGGCCAGATCGGTGAGCTGCAGGCGAACATCAAGGGCCTGCTCGCCGGCACGCCGTCGAGCGCCACCCAGTTCGACGCGGAGCCGCAGGGCCTCTCGCTCTACGTGCACGGTCAGCCCGGGGCGAGTGACCCGGTGGTCCGCCAGCTGGAACGCGACACCGCCGCGATGACGAATCCGCACGACGCCTACAGCGGCGTCGACAACGAGCGGATCACGAAGTACCAGGCGGGCGCGCTCGAGCAGCGCGTGCTGCACATGCAGACCGCGGATCCGCTGCGGACGCCGACCTACACGCTGTTCCCGAAGCCGGATTACTTCTTCTCGACCTCGGGACCGAACATCAGCATCAACAACGCCTTCGCCTACGACCACGGCTACTACAGCCCGAACATCGACATCTCCTGGGTTGGCATGGTCGGCCCGGGCGTGGCGACCAAGGGCGTCGACGGGCCGCAGCCGGCGGACGGCAACCAGGCGCACGACCCTGAGTCGACGAAGACCGTGCCGGAAGCGAGCAAGGTCGGGACATGGGTCGAGGAGGCCGACTACAGGCCGACGATGCTGTACCTGACCGGCCTGCGCGACGACTACCAGTCGGACGGGCGGGTCATCACGCAGGCCCTTTCGTCGACGCCGCGCGCGCTCGCGACGACGGCCGACCTGGCGAAGGGCTACGCGCAGATCAACTCGAGCGTGGGCCAGTTCGCGACGGACACGCTCATCGCCGACTCGAAGGCGCTTGCGTCCGGCTCGGCGGACGACGACTCCGCCTACGAGGCGGAGCAGGAGACGCTGCGCCAGCTCGCCGACGACCGCGACCGCGCGGCGGCGAAGATCAAGCAGACGCTCGCAGACGCCGCGGCCGGGCACACGCCGAGCAACGGCGAGATCCAGAGCGGCCTCGCGCACGTGAAGGAGCTGCTCAAGCGGGCGCACACGCTCGCCTCGCAGTAGGTCTGGAGCGGTCCGGGGGCGGGGCGACCCGCCCCCGGGCTAGCGCCGCCGGCGCATCGCGCGCACCCAGCGCCCCGTGACCCGCAGCAGCTGCAGCGTGTCCTCGCGCAGCGCGCGCTCGCGGTCGGCGTCGCGGGCGCTGCGCAGGCCCGCCACCGCGCGCACCGCGCGGGCGAGCTGCACGTCGTAGGGGAACCACCAGGCGGGCCGTCCGATCGGCGGGTCCCACGTGATGACCTTCGGCTCCGCGCAGGTGCGCAACGCGATCGCGCCGCGCGTGCGACCGATGCCGGCGCGGCCGACGCCGCCCCACGGGACCTGGGGCGCGGAGCGGGCGACGAGGTGGTCGTTCATCCAGACCATGCCCACGCGCAGCTCGCGAGCGATGCGGGCGCCCTTGTAGCGATCGGCCGTCCACACCGAGGCGCCGAGCCCGGGGTCGAGCTCGTTGGCGCGGGCGATCGCTTCCTCTTCGGTCGCCACCGCATCGACGACGAGCACCGGCCCCGGGACCTCCTCGCGGGCCAGGCGCGCCTCGGCGGACACGCCGCTGAGCACCGAGGGCGCGTACCAGGGGCCCTCGGCCGGGCCGCCGCAGTGCAGGGTCGCGCCCGCCGCCACGGCGTCCTCGACGAGCTCGGTCACGCGCTGCGCACGGTCGCGCGAGACGAGCGGGCCGATCGACGTCGCCGGGTCGCGCGGGTCGCCGACGGGCAGCGCGCGCGCCGCCGCCACCACCGCCGCGAGGAAGCGATCGTGGACCGGCCCAAGGCACAGCGCGCGCTCGACCGACCCGCCGCATTGACCCGCGTTGGCGAACGCCGCCCATGCTGCCCCGCGCGCGGCGCGCGGGACGTCGGCGTCGGCGAGGACGAGCATCGCGTCCTTGCCGTCGAGCGCGAGCACCGCCCGCTTGAGCCCGCGCGCGCACGCCTCGCCGACCTCGCGCCCGGCGCGCGTCGACCCCGTGAAGCGCACCTGCGCCACGGATGAGCGGACGAGCGCCGCGCCGGCGTCGGTGTGGCCGTGCACGACCTGCAGCAGCCCCTCGGGCAGCCCCGCGCGGGCGAAGACCCGCGCGATCCGCTCCGCGCACAGCGGCACGTGCGGAGATGGCTTGAGCACCACGCCGTTGCCCGCCATGAGCGCGACCGCGACGTCGCCCAGCGGCGTCGCGAAGGGCTCCGCGGCGGGGCCGAGCACCCCAACGACGCCGAACGGCTCGTAGGTCCAGCGGCCGCGCTTGACCGGATGCTGGGTGCGCGAGAAACGGATGCGCTCGCCGGCGAGGATCCGGGGGCCGTTCTCGCCCAGCCACTGCAGCGTCTCGACCGCGGCAAGCAACTCCATGACGCCGGCCTCCGCCCGCGGGCGCCCCTGCTCTGCGCCGAGCAGGTCGGAAAGCTCGTCGAACTCGTCGATGACCGCCTGGGCCGCGCGGGCCATGTAGCCGGCGCGGTCGCGCGGGCGCAGCATCGCCCACAGCGGCTGCACGCTGCCCGCTTGCTGAACGGCGGCGACGACGCCGGCGGGCGTGGCCACGGGCACCGCGCCCAGCCGCGCGCCGGTGGCCGGTGAGAAGGACTCGAGCTGCTGCTGGCCCGCCGCCACGGGAAGGCGAGGCTACCTGCGCACGGCGTAGGCCACGTTGATGAGGCCGATCGCGATCCACGCGACGATGGCGACAAGGAACCCCTCCACGCCGCTCATCGCCGTCGCCACGCCGGTGGCGCCGATGCCGCAGCCCATCGATCCGAGGGCGAGGATGACGCTCCCGGCGGAGGGCCCGGGGGTCCGCGGGCGCTGCGCGACCTCCGCCTTCACCCGCGCGGCGACGCGCGCATCGATCCGTGCGTCGACGCGCGCATCGATGGCGCGCTCGATGCGGTCGAGGAACGTGTCGATCACGTGTGGCTCGAGCTCGCGACCGAGCTCCAGCCGCGTGCGCAGGGCGGCCTCGAGCTCGTCGCGCGGCAACTCCGGCGTTGACATGTGCCGGTGATATCGCCGTGCGCCCGCGCGCACAATGGGGCTGGCTGCAGGACGCTCAGCGTCCTCTGGCGCGTCGGATCTCCTCCAACCGCGCGCGGAGCGCCGCCTCGGTCTCGCCGGGGTCGTAGAAGCGCTCGCCCGCCACGCGGTCGGGCAGCAGCTCCTGGTTGGAGACCTGATCCGGCAGGTCGTGCGGGTAGTCGTAGCCGACCCCGCGCCCGAGCGCGGCGGCGCCCGGATACGCGGCGCTTTGCAGGTAGGGCGGCGGCGGCTGGGCGCCGTGCTCGCGCACGTGGGCGCGCGCGGCGCCGATCGCCCGCCCGGCGGCGTTGGACTTCGGCGCCAGTGAGAGGTAGATCGCCGCCTGCGCGAGGGCGTAGACGGCCTCGGGCAGCCCGACGTGCTCCACGGCCTGCGCCGCGTCGACGGCCACCTGGAGGGCGCGCGTGTCGGCGTTGCCGACGTCCTCCGAGGCCAGGATCACCATCCGTCGCGCGATGAAGCGCGGGTCCTCGCCCGCCTCGAGCATCACGGCCAGGTAGTACAGCGACGCGTCGGGATCCGAGCCGCGCGTGGCCTTGATCCAGGCGGAGATCGTGTCGTAGTGGCGGTCGCCGGTCTTGTCGTAGGTCAGCGCCCGCCGCTGGAGCGCGTCCTCGGCGGCGTCGAGGGTGACCGAGCCGTGCGTCGCGGCGGCGAGCTCGAGCGCGGCCAGCGCCGTGCGCGCGTCGCCGCCGGCGCGCGCCGCGAGGAACTCGATGGCGTCGTCGCCGGCGGGCACGCCGAGCGGCTCGAGCGCGCGCCGCAGGAGGATCTCGATGTCCGCGGCGAGCAGTGGGCGCAGCTCGTAGATCTGGCAGCGCGACAGCAGGGCCGCGTTGACCTCGAAGTACGGGTTCTCGGTGGTGGCGCCGATGAGCGTGACGAGGCCCTCCTCGACCGCCGGCAGCAGCGCGTCCTGCTGGGCCTTGTTGAAGCGGTGGATCTCGTCGAGGAAGAAGACGGTCTGCTCGCCGGTGGTCTGCCGGCGGTGCTTGGCGCGGTCGATGACCTTGCGGACCTCGGGGCGCCCGGCCTCGACGGCCGAGAGCTCCTCGAGCGCCGCGCCCGCCGCGGCGGCGACGATGCGGGCGACGGTCGTCTTCCCCGAGCCCGGTGGCCCGTAGAGGATCATCGAGTGCGGGCGGCCTTGCTCGATCGCCGTGCGCAGGGAGGAGCCCGGCGCGAGCAGGTGCTCCTGGCCGACCACCTCGTCGAGCGACTGCGGGCGCATCCGCGTGGCGAGCGGCCGGCGCGAGGCGCCGGCGGCTGCGGGCCGTCCCGGTTCGGCTTCGCCCGCGTCGAAGAGCTGGTCCATGTCCATATCCTGAACAACCATGGCAGGCGACCTCGAGCGCGAGACCACGGAGCTGCTCCAGACCCTCGTGCGCGCGAACACCGTCAACCCGCCGGGCAACGAGCGGGCGGCGCAGGAGCACCTCGCGGCGCTGCTGCGCGACGCGGGCTTCGAGGTCGAGCTGCTCGGGCGCACCGACGAACGGCCGAACCTCGTCGCCCGCCTGCGCGGCTTGGCCGAGGGCCCGACGCTGTGCCTGCTCTCCCACGTCGACACCGTTCTCGCCGACGCGCAGGCGTGGCAGCGCGACCCGTGGTCGGGCGAGGTCGTCGACGGCGTCCTCTGGGGCCGCGGCGCCCAGGACATGAAGGGCCAGACCGCCGCCGAGGTGACCGCGGCGATCGCGCTCGCCCGCAGCGGCTGGCGCCCCGCGCACGGGGCGCTGCTCGTCGTCGTGGTGGTCGACGAGGAGTCCGGCGGCGAGGAGGGCGCGGTCTGGCTCACCGAGCACCACCCCGACGCGGTGCGCTGCGACCTGCTGCTCAACGAGGGTGCCGGGGCCGTGTTCCCCTACGACGGCGAGCGCATGTATGGCGTGTGCGTCGCCGAGAAGGGCATCTTCCGCTTCACGGTCACCACCGAAGGGATCGCCGGGCACGCGGGCACGCCGTGGCTGGGCGAGAACGCGCTGCTCAAGCTCGTCCCGCTGCTGCAGGCGATCGCTGATCGGCGGCCCGCCTTCGACCTCACCGACCCGCCGCGAGCGCTGCTCGCCGAGCTCGGCGTGCCGGTCGACGGCGATCCGGCCGCGGCGCTCGAGGCGGTCCGCGCCCGCGACCCGGTGCTGGCGGGCTTCGTCGAGCCGATGCTCGGGGTCACGCTCGCGCCGACGATCGTCAACGCCTCGGAGAAGATCAACGTCATACCGTCCCGGGCCCGGCTGAAGGTCGACTGCCGCACCCCGCCCGGGATGGGCGAGGACCAGGTCCGCAAGCGCATCGCCGAGGTGCTGGGCGCCGACGGCTACACGCTCGAGTTCACCGAGAAGGTGGTGGGCAACGCGTCGCCGGCGGAGTCAGAGCTCATGGACGCGCTGCGCGGGTGGATCGCGCGCGAGGACCCCGGCGCGCGGGTCGTGCCGACGATGCTCCCCGCCTTCACCGACTCGCGCACGTTCCGCGACGCGTTCCCCGAGTGCGTGGCCTACGGGTTCTTCCCCCAGCGCGAGATGACTTATTACGAGGCCTGGCCTCTCGTCCATTCGCACGACGAGCGCATCGCGACCGCGGATCTGGGATTCGCGGCGCGCTGCTATCGCGACGTCACGAAGGAGTTGCTCGGTGGCTGAGAACGAAGACAAACTGCGCCTCGGCGGCATGGCCCTGCGCAATGGCCTGCTCGTCCACGGCCCCGGCCACTGGGCGGCCGCGGTGCGGCGCGACGACGGCTCGATCGCCGTCGCGTCGGGCCCGAAGCCGCGCCTGCGCGGTCGCGTCGACGCCATACCCGGCGTGCGCGGCGTCCTGCGCCTCGGCGAGGCCGTCGCCGTCATCCCACTGGTCAAGCGCACGCTGCCCGAGGCGCGCCTGCCGTTCCAGGACGCGACGGTGGTCGCCGTGATGGCCGCGACCGCGGCGGCGAGCGTCGTGGTGCGCCGGCGCACGGGCGGCATGCGCGGCGAGGCCGCGCTAGCGGTGCTGTCGATGGCGCCGTCGCTCGTCGCGCTGCGCGGCGGAGATCTCGCCGCCTACCACGGCGTCGAGCACAAGGCCATCGGCGCCTACGAGCAGGGTTCCGATGCCGTCGACGCCACCAAGGAGCACGAGCGCTGCGGCTCCCACCTCATGGCTCCGCTGCTCGCGGCCAACCTGGCCGGCACAGCGCTGCTGCGCCGCGCGGTCGACAAGCCGTCGCCGCTCGCCGGCGCGGCGGTCCAGCTCGCGTCGGTCGGCGCCGCCGTCGAGGTCTTCGCCTGGTCCGAGCGCCACGGCGACACCGCGCTGGCCCGCGCGCTGCGCAAGCCCGGCTACGAGCTGCAGCGCGTGCTCGGCACGCGCGAGCCCAGCGGCGAGCAACTCGAGGTCGGCCGCGCCGCGCTGGCCGAGATCCTGCGCGTCGAAGGCGGTTAGCCCGCGGAGCGCAGGACATCCGGCGTCGTCGGCGCCGGGTCCCCGTCGCGCGGCTCGCGAGTGACGGCCAGCACCGGCAGCTTGCGCGGGTCGGCGGCGGCGAGGAAGCGAGCGGTCACCCGCCCGCGCGAGTCCGGGTGGAACGTGCCGGCCGACACCCGGTTCGGCGCGGCGGGCGCGTCACCGGGCGCCACGAACCACAGCTCGTAGTACTCGGACGGCGCGAGCTTCGGCAGGTTGGTGGACCGCAGCTCGACGATGCGGCCGGCGCTGACACGGGTGATCGTCACGGTCGCTTCGACACCCCCGTCGCCGAACGACGCGAGCGTCGCGCTGCGCTCGAGGGTGCCGGGCTGGCGGTCCGCCGGGCGCACGGTGCGGGTCACCGTGCGCGTGGTGTGGCGCCCGCTTGCCGCGGCGCCGATCCCGACCGCGAGCCCGAGCGCGGCGCATGCCGCCGCGGTGAGGGCCGCCGCGCGCCGTGCGCGGCGGCGCGGAAGGGCGACCGCAGGCACGCCGTCCGGCGTCTCGCGGTGGATCGCTTCCAGCACGCGATCGCGCAGCTCGGGCGGCGGAGCCACGGGCGCGGTGACCTGCAGCAACGACCCGGTCTCGAGCAGCGCGCCGGCTTCGGCCCGGCAGCGCGCGCAGCCGCGCAGGTGCTCTTCGAACGTCTCGTGCTCCGCGTCGTCGAGCCGCCCGAGCAGAAAGGCGCCGAGATCGACGTGGAGGTCAGGCAGCCCGATCACGCTCCTCGAGGGCCGCGCGCAGCGCTCGCAGCGCGTAATAGGTGCGGCTGCGCACCGTTCCCACCGGCACGTCGAGCCGTTGCGCGATCCGCGTGTCGTCGAGGTCCTCGTCGAACGTCAGCTCGAGGACCTCGCGGTGCTTGCGCGACAACGTAGCAAGCGCCTCGCGCACCTCGAACTCGCGCACGACGCGATCGACCTCGTCCTCCACGTGGGCGTCGAGCGCCGCCTCCGGACCGCCGACGAGTTGCGGTCGTGCCGCCGCCCGGCGCAGGAAGTCGGTGGCGATGCGCTTGGCGATCATGACCGTGAACCCGCGGACGCTCGCGCGCCGCGGGTCGTAGCGCGCGGCGACGCGCCACAGCCGCACGAAGGTCTCCTGCACGAGTTCCTCCGCTTGGCCGGGGTCCGACAGCAGCCGCAGCCCGAGCCGGTAGACGTCTCCGGCGTACGTGTCGTAGAGCGCGCCGAGCGCCTCCTCGGGGTCGCCGGAAGCGACGAGCGCCAGCAGCTGCGCCTCGTGGGTGCGCAGCTCGCGCTCCTCGATCGTTGCCAAACCCGCCGGCACCAGATGTTCCTTCGCAGACCAGCCGAAAGCCGATCACTGAACGCGTTCGCCGCCTCGTGCGTAGTCGCCCAAAGTCCTACAACCCGACGGGAGCCGGGGAGAAGACGCAAGCCAATGCGACGACAAGCAATGCTCATAGCGGCGACGGCCCTTCTCGGGGCGCTCGCCGCCGCGGCGCCGGCAGCGGCAGCCGAGACGGTCTACGGGCTGACGGCTGGAGACAGCCTCGTGACGTTCTCGAGCACGCGGCCCGGGGCCGTGTCATCGCCCCAAGCCATCAGCGGCCAGGGGGCCGGCGAATCGTTCATCGGGGTCGACGTGCGGCCGGCGACGGGCCAGCTGTACGGCGTCACGCGCGCCGGCCAGAACGGGCGGCTCTACCGGATCGACCCCGTCACCGCCAGGGCGACGCCGATCACGACCCAGCCCTTCACGCTCAACGGCGTGGACTTCGGGGTCGACTTCAACCCCGTGCCCGACCGGCTGCGGATCGTCTCGGACACGGGCCAGAACCTGCGCCTGAACCCGAACACCGGCAACGCGCCAACTGCCGACACGAGCCTCGCCTTCGCGGGCTCGGGCGACCCGAACACGGGCGATACCCCGATGGTGGGCGCGGCCGCCTACACGAACCCGGTGCCGGGCAACCCGACGCCGACCTCGGGGCCGGCCGACACGCTGCTGTACGACCTCGAGGCGGGCAACGACGTGCTCGTCACGCAGGACCCGCCCAACGACGGCGTGCTCAACACGCGCGCGCCGCTGGGCATCGACATCTCGACCGTTGGCGGCTTCGACATCGGCCCGGCGGGCAATCTCGCGCTCGCGTCGGCAACGCCGACCGGATCGATGCGCCCGCGGCTGTACTCGATCAACCTCGGCGCCGGTTCCTCCGGCCGGGCGGCACGCGAGATCGGCGCCATCGGCGGCTCGATGCTCGACCCCGTCAAGGACATCGCGATCGCGCAGGACACGTTCATGTTCGCGGCCGTGACGGTCACCAACCCGCAGGCCGTCTTCCAGTTCCGCTCCGACCGGCCGGGCTCGCGCGGCCCCGCCCGCGCGCTCTCGGGCCTGCAGCCCGGTGAGCGGGTCGTCGGCATCGACACCCGGCCGGCGAACGGGGACCTGCTCGCCGTCACCGACCAGAGCCGGATCTACTCGCTTGATGCGGACACCGGCGCGGTGAGCAACGCGCGGATGATCAACCCGTCGCTCATGGGTACCGCCTTCGGGGTCGACGTCAACCCGGCGGCCGACAGGCTGCGCGTGGTTTCCGACGCCGAGCAGAACCAGCGCCTGGTACCCGACACGGGTGCCTCGGCGGTCGCCGGCGGCACCGACAAGCCGCTCGCCTACGCCGCGGACGACCCCGGCGCCGGCACGGTCCCCGACGTCGTCGGGGCGGGCTACACGAACTCGGTGGCGAACGCCCCCGAGACGCTGCTCTACGTCGTCGACGCCGCACGGAACGCGCTCGCGCTGCAGGACCCGCCCAACGACGGCGTCCTGCGTTCGGTCGGCACCGGTGGCTTGGGCATCGGCGACATCACGAGCATCGCCGGGTTCGACATCGTGCCCGGGCTGAACACCCAGTTCGGGGCCTTCCAGATCGCGGGCCAGCCGACGTCGAAGCTCTACGCCGTCAACGGCGCGAGCGCCCAGACGCCGGCCGACCAGCGCGGCCAGGCGGTTCAGGTCGGCGACTTCGACGCCCTCGTCAGTGGCCTGGCGGCCCTCCCGACCGAGCGCCTGCAACTCGGCGCGCCCAGCCTGGCTGTCCGCGAGGCCGACGGCACGGTCCGCGTCCCGATCGTGCGCAACAGCACGGTGGGCGACGGCGTGACGACGACCGTCAACTACGCGACGGCCGATGGCAGCGCGCAGGACGGCAGCGACTACACGGCCACGAGCGGTTCCGTGACGTTCCAGCCGGGCGAGACCGTCAAGTGGGTCTCGGTCGCGGTCCAGGATGACCCGATCAACGAGCCGACCGAGTCGTTGACGGTCACGCTGTCCAACCCGACCGGCGGCGTCGCGCTCGGCTCGCCGCGCACGACGACGGTCACGATCAACGACGACGACCCGCCGGCGACAGCGCCCGGGAACGGCGCTCCGAGCGGAATGGGCAGCTTCCCGCCCAAGAAGCTCAAGACGAACGTCGTGATCATCGTCCGCGACCTGAAACTCAACACGCTGCGCAAGCGCGGCGTGCGGGTCGTCGTGATGTGCAATCAGAAGTGCTCGGTCACGGCGACGCTCAAGCTCGGCGGGCGCTCCCTCGGCACGGTCAAGACCCGGCTCAGCAAGGCGGGCTTCAAGAGCGCGTACGTGAAGCTCTCCACGAGCGGGCGGCGTGTCGTGAAGCCCTTCAGGGCCACCCGTCGGCTGACCGTCACCGCGACGGCCACCGCAGACGGCGGCCGGGACTCGGCCTCGGCCTCGTTCCGGGCCAAGCGCTAGCCGCTCCATGGCTCACCGGTAGCGGGACGGGACTCCGGCTCCCCCCGTCCCGCGCCGGTGGGCCCCTGCGGACCGCCGGGGTGCAGGAATCGCCCCGGCTGCCGATACAGGTGGGCGTGACCCTGCTCGCGACCAGCTGGCTCGACAGCGTCCGCGACTTCGCCAACAACTGGCAGGCGGTCTTCGCGATCCTCTTCATGGTCGCGCTGATCGTTGTCCTCTGGCGCACGCTGCGCCTGATGCCGCAGACCAAGCCGGTGCAGCTCAAGCCCCAGGCCAACCTCGAGGTCGGCTGGGAGGACATCGCCGGCGTCGACGAGGCGAAGGCGGAGCTGCGCGAGGTCGTCGACTTCCTGCGCGATCCCAGCCCGTTTTCCCGCCTCGGCGCGAAGGTGCCGAAGGGCGTCCTCCTCCACGGCCCGCCGGGCACGGGCAAGACGCTGCTCGCGAAGGCGGTCGCGCACGAGTCCGGCGCGCAGTTCTTCTCGCAGTCGGCGTCGTCGTTCGTCGAGATGTTCGCCGGCCTCGGCGCCGCGCGCATCCGCCGCCTGTTCCGTGAGGCGCGCAAGGCCGAGCCGGCGATCGTGTTCATCGACGAGCTCGACGCCGTCGGTGCGCGCCGCGGCTCGGACAACAACTCCGAGCGCGAGCAGACGCTCAACCAGCTGCTGGTCGAGATGGACGGCTTCTCGTCCGCCGGCGCCGGCCGCGTCGTCGTGATGGCCGCCTCGAACCTGCTCGACAAGCTCGACCCGGCGCTCCTGCGTCCCGGCCGCTTCGACCGCCAGGTCTTCGTCTCCCCGCCGGACGTCAGGGGCCGCGAGCGCATCCTGCGCGTCCACACGGCCGAGAAGCCGCTGCGCGAGGACGTCGACCTGCACATCGTCGCCCAGCAGACCAGCGGCCTCACCGGCGCCGACCTCGCGAACATCTGCAACGAGGCGGCCATCTTCTGCGCCCGCCGCCAGGGCCACGCGATCTCGCGACACGACTTCGACAACGCGCTCGAGCGCGTCATCGCCGGCGTGCAATCCTCGACGACGCTCAACGACCACGAGCGCCGCGTGGTCGCCTACCACGAGGCCGGCCACGCGCTGTGCCGCGAGCTGCTCGAGAGCGTCGACCGGGTGCACAAGATCTCGATCGTGCCCCGCGGCAGCGCGCTCGGATACGTCGTCAACCTGCCCGACGAGGACTCCTACCTGAAGACCCGCGAGGAGCTCATCGATCAGATGACCGTGCTCCTCGGCGGGCGCGTGGCGGAGCAGGTCGTCTTCGGCGCGGTGACCACCGGTGCCGCCAACGACCTGCAGCGCGTCGAGGAGATCACCCACGCGATGATCCACCAGTACGCGATGGGGTCCGGCGACGCGCCGCAGGCCGCCATCAAGGACCAGGCGCTCTCGGACCTCACCCGCCGCATCCGCGACGAGGAGCAGCGCGAGCTTGCCTTCGAGGCCCACCGCACGGCGTGGGAGCTCGTCACCACGCACCGCGGCCTGCTCGACCGGATCGCGAGCGAGCTGCTCGAGAACGAGACCCTCGAGCGCAGCCAGATCGACCGCATCATGGACGGTGTGCCGCGCATCGAGCGGCGCAAGCCGGTGCCGGACCTGCGGGTCGCGGCTGCGCGCAAGCAGGCGAGCGCGCCCGAGTAACCTCCCGCAGGCATGTTCGCCCGGGTCGACCACATCGGCGTCGCCGTCGAGGACCTCGACGCCGCGATCGCGCTCCACGAGCAGACCTACGCCATGACGCTCGTGCATCGCGAGGTGGTCGAGGAGCAGGGCGTCGAGGCGGTCCTGCTCGACGTCGGCGAGAACCACGTCGAGCTCCTGCGCCCCCTCGGCGCGGAGACCCCGGTCGGCCGCTTCCTCGCCAAGCGGGGCCCGGGCCTGCACCACGTCGCCTACCAGGTGGCCGACGTGCAGGCGACCCTGGCCACGCTGCGCGACCGCGGCCTGCGGCTCATCGACGAGCAGCCGCGCACCGGCATCCGCGGCTCGCGCGTCGCGTTCCTGCACCCGGCGTCGTCCGGCGGCGTGCTCACCGAGATCGTCCAGCCCGCGGAGGCATAGTGCGCCTCCCCGCAACATTGCACCGGAAATCCCGGGCGCCGATCACCGCCAGGCGGCGTCCTCGGTCGGGGCTGTGCCACCGGCACAGCACCCTCCCTGCGTCCTTGCCTGGCGGCGCCGGCATCCCGGGCTTTCCGCCGCAACGTCACGAGGAGACCCACTAACACCATGGCCCAGCGCATCAGCATCGGCTTTCACTCGAGCCCGCCCCTCGACCTCCGGGTCACCGACGAGGAGTTGGCCAAGCTCAACGACGCCCTTGGCCGCGACGGCTGGCACGAGGTCGTGGCCGAGGACGGCTCGGTGCGCCTGAACCTCGCCCACGTCCTGTGGGTGCGGACCGCCAGCGAGGAGCACCGGGTCGGGTTCGGGATCGCGTCCACAGGCTGACGGCCGTGGAATAAGCGAGCGCTGCGGGCGCTCGTTGGGGGCATGAGATCACTCAGCTTTGCCCTCATCGCGACGCTAGCCGCCCTGCTCGGCGCACAGGCCGCGAGCGCGCATCCGGCGCCGCCCAACGTCGGCGGCCAGGCAGGGGACCAGCTGCGCCAGGTGCGCAAGGCCACCCGTATCTACCGCGATGTCGCGAAGGCGAAGGCGGCCGGATACGAGGCCGCCAAGACCTGCGCCGAGGACCCGAAGTACGGCGGGATGGGCATCCACTACACCAACCCCGACCTCGTCGGCGACGACACGCTCGATCCGCGGCGGCCCGAGGTGCTCGTCTATCAGCCGCACGCCAACGGCAAGCTCACGCTCGGCGCGGTCGAGTACTTCAAGCCCGACGCCGATCAGGACCTCGACACCAACGACGATCTGCCCTCGCTGTTCGGCATGCCGTTCGACGGCCCGATGCTCGGCCACGAGCCCGGCATGCCCAAGCACTACGACCTCCACGTCTGGCTGTACAAGCACAACCCCGCGGGGCTGTTCGCGGCGTGGAACCCGCGCGTGCACTGCCCGTAAGGCTGAGCGGCGGCGCGCCCCCTATCTTGCGGGGGCGTGAACGCCGTCGCCCGCGCCGATCTGCGCCTGTACACCCTCGTGCGCTCGGCCGCCCGGCCGCCGGCGAGCGACGCCGTCCGCCGCTTCTCGCGCCTCGGCGAGCACGCGGCCGTGTGGCTCCTGATCGGCGCGGCCGGCGCGCTGTTCGACCGTCCGACCCGGCGCGAGGGCTGGCGCCGCGGCCTCGCGGCGGTGGCGACGACGTACGCCGCCAACACGGCGATCAAGGCCGTGATCCGGCGTCGCCGCCCCGACCTCGCGGGGCTGCCCGCCCTCATCCGCACCCCCACCGCCCTGAGCTTCCCCTCCGCGCACGCGTCGTCGTCGTTCGCCGCGGCGCGCGCCTACGCCGGGCTGCTCCCGGCGCGCCCGCTCTATCTCGCCGCCGCCGCGATGGCCGGTTCGCGCGTGTACCTCGGCGTCCACTACCCGTCCGACATCGCCGCCGGCGCGCTGCTCGGCCTCGCGATGGGGAGCGTGGCGCGATGAAGGTCGGCATCGTCGGCATGCCGAACGCGGGCAAGTCGTCGCTCTTCAACGCGCTCACGCGCGCCGGTGCCGAGGCCGCGAACTACCCCTTCACGACGATCGAGCCGAACGTCGCCGTGGTGCCCGTCATCGACGAGCGCCTCGACCGCGTCGCCGAGATCGTCGGCTCCTCGAGCGTGGTCCACGACACGATCGACTTCCACGACATCGCCGGGCTCGTCCGCGGCGCCCACGAGGGCGAGGGCCTCGGCAACCGCTTCCTGGCCAATATCCGCGAGGTCGATGCGATCGTCCACGTCGTGCGCGCCCACCACGATCCCAACGTGGTGCACCCCGAGGGCGAGGTCGACCCGCTGCGCGACATGGAGACGATCGAGACCGAGCTCGTGTATGCCGACCTCGAGCAGGCCGAGCGACGACTCGAGCGCGTGACCAAGCAGGCGCGCGGCGGAGACAAGCAGGCACAGGCCGAGGAGCGCTGGCTGACCGCCGTCGTCGCCGCGCTGCAGGAGGGCCGCCCCGCCCGCAGCGTGCCGCCGCCCGCCGACGCGCCTGAGGCGATGCGCAACCTGCAGCCGCTGACTGCCAAGCCGGTGCTCATCGTCGCCAACGTCGACGAGGGCGACGACGCGGTGCCGCCCGCGGTCGCCGAGCACGCCGCCGCCATCGGCGCGCTCGCGGTCGCCGTCTCCTCGCGGCTGGAGGCCGAGCTCAGCGAGCTCGACGAGGACGACGCCGCCGCCATGCGCGACGACCTCGGCATCGAGCAGTCCGGCCTGCGCCGCGTCGTCGACGGCGCCTTCGCGCTGCTGCACCTCATCGCGTTCTTCACGGCGGGCGAAGACAAGCCCGCGCAGTCGTGGCA
>Ga0126377_10001685_pt1 | contig 14683 bp, 9 predicted proteins | sample PanSoiMetPlot_22_FD_92647 | JGI IMG/M metagenome (GOLD analysis project Ga0126377, IMG submission 92647) | Tropical forest soil microbial communities from Panama - MetaG Plot_22 | ecosystem: Environmental > Terrestrial > Soil > Tropical forest > Bulk soil | place: Panama | collected 2016-02-17
ACATCCTGGTTGCTCCAATACACCTTCCCAGAGGTGGGCTCGATCAGGCGATTAATGCAACGCAATAAAGTGGACTTACCCGATCCGCTCAGGCCGATCACTGCCAGGAACTCGCCATCCTTGACTTCAAAGCTGACGTTCTTCAAGGCCTGCGTGCCGTTGGGATATACTTTTGTGAGATTCTCGACTTTTAACATGGCAATAGATATTTTCTTGGTGATTAACAAAAACAAAGCCTGGCAGGCTCATGTAACCTGCCAGGCTTGAAATGATGTTACTTGACGAGAGTTGCGGGATCGACGCCAGCCTTCTTTAGAACCTCGGCGAAATCGTTATAGAAATCAGGCTGAACCTGCTCGAAAGAGTCGTAGTTATACAGACTCTTTAGAACGGCCTTACCGCCCGGGTCCTTCGCCATCGCCAGCATGCCCTCAACGATGACAGCCTGGAGTTTGGGATCCAATGATTTGATGAACTGCATGCCATCATTTGGGATCTTATCGGTCACGGCGAAGACGGTCACCTTCGTTGTGATATCGGGATACGTGGCCTGCAGGTTGGCCGAGGCATCGGTGAGAACATTGATGAAGGTCACGCCTGCATCACAATCACCTTTGTACACAGCAACAGCCACGTTCGGGTGGGAACCGGCATTCTGCGTGGCGGAGAAATCAGCATCGGGATCAATACCGTTGGCCTTCAGAATGATGCGCGGCACGATATAGCCCGAGGTGGAGTTTGGGTCAACGAAGCAGAAGGATTTGCCTTTGAGATCAGCGAAGGATTTGATGCCTTTATCGGCACCAGCAATGAACTGTCCTTTATAGAAAGGTTCCGGCTGGCCAGACAGATCTTTATCTGGATCAATATCATTGGTCGCATACTTGCGAATGGCAACCAAAGCAGGGATCACGCCGTACTTCTGCTCAGCCAGCAGGACCGAGAAGGTGTTCATAAAACTTACCTGAGCCTTCTCAGCACCCATCGCTTCAATGGAGGCGGCAAATGTGGTACCCACCTCGATTTTGAAGTCGTAACCAGTCATCTGGGTCAGGCAGTCGGCGATGGCTGTCCCAGCTGTGGTGATTTTGCCGGTGTCCCCGGAGGGAACAAAGGTGATAACGATGGGGTTGTCGGCTGACCCAAGCGCGCCTGCGGCGGGAGCTTCCGGCGCGTCAGCCAGCTTGTCACAGACAGGCGGCGGAGGCGGAGTGGGAGTAGGAGGGGCCGCAGTATCTGTTGGGGCAGGTATGGCCGTATCAGTCGGCGGCGCGGCTGTTGGCGGTTCCGTAGTTGGCGCTTCAGTGGCCGGGGGCTGCGTGGGCGTCGGTGTGGCGGCGGGCCCACAGGCAGAGATTGCGAACGCGAAAACTGCAATCACCGCCAGGAGCATGTGTAGTGACTTCTTCATTTTTTCTCCTCGTGAAAAAATTGGGGTTGGGGGTTGGGATAGATTCCCGTTGACTGACGGATAATACAGCCGATTAAGAATTTAGACAAGTATCATATGGATGATTTCTAATCTGTCCTTCATCATTATCCAAGCAGTGAAAATCGTCTAAAAACCCGTCGCATTATCCAGCCCATAGCGTATGGCCAGTTCGTCGAGCAGGCCCTCCACTTCATCGAGGAAATGATCGAGTGAAGTCACGCGCTCCTCAATGCCAGTCGCAGTCAATCCCAGATGCCCGCAAGCAGAACGCCATTCATCCAGCGCATTTTCAGATAATACATCGACGGCGAGAGTCCAGGTATGCAGCAGAGGCCATAACGCGGCGCGCGGTGTGCCACCTGCGAGGAGCGCTTGTATACCCTTATCGTAATAATTGATGCGTGCAGGGTGAATATGCACATCCACACGACTGCTCCCACCCGCCACTTCAAATGCGGACCTCCAGGCAGGCAGCCATGAATTAATCGTTTCGCCCTCCAGACCAGATGCGCCCAACAGGGCATACAGCTCATCGAGCATTCCAGGGCGCTGGGCAGCTTCGGCCCTCGTCAGGAACTCAAGCAGCAGACGGCGCTCATGCAAGGGCGGGCCTGAAAGTTCCGCCACTGCATTCACGGCATGGAACAATACCTTGAGGTATTGGGCCAAATCATGCGGCGTGACGATATCTCCGATTTCCAGGAGTTTGCGCCAAGTCTGCCGGCCTTGCGAAAGCAGTGTGCGCGAACGCTGCAGGGCGGGAGCCGGGGCGTTAAACTCAAACCCGGCCCGCAGGCCCGCCTGCACAAACTCGAAGAATTTTTCGCGTTCAAACAACAGCATGGGATCATACATTTCCCAGCCCAGCCATGGATCAAGCCGCAGTTCGCGCGGCCGTTTGAACTCCGCTCTGGCGCGGTGACTGATATCCACGTGAAAATCCGGGGTAAGGCTCACGAATTCGCGGCGGTGTTTGGGCTCAGCCGTATGCACAAAGATGATGTCGATATCTGTTGTGCCGCCCAGCATGGGGTCTAGTTCATCGGTGGCGAGCGAGCCTGTCAGATATGCGGCGATGATGTCGCGATCGTTGTATGCACGCTCCTGTGCGGTCTCTTTGGCGATTCGGATCAATGATTCACGCGTGACTCGCATAGTATCTTTCTGCTCTTCAGAGATTATGCACCTGAAGAAGCATCCGGTGAAAATAAACTTTGTTGAAACGGAGGCAGGTTCAGGCTTTGTCTGATCTGGTTTTCGATCAGTTTCAAATGTTCAGGGTTCTGGACGATGTTCAGGTTGTTCGAGTCGATGGTCAATACGGGCGTATGGTCCAGAGGCCCTGAGAAAAATTCATCGTATGCCATGTTAAGTTCGTGGATGTAGGAACGCTCCATGTGGCGTTCATAGGGACGATCGCGCGTGGCAATGCGCTGCATGAGCGTATCGGTGCTGGCTTGCAAATACAGGAGCAGATCAGGCTTTTGAATTTTTTCGGCCAGCGCCTCATGTACCTTGTAATACATATCGAGTTCGTCGCCTTTGAGGTTGATGCGCGCAAAGAGCGAATCCTTGGCAAAGGTGTAATCGGCGATCAGGTTTTTTCCCGTGGCGATCACTTCATTCACCGTGCGGCGCTGCTGATGATAACGGCTCAACAGAAAAAATATTTGAGTTTGAAAGGCGTAGCGTTCGCGGTCACTGTAAAAATCGGAGAGAAACGGATTTTCCTCAAAGACTTCCAGAATGATTTCGGCGTGAAATGCAGGTTGAAGTAGGCGGGCAAGAGTGGTTTTACCAACTCCGATAACCCCTTCAATGGCGACATACATGAGCAGTCTCCCAGGGCGGTGTGGGTTAAGGATACCATAATTTGTTTTTTTATAGATGACCGAGAACTCGCGTCATTTCGACTAACCCAACGCGAACGTTCCCGGCCATCTTTCGCTTTATTACTTTGTGAAAAGTTTTAATAAGAGCCGTTCCCAGAATCAATCGTCTTGTGGGACCTGGTACCAGGATAAATTTTCATCCATGAGGGCAGCATCCACTTCGCGGACGAGGGTGGAATAAATCTCCTCAGAGATTACCCCATCGTGCAGGAGTCCTCTAAATGCGCTTCTCTGCGCACGTAACGCTTCACGCCGCGCGGTATCGAGTTCTTCCGCCTCCACAACGGGGTCGGAGGTTATCACATCCCGGACGGCTTCCACAAATTTTTCATTTCGCTTTTGAAGCAAAGGGGAAAGTTTTTGCCAGGTATGTTCAGAGATTAATCCCTGCCTGTTCATACGGTGCACCTCTTCAAACGCGGCGCGCCCAGCCACAAAGCGCGCATGCCTGAGTTCGTACTCATTTTGAGACTCTGATCGTTGGACCAGTTTGATCCGCTTTACCAACCAGTCTGTGGAAACACCCTGGACCAGTAACGTGAATACGACAACACCAAACGCCATTGCCTGCAAACTTCCACGTACCTGAGCCAGGGGACCGGTTTCGGGCAGGCCCAATGCAAGCGCCAAAGCGATCGCGCCGCGCAAACCACCCCAGAACAAGATGTGTCTCCACTTCGCAGGGATCTCACGCCCAAAGATCGAAAACCCATAAATGTCGACCGCCCGCGCGACCAGCGCTGCAAGGATCGCCCACAAAATTGCCTGCCAGTTTTCGAGCATCACGTTCATATCAATCGTGAGACCGATCAGCAGGAAGACAAATGAGTTGGCAATGAACGCCGCATACTCCCAAAAGTTGAAGACGACAACCTGGGTTGTCGCAGACATACCGCCTGATCCCGCGTTCCCGTTCACGATCCCCGCTGCAACGACTGCCAGTACCCCGCTCACGTGAAAATATTCCGCCACAAGATAGGAGCCAAACGCGAGCACAGTGGTCAGTGTGGTTTCCACAAGAGGATCATCAATGCGTTCGATAATTTGAGAGATGACCAGTCCAAAAACGATACCGATCAACACTCCACCGCCGGAGACAGCCACAAAGTCACGAATGCTGACGATCGGGTTGAACTCCCCTGCCAGCGCAACAGAAAGCGTTAAGTTGAACATCACAATGGCCGTTCCATCGTTGAACAGACTCTCCCCTTCGAGCAACACCTGTAACCTGCGCGGTACACCCAATCTGCGGAATAAAGCTATGACAGCAACAGGGTCTGCGGCGGAGACCAGCGCGCCAAATACCACCGCCGTCTGGATCGTCAACCCGGTTCCCCACGCCACCACGCCTCCTACCATCAAGGTGGTCAATATCACGCCTGGAATTGCAAGCCATAGGATCAGCCAAAAGTCGCGGCGCAGATCCTCCCAGCGAAGATGGAACGCGGCTTCAAAGATCAACGGCGGCACAAGAAGTGCCAGAATGATCTGTGGAGATATTTTGATATTCGTCGAAGAAAAGAAACTCAAAGCCAGACCGATCAGCACCAGACCAACGGTATAGGGGATCCGCAACCGTCGCGCGGTAATAGCGACCACTGATGCAATCAGGAGTAAAACAACGATCACTTCCTCAACGAAGATAATATTTTCTCCGCTCATTTATTTTTTCTCCCAAACTCCCAAATATTTTAGATTTTCACGGTAATTTTCAGGGAGTAGAACCTAGTGGATTTCATCCCACTTCCATTCATCGCCCTCTTTCCAAATATTCCGGCTGTTCGATCATTGGCGGGCGTTCCCGTTCAGCGATCTCTTCGATTTCGAGCGAATATCCCGTCCCATTGAAACGGATCAACTTCATCGAACGGTTCACATCTTCCACCACTGCGCGTCCCACGCGGTTCTCAAGTTTGCGCATCACCGTCTGGATGATCGCAAACGACATCTTGCTGAGCGCCTCGAGGTGCTGGTTGTGATGAATACGTTCCAGCAGATCCACCTGGGCGATGGCACCCAGGCCATACCGTTCGTATATATCGATCAACAGGCCAGTCTCCACCCCATAACCGGAAAAGAACGTGGCCCGTTCCAGTGCCGTGCGCCTCCCCGCATATTCGCCAGAAAGAGGCTGGACAACACCTGAAAGCTCGGGATAAAACAGATTCAGCAAAGGACGCGCGGTTAGTTCGGTCACACGCCCACCGCCGCCTGCCTGCATCTTCCGGCCCACTTTTAGTGGCCGACGATAAAAACCCTTCACCAACTGAATCTGTGAGTTCTGCAACAGCGGACCGATAATGCCATACACAAAACGCGGATGGATATTCACAATATCCGTATCGATCCAGACGATAATGTCGCCTTTGGTCACCAGCAGGCTCTTCCACAATGCCTCCCCCTTACCATCCCGTGCACCCAGCCGTTCAAGCAAATGCTGGTGAATATAAACAGGGATGTCCTCCTTCGCCGCAATATCACGCGTACCATCCGTCGAATCCGAATCGATTAACACGATCTCATCCAGTAGCGGCGTCCGCTCCATCAATTCCTTTTTCATCGTCTGGATCACGCGGCCGACTGTCTCCTCCTCATTCAACGCGGGCAGGGCCAGGCTGATGCTCAATCCCTGATCTTTTTTCAACTGCACCAGATCGCGCAGGCGGTTGAATTCATCGGCATGGAAGGTATTCTCTGCAAACCATTTATCCACCAGAATCGAAATCGCTTCGAGTCCGGCGCTTTCATCATACGCGGCATACGGCAGCGGCCGACCACGCTTGACTGCTATCACCGGGCAACGCGCCTCACGCAGGACGCGGTCGGCCACCTGTCCCAGCGAAACGGAACTGGTCATCGACTGGGTGGTGGTACCCAACACAATCACATCCTTCTGCCCGGCGTGCTTTAGAATGACCTCCGCCGGATCATCCGTGACCTCGAACAGCGTCTGCACTTCAGACATCTGTTTCAACACCCGTTCCAAACCCTTGAACGCAGCATCCGCCGCGGCCTCTGGCTCATCCGACCTGCGGATGTGTAATGTCGTAATACCTTGCGAATGGAGGCCGAGCCCCACCCGCACCGCCAGTTCGGCATGCGGTCCGCCTCGGGCGGGGACGAGAACCTGCTTCGGTTTACTGGTAATTTTTCCACGCACGAGTGCCACATCACAGGGCGGGCGTTCCAGCACGTCCTTCAGGCTGACGCCCAAAGCCTGGGGATGAGACTCGAATTCAAGGCAAAGCAGATCCGGATCTTCATCCTGCAATAGTTTTGAAAACTCATTCCATGGTTCATAGGAAACAATGATCCGCGATTTGCTGGTGACGCGTTCATCATGGCTAAAGGTGCGCAACAACCTGCGCAGGGCACGCGCCGCCACAGCCCCGGTGCTGAGGGATTGATCGGGCGGCACCACCACCACGCCCACCAGCGTGATCGCCGCATCAAACTGGCGCGCGGCATCCAGCGCATGCAACCCCGGGCCATTGTGGACGAACGGCACAAGGATCGTGTGAATGGGCATAAATGCTGAATGTCTCTTCATGAAGGTTTGTCCTTTACCGTGATGAGATGGGATGAGCCAGTAATGACGCAATATGTTGACGATAGATTGCCTCCCAACTGAATGAGGTGCGTGCGCGCATGGCGAGGCGCGCCGTAGGCGAAGAGCGGAAATATTCCGCGATTATTTTTGCAACTGTAGTAGGTTCCTCATCGGGTGAAAAGAAGGTTGCATCGCCCCGACCCAGATCGCGCAGAGGAGGAATATCGGCGCAGAAGGCAGGCAGATGACTGAAAGCGGCTTCGAGCAGCGGAATGCCAAAGCCCTCTTCGCGGCTGGGGAAGAAGAGCGCATCTGCCATGCGATAAAAATCCGCAATCACCTCATCAGGCAAAAAGGAATCCACGAGTTCAGCCAGAAAGTGTGCGGAACCGTGCAGGCCCAGCTGCTGTCTCAGGTTTAAAAGTGTTTCGAGGTATTTATAGTTATTTGCATTATGCGGCCCCACTGGTCCTGTCAACACAAGCGCGGCTTTGGGAAATTGTTTTTTCAACTCGACCAGCATGTGCAGTGCGAGTTCGATGTTCTTGCGCGGCGTCACGCGGACAGGCAGCAGCAGAATCGGTGCAGCATCCAACAGACTTATTTGGGCGATCAAAGCCCGGGTTTGGGGTTCAAGTTTGTAGAAGCGTGAAGCGTCCACGCCGTTGGGTATGACATGGATCGAAGCAGGATCGATCTCCATCAACTCTGCCAGTTCAGCACGGCGCGGTTCCGAAACCACCACATGGGTCGTTGCGCCCCAGTCGGTGCGCAACAAATCCCAGGGATAGCCACCATGGAGTTCGTTTTCATAGCGCGGCGTCGTCCATGCCAGATCGTGATGCCAGAGGATCAGTTGCGGGAGCTTTTTGGCCATGTGTAATTGACGCAAAGCGGCGGTCAGTGCAGGATTCTTGTTAAGCGAACAGACGTTATGTGCGAACAAAACATCCACACCAGCCAGCGCAACCTGCAATTCGATCGCCAATTTATCGCGGACCACTTCAAAGTCTTCTGTCACCTCACCACGATCCAGCGCCTCTTTCACCTGCAAAACACGTTCATGGCGTGAATCGGCGAGCGGCATCGCAATCAATGGAATCTGCTCGCTCAACGCTTCGCCACGCGCCGCAATCAACCGCACGGATTGCCCATTCGCAGACATCAGGCGTGCATGGTGGGCAATGACGCTTTCCACACCGCCCACGACGGGCGGAACCGAATAATGCAGGATGGCAATGTTCATACCTGATATCCCAAACAATCTGCGAGGATGGATTCCAGCCTGCGCTCCAGCACAGTGAAGGAGAAATATCGTTTGGCAAGTTGATAATTCTCCTCTGCCCATTCCTGCGCCCGGGTAGAATTCTTCAAAATATGACGGACCATTTCAAGTGTGTTATCACTAATGAAGCCATCGAACCAGACGGTGCGAAAACCTTTGGGTTTGATATCCACTTCATAGATGGAATAATTATTCACCAGAATCAAGCGGCGATAATACACAGCCTCCAAAAAAGCATTCCCAAACCCTTCAATGGTTGATGGATAGGTGACAAGGTCTGCATGAGGATATACATCACCCAGGGTATAAATCCTCCTGCCATCCGCTGTGAGACTACGCTTGTCCTGGACAAGATCAGCCTCAAAACGGACGGTCACATTCAGCAAACTGGCATATTCACGGACACGTTGTTCATAGTTCGTACCTTCATCACCGGAGGCATGCGAGATGATGAGTTTGGCAGGCAGGTCGAGGCGGCGCATCAATTCGATGGCATGTTCGATGCCCTTGCGTTGAATGACGCGCGTCGGTTGCAGAAAAAAGTATTCGCCGGGCTGAATGCCGAAGTCCATGCGGACAGTTTCGGTATAAGAGTCCGGAGGGGGCGGCGGGGAGTCGAAGTCCATCACATTAGGGATCACGCGGGAGGTCACGCCATAACGATTGGCGATCTGCTGGGATTGGATGGTGTTGATAACCACATGTCGAATCGAATGCAGGGTGGGCGGGAATGCCGCGGCGAGATAATCGCCCACGCAATTGACCTGGAAGCGCTGGCGCTCCCAATAAAAATCATGATGGTGCGCAATGGTAGGGAAACCCGTCTCGGCAATAAACTCTGTGATGGCGAGCCCCAGCGGCAGGTTGAGGGGAATCGTCACCGCATTTTCAACCACAAGAATTTCCAACCCAAAGCGATGCGCAAATTTGTATAACTCCTCCTTGAAATATTCTTTCAACTCGTTGACGCGACGCGTCATCGCGGGCGGGCGGACGTAAATAGAGAAGAAATCCTTGTGCAGTTTTGACATCTCTGGATGTGCGGCGCGCGCCTCCTTTGTGACTGTCCAACTACCTGAATAAGCTTGCTGATTCAATTTGTCGATTTCGGGGTGACGATAAAACGCCTCCGGCACGATGTGGGATTGTTCCGCGTTTCGATCACATTCGCCTGCGAAATAGAAACATTTGTGCCCCAGCCGTGCAAGCACGGCGGCCCATTTCTCTGTTTCCAGCGAGACGCCATCGGTGCCCGCGAAACGGGTGGAGATGAATCCAATGTTGTGTGAAGATGGTGCCATATTTACCTCTAATTATCTTTATTCTCTGTTGGTCGAGTAGCGCGACACTTGCACCGTCCCTATGGGACAAGTGCAGGTGAGCGCATATTGTGACCAACAATTTTCAGATATATCTTTGCTTACAAGACATCTCCTGTTGATCGGCGGTTCAGATATGCCCCGCAAAAATCATGCAGGGTTACTCGACCACCGAGTTGAGTGTTAGCCACAAAACCTGATATGGCTCAAGCGTGATATTTGAAATCTTTATTTTTTGATCTGTGAAAAGATCTTTGCCTGAATCATATTGTGTTGAAAACGAAACCCGTTGTCGACTGGCATTGTGCACACACAACGCGCGGCTTTTTTCATCAGGCGAGATACGTTCAACCGCAAATACAGAAGGATGAAGATCCAATATCTTTTGTATTCCATGCGGGCGAAATGCGGATGTGCTGCTTCTGGCTTTCAGCAATTGACGATATTTGGTAAAGACTTTGAACCGCAGTGAATGTTCATCTGATAGTTGATGTTGCAATTCATTAAACTGCAATTTCTCACGATTGATCGTGCGGTTGCGTCCGGTTTGTTTGACACCTTCCGGCCAGCCGCGTGAGCCGAAGAGGCTGTGGAAGTAAATGCCGGGCATACCAATAAGCGCGAGCATGATGGCCTGCGCAGCGATAAAACGATTCACCTGTACATCCAATGACTCATCTCCATTTGGGTTGGAGAGCGCATCAAAGTAATTGATGTTCATCTCATAGGGACTTTGTGTCCCATCCGCGTTGTGTTTATAGGAGATCAGGCCGCCGTGAGCGAGCGTTTTGCTCACAAGCGAGTCGATGTCAGTATCCGACAAGATTCCTCGGGCAGGATTCAGGCCCACCCCGTCGTGGGAGGCGAGGAAGTTGAAAAAGGTCGTTTTATCCGAAGGCAAAGTCAACGTCTTTGCCCAGGCGGATAAGATACGAGCGTCACCGGTGTGGAAGGTATACAGGGTCAACGGTGGCAGGGCAAAGTTGTAGACGAGTTGCGCTTCGTTTGTGCCGTCGCCGAAATAGGAGATGTTGTCAGTATGAGGCACGTTGGTCTCGGTGATGAACTGTACGTGCGGGGCGACCTCGTTCAAGGCGGCGCGCAGGAATTGAATCGTAGCATGAGTTTGCGGCAGGTGAATACAGGTCGTGCCGATCTCCTTCCAGAGATAGGCAATGGCATCGAGGCGGATGAAGGTTGCGCCACGCGCGGCATACATCAGCAGAATGTCGAGGATTTCGAGCAGAACTTCGGGGTTTTTGAAATTGAGGTCGATCTGGTCATCGCTGAAGGTGGTCCAGACGCGCTTTTCGCCGGAGGGCGTTTTAAACGGTGTGAGCAGTGGCAGAGCACGCGGCCGCACCACCTGCGAAAGATCGGGATCGCCCGTGACGTTAATGAAATATTCGCAATAATATGGATCATCCTGAAGAAATTTCTTGAACCATTCACTTTGCGATGAGATGTGATTGATTACAGCATCGAACATCAAACGGAAATGATTTTGCATCGCCGAGACAGCTTCCCAATTGCCGAGAGCGGGATCGATCTGGCGATAGTCCACTACGGAGAAGCCATCATCGGACGTCCACGGGTAGAAGGGCAGGATGTGAATCCCGCCAATGACGTCTTTGAGATATTTTTCGCAAAATGTGTTGAGCGTTTGCAATGGTTTTTCGCCGGAGGCCTGAACCTGGTCGCCGTAGGTGATGAGCAGCGAGTCACGTTCGGTCAAATCGCCGTTGTGCGCTGGGATGTGCGGGCGATGTTCTGCGAGGCTTGCCTGAACACGCTCAAGCAGTCGTGGCGCTTGATTTGCTCCGTAAAGGAAGGTGAGATGGGATAGAAGAGTCATCATTTCAGATTGAATAAGATTATTCCTCCGAATGGCCAGAATACGTGAACAAACTTTATTAACGGAAGAATCCTTTTGACCGACGTATCCTCCCCTTAATATGCTTATGACTATTCTTTATAAAATTTTTACCACAAGTTTTTCAGATTAAGATTAATTCTCGCCTGTTTGGATGGGCAAACCATCTTTCCTATAGAAAATGATAAACAGATAAGAAATATTCACATATTGTTTTTCCCAGCCGCCAATTTATGGAAGAAATGGACAAGTGCTGTCATACCTTTCTTCCAGGTAGGCAAATGCAATTTTTCATTCGGGCCGTGAAAATTGTCATCGTAGAGCGAGAAGCCGGTCAGGACCGAATCGATTCCCAGGGTTTGCTTGAACATCAACACCGCGCCGATGCCGCCACCGACGCGTTGGAATATGGGTTCTTTCCCAAAAGCGGTTTGAAGCGCGGATTGCATCGCAAGGATTTCAGGAGATTTGCGATTTGTGATAATTCCATGACCACCTCCGAGAAAATCCAGTTGCCATTTCACAGTGGCGGGAGCATGCGCTTCCAGATATCGTCTGAACTGTCCATCCACCTCAGCCGGTTCCTGATCCGGGACGAGGCGGAAGGAAATCCGTGCACTCGCCCTGGCTGGGATAGCAGATTTGGGTTGTCCTGCCGTAAACATCACAACTTCCGCTGTGGGACGCGCACCAACCCTCTCTGCTGGAATAAACTCCGGTTCACCCCACAACGCGGGCGCACCGGAATGTTTCAAAAAGAAATCATCAGTAAATGGAAGCCGCGCATGTTCGGCATGTTCTTCCACATCAATTTTGCGGACTTTGTCGTAAAACCCTTGCAATGTGACATGTCCATGCTCGTCGTGCAAATCACCGATCAGCTTGCTCAACACATGGATCGGGTTTTGAATCACGCCGCCATATTCACCGGAATGAATATCCTGGCTGGGACCAAAGATGGTCAAAACAAACCCCGCGCCACCGCGCAAGGAATAACAAATGGAAGGAGTATCTGCATCAGGCATGCCACCAGCATCGGTGTTCAAAGAAAAATCACAAGCTAATTTTTCGCGATGCTGGATCAAAAATTCATTCAAATGTTTTGAGCCGATCTCCTCTTCGCCTTCCAGCAGGAACTTGATGTTGATCGGTGGAAAATCCCCGGCTTTGATCAACGCCTCAACCGCGTTCACTGATGCGAGTGTTTGTCCTTTCATGTCCGAGGCGCCTCGGGCATATAGATTTTCATCCCGAATCTCCGGTTCGAAGGGCTGACTCTTCCAATCCTCCAACGGCTCGGGAGATTGGACATCGTAATGCCCATAGATCAATACCGTAGGTGCAGATGATCCGCCATTCATCCATTCGCCATACACAATGGAATGTCCAGCCGTAGGCATGATTTCAACATTATTGAAGCTCATCGAACGGAGTTTATTTGCAAGCCATTGTGTGGCTTTGTCCATGTCTGCTTTGTAGGCAGGGTCGTGCGAAATGGAGGGGATGCGAAGGAGTTCGATGAGTTCGTTCTGGAAGCGGTTATGGTTTTCTTCGAGATATTTCAATGCAGGATATTGTGACATCTCATGCTCCTCAATTATTTGTGCATTACGAAGTATGAGACTCTTCGCTACGCTCAGAGTGACATAATAGTGAGTATAACTTCAAAGAATCACAATCTCCTCTCCAAAATTCGGAGAGGAGATTGTCTCCTGATTAAATCAGTCGAATGCTATACAACTGCCGCTTCGATTTCTTCCTGTTTCTTGAACTGACTCATATACAGGTCGTAATAGAAGCCTTCTTTGGCAAGCAGTTCATCGTGTTTGCCGCGTTCGATGATCTCACCGGCTTTCAAGACGAGGATCATATCGGCGTTGCGGATGGTGGACAAGCGGTGAGCGATGACAAAGGATGTGCGTTCCTTCAATAATTGATCGAAAGCTCTTTGGATGAGACGCTCGGTGCGTGTGTCCACGCTGGAGGTGGCTTCGTCCAATATGAGGATGCGGGGATCTGCCAGAGCGGCGCGAGCGATTGAGAGCAGTTGCCGCTGTCCCTGAGAAAGACCTGAGCCGCGTTCACCGAGAACCGTCTGATATTTTTCAAGCAAGCGTTCGATGAATGAATCCGCATTGGCGAGTTTTATCGCTGCCATCACTTCTTCATCTGTCGCGTTGGGTCGCCCAAAGCGAACGTTTTCCATCACGGTGGTACTAAAGAGGAAGGTATCTTGAAGCACGATACCAATTTGTTCACGCAAACTTTTCATCGTCACGTCGCGGACGTCAACGCCGTCAATTTTCACAGAGCCACCAGTCACGTCATAGAAACGCGGCAGGAGGTTGATAATGGTGGTCTTGCCTGCGCCGGTCGGACCCACGATAGCAATAGTTTGTCCGGGTTGCGCAGTGAAAGTAACATCTTTCAACACGGGCACGCCATCTTCATAAGAGTGCGTGGCGCGGTCGAATTCCACCAAGCCATTGATCTGCGGCATAACGCGTGCACTGGGTTTGTCTGTCACGACCACATTTTCATCGAGAATACCAAAGATGCGTTCTGCACCGGCGATGGCATTTTGAATATTCGTCCACAAAATCGCGATCTGTTGGATCGGCTGATTGAAGCGTTGAACGTAGGCGAGGAAGGTGATCACCAAACCAAAGGTGACAGTCGCACCGAAGAGAGTCTGTCCTTTGAGCAACGCCCAACCGCCTGCACCCACCACGATAGCCAGCGCCACATATGATAAAGCTTCTAGGGTAGGAGCCAGCGCGGAGGTGTAGGAAACGGCGCGCACGTTGGCATCGCGGTTGGCAGCGTTGACTTCTTTGAACTGTTCGATGTTTTCATCCGCGCGGTTGAAGGCTTGCACTTCGCGGACGGCAGCGATGCTTTCCTGCAATTCAGCGTTGACGTTACCAATTTCCTTGCGGCTCTTGCGGAAGGCTTTACGTGCCTGGGCTGAGAAATACAACGTGACGACAAACATCACCGGCGCAATCGAAAGGGAGAGCAGGGCGAACGGCAGACTCGCGTTCAGCATGTTGTATGCCACCCAAACCAGCAACAGGACACCGCTGACCACGTTGATCAACGCAAAGGAAATCGCCTGCTCGATAGCAGAGGTGTCGTTGGTGATGCGGCTCATGAGGTCGCCCGCTTCATGTTCCGAGTAATAACTGAGCGAGAGTTCATGCAGTTTATGGAACACATCCAAACGCAATTCACGTAGCACGTGTTGACCTGTCCAGGTCATGGAAAAGAAGGTTATGCCTGTGACGATAGAACCTGTCACGAACAACGCGACCACGATCATGATCAGGCGG
>Ga0126377_10001687_pt1 | contig 14669 bp, 12 predicted proteins | sample PanSoiMetPlot_22_FD_92647 | JGI IMG/M metagenome (GOLD analysis project Ga0126377, IMG submission 92647) | Tropical forest soil microbial communities from Panama - MetaG Plot_22 | ecosystem: Environmental > Terrestrial > Soil > Tropical forest > Bulk soil | place: Panama | collected 2016-02-17
AACGGACGCTGAGACGGTCGTGTCCGGACACTCCGCTTCGTTCGGAGTCAGCCCGGGGGGTGTCACGAGGGTCAGTTACTCTGCGACCGACGCTGCCGGCAACGAGGAGCCGGCGCGCTCACTCGACGTTAAGATCGATGGTGCGCCTCCGGTGCTGAGTGGGCTGCCCTCGGAGGGGTGCACGCTCTGGCCCGCGAACCACGAGCTCCAGCGGGTCGCGGTAGTGCGCGCCAGCGACGCTGTGTCTGGGATCGCCCGCGGCACGTTCGACGTGAACATAACCAGCAACGAGCCGATGGACCCGAGCGACGTGGCCGTCACTGAGGACGAGAACGGCCGACTGGTCGTCGATCTGCGTGCCGAGCGGGTGGGTGAGAGCAAGTCAGGCCGAGTGTATCAGCTGACGGTTACGGCGCAGGACCTTGCTGGCAACCAGGTGACCGAGTCGGCCACCTGCACCGTTCCGCACGACAGAGCCAAGGGGAAGTAGCGCAGCGGGTTCGGATCTTCGGCAACTCTCAAGAATCCCATCGTCATTGCTTACATTGGCGAGGTGGACGGACAATCAGATCGACTTTTTCCTTGGAGTCAGTTGCAAGCCTGTTGAGGGATCGCGGCCAGATACTCTTAGATGTCGAACTCGAAATGATTCGCGACCAAATGTACGCTCTCGCCGAGGCGGCCCTTCTCCTGCGTCATACATAGCCCCCAACCGGCGCACTCAGGTCCACGGGCCGCATCGGGACAGCCGACGCCTCGTTCGCGGTTCGCAACGTGGCGAAGAACACACTGAGGCCGTGACTCGACGATCCTGAACGTCAAACGAGCGAAGCAGTACCGCCGGCCTGCTCGGCGTGATGGCCGACGACAGTGTCGCCGATGTGACGATGGCGTCACGATGGTCTTTCAATGATCTAAACGTCTAGACGTATAGGACACGACGGGATATCCTGACGCGCGTGACCCGCGCCTCGCGTTCGTCGCCGTACCGGCAGCTGCCGGGCGGCGCCACGCTCTATGCCACCGACGAAGGCGACGGTCAGGCGCTGCTCTTCGTGCACGGCTGGACCTGCGACTCCAGCGACTATCTTTGGCAAGTCGCCTGGTTCCGGTCCACTCATCGTGTGATCGCACCCGATCTGCGCGGGCACGGACGTTCGGCCGTGCCCGCCGACGGCTACGACTCGCAAATCTTCGCGCGCGATCTCGCAGAGCTGCTCGACGCCCTGGCCGTGCCGCACTGCATTGCCATTGGCCACTCGCTCGGCGCGCTCGTTGTCAGCATACTGGCCGCCGATTACCCGGAGCGCGTGCGTGGTGTCGTCTGTCTCGATCCCGCGTACGGCCTCGACGACGAGGAGCTCGCGTCGTGCCACGCCTTGACCGAACGCCTGCGAGCCCCGGATTGGCCGGTCGTGCTCGCCGACGCGTTCGGCACGTGGGAGTGGGCGTCCACGCCCGCGTACTTTCGCGAGCTGCACGTGCGCCGAATGCTCGCGATGGACCGCGCGGTGGTCGTCGAAACCTTCCGGGGTCTCTTCGACGGGAACCGGCCGCTGACAGGTCGCACGCAGTCGGCCGCCTTGCTTGCCCGCCGAACCTGTCCGGTGCTCAGTCTCCACTCGCTCGGCGGTCGCGCGCGCGCCGCCTGGGAATCCGCGTACTGCTCGAGCCCGTCGAGCCTCGTTCTGCACCTTCCGCTCGGACACTGGCCGCACCACGATGCGCCGGAGCTCGTCAATCACGTCATCACGCAATGGCTGCTGACGCTGCCTCCCTCTTCAACTCCTTTCCCAACGAGGACGACACAATGGCCTCATTCCTGAAGCGAGATCTCGCCGCCAGCAAGCGGCTGAAAACGACCCTGGCGAGCGGCGGCATCGCGACGCTCTGCCACTCGAGTCATCCCTCACCGAGTCTGGTCGAGCGGCTGGCGGAGCAAGGCTTCGAAGCCGTGCTGATCGACTGCGAGCACGGATCGGTGGGCCGCGAGCGCGTCGAGGAGATGGCGCGCGCCGCGGCGCTCGCGGGTACCGCCGCAATCATTAGGCCCGAAGGATCTCTGCCGCATCTCATCACCGGGTACCTCGGATGCGGCGTGGACGGCTTCATGCTGCCGCTCATCATGTCACCAGCACACGCACAGCAGATGGTGGACTATTTCCAGTTCTCCGCGCCGGTCGACCACGTGGATCGCACGCTGATTCTGATGATCGAGCGGATCGAAGCCGTGGACAGCCTGCCGGAGATTCTCCGCATCCGCGGCGTGGACGCGTACCTCGTGGCACCGGCCGACCTCGCCCTGTCAATGGGTGAGCCGCTCCAGCGCGACGGGGTCACGCCGAAGGTCGCGCAGGCGATCGACCGCGCGGTCAAGACCATCGTCGACTCCGGCAGGATTTGCGGGGCGCGCATCGACTTCCACGACGTGCGCGATTTCATCGACAAGGGTGTCCGGTTGCTCTACACCCACGCCGATCACATGCTGGCGCGCGGCGCCCGCGACTATTTTTCCCTTATCGGCGATCGAGCAGCCGCTGCGCTTCAGTGACCATCGCCGCCAGGGCGGCTTCCGCCGTCTGGCGACCGATGAGGATCGCACGCATGCGTGTCGTGATCGAGCTGGCGATCTGCTCGCTGCGGGGACCGGGAAACGAGTACCACTGGTCGAGCGTGTCCACGAGCGAGTAGAGCGCGCGATACTGCGGGTTCGCGGCGACGTACGGCGAGAGCCCCGCCGGATCGTCGAGCGCTGCGCGGTTCAGCGTGAGATAGCCCGAGAGCCTGCCCATAATCGTCTGGCCGATCGGTCCGGTGACGAACCGCACGTATTGCCAGGCGGTCTCCTGGCGCGCCGGTTGACGCGTCGTGATGACGACGGCGTTACCGGCCGCCGGCCGCCGACCGACGTGTGGATCGATCGGGACCGGTGACATCGTCACACCAAAGCCCATGTTGCGTGGCGAGAACCTGTCCATGTTGGAGCTGGTATTGGTGTAGCTGCCGAGCAGTCCCGACGCAAACGCCATCCGGGCGTTCTCCCTCGACATGTCGAGCTGCCCGGTCCCGCGAATTGCCGCCAACAGCCGCGCACTGCGAAGGCCGGCATCGTCGCCGAAGGCCACGCGGCGTTCGTCGGCCGACGCGATCTGTCCGCCGTACCCGAGCACGAGCAGTTGCCACATGAGCGCTGCGCCTCCGGCGATGTCGTAGAACATTCCCGAGACTGGCGGCCCGAGCGCGGAGATGTCCGTGGCAATCTTCAACAGCGCCGGCCACTTGGCGTCGAGAAGCGCTCGAGGATCGTGGCCGGCCCTCTCGACCAGGCGGTTGTTGAAGTAGTTCACCGGGATCGAGATCGCAAACGGAAGCGCGCGCGTCTCGCCGCCGATCTTCCCGATCGACCGATGCGTCGTCAGCGGCGTCGGCTCGTCGTTCACGCGGCGATCGAGTGGGAGCGCCAGGTTGCGATCGGCGTAGAAGCGGACGGCGTTGATCGACACGTGCGACACGTCCGGCTCGTCCCCGACGAGGGCGAGCCGGAAGTCGCGCGACATCATCCCCACGTAGCTCGTGCCGGGCATGAGCTTCACCGTGATCCCAGGATGGTGAGCCTCGAACGCCCGTGCTACGGCCTCGTACAGTTTCGCGAACGTGATCACCTCGTACCCGACCCGCAACGTCCGAGCATCGCGTGGCCGCGCACACGCGCCGGCCGCCGCCAGCCCGAGGCTCGCGAGCGCAGCCCGTCGCGAAAGGAGGCGAGCGGTCATCGCGAGGTGCTCGCGGTGAAGCTGTCGATGAACCGGCGCTGCGCGACGAGGAAGGCGACGATGAGCGGCGCGGTCGTGACCACGGTGGCGGCCATCAGTGGCCCATAGCTCGTGCCGGCTTCCTCGTCGCGAAACACCAGGATGCCGAGCGGGGGCGGCATCAGCTCGGGAGACGTCACGGCGATGGCCGGCCAGTAGAGGTCGTTCCAACGACCAACCAGCGACAGCACGGCGATCGCTGCGAGCACCGGCCGGCAGAGCGGCACCATCACGCGCCAGACGATTCCCCAGTCGCTCAGTCCGTCGATGCGTGCGGACTGAACGAGCTCGTCAGGTACCGTGCGGAAGGCTTGATAGAGGAGGAAGATCGCCGTCGGCGAGACGACACCCGGCAACACCAGCGCCGCGTAGCTGTCGAGGATCCCGAGGCCATAACAAAGGAAGAAGAGCGGCACGGCCAGGATTTCCGACGGCAGCAGCAGCGCGACGAGCACCAGACCGATGACGAGCGATCGACCGCGGAACGCGGTCTTCGCCAGTGCGAAGGCGAGCGGCGCGCCAATCGCGATCTGACCGCCGAGTGTGGCTGCGCATACGATGACGCCGTTGAGCAGAAAGCGCGGCATGTTCGTCTCGGTCAAGGCGGCGGCGTAGTTCGCCCGGATGGCGGCGGCCTCGAACAGCAGCGACACGGTGCCCCGCCCCGCTCGCTCCGGCGGCATGAAGGACAGCAGCACCATCCACACGAACGGGCTCGCCACGACCAGCGTGCTGGTCACGAGCATGCCGTGCCGGGCCAGGCTCCTACCGTTCATGGAACGACACTCGCTCGAGCGAGCGCTGGCCGATGACCACCGCGACCACGAGGGCAAGGTAGACGAGCGAAATCGCCGCGCCGTAGCCCGCGCGCAGGTGCTCGAAACTCTCGACGTACAACAGGTGCAGCAGAACCTCAGAGGCGTTGTCGGGTCCGCCCGCGGTCATGACGGTGACGGTGTCGAACACGCCCAGTGCGCGCTTGGCCGTGATGACGGTCACGAAGACAGTGACGGGCGCCAGCAGCGGCAGCGTGACGGCGCGCACGCGATCGAGCGTGGAGGTGGCGCCGTCGAGCATTGCCGCATCGAGGAGCGCACGTGGAATGGACTTGAGACCGGCGAGGAACATGATCACGGCGAAGCCGAGGTTGTGCCACACGGCGATCAGCGCCAGCGTCGGCAGCACCAGCGCCTCGTCGCGAAGCCAGTTGTGCGGCGGAAGTCCGAACCAGCCCAGCGCGTGGTTCAGCAGCCCGAACGTCGGGTGCAGAACGCCATCCCAGACCACGGCCATTGCCGCGAGCGTAGCCACGACCGGCAGGAAGTGCGCGGTGCGATAGACGGTCTTGAGCGGCCCGCTGTCTTCGATCAGGAGTGCGAGCATCAAGCCGAGCCCCACCGTCACGGGCACAACGATCGCCATGTGAACGATCGTATTGCGCACCGCCGCCACGAATCGTGCGTCCTGGGCCAGCTCCGCGAAGTTCCCCCACCCGATCAGTGCGACCTGGCTGCGCCCGAACTCCCAGTTGGTGAAGGCGAGCGGCAACACGGCGAGAGCCGGCACGATCAGCAGCACCACGAGGAGGAACGTACCTGGCAATGCCAGCAGCCCGCCCCCGACCCGCTCGTGCTGACGGCTCATCGCGCGACGAGTGCACTGACCGCGCGCGGGTGTACGCGTCCGCCGCGGTCGTCGAAGAGCAACAGCTTCTCGGGCGGTACTGACAGGCACACGGCGTCGCCCGGGGCGGTGGGGCACTCCGGGTCTTCGCGGACGACGACTGCCTGGCCACCGGTCATGGTCAGATGCAAGAGCAGGTCGGCGCCAAGATGCTCGCGACGGACGACCGTCGCGTTCCGCTCGTGGGCCGACGCGCGAACCAGCCTTGCTGCTTCGGGGCGAAAGCCGACGCGCACGCGTCCGGACAGCTCGCCGTACAGCGGCACACGCAGTCCTGCGGTTTCGAGCCAGCCGTCGATCGCCACGCCGTCGATCAGATTGATCGCCGGGCTGCCGAGGATCTCGGCAACGCGCACGTCGGATGGCTGCGTGTAGAGATCGCGCGGCCGTCCGACCTGAACTATCCGTCCCTCCACTATCACGGCAATGCGGTTGGCCATCGTCATCGCCTCGGCCTGGTCGTGCGTCACGTAGACGATGGTGGGCGCGATCCTCGCATGCAGATCGCAGATCTCGCCGCGCACGCGCGTCCGCAATCGCGCATCCAGGTTGGACAGCGGTTCGTCCATCAGCAGCAACTGCGGGCGGCGCACCATGGCGCGTGCCAGAGCGACCCGCTGCTGTTGCCCGCCCGAGAGTTGCGATGGTCGCCGATCTAGCAGGTGATCGATCCCGACCATCGCCGCCGCCTGACGCACGTCGGCGGCGATCTGCGATCGCGTTGCTCGGGCCGACGCCGAGAGCGCGCTCAGGCCCGGGACGCGCTGCCACGGTCGCAGGCGCCGCATCTCGAGCGGCAGCGTGATGTTCCCGGCGACGGTCTTGTGCGGATAGAGCGCATAGCTCTGAAAGACCATTGCGACATCACGCTTCGCAGGTGGCAGCTCCGTCGCGGAACGTCCACCAATATGCACCGTGCCGCGATCGGGTGTGTCGAGACCGGCGATGATCCTGAGCAGCGTCGATTTGCCCGAGCCGGACGCGCCGAGGAGCACCACGAACTCGCCGCTCTCGATCTCCATCGACACGTCGTCGAGCACCGGCACGGTGCCAAAGCGCTTGCTGATCCCGCTGAGCGTCAGAGCCGCCATTTGCCGCTTGTCAGAAGACCCGTCGGCCAGCTGCCCAGGTTTCGCGGACGACCGGCCCGTAGCCAGTCTCCTTCACGACGATGACATCGGCGCGACGACCGACCGCGAGGTCGCCACGATCTGCAAAGCCCATAGCGTGCGCCGGCGCGAGCGAGACGGTATGCACTGCCCGAGCCAGCGGCCAGCCGCAGCGCTCCGGCAGCGCGAACACCGCCTCGATCAGGCTCGCAGGGCGATAGTCCGACGCGAGGATCGAAAAGTGTCCGGCCCGTGCGAGCTCCGCGACCGATACGTTGCCCGAGTGCGAGTTGCCGCGCACGAGATTGGGTGCACCGGCGATGATCGCCAGCCCGCGCCCGGACGCGCACGCCGCGGCTTCCGCCGTTGTTGGAAACTCCGACAGTGAGCATCCCGCGGCCACCGCCTCGTCGATGTCGCGCGGCTCGGTGTCGTCGTGACTCGCGAGACGCGCCGCCGCCTCTCGTGCAAACGAAAGAACCTGCGCCCGGTTGGACGGCACGACGGTCGCCGCGGAGGCCTGCCGTTCCAAGACGAGGACATCGATCTCCCGCTCGGACAAACCATGGCGGCGCGAGTAGTACAGCTGGAACGCCTCGGCGTTTCGCCACTGCCCCTGGCCCGGCGTGTGATTCATCAACGAGAGCAGTGGCGGACGAGCCGACCTGATCGCGGCCATGAGGACCGGCAGCGCTGCATCGCTCAGTTCACAGCGCACGTGCAGGCGGTGATCGATTCGGAGGAGACCGTCCGCACGGCGGGCCCGGTCGAGCGCATCCACGACGCCGAGAACGGCGGCCTGACGCGGACTGTCCGCGCCGGCGCCGCCGAGCGTGATCGCGTCGAACGCGGTTGTGATGCCCGCGGCGGCGAGCTCGGCATCGTGCGCGACGAGCGCGCGCACCGGATCGCCAAACTGGCCGGGGCGCGGCTCGAGGTGCCGCTCGATGTTGTCTGTGTGGAGATCGACGAATCCGGGCAGCAGGTGACAGCCGGTGCAGTCGATCGTGACGGCCGCCCGCGGTGCAGTGCCGATGGCGGTCAGCATGCCGCTCTCGAAGACGACGTCGGCCATGACCACGTCGTCGCGAAGGACCACAGCGGCGCCCGTCAGCGCCACTGGGGGCACGGCCGGCGAAGTCCGCTGCACAAACGACACATCGGGCCGCTAGGTTTCGACGCTGAACCGGACGCGATCGGCGCGGAAGCAGGTGAGCGCGTACGTGACCGGCACGCCGTTGTCTCCGACGTCTATGCTCTCGGTCTCGATCACCGGTTGGGTGCGCGCCATACCGAGCAGCCGCGCCTCGCTCACATCGGGCAGCCGCGAGCCGACCAGCGTGCGCTTGCGCCGGTATCCGGTGACACCGACTGCGGCGAGCGACGCGGTGATCGAAAAGCGGTCCGGGCTAGCGGCGCGGCGCTGGATCTCCTCTGCGAGCCCCTTGAGCCGCGAGGTCGGAAAGAAGTTACGCCCGAGACTCAGTGGCACGTCATCCGACTTGCCGAGCAGCGTGAGGAGCACCACGGGCGTTCCGGTTTTCAGCCTGAGCGCATCGGCGACCGACTCCGTGGCGGGAATCTCCTCCATGCCGAGTACCCGGCGTGCGGGCGAACGGCGCTGTCGAAGCAGGTTCTCGGTGAAACGCGTGGTGGCGCTGAGCCGATAGTCGAGCACGTCAGAGGCGACGAACGTCCCGCGGCCGCGCTCGATTCGCACCAGCCCCTCGCTCTCGAGATACGCCGTCGCCTGCCGGGCCGTGTGGCGGTTGACGCCGAAGCGCTCGGCAATGGCGATGTCGGCCGGTAGCTGGTCGCCACTTTTCAATGCGCCGTCCCGGATCTCGCCGATCAACGTCTCACCGATCTGACGCCACAGGCTGATGCCTTTTTCCTTCATCGTGTGTCTCGTGCCGTGCGCTCGCCCGCGAAGACGCGTGTCGTCGGCGGGCTCACGTCCACGCCGACCGCGTCGAACAGCGCCGTCACCGGCGCGCACAGCGTGTCCACCTCGAGCGAGCGATCCGCGTCGAGTAGCAGCGTCGCCGTCCGCTGCATCGCCTGGAACGCGGCGCGCACCATGTGATTGGCGTGGATCACGAGGCTGGCGCCGCGCGCGTGCAGCTCCGCGCCGGTGAGGTGGTTGTAGGCGGTGGGGATCAGGGCCAGCGGCTTGCTCACGTCGAGGCGCCGCTGCAGCCGTTGATAGCCGGACAGGAACTCGTCGATCTCCGTGCCGCTCCGATCCTTCGAATGCACCACGATCCCGTCGGCCGCCCCGGCGAGATAGCGTCCGGCCCGCAGCAGCGCGTCCTCGACGCCACGCCCGGCAATCAGGCTCTCGATGCGCGCCAAGATCATCACGTCGCCACTCAGCATCGCCGCCTTCGCGGCTGCGATCATCTCGACGAACACGTCGGGATCCGCCAACTCGTGGCGCACGTCAGGGGCGAGGCTGGTGCGCTTGGCTCCGGTCTTGTCCTCGACGACGATGCCCGACGCGCCGAGCCCCTCGAGCCGCTGGCACAGGCAGGCGAACGCCAGCACGTCGCCGCCGGTGTCGGCGTCGACGATGAGCGGCAGCGACGTTCGCGCCGCGACGTCGCTCACGGTGTCGAGCCGCCGCTCGAGCAGCGACAGCTCGGCGTCGGGCAGGCCGAGGGAAGTGGCGTGGGCGAACCCGCTGATCCAAAGGGCGTCAAACCGCTGCCCCGCCGCACCGACGGCGGCCTCGCCGAGCATCGCCGAGAGCGGATGGTGGCATTCGATCGCGCGCACCAAGGCGCCGCCGGCCAGCGCCGCGCGGAGCCGTGGCCGCCGCTGCTCCGGGAGGCACGGAGACGACAGGGGCATGCTCGGCCGGGAGTATACCAGACAAGACGTCCAGAGTTCGATACGTCTAGACGACTAGATGAAATGGTTACCGCGGCGTCACGCGGCCGTCGCCGGTTTGCAGTGGACCTCGTGGGATAAGTGGCCCGTGCGCCGGACCGTGCCGGCAGGGGAGTGCGTATGTCGAACGTCTGGATCCGCTCCGCGGCCGTTGTCGTCGTCCTGTGCAGCGCGCCGCTGCCGCTGTACGCACAGCAGGCCGTTCTCGCCGGCACCATCCGCGACGCGTCCGACGCGGTGTTGCCGGGTGCCACCGTGACCGCCCGTCGCGTGGATGGCGGCGCACCCGTGCTCGCTGTCTCGGACGCGAGCGGCGCCTACCGCCTGGTGCTCCCTCCAGGGCGCTACCGCATCACCGCCGAGCTCTCTGGCTTCATGCCCGCGGTTCGCGACAGCGTCGACGTGGGCGCCGGCGGCCAGGAGATGGTCGATCTGACGCTCGCCGTGTCCGGCTTGGCCGAAACCGTCGCCGTCACCGGATCGCAGATCCGGACCAGCGGGTTTCAGGCGCTCGTGCCCGTGCAGGTCGAATCGCGCGCCGAGATCGAGAACTCCGGCACGGCTGTCTTCGCCGATCTCTTTCGCGAGATTCCGGCGAATTCCGGATCCGAGGCGACGTCGGAGTCGCTCCCGCGCTACGGACAGTCGCAATTCAATCTGCGCGGGCTCGGGTACTCCTCGACCTTGACGCTCGTCAACGGCCGCCGCGCTGCCGTTTCGCCGGTGTCGGATGAGACCGGCGCCGAATTCACCGACGTCAATCAGTTCCCGCTCGCGATGGTCGAGCGCGTGGAAGTCCTGAAGGACGGTGCCAGCGCCATCTACGGCTCGGACGCGGTGGCAGGCGTGGTGAACGTGATTACGCGCCGCGGCTTCGCCGGCGCGGAGGTCTCGGGCGGACTCCAGAGCGCGAGCAATCGTGACGGATTCCTGAACCTCGCCACCGGCCACCGCTACCGGCGTGGTGTCGTCAATCTCTACGCCACTCACTACCAGCAGACCGGCAACGATCGCACCGCGTTCGACTGGCTGGTCGAGCGCGTCGGCGGAAACGGTGTGCTCGGACGCTCGCAACTCCTGAACACGAACGGCGCACCGAGCACGTATCGTCTGGGTGGCCCCAGCGCGAGCGGCGTCCCCGTCGCGATCGGCAGCGTTGGCGTCGCCGATCCCGATTGCGAAGCCGCGGGCGGTGTGTTTCGCATCCGGGACGACGGGACCGTGGACAGGAGCAGTTGCCTCCATAACTTCGCCGACCAGGTGGCGGTGCTGCCCGATTCGCGGCGGACGCAGATCTTTGCCGAGCTCACCCATCAAGTGAACGCGCGAGCGACGCTCTCGGCCGACGTCGCCTTCTCGCGCAACGTGAACGAGACGACGCGCGGCCCGGGCGGTTACTCCAACGGCACCGTGACCAACGCGGGCGGCAGCGTCTACATCCCCGCGTCGCACCCGTTCAACTTCTTCCAGGCCGATCCGGCGAACCCCTCGCGGCTCGTCTACATTCCGCCGTCGCAGTGGAACCCGACGGTCAACAGCGCGGTGGACGTCGTGGCGTCGCTGCGCCCGCTCGGCGTGGCGTATAACGGGCGCGCGCATGCCGGCGAGCGCAGCTCGCAGACCGACTACCCGCGCGCCGACGCCTCACTCGACATCGATCTCGGTCACGCCTGGGTCGCCACGGCCTCGTATCAATTCGCACGCGCCGACTTCAGCGACCGCCAGGAACTGCGCTACAACGCCAACGTGCTGAACGGACTGATCGCCTCGGGCCTGTTCAATCCGTTCGGGACCTCGGTGGTGAGCCCGACGCTGGTGTCGCCGAAGGATGGCCGGTCGGTCGCCGAGAACTCCCAGGCCGTGATCGATCAATTCATCACGGACTCGCTCGACCTTGCCGCGACGAACCGTCAGGTCGCGGAGCTCTCGGCCTCGGGCAACCTGTTCTCGCTCGGCGGTCAGCAAGCGAGGCTCGGTATCGGCGCGCAGTTCCGCCGATTGTCGTACGACACCACGCCCGATCCCATACAGGGACCCGGGCACGGGGACAACAGCACCATCACGCTCCCGGTGCATGGGAATCAGAACGTCGCCGCCGCGTTCGGCGAGCTGGCGGCGCCCCTTGGCACCGCTGCGGCGACGCAACTCGCGCTCCGCTTCGAGGACTACGGGCGCTACGGCGCGACCGTGAACCCGAAAGCCGCCGGTACGGTGTCGGCGGGCGAGCGCCTTCGACTGCGCGCATCGTGGGGCACGTCGTTCCAGGCGCCCACGATGTTTCAGACCTCCACGACGTCGACGCGCCTGTTCCTGAACGACCCGGTGACGCTGGTCAACGGCCGTCTCGTATGCCAGAACACCGGCATCCTGTCCGGCAACACCGAGGTGGACACCATCGGCGACGCGAATCTGCGGCCGCAACACTCCGTCAACTACAACGCCGGCGTCATCGCGTCGCCGGTCCGCGGCATGCAGGTGAGCGTGGACTACTGGCGCTATCGCTACAAGGACCTGATCGCGTCCGGCGCCAACGCCCAGGCCATCGTCAACAACGACTGCAACGACGGCGTGCCCGACGACCCGCGCATCGTCCGGCAGAGCGACGGCACCCTCGGGAGTGTCACGACCTCGTTCCTCAACGTGGGGCGCGTGACGACCGACGGTCTCGACTTCGCCGCCGAGCACCACTGGGGCATCGGCGCGGCCGGCTCGCTCTCCGCCACGGCCGACGCGACCTGGCTGCACAAGTTCGACGTCGTCGGCGGCGAGGGAGGGGTGTTCAATGGCGCCGGCAGCCGCAACTTCGCAAACAACTTCCGGAGCATGCCGCAGTGGCGCGGCGTTGCCGGACTCGAGTGGCTGCGGAGCGTGCAGCATGCCCGAGTGAAGATGCGCTACATCGGCAGCTACAAGAACGACTCGGGCAACGACGCCCTGATCGATCACTACGCGCCGATCGATCTCCTCTATGCCTACACGTTTGCCGGCCGCGGCCGCTATGCGCTGACCATGGTCATCGGCGTGGACAACGCGTTCGATCTCGATCCGCCCGCGCTCGTACGCAACGACGCGAGCGGCCAACGGATCACGAGCGCCACGTTCAACTACATCGAGCGACCCGGCTACGACGCGTATTCCGGCGCCGACCTCCGTGGTCGCGTCGTGTGGCTCCGCATGTCGCACCGGTTCTGAGCCGGGGACGCGCCGAGGTCGGAAGATCGGTTATTGCGACCCGGCACGGTCCCCGGGCTGAGCGCAGATTGCCCTCGGCACGGCTTCGCCCCAGGAATGGCGGCTGCGATTGAACGAGTGAATGTGAATTAACGAGGAGGACCCTCAGCATCGGACTTGGGTTACCAAAAAAGAATGACCATCGGCGTCCTGGTTAACTACTCTCGCAGGCTCGCCATGAATCGCCAGACTCTCATGCGTCTTCAGGTTCGTGCCTTATTCACACACGACTCCGCCGGCCGACTGCTTCGCGTAAACGAGCCTGACGACAAGGAAGCACCTCGATTTTTTCTCGGACGAACTCCGGACGGTAACGAATGGCGTTTCCGGCACGACCTTGATCAACTCACTGTGTCGAAACTCGAATCGCTCTGCGCTGACGTTCCCGCTGGCATCGATCGCGCTGCACCCCTGTCGGACATAGAACGCTTTTCGACCGTGCTGAATGCCCAAACTCCAGTCCAGCGGGTTTGGTGCGGTCCAGCTTACCACTTTGCATCGATTGACACCGCGATGAACGCCGCCGTCGTTCGCATCACACGCGCCAATTCAGAGACGTTGCGAGCGAACTTTTCCGATTGGCTCGACGCTGTTGAAGCGGGCCGGCTGCTCGTAGGCTTCGTCGAGAATGGCCACGCCGTGTCTATCTGCTGTAGTGTCCGCGTCACCGCCGGGGCGCATGAAGCAGGCATCGAGACCGCGCCGGAACATCGTGGGAAGGGCCGGGGCAAAGCGGTTGTGGCTGCCTGGGCGAAGGTTGTCAATGAGCTCGGAGCTATTCCGCTCTACAGCACATCCTGGGACAATCTCGAATCTCTGGCCTTGGCGGCATCTTTAGGTCTCGTTCAATTCGGCAGCAACTTGCACTTCTCGTGAAGGGGCTGCGGATTCCAGCGCTGCTGCGTGCCGTGGTTGTCGGGCTCTCCCCGGTCGCGCTCGGGACATGCCGCCTGACGGGAAGATTGCCGCAGTGTAACTGGGACAGCCTCCTCAATGAGGGCACAACGATTGTCTGCAGCCCTCTTCACATCCACAAGTAACGACGTGTCAGGACCGAGTTGGATCGCATGACTTCGCCGCTCAGCAACACGGACAGGAACGGCAACCCGCGGGAGCCGACCGGTGTTTCCACTTTCAGAGCAGTCGAGAACCTCGGTCTGAAGCTGCAGGAGCTCCGCAGTCCGGTGAATGTGCTCGTCGTCGACAACGTGAATCGCACGCCGACAGAAAACTGATCTGCACGCGCGCTACCGGGGAGATGGTGACGAGCGTTACGAGACCTGCAGGACGACGAGGGTCATGTCATCGTGCTGGGGCGCACCGGCGGCAAACGCATCGGCAGCGGCCATGAGGTCCACGATCACGTCCTTCGGGGCACAGCTGATTCGCGCCCGAAGTGACTCGACGAGACGCTCTTCTCCCCACTCCTGATAGTCCGCAGTCATCGCCTCGCTGACGCCATCGGTGAACGCCACGAGCGTGTCGCCCGGCTGCAGTCCGACGCACCCTTGCTCGTAGACACACTCGTCCAGCAATCCAATCACCGGTCCGCCAACGTCGAGACGAACGACCTCGCCCGATCGCCGGACGACGATCGGCGGATTGTGGCCGGCGTTGACGTACGCGAGGCGCGAGGATGCGGCATCGTACTCGCCATAGAAAAACGTCGCGTAGCGGTTCGGCGCCGAGCTTTCGTACACCAGCCGATTGAGATTCGACATCAGCGCGGCGAGGTTGGCGTCGCCCCCGACCGTCTGTCCCCGAAGATATGCGCGCAGCGTCGCCATCAGCAGCGCGGCGGGAACCCCCTTGCCCGACACGTCGCCAACGGCGATGCCGAGCAGAGTGGGTGAGCGCGCGATGAAATCGTAGTAATCGCCGCCAACGCCGAGCGCGGGACGGCACGCGCCCGCGAACACGATGCCTGGGATCGGCGGATATT
>Ga0126377_10001688_pt1 | contig 14665 bp, 13 predicted proteins | sample PanSoiMetPlot_22_FD_92647 | JGI IMG/M metagenome (GOLD analysis project Ga0126377, IMG submission 92647) | Tropical forest soil microbial communities from Panama - MetaG Plot_22 | ecosystem: Environmental > Terrestrial > Soil > Tropical forest > Bulk soil | place: Panama | collected 2016-02-17
CGCGCGATTGCGGCGTCGGCGCTGCCGATCGTCGAAGCTGCGTTCGCGGATGACGCGCCCGTGCAGAAGCAGCTCGCGCGCTGGCGCTGAGCTCTTCCCCTCTCCCGCTGCGCGGGAGAGGGCAGGGTGAGGGCACGCTGGCGAAACGCCCCACTCCGACGGCCCTCACCCCAACCCTCTCCCGCACAGCGGGAGAGGGGGAAAAGAAAAACCCGGCCTGCTTGCGCAGGCCGGGCGGGTCCCGGCGTCCTTGCCCTGTGGCTCCTGTTGGAGAGGGTCGGACGCGTCCGTGCGTCCGTGGAACTCAGAAGCGGTACTCGGCGCTGACGGACACGAGGTCCGAATTCAGGTCGAGGTTCTTCTTGTCCGCCTTGTAGTAGTCGTAGTTCAGACCGACGCTGAAGTTGTTGCTGAAGTCGTAACCGAAGCCGGCACCGGCGTACCACTTGTCGCTGGTGTCGTCGACGCGCACGACGACGTCGTTCGGATCGATGTAGCCGCCCTTGACGTCGGCGCGGAACCAGCCGGTGCGGCCGCTGACGTACCAGTTCGGGGTGATGTTGAAGTGGCCGTTGACGCCGAGGTTCCAGCCGCTCAGCTTCGCGTCGGGGATGCCGGCGCCGTTGAACTGGTCCTTCGTCGAGAACTTGCCGAGGTCGGTGTAGCCGCCCTCGACGCCGAGCAGCACGCTCGGGGCGACCGCCCAGCGGTAGCCGACGTTGGCGCCGAAGCCGGTGTCGTCGTCGTCATAGAGACCCTTGTTGACGTTCGACTGGCCGACGTTGCCGTTGATGAAGAAGCCGCTCTGATCGGCGGCGTGACTGGTGAGGGGGACTGCGGAAAGACCCGCGGTAGCCAGGGCAATGGCAATGAGTGTGTTCTTCATGAGTACTGCACTCCAACTCTTTGTGGATTAAAGGTTTTCTGCAACACGCAGAGGTGTCGCCGAACTTCGACCGCCTCGTTTCCGTGGCGTTCGCCATCCGGCCGGCGAAGGTTAGGTAGGGTTCAGTCCGCTGAATTCAATACCGGCAAGTTCAGAAAATGTTCAGACGCCGCCGCGGCACGACAAACGCCGCTGCCATCGGCGACAATCGCGCCCCTCGCGTCGCGCGTCCGCGCGCCGCTTCTTTCCAGTCGAGTCAACCGATGCCGAGCCGTAAAGAACTCGCCAACGCGATCCGCGCGCTGGCCATGGACGCGGTGCAAGCCGCCAATTCAGGCCATCCCGGCATGCCGATGGGCATGGCCGACATCGCCGAAGTGCTCTGGAACGACTTCCTGTCGCACAACCCGAAGCATCCGAAGTGGGTCAATCGCGACCGCTTCGTGCTGTCGAACGGCCACGGCTCGATGCTGCAGTACGCGTTGCTGCACCTCACCGGCTACGACCTGCCGATCGAGGAGATCAAGCGCTTCCGCCAGCTGCACTCGAAGACCGCGGGCCATCCCGAAGCGAGCGAAACGCCCGGCGTCGAGACGACGACGGGTCCGCTCGGACAAGGTCTCGCCAACGCGGTCGGCATGGCGCTCGCCGAGAAGGTGCTCGCGACGCGCTTCAATCGCGACGGCTTCGACCTCGTCGATCACTACACCTACGTCTTCATGGGCGACGGCTGCCTGATGGAGGGCATCTCGCACGAAGCCGCTTCGCTCGCCGGTACGCTCGGCCTCGGCAAGCTGATCGCGATCTGGGACGACAACGGCATCTCGATCGACGGCGAAGTGCACGGCTGGTTCACCGACGACACGCCGGCGCGCTTCGAGGCGTACGGCTGGGAAGTGCTGCGCGGCATCGACGGCCACAATCCCGAAGCGATCAAGGCGGCGCTCGTCTCGGCGGCGCTCGATCCGGGGAAGCCGACGCTGATCTGCGCGAAGACGATCATCGGCTACGGCGCGCCGAACAAGCAGGGCAAGGAAAGCTGCCACGGCGCCGCGCTCGGCAAGGACGAAGTCGCCGCGGCGCGCGCCGCGCTCGGCTGGGACCATCCGCCGTTCGTCGTACCGGACGACGTCTACGACGCGTGGAACGCCGAAGCGAAAGGCGCCGAGCGCGAAGCTAGCTGGAACGCGCTGTTCGCGAGCTACCGCAACGCGCATCCGGATCTCGCTGCGGAGTTCGAGCGGCGCATGTCGGGTGCGCTGCCGGACGACTTCGCCGCGCACGCGGACGCGTACGCGAAGAAGCTGCAGGCCGAAGGCCCGGTCGTCGCTTCGCGCAAGGCCTCGCAGATGGCGCTCGACGCGTTCGGTCCGAAGCTGCCGGAGCTGATCGGCGGCTCGGCCGACCTCGCCGGATCGAACCTCACGATCTGGAAGGGCTCGAAGGACGTCAACGCCAACGACGCGAGCGCGAACTACGTCTATTACGGCGTGCGCGAGTTCGGCATGAGCGCGATCTCGAACGGCCTCGCGCTGCACGGCGGCTTCATTCCGTACGACGCGACGTTCCTCGTGTTCTCCGACTACGCGCGCAACGCAGTGCGCATGTCGGCGCTGATCCCGACGCGCGCGATCCACGTCTACACGCACGATTCGATCGGCCTCGGCGAGGACGGCCCGACGCACCAGCCGGTCGAGCACCTCGCGAGCCTGCGCCTCATCCCGAACAACCACGTCTGGCGGCCCTGCGATGCGGTCGAGTCGGCGATCGCCTGGAAGGCCGCGATCGAGCGCAGGAACGGACCGTCGTGCCTCGTGTTCTCGCGCCAGAACCTCGCGCACCAGCACCGCACCGATGCGCAGGTCGCCGCGATCGCGCGCGGCGGCTACGTGCTCGCCGAGCCCGGCAGCGCGAAGTTCGACGTGATCCTGATCGCGACCGGTTCCGAGGTCGAGCTCGCGATGCAGGCGATGCGCGCGCTCGCCAACGACGGCATCGCGGCGCGCGTCGTCTCGATGCCGTGCACGAGTCTGTTCGACGCGCAGCCGCTCGAGTATCGCGAAAGCGTGCTGCCGTCCTGGTGCCGCAAGCGCGTCGCGGTCGAGGCGGGCGTCACCGACTACTGGCGCAAGTACGTCGGCCTCGACGGCGCGGTCGTCGGCATCGACACGTTCGGCGCATCGGCGCCGGCCGAAGCGCTGTTCAAGCACTTCGGATTCACGGTCGAGCACGTCATCAATGCGGTGACGTCGCTGTAGGTCACGCGGGCGCCGGCGCCGCGCGGCGCAGCGCCCACGCGCGGATCGCGTCGTTCGCTGGCGTCGAGAACCAGCGGCCGACCGCATGGCCGAGCAGGGCGCTCGCGACGAGCACGCCGGCATACCAGAGCCCGACGTACGCGAGATTCGCGCCGCTCGCCTTGAACAGCGCCATCGTCGTGAACACGACGAACATGTGCGTGAGGTAGATCTCGTAGCTGAGGCGACCCGCCGCGCGGATCGCGCCGGTTCCTCGCCAGGAAACGTTCGCGAACAGCCCGCCGCCGAGCGCGAGCAGCACCAGCGCGGCGCCCATTTCCAGCACGGTGATGTAGAGGCCCGTCGAGACGAGACCGAGCGCATTCGCCGTCTGCCGGAACGCGACGACGAGCAGCATCGCCGCGACGCCGCCCGCAAACGCAATCCGCAGCCAGCGCAGCGACGGCGCGAGGCGCGCCTGGATCAACGCCGCGAGGCACCCGAACGCGATGCCGTCCATGCAGGCGAGGTATGCGTACTCGTCCCACGGCTCGCTGTTCGCATTCGCGATGCGGCTGAACGGTCCGATCGCGATCAGCGCAACGAGCGGAACGACGAGCGCGGCCTCGCGACGCGTGACGAGGCACGCGAGCGGGAACACGACGTAGAACGCCTCCTCGATCGACAGCGACCACAGCACGTCCCACGAGCCCGGCAGATAGCCGCGCGCGCCTTCGAGCCAGTTGAAGTGGAACGTCAGCGCCGCGATCGCGGCGCGGCCGAGCGATGCACGGGCCGGATCGATCGCGTAGTCCTGCGCGCCGGCGAGATGCAGCGCCGCGAGCACCGCGATCAGGGCGATGAGGCAGGGCAGGATGCGCGCCGCGCGCATCGCATAGAACGCGCGCACGTCGATGCGATCGAGCGTCGTCCAGCGTCGCAGCGACAAGCTCGTGATCAGATAGCCCGAGATCACGAAGAACACGATCACCGCGTAGTAGCCGCTCCAGAACATGACGCGGCCGAGCGGCTTGGGCACGAGGTTCGCGACGTCGAAATGGTTCAGCGTGAAGCGCAGATGGATGTGGTGCAGCACGACGAGCAGCACGGCGAGACCGCGCAGGAAGTCGATGCCGGCGTTGCGGTCGTTAGCCGGCTTCATTGCGTCGCGGCGAAGCCCACCGGCAGCTTGAAGAACGTCCGCCCGTCGGCGGCCGGCGGCAGCCGTCCGCCGCGGAGGTTGAACTGGATCGCGGGCCAGAGCAGCTTCGGCACCGCGAGCCCCGCATCGCGCTGCATGCGCCGTGCGACGAAGGCGCCTTCCGTCGTCGTCGCCGGCGCGAACACGTTGCCGACCTTCTCGGCGACGAGCGCGACCTCGGCGGTTGGCCCGACGTCGGCCGGCGGATAGTCGTGGCAGAGGAACACGCGCGTGTCGTCCGGCAGGTCGTAGAGGCGCATGATCGAGCGAAACAGCGCGCTCGCGTCGCCGCCCGGGAAGTCGCAGCGCGCGGTGCCGCCGCTCGGCGAGAACAGCGTATCGCCGACGAACACGGCGTCGCCGGCGAGATAGCTCACGCTGTCCGACGTGTGGCCCGGCGTCGCGAGGACCCGGATCGCGAGCTCGCCGACGTCGATCACGTCGCCGTCGTCGAACAGCCGGTCGAAGCCGGCGCCGTCGGCGCGGAAATCCTCGCCGAGATCGAGGATGCGCTTGAACGTGCGCTGCACCTCGACGATGCCGGCGCCGATGCCGAGCTTCGCGCCGGTCTGCTCGGCGAGCCACGCGCCCGCCGAAAGATGATCGGCATGCGCGTGCGTCTCGAGGATCCACGCGACGTCGAGTGTCGCCGTGGCGACGTATTCGAGCACGCGCTGCGCCGAATCGGCGCGGATGCGGCCCGACGGCACGTCGAAGTCGAGCACGCCGTCGACGATCGCCGCGCGCTGCGTCGCGGGATCGACCACGACGTGCGTCCAGGTGCCGCTGTCGGCGTGATGGAAGCTCCGCACGACCGGCGTCGCGACGCCGCCGCTCAAGGCGCGTGCTCCGACGTGTGCACGATTGCGCCGGACGCGTCGCGCACGCTGACCTCGACCGGCACGCCGGCGCGCACGCTTTCGGTCACCGTGCAGAAGTCCTCGAACTGCGCAAGGATCCGGTCGAGCTGGGCATACTCGGCGGCCGACTCCGGCAACGCGATCTCGACGGCGATGCGCCCGACGCGCAGCCGTTTCTGCGCGTTGCGCACGTGCTCTGCGCGCACCCGCGTGACGATCCTGCCGGGCTGGTTCTTGAACTTGCGCAGCGCGAACAGGAGGCTCGCGCTCAGGCAATTGCCGACCGCGGCGGCGAGAAGGCGCGTCGGATCGGGGCCGGCGCCGCGACCGATCGGCGGCGACTCGTCGGCCGCTAGCTCGCCGAGCGCGGTGTCGTCGAAGCGCACGCGGAATTCGTAGTCGGATTCCTGCGTGATCGTCAGAAGGATCGTTTCGCTGTCGCTCATCGGACGGTTCCCGGCGGCGCCGTGCGCGCGAGCCAAGCGTAATACAAGAGCGGGATGACGAGCAGCGTCAGGACGGTCGAGACGAGGATGCCGAAGATCAGCGACACGGCGAGGCCCTCGAAGATCGGATCGTCGAGGATGAAGAAGCCGCCGATCACGGCTGCGAGCGCGGTCAGGGCGATCGGCTTCGCACGCACGGCCGCGGCGTCGATGACCGCGTCGCGCAGCGCGCGGCCGGCGGCCGTCGCCTGGTTGACGAAGTCGATCAGGAGGATCGAGTTGCGCACGATGATGCCGGCGAGCGCGATCATGCCGATCATCGATGTCGCCGTGAACTGCACGCCGAGGAGGGCATGCCCCGGCATCACGCCGATCGCCGTCAGCGGGATCGGCGCCATGATGACGAGCGGCACGACGTAGCTCCGGAACTGCCCGACGACGAGGAGATAGATCAGCACGAGGCCGCCGGCATAGGCGAGGCCCATGTCGCGGAACATCTCACGCGTGATCTGCCATTCGCCGTCCCACTTGACCGCGAACGTCGAGGTGTCGGCCGGTTGCGCGACGAAGTGCTGCGCCAGCGTGTGGCCGGCGACCGATTCGCGGCCGAAGCGCGAGAACATCGCGAACATGCCGTAGAGCGGGCTGTCGGTCGCGCCGGCGTCGTCGCCGGTCACGTAGGCGCAGGGCAGGAGGTCCTTGTGGAACGCGGCCTGCTGGCGTGCCGCCGCGACGACCTCGACGACTTCCGACAGGGGCACGAGCGAGCCGTCGTGCGCGCGTACGCGCAGCGCCAGCAGCTTTTCGGTCGCCGCCTGATCGCCGGCGGGAAGACGCATGCGCACCGGCAGCGCGTACTTGCTGCGGCCGTCCATGAGGAACGTTGCGTCGTCGCCGGACAAGGCGGTGCGCAGTGCACGCGCAAGGCCGGCCTGGTCGAGCCCGAGACGCGCCGCGCGCTCGCGGTCGACGACGACGACATCGCGCCGCGCGTCGGCTTCGACGCTGGTGTCGACGTCGACGATGTCAGCGTCGGTGCGGAACGCCTGCTCGACCGCGAGAGCGGTGTCGTTGACGCCTTTCGCGCTCGGGCCGTAGATCTCCGCGACGATCGGCGCGAGCACCGGCGGGCCCGGCGGCACTTCGACGATCTTGACCGACGCGCCGTAACGCTCGCCGATCTTCGCGAGCGCGGGACGCACGGCGAGCGCGATCGCATGGCTCTTGCGGTGGCGCTCGGCCTTGTCGACGAGACCGACGTGCAGGTCGCCGACGATCGGTCCGCTGCGCAGGTAGTACTGGCGCATGAGGCCGTTGAACGTGATCGGGCTCGCCGTGCCGGCGTAGCCTTCGTAGCTCTCGACTTCGGGCACGCGATCGAGCGCATGCGCGAGGTCGACGAGCAGCGCGTTCGTGCGCTCGAGCGCCGTGCCCTCCGGCATGTCGACGACGACCTGGAACTCGCTCTTGTTGTCGAACGGCAGCATCTTCAGGATCACCGCGCGCACGCCGACGAGCGCGACGGCGCCGAGCACCAGCATGCCGATCGCGCCGAACAGCCAGCGACGGCGCGCGGCCGCGCGCGGGCCGTCGAGGAACGGCGGCATGACGCGCTCGAAGAGGCGATGCAGGCCCGAGCGCGGTGCGCTTTCGCCGCTGCCGCCGTGGCGCTTCAGGAGACGCAGCGCGAGCCACGGCGTCACCGTCAGCGCTATCGCGAGCGACAGCAGCATGCCGGCGGACGCGTTGATCGGAATCGGGCGCATGTACGGGCCGACGAGCCCCGTGACGAATCCCATCGGCAGCAGCGCGGCGATCACGGTGAACGTCGCGAGGATCGTCGGGCCGCCGACCTCGGCGACCGCGCGCGGAATCGCCTCGCGCAGGGGCAGCCCGTCGCGCGTCAGGTGCCGGTGGATGTTCTCGACGACGACGATCGCGTCGTCGACGAGGATGCCGATCGAGAAGATCAGCGCGAACAGCGACACGCGATTGATCGTGAAGCCGAGCCCCCACGACGCGAAGAGGGTGATCGCGAGCGTGATGACGACCGCGCTGCCGACGACGATCGCCTCGCGCCAGCCGAGCGAGAACAGCACCAGCAGGACGACCGACAGTGTCGCGAACAGGAGCTTGTGGATCAGCTTCTCGGCCTTGTCGGTCGCGGTGCGGCCGTAGTCGCGCGTCACTTCGACGTGCACGCCGGCCGGCACGACGACGCCTTCGAGCGCGGCGATGCGCGCGCGCACGGCGTCGGTGATGTCGGCGGCGTTCACGCCGGCTTTCTTGGCGATCGCGATCGTCACCGCCGGCGCAGTGCCCGCGCGCGGCCCCGTCTTGCCGGGCGGCGCGCCGTACCACGCGTAGCGCGCCGGCATGTCCGTGCCGTGCGTGACGCGCGCGACGTCGGAGACGAACACCGGCTGGCCGTCCCTGAGCCCGATCACGAGATGCGAGATCTCGTCGGCGTCGGCGAGGAACGTACCGGCGGTCACCGGGCGGTTCTCGTTGCCGCCGATGCGGTCGCCGGCTTCGGCGACGACGTTGGCGGCCTTGAGCGCCGCGGCGAGATCGTCGAGAGCGAGCCCGTACGCCGCGAGGCGCGCCGCGTCGAGCTCGACGACGACCGCGCGGTCCGGCGCGCCGATCGTGTAGACGTCGCGCGTGCCGGGTACACGCTTCAGCTCCGTTTCGAGCGAGTGCGCGACTTCGGCGAGCCCGGCCGCGTCGGCGTCGTCGCTCCAGAGCGTCAGCGCCATGACCGGCACGTCGTCGATGCCCATCGGGCGGATCAGCGGCGGGCCGACGCCGAGACCGGCCGGCACGAAATCCTGGTTCTGGAACACCTGGTTGTAGAGCCTGACGATCGCCGACTGCCGCGGCAGGCCAACTTCGAACTCGACCGTGATCACGGCGACGCCGGGGCGGCTCATCGAGTAGACGTGCTTGACGCCGGCGATCTCCGAAAGCTTCTGCTCGAGCGGATACGCGACGAGATTCTCGACGTCGGCGACATCCGCGCCGGCGAACGGCACGAACACGTTCGCCATCGTGACGTCGATCTGCGGTTCTTCCTCGCGCGGCGTGATGAGGATCGCGACGAGGCCGAGCAGCAGCGCCGTGAGCGCAAGCATCGGCGTCAGCGGCGAGTCCTGCAGCGCGCGCGCGATGCGGCCCGAAAATCCGAGGCGTTCGCTACTCATGACGCACGTCGCCCGATCGCGTCCGTGCGAGCCAGTCGAGCGCCGCCGTCGGATCGGCGACGACGTCCTCGCCCGGTTCGATGCCGGACAGCACCTCGATGCGATCGCCGAAGCGGTGGCCGAGGCGAAGCTGGCCGAGCCTGAGCGAGCGGTCGTCCGCGACGACGTACGCTGCGCTGACTTCGCCGCGCCGGACCAGCGCGCTCGCCGGCACGAGCATGCGCTCGGCTTCGCCGGTCGCGAACGCGGCCTTGACCGTCATGCCGGGATAGAGGCCGGCCTTGTCGCCGGGCAGGTCGAGGCGCACGCTGAACGTGTGCGTCGCGGGATCGGCGTACGGAAACACGGTGATCTTCGTCGCCGCGATGCGCTTCGCGCCGCCGTCGAGCAGGATGTCGGCCGCGTCGAAGCGGCGGATCGTGTCGACGGCGCTCTGCGGCACGTCGACGTTCACGCGTAGCTCGCCGAGCGAGACGCCGGCGATCAGCGGCTGGCCGGCGCGCACGGATTCGCCGACCTCGACGTGGCGCTTCGTCACGTAGCCGGAGAACGGCGCGCGGATGACCGTGTAGTCGAGCTGCTGGCTCGCCTCGCGCAGCGCCGCGTCGGCAGAATCGTGCATGCCCTTGGCCGCGTCGCGCGCCGCGAGCGCCTGGTCGAGCGCGGCTTTCGAGACGAGCTTGCGCGCGTAGATCTCGGAAATGCGCAGGTAGTTCGCTTCGGCTTCGTCGTAGGACGCTTTGGCCGAGGCGAGCGTCGCCTTCGCGCGGCTCTTGCCCGCGCCCTGCTCGACGTCGGTAAACCGCACGAGGATCGCACCGGCTTCGACGTAGTCGTTGACGTCGTACGGCAGCTCGACGACGCGGCCGGCGGTCTGCGCCGACAGCGTGGCCTGGTGGATCGCCTCGACGACGCCGTCCCAGGACTGTTCCTCGCGCGCGCGCTCGGGCGCGATGGTCAGGGTCGGCAGCGTCGAGGGGACGGTCGGCGGCGCCGGCGGCGTCTGCGCCTTCACGCAGGCGGCGAGCGCGGCCGGCAGCAGGAGGCAGGCGGCGAAACGCAGCGGGAGGTTCATGTTCAAGCTCCTACTAAATTAGTAGTTGCTAATGTAGATCGAGTTAAAGTAAAATGCAAGCGGAATCTGGCGGAACGACGGCATGAGCATCGAAGCCACCGCGGCGCGCAGCCGCCCCAGGAAGAACGGCGCAGGCGCGCGTCCCGCGATCGACGCCGAGGCGATGCGCCGCAACGCCGACGCAGCGGCGCAGCTCCTCAAGACGCTGGCGAACGACCAGCGCCTGCGCGTGCTGTGCTGCCTGTTCTACGAGGAGCTTTCGGTCGGGCAGATCAACGAGTACGTGGAGCTCAGCCAGTCGGCGCTGTCGCAGCACCTCGCCAAGCTGCGCGCGGAAGGCATCGTCGCGACGCGCCGCGACGCCCAGACGATCTATTACTCGCTCGCCGACGGCGCGGTGCGGCAAATCATCGCAACCCTGCACGACATCTATCTGCACGGAGCGGGCCGCAAGCGCGCGCCGGCGCGCTGACGGACGCGATTCGGGTCGGCTCGGAATTGGCTCCACGCCAATGGCACCGTGCACGTGAAATTGAGGACCGGTAAACTACGCGGCCTTCGTCCCCAAAGGAGGCGTGTCCATGGCTGTGAAGGTCGCCATCAACGGCTACGGTCGTATCGGCCGCAACATCTTGCGTGCGCTCTACGAAGCCAAGCGCACCAACGAGATCAAGATCGTCGCAGTCAACGATCTCGGCGACGCCGAGACCAACGCGCACCTGACGCAGTACGACACGGCGCACGGACGCTTTCCGGGCGAAGTCGGCGTCGACGGCGGCGATCTCGTCGTCAACGGCGACAGGATCAAGGTCTGCGCCGAGCGCGATCCGTCGAAGCTGCCGTGGAAGGATCTCGGCGTCGACATCGTGCTCGAGTGCACCGGCCTCTTCACCTCGAAGGCGAAGGCGGGCGCGCACATCGCGGCCGGCGCGAGGAAGGTCATCATCTCGGCGCCCGGCGACAAGGACGTGGACGGCACGTTCGTCTACGGCGTGAACGAGGACAAGATCAAGGCGAGCGACACGGTCATCTCGAACGCGTCGTGCACGACGAACTGCCTCGCGCCGCTCGCCAAGGTGCTGCACGAGAAGATCGGCATCGAGCACGGCCTCATGACCACGATCCACGCGTACACGAACGATCAGGTGCTGACCGACGTGTACCACAAGGACCTGCGCCGCGCGCGCGCCGCGACGATGTCGCAGATCCCGACCAAGACCGGCGCCGCCGCCGCGGTCGGCCTCGTGCTGCCGGAGCTCAACGGCAAGCTCGATGGCCTCTCGATCCGCGTGCCGACGATCAACGTGTCGCTGGTCGACCTCGTCTTCGTCGCCAAGCGCGAGACCAGCGTCAAGGAAATCGACGCCGCGATCGACGAAGCCGCGAACGGGAAGCTCAAGGGCATCATCGGCGTCAACCGCAAGCCGCTCGTCTCGATCGACTTCAACCACAACCCGCTGTCGTCGATCTACGACGCGACGCAGACGCGCGTCATGGGCACGCTGTGCAAGGTGTTCTCGTGGTACGACAACGAGTGGGGGTTCTCGAACCGCATGCTCGACATGACGCTGAAGTTCGCGAAAGTCGGCTGACGCGACCGCTTTTCCCCTCTCCCGCTCGCGGGAGAGGGCAGGGTGAGGGCACTCTCGCGCCGACGCATAAACCGCGCACCGCTTCAAACGGCCGAATATTCGTCGCGCAGCAGCCCGTACATCGCCGAGTCGGTGATCTCGCCGGCGACGTGCCAGCGTTGCCGCAGCAATCCTTCGCGCTGGAACCCGACGCGCTCGACGAGCCGGCACGACGCTTCGTTGCGCGGATCGATGTCCGCTTCGAGCCGCGCGAGCCCGATCGCATCGAACGCGAACGCGATCGCGAGCCGCGCGGCTTCGGTCGCGTAGCCCTTGCCCCACGCCGGCGACGCGAGCGCGTAGCCGAGCTCGCCGCGCTGGTGCGATCGATTGATTGCAAACAGCGAGACCGTGCCCGCGAGCCGATCGGTGCTGTCGATCGTCGTCGCCCAGGTGTAGAACTCCGACTGCGTGTTGTCGCGCTCGAGCTGCGCGATGCGCGCGACGGCCTGCTCGCGGTCGGTCCACGCCGGGAAACTCCAGTAGCGCATCACGCGCGGATCGGCGTGCAGCGCGAAGAGATCGTCGACGTCGCCCGCGCGGAGCGGGCGCAGACGCACGCGCGCACCCGTGAGCGTCGGGACCGGCGGAATCGTCGGGGCGGACATGGCGGCCTCGCGCGGATGCGCAAAGCGCGCGATTGTGCGCCGCTAGTGCGCGACGAGCAACGGCAGGTCGCTCTGCTGGAACAGGAACCGTGTCGTGCCGCCGAGCACGAGCTCGGTGATGCGCGAGTGGCCCCACGCGCCCATCACGATCAGATCGGCGCCGGCGGTGCGCGCCGCCTCGAGCAGCGCCGTGCCGCGCTCCTTCGAGGGCGGCTTGAACGCGCGGAACTCGGCCTTGACGTCGTGGCGCGCGAGCCACGCGCGCAAGTCGAGCTTCGGCAGATGGCGCAGGCCGAACGGGTTCTCGACCGGCTCGCCTTCGAGCACGACGACGGCGTCGGCGCGTTGCAGCAGCGGCAACGCGCCGCGGATCGCGCGGATCGCCTCGCGGCTCGCGTTCCACGCAACGACGATGCGCGTACCGGCGCGCTCGATCCGGCACGAGTCCGGGACGACGACGACCGGCGCCGACGAGCCGAACACCGTGCGCGAAACGAGGCCCCAACCGGTCGGCGCGTCGGGATTGAGCTGCGGACGCTCGACGACCACGAGATCGGTCCAGCGCGCCGCGTGGCAGAGCACCTCGACGGTGTCGCCCTGCGACACCTGCCATTCGCCTTGCAGCGCGTGCGCCGCGAGTTGCTCCTGCCACCACGCCTCGCGCGCTTTCGCCTCGTCGACCATCTCGTCGGCTTCGTGCACCTGCAGCGCGACGGCTTCGGGCGAAGCGAACGCGGCCGGTGCGATCGCGACGACGTGCATGCCGGTCGCCCAGGCGTCGAGGCGGCCGGCGATCGAGAGGCCGAGGCGGACCGCGTGCGTCAGCGTGTCGGTGCGGCGCAGGTGGATCAGCACGTCGAGCTTGGCCATGACGGAAGGCTCCGGCGGCGCGATCGGCATAGCTTACGGCGGAATCGCTGCGCGGGCGCTGAAGCGGCGGTTCAAGGGTGACCTTCCTCACTGGCCGCGGCGCCGCGGTACGCGCAGGATGGGCGCGTCGGATCGATGGAGGTGTCGCAATGACGACCGGCTTCTTCTCCGTCTTCGCCGTGCTGGCGACGCTCCTGCTCCTCGCATGCGGCGTCGCGATCCTGCCGGCGCTGCTCGTGATCGGCGCGATCGTGCTGGTCTTCTCGCTGATCGCCGGCATCCTCGGCTTCGTGCTGCGGCTGATCGGCTGGCTGCTGGCCTTCGTGCTGATCGTGCCGCTGATGCTGGCAGGTTTCGGCATCGCGCTCGCCGTCGGCGTCGCGCTGCTGCACGCCGCGCTGCCGCTGCTGCTCGTCGTCGGCATCGTCTGGCTGATCGCGCACCATCACCGCGCCTCGCAGCCGGTCGCGCGCTGAGACGAACGCCGCGCGCCTTGATTGGCGCGCGGCGCAGCGAAGGAGTAGGGTAGCCGCATGCTGCACTGCGACATGACGTCGCGTGCCCTGCGGAGAACGCCTTGTCCGATCGCGCCGCCGACCTGCGCCATCCCGCCTACAGCGCCAGCGAAGAGATCGCGTCGAGCGTCATCCATGGCATCGGCATCGTGCTCAGCATCGCGGGGCTCGCCGTGCTGGCGGCGTACGCCGCGCCGGGCGGCGATCCGCGGCACATCGCGAGCGTCGGTGTCTACGGCACGACGCTGATCCTGCTCTACACCGCATCGACGCTGTATCACGGCCTGCCGCACGAGCGCGCGAAGCCGATCCTGCGCCAGCTCGATCACGGCGCGATCTTCCTGCTGATCGCCGGGACGTACACGCCGTTCACGCTGATCACGCTGCAGGGACCGTGGGGCTGGTCGCTGTTCGCGATCGTATGGGCGCTCGCGCTGCTCGGGATGGTTCTCGTCGCGCGCGGCACCGAGCGGCACGGGCTCGTCGTTGCGCTCTATCTCGGGCTCGGCTGGGTCGGACTCGTCGCCATCGGGCCGCTGGTCGAGCGCCTGCCCGCCGGCGGCCTGTGGCTGCTGTTCGGCGGCGGCGCCTGCTACACGCTCGGCGTACCGTTCTATCTCATGAAGCGCCTGCCGTATTCGCACGCGCTCTGGCACGTCTTCGTGCTCGGCGGCAGCATCCTGCAGTTCTTCGCAGTCCTGCTTTACGTGCTGCCGCCGCCGGCGGTGCGCTGACCGCGACTTGCATCGCGGCTCCGGGAGAAACGCGATGCTTCGGCGTCGCTACTTCATCTGCGCGGGGATGAAGCGGCTATCGACGGCTTCGCGCAACAGCGCCGGCGGCAGCAAACCCTGCCCGATCACGAAATCGTTGAAGGCCTGGCGGTCGAACTTCTTGCCGAGCTTGATCTCGGTGTCCGCACGCAATTCCATGAGCTTGGTGTAGCCGTAGAAGTAGCTCGTCGCCTGGCCCGGCGCGCGGAACGTGTAGCGGTCGATCTCCTGGTGCGCCATCGCCTTCGACAGCATCACTTCGTCGGTGAGCACTTCGGTCGCGCGCTCCTTGCTGATGAGCCCGAGGTTCAGCATCGGATCGAGGATCGCGCGCGCCGCGCGCTGGAGCCGCGCCTGCAG
>Ga0126377_10001689_pt1 | contig 14663 bp, 9 predicted proteins | sample PanSoiMetPlot_22_FD_92647 | JGI IMG/M metagenome (GOLD analysis project Ga0126377, IMG submission 92647) | Tropical forest soil microbial communities from Panama - MetaG Plot_22 | ecosystem: Environmental > Terrestrial > Soil > Tropical forest > Bulk soil | place: Panama | collected 2016-02-17
TCTCTCTCTCGCGATGCCGGTCGAGCTGTCGGTGGGGATTGCAAGCAGTTCTCTGACTTAAATGCAAACAGCTCTGACTTGAATCAAAACAATCTCGCAGGTGTAGCTATTCTTTTTACGCGCAGTGGCAGTGTCCCGGCCCAAAGAGGCCAATGAGAGGAGACCCGTCAATGCGTGGCAGCTTCCTGGAGGCGGAGCCCCGAAATTTCAACCCTGTCTCGGTTCCCGGGCTTACGAATGAGGCTCGGGAGGCGGTGAACGCAGCGCTCAAGGCCATGTCGACGTGGCGCAACGAAATTGCCGACTCCAGCGAGAGGAACGGCAAACGCGTCATGGAAAGGATGGCGACGGCTGCCTCGGCGATCGGATGGCCGGAGCAAATCGTTGACGGCGCTCGCACGCAGATGCAGAGCATCGCCGATATGCAGATCAAGACGATGGACAAGATGTTGGACGCCTGGGAGGAGCAATTCAAGTTGCCCACCCCGACGACCGCCTCGCCATCTTCGACAGTGTCGAAGCTGGACGCCTTTCCCGGCTTCGCCCCGGTCGGAAGTTTCGCGAGTGTCGAGGCTTTCCAGAAGGCGGCGATGAACCCCTTTCAGCTTTGGATGGAGCTCGCGCAGCAGTGGCAGAAATCGTGGACAGTCGCGATGACAACTTGGGGCAAGGCTGCGAAGCTGCATTAGAGAAATGCGAGCTGCGGCGTTCACGGAACGCCGCGGACTCGCTTGGCATTTCGTTGAGGCTTGGAACGAGCCTCTGTGTCGCCAGGTTGTTTGGCGCATATTCTTGTCGGCGAACCGGTGCCCACTTCGCCGGAATATGCGCTAACCGCTTCTCCGGCAGCTCCTTTTTGGAGGATTGGCGGCCCCGATCTCCTGGGGATGGGGGGGAGGGGGTGGGAGATCGGGGCCTTTTTGCTCGGAGCGGATTCATAGTAAACCCGCCTTACGTCTGACGCGTGTAGGACGTTACCTGCGCCGTTGTTTAAGGGTTGTTAACGTTAATGGCGGACGCGTGATACACGCGATTGGGCGGGTACGCCTGTGGGTCCTCGCAAGTGGACCGCGCGTGAATAACGCGCGGTCCGATGCTCATCGACCCAACTGCTTTCCTATTGCAGCCTGTCTACGTTTCCACCCACTTGCGGCGGGTGCGGCCTCGGCTGTTTTTTCGGCCGGGGCTTTTGGCTCGACGGGCCGAGCGGCGCCGCGCTGCGGCAACCGGGCGTCGGCGAGCATTGCGCGTCCGGATCGCGGAACATGTACGTGCCGAAGATATCGTCCTGATAGACCTCCACGTGCGGCGAGTACCCGCGGTTCGTGTCGTCGTCGATCTTGCCTTCGGTCTGGATATCGGTCCGATACGTCGTGGCGCTCGAGTTCTTGTAGGTGAGCGTCATCGTGAGGCTCTTGTCCGTGCTCGAACCCGCTTTCAGGGTCACGGAGTCGCTGAGGCCGAATTGGAACGGGTTGAAGACCGAGCCCGTATTCAGCCCGAACGTCAGGCCGACGCTCCAGTTCGTGGCCACGATGTCTTCAACGGTCGACGCATAGGTCGCCGTGTTCTGGTTGGTCACGGTCTCCGCGCTGCTCGTGATGGTCTGGATGTCCAGACTGTTCTCGGTCTGCGGCCCGACCACCGGGATGCCGTACTCCTGACTCGCAACGACGATCTGGCCGCGGCCCGTGAGGTTGGCGGATTGACCTTTCTTGACCCAGAACGGATCGAGCGACACCAGGTTCTTGCACTCGGCCGCGGTGAGAACCTCCTGCTGACCGCTCGCCGTGGTGAACTTGTAACCCTGTGCGAACGGCGCTTGGGCCTTACTGCAGGCGTCGAGCTCGGCCACCGTGATGGCGATGTCGTCGGGCAGACCGTTCGCGCTGCTGGCTGCGATCTGCTGAACGATCGGCCGGCCGTAGAAATTCCACACCGCGAGCTGCGGATGGACAAGGACGACGATCAGATCGCCCCAGAAGGGTTCCTTGGGGAACGGACCGGCCGCGCCGGGAATCGTGGTGTGGTCGGCCTGGATGGTGCGCGTGAAGGCGGTTGCGGTCTGATTCAGGCCTTGCAGGTCGCGCTCCAGCGCTTGCCCGGCCTTCAGCGTCGTCTTGGTATCCCACCTCGTGTCGTTGGTGCCGCTGAAGCCGAGCTGGAAGACCTTGCCGATATCGCCAGTGAACCCGCCCTGGTCGACAAGCTCTACCCAGTCGTCCTGAACGGTGCTGTTGTCGATTCCGATCGTCTCGCCGGCCGTGATGGTGGTGCTGAAGGTCTTGGTGACCTTCAGGATGCCGTTGCTCTTGTCGCCGGGCGGCAGATAGACGATCGTCTCGGGGACGACCTTCAGCTGGATCATCGCGGCAGGAAGGACCGCGAGCTCGAATGGCGGCGAGTAGACGTCCGCTTGCGCATTGCTGCAGGCCGGACCCGTGCAGGCAGCGGCCAGATCGTTCGGGCCGGTATGGTTGTTCGCATAATAATAAGTGTATCCGTTGAGGTGGAATCGCAGAGTGTTGGCGATCTGCTGTAGGTTCACCGCGACCGGAGTCGGTATAAGGATGAAGCCGGAATTCTGGATGACATAGAGATCGGCCTTGGCATCGGCGACCTGGTACCATTTGCGCGGAATGAATGTCTGCGTCGCCGTGTCCGCCTTCGTCGGGCACGTGGCGCTGTCCGCGCCCTTTGCAATCCGCGTGGGCCAGAGAAGCGCTTCCGCATCGGTGAGGCAGGCTTCGGTGTAGATGTGGCCTTTCCAGCCGACGGCCTTGTAGGCGAAATGCAGTCCGCCATTCAGCCAAGCATTGATGTCGGGCGTGATCGGGAAGTTGAAGATCACCGACGGATTGTGCGTCACGAAAGGAGCTTTCGCCGTCGTCGGCACCGTCTGTGTCGAATTGACGATTTGCAGCCCGAACGGCGGAGTCATCGTGTCCGGAATGCCGAACGGCGTGGGATCGACCGGCAGCACGGGACCGATCACGATCGGGCCGGGCGGCCGCACGACAGGTCCCCGCTGTGAGGGTTGGACCGGCACCGCGGGACCCACCACGACCGGCGGCCTCTCAGGCCTCGGCTGCGCATGACAGGGAGCGACCATGGCGGCCAGCAGCAGGCAGATTGTGAGCAGGCGAGACGCGTGGATGAACTTGATCATTGCAAGCCACTCCTAGTGGTCGATGGGCGCCTCGGAGTTTCGAAATCAAACCCGTGTGAAGGATCGCTTTCGTTGAACCAATTGCGGTCAAAGCACCGCGCGGCGCCCGGAATGATTGACGCATGGCGTCGTAGGGACGCATTCGCTTCGCGAGCGTGCGAGACCCGGGCAACGCAGCAACGCCAACAGCATTGCCGGTCGTTCACGTCATCGAGGATGCGGGGCCATCCTCTTTCCCGCGATGATGCTCCGCGATGGGCAATCGTTGTATGAGCTAGATCACACACTGCTCGCAGAAATTGCGGCGGCACGCCCATTCGAAGCGCCAGGTCGAAGCGCCAAGTCGAAGCGCCAAGTCGAGCGCGCGTCGAGGCTGCGACGCGCTGATCAATGTTACCCCGCAGCTACCCCAGCACGCGCGGCTCGAGCCTGGCTGCCGCGCGGCCGGAGTTGTTTGCCCAGTGCCTTGAGCACGGTACGGACCTCGACCGCAACGGACCGTTAACCCTCTGTGGGGGCCGCGCCGGCCTGGTGCTGCAAGCCGCGGCTCATTCCTGCCGTTCGAACGGTCATTTCATTTTGAATTCGAACGATCATTTCTTTTTGAATTTGTACGGATTATCCGCCACACCCTTACCGTGCTAGAGAGAGGGGAAGGAACATCGCCTCTCGCGCGACGGGTGCGGCTGGCCTTCGTTCCAAGACGATTCCAATAAGGATTCCAAGAAGGAGGTGTCGCATGAAAGCGCAGAGTTGCAGCTCAGCGGCCGGCATCGCGGCCGGCATTGCCCTGGCGGCGCTCGCCGCTTCACCGGCGCTCGCTCAGTCGCAGGATGCGGCCCGCACCATCGCCAATGGCGAGAGCATCGTCATCGACGGCCACACCTTCAGCGTTACGCCCGGAAGCTCGAAGAACGATCTCGCCAACCCGGTCGGGCAGCCCGGCGCGCGGCCGCTGGACGCCGGCGTCGTCATCTTCCGCAGCGGGGACAAGCTCTACATCCGCGATCGCGCGGCGCTGCCGCGAAACGCCACCGTCGAATGCGGGAACGGCTACGCCCTGCGCGACCAGAGTGTGCATACGCCGCCCAATCCGAACGACGCGTGCCAGCGCATCTCCGGCCTGCGCGACGTCGAGCGCCAGCGGCCATTCGGCATGCGCGAAGAGGCGCCCGTCGATCGCGCGCGGCCGCACGTCATGGGCGACGCCGCTACTGCGCCCGACGCTATCGAGCATATGGAGGAGAACCCGCGCATCCACATCGAGTATCAGACTCCGAAGGATCCCGGGCAGCAAAACGTATTCGAGACGGTCAAGCAGCGTCATATGCTCGAGATGGTGCGCAAGATCTTCAGCCCGTGGATCCTGGGTGACATCAACCTCAACATCAGGACGATGAGCTGCGGCGTCTCCAATGCCTGGTATCAGCGCGTCGACAACGTGCCGACCGTGAGCATCTGCTACGAATATCTGCAGGAAATCTGGGAGAGCATGCCCGCGGAGACGAAGGAGGTGATGGGCGACACCATGAAGGACGCAGTCTGCGGCCAGCTGTTCTTCGCCGTCTCGCACGAGCTTGGCCATGCCATGTTCGACATCTTCGACGTCCCGGTTTTCGGGCGGCAGGAGGATGCGGCCGATCAGTTCGCGACCTACATCATGCTTCAGTTCGGCGGCAACCAGGCGCTCCAGCTGATCGACGGCGCCGCGTTCGGCTATCACGCCTACATCAAGGACCTCAGCACAAATCCGCAAGTCACGCTGCCGCTCGCGGCCTTCTCGAGCGACCACGGCGCGCCGGAGGAACGCTATTTCAACCTGATTTGCATCGCCTACGGCTACGACGAGCGTTTGTTCTCGGGCGAGATGGCGAAGCTCCCCCCGGGCCGCGCCAAGAAGTGCAAGTACGAATATGAGGACATCAAGTACGCCATGCGCACCGTGTTCTGGCCGCATCTCGACCACGAAAAGGTGACGCGGGTGCTGGCCATGAAGTGGTTCGTCGACGCCAACGCGGACACGGGCACGAGCAAGGCCAATTGAGCGGCGGGTCGCTCCGCGCCGCGCGTGCAGTTCGCTGATCCGTGTTAGGCATCATTGCGGCGGCTATCGGTCACGGCCGGCGCCCCGATCGATTGCGAGCGACCGCGCCCGCGAACCCGCTCTGAACGCGCATTCGCTGATTGCGTAAATGGGACTGGCGCGGATCCCGAGTTTCCGCGCCAGTCGTCATGCGATTCCCACGTCTCAGTTGGGCGACGGCACCACCTGGCAAGGCCGCGTTACTCGCTGATCGAGGGCCGGGGCGCCGTGACTCGTTTTGTCATAAGCACCGAGGAGCGGAGCTCCTCGCCAACGCGGAGGCAACTCACGCGCTCTTCTGCACCTGCGTTGTCTTCGAGGCGGCTGCATTCCGCGTCGGCATTTCAACCACCAAGCTGTCCAACTCGGGCTCCAGCGAAGTCCTTATGATCGGCGCATCCGGCAATTTTGCGGATGGCTCATACCAAGGCGGCCCCTCCTTGATTCCCTTCTCGAGCGCGTGCGCAATCAATCGCCCGATCTCCTCGCCGTGAAGCGGCACAAGGTTCTTGTCACTGTCGTGCTTGTAAAGCTGAGGACAGAAATACACGGCGTGAATGCGCGGATCGTAGTCGTCCACAACAAGGAAATACGCCACCCGTAGAAACATGTCGTAACGCTTCACGACTTTTCGCTCCAGTGTGGCGCGGGCAACGCGAAGCTTTTCGGTCGATGGGCCGACGATCGTGCCTGCTTCCAGGAGGATGATCCAGTCCTTGCTTGCCGCGTTGTCGGGATGGATCGGGATAAGATGACGTGGCACCGCTTGCCGGAAAACGCCCATTGCGCGCTCCTCCAAAGTTCCCCTCTCCGTCGTCTGCGTGGCGATGAGAGTAACGCGCCGTCGATCGAGGTCAAAATATTCGGTGTCATTTCGGTAAACGCAGTGAGAAACTTACACCAGTTACGTCAAAAACATCCATCGAGATACCGTTGAATGTCGTATTGCGGACAGTGGCCGTCGGGCCACGACGCGCTGCCATGCGGGGGGCGCCGGAACCGGCGCGGTCCTGCGGAATTCCAAAGTCATCGGTCGATCTGGATGCCCGGCTATGTCTAATTCTAAGCGCTATCGAGAACGGGCCAGCCTATTTACCATTCTCGCGTCCGCTGCAAGCAACGAGCCGATGGCGCGTCTTTACGCAGCAATGGCGGCTGAATACCTTGCCAGGGCGGACGGAGAAGAACCGTCCGGCGACAGCGTGCCCGCGATCATTCTTGTCCCAGCGGCACTGGCTGACCATTCGAAGCGGTGACCGCAGCGCTTCGCAGCCAGTCCATCGACCTCAAGCGGCCGATCTGCTGGTCGGCCCGATCCCAAAGTGAACGGCGAGCGTGTGTGACAGCTGGTCGACGGTGTAAGGCTTCTCAAGGAGAGCCGAACCTTCGACCAAGAGCGCCTTCATTCCGTCTGTCACCGCTTGGGCTGTCGTATAGAGCACCTTGAGCATGGGCTGGCGCTCGACCGCCTGCTTAGCCAGTTCCAGTCCCGCCTGCTTATCGGCGTGGAGTGCGATGTCTGCAAACAGAAGATCAACGGGTTGCTCGCCGCCGAGGATCGCGAGCGCTCCGTCGATCGTGTCCGCCGACAGCGCCTTGTGTCCTTGTTCCTCCAGGTAGGATTTCGCGAGCACCAGAACCTGCTCTTCGTCTTCAACAATCAGGATGACAGCCATGACTCCCCCAATGCCGGACAGATCACAGTCCGGGCTCCCCGAGTACATTTGGCTCTATTTTAGCGACACCGCGCCGCCACTCTCAATGGCGGAGCGCTCCCCGAGCTTATCACGACCACGCTGCGCCGAGAGTGCGCTCCGCATGGGATCGCGGGGACAGTTAGCGTCCGGGTTGTTGACCTTGAGGCAGTTGCGGCGTCTTTCTCGATATGTTGGCGCCGATCCGTGCGCGCCGGCGCAGACGGCGCACGCGGCCTCGTCATGGCGCGGTGGGGCATGCCGAGCCCGCCCAAGCTCGTCACCGGCATCGATCGCGGCGTGACCAACATCCGAAGGCGACACATCCCTGACTCGGCGTTTTCACGCGGCCAGGGTCATTTTCGACCAGGTTCAGCGGGGTTTGCTCGTTGGCCTCTTCTGCTTCGTCCCAAGAGCCGACATTCCGCCAGCGCCCGCGAACCTGCTCCAAACGCGCATTGCTGATTGCGTAAATGGGACTGGCGCGGATTCTGAGTTCCGCGCCAGTCGTCAGGCGATTGCCACGTCTCAGTTGGGTGACGGCACCACCTGGATCTTTGCCATCATGCCTCCGTCCTCGTGCTCGAGGATGTGGCAGTGGTAGACGAACTCGCCCAGTTGGCTGAACGGAATGTCCAGGACGACCGGCGGCGAGACGCAATGGCCGCTGCGCCACTGCGCGACCGTGCAGACGCCCAACTGGTTGTTGCTGACCTGGTCCGCAATGGTGTTGTCAGGCACTGAAACCCCCAGCGGGAAGTTGTCCTGAAGCGGGCTGGCCGTATTGTCGAGTCGCTCGACGAACCGCGACTGGTGAAGGTGGAAGTTGTGGTTCTCGGTCGCCAGGTTCACCAGTTCCCAGGTCTCGGTCACCGGCGTCTGGCCCTGCGCGAGCGGCAGGCAGATGGTGTTGTGCGATGGATCGAACTGCTCCAAAGCGTCCGGCGCGGGTTTCTGGCTTCCCGGAACCACGTTTCCGTTTTGGTCGACTTCCTCGTAACCGAGCGCGAATGTCTCGCTCGGAGCAGAGACGTCGGCGAAGCCGAAGAAGATGCGGCGACGGTGTCCGGGCGGCAAGGCCGCGCAGCCGGGAGGCAACGGCGCTGCTTGCGCGCCCGGAGCCGCAGCGGCGAAGATGCCGCCCGGCTGCAAGGCGCCGCTGTCGTCGACGACGATCTGGTTGCGGGTGAGCCTGGGCGCGCCGGTCTGGTTGAACTGCAGTTTGGCCAGATCGACCGCCGGCCAGGTATCGCCGGACCCCATGGTGAGGGGGTTATTCTTCAACGTGGCGGTCGCGCCCGTCGGCGGCGGGGTGACATTTCCACCCGGGTTGCGATAGGTGACCCACAGTTCGACGCGTGCGCTCGGCATCATGACGATCTCATCGACGCAGACCGGGATCGTGTTGCCGATCACCTGGACGCCCTGGCAGGGGACCACCCGGAATTTGCCGCGCCCCCTGGTCACCATCGTGTTCATCGGCGTGTCCTGGGGCAGATGGACGGCGACGCCGTCGACGGAGATCAGCTGCGTCGCCATCGGTCTGTTGTTGACGTCGTTGATCAGCTGAAGGTCGTAAGAGAGGCTTCCCGCAGCGGTGCCGATCCGCCAGATTTCGCCATCCGGAACGGTCATCGGGATTGTCGGAAATTGGATGCCGTTGACGGTGAAGAACCACTTCCCGCCGGTGAAGTTGCTGCCGTCCGGGCCGTTGTCCACGCCTGGGCACGAGCCTTGGCGCACCTCGCCGCGAGCGGGGAAGGGCGCGCAGAAGCCGGGATCTTCCTGGTTCAGCACTTCGCCGTCAGCGACGGCCTGTGGGCCGCTGTCGAAGTTGACGGTGCCCTTGGCCAGAACCTGGATCTCCTTGAGCATGATGTGTCGGACGTTCGCGTTCGGAATCGGCGCATTGGCGACGTCGCCTTTGACGTAGTTGCCGACGTTGCCGATCGTGAGCAGGCCGGCCATGCCTTGGACCACTTGATTGAGTGCAATGCCGTGCGCGTGCGGATGGTACCAGAGCAGCCCGGACGGATGATTGCTGGGCACCGGAATCTTGAAGTCGACCGAATCCATCACGATCGGTCCGTGCTGGTGCGTGCTCTGTGGGACCGGCGTGCCGTTGGCCGAGTTGTACACGGTGACGAAGATGTAATCGCCGAACGTCGGATCGGCGCGGGTTGCCGCTCGCGCCGGCGTCAGCAGGCCATGCGTGTGGAGGTTGGTGGGGTTGAGGAACAGGTTGGCTCCACCTGGATCGGTCACATGGTTGAGCTTGTTCGGATCCAGCTTCGGCAACTGGTTGACGAAGTGGATGTTGAGCGAGTCGCCCTGTTGCAGGGCGAGACGCACGCCGCCGTAATCCCAGGCCGTGCCCGTCCCGCTCGGGCAACTCGATCCGGTCGCCGGCCGTTGGCAAATGTCGTAGGCCCAGCCGATCGGGTTGATCGCGCTGCCGCCGTTTGGCGGCGTGAACGAGATCGTCGGGATCGGCTTCGCTTTGGCCACCATCATGATGTCCAGTACGCCGTTCTGGCTGGTGAACACGGGTGGCTCGACGAAGTCGGCGGCGAGAGCCGCTTCGATGCCGCACGCCAGTATCGTGATTGCGCCGATGGTGCCGACGCATCGGTGCATCGGCTTGCGTTGGGGGGATTTTCGAGACATGGAGACGCCTCCCGCTGTGCGAGATGCCCGCCCACCGAGATTTTAAGAGCGGAACAGACGAATCGCCCGCGCGCAAAAGAGACGTGCTCAGCAGGGTAGGCGGAGCGTGGTCGGGATAGCGCCGAGAGGATTCGGCTGTCTTCGCTCGTCACGGCCACCCCCCGTCCTTTCTGCCTTCGCCCTGCGGGCTACGGCGGACAAAGGCCGAGACGCCGCGCCGAAGCCTCGGCGGAGGCGGGGCTCCTCAGCATGAGGATGGAGCGAAGACCCCGCGAGATCGAATCGAAACGAACTCCTCCTCGTGGTGGCGAGCGTCGCGCAGCGACGCATCTCGAACTGCCGCCAAGCGCAGCTGCTGCCTACTTCTCCACGACCTGGACTTGGCGCAGCACCGCCAGCAGCTCCGCACGAAGCGTGGCAGGCGGCCTTGCCGAAGTCGTGGAGAGGTGCAGGTCGATCCAGGTCCCGGCCTGGACACGCTCTGCACGCAGGTGGGCGCTGGTGCCTCCCGGCACGGACACATCGAAGGCAACCACCTCCCACGGACCAGCCTTGAGCATCTCGACCCGGTTCGGCGCAAGCGCGCCGGCATAGGCTGGAGACCGGCTCTCCGACTGCCAGAACTCCTTGAGTCCCTTGTAGCTCGAGGCCGGCTCAAGCCAGCCGCTGAGGATGAGCTGCGGGTCGCGTCTCGTCAGCTTGAAGTAGTTCATGCTGGCGGGCGCCGCGTCGTCGGGGCGGAGCGAGGGGTCAGACATCTTGACGATGACTCGGCTCTGCGGTGCGGTGAACGTGAACGGCGCACCGGGGGAGGGGGCAGCTGCGGCGACACCAGTACCCGGCTCGAATTGCAGCGAGGAGAGCAGCGACATGGCCTTTGCGACCTCGGGCTGCGAAGGATCGTCGAATTGGATGGTGGCGATGAGCATCACTCGACCGTCGAGGACTGCGATGGCGTTGCGCATAACCTTGTAGTTGCCCGGCTCAGCGGCCTTGCCCACCAGCGACGCGTCGGTGAGCTGGACCATCCAGCCCGAGCCGCGCGAAAGCGCGAGCGGTTTCGGATCGAACGCCTTCTCGACCGAGCCGTCGACGAACTGGCGCGTCATGTCTTCCAGCCGCCCCTTCACCTGCTCCGCGTCCAGCGGCTGCCCGGACGGCGAAACGATGAGCGAGAACTGGGCGTTTACCACGGGGGCCGTCTGGGGCTGAGCGACGAGATAGAACTCCACCTCATTGGTGCGCTGCGCGCGGACGCTCCACCCGGTCGGTGTGGTCACGCGAACAGTGCCATGCCCTGGCCAGTCGAAGGCCTCAGCATGCACTGCGGCGACCCCGAAACCCGTCGCCAGCACAAAGGCGGTCGTGAGCAGACGCATGGCTGGCTCCGAGCAGAGGCGCAGGGTGAATTTAAAAAAGGATGGCACTCGGCGAGAGGTCGCGGCAAGAGGCCTGTCGACAGGTGTGCGGTAAGTGGCCGTGACTGGCCATCGGTGGCTCCGGCGGCACTTCGCGGCGAAGTTCGCATCATGGGATCAAAAAGCGTGCTGCTGCGCACGCTCGTCGCCGCGTCGAGCGCAAAAAAGGGCAGGTTTTGCGGTGCCCAGTTCTGTACCGAAGTGGCGACCCCGCCAGAAGTGGCAGTACCGTGAAATTTCAATCGCTTGCATTACAAACCTATGCAAATGCGCCTTTGACTTCAAAGGCGTTTTTCGGATGCTTACAAACCGAAGGTCGGGCATTCGCGCCCGGCCCGTTGTGGTCCTCCCCGGCGGCTTGCTGTGTGAAAACGCGAAACGCAGTCGTCTGCGGCGATCGGATGAGCTGACTGGATAGGAGCGACCAGAGTGAGAAACGTCATTGACGTGACCGAAGCGCCCTACAACGCAGTCTGCGACAACTCGGCGGACGACTGGGACGCGATCCAGCGGGCGCATGATGATTTGAAGCTTGGTGGTCTTATGATTATCCCAGGCGTTTCTAAGATCAGCCAGCCACTGGCGATCAGCAAGCCGATATCGTTCCGGGGCCTGCATCGCACCTCGACGGGCCTTTTCAGCTTCGGGGACGAGAAGGTGTTGACCATCGCCGATAACATCGCAGTGGAGGTCAGCAACATGGGCCTTTATGGCTTTCAGGACGCCAACGCGACGGCCAACGTTTGCGAAGTTGGGATCAATGCCGACGTCACGTTCCGGGATCTCAATATCTGGGGCGGCCTCTGGGCGCTGAAATATCAGGGCAGCGACAGCACCATCGACAACTGCTTTATCTCAGGGGCCGGCGCCGACGGCGGCTGCGTCTATTCCCAGGGCTCCGGGTGGTGGAAACGGGTCAAATGCGACAAGGGCGCCTTCGCCCAGCAATTCTGCTTCATGCAGGGTTCCCCGGTCATGCCAGGCACCATAGAGCAGTCGTTCGTGCAATGCGATTTCTCAGGGGACTATGAGAGCTCGTTCTACGTCGATGACGGCGGAACCCGCGTCGTGTCCTGCGTCCTGTCGCAGTGCGTCACCTCCAACCAGATCATTGTCGGCACGGCCCTATGGCTCGCCTTCGGACAGCATCGCTTTGGGGCCGGGATCAACGTTGTTGGCCCAAACGTGCCGATCACGGTGGCCGACAGCCTCGCTTTGACGCGCATAGGAGTGAACGGCACCGTCAAGCATCTTTCCAACAACATCAACATTCAATGAGCCCTTGCCGCGGATGGCTGCCGGGACCGAAACGGCAACAGGAACTTACAAACCCTGACCCGAGGTTTGTAGATTCGGCCGGAAAATCGTTTAGAAACAACGGTCGATTTTGCGATTGGCGACCCCGCCAGGATTCGAACCTGGGACCTTCAGCTTAGAAGGCTGCTGCTCTATCCCCTGAGCTACGGGGCCCTTCGGGGCGGACGGACCGAGAGCCGCTCGCACCCCTGGCATCCTTTAACGCCGCGCGGTCGAAGAGGAAAGGCCCGCGCGGCGCGAAAGCTTCGGGACGCCTGAGGCTCAGGTCAGCCTGAATTCCAGATCGCCCAGCTTCTCGATCGAGGTCACGATCTTGTCGCCGGCCTTGAGCCAGACCTGCTGATCCTTCGCCTTGCCGGCGATGACCCCCTCCGGCGTGCCGGTGAAGATGATGTCGCCCGGCTTGAGCGTCATGTAACGCGAGATGTAGCTCACCAGCTGCTTGCAATTGAACACCATGTCGGAGGTGTTCGACGACTGCACCACGTTGCCGTTGACGCGGCATTCGATCTTCAGGTTGTCGCCGTCGACCTGGTCGGCGGTGACGAGCCAGGGCCCGAGCGGGGCCGAGCCGTCGAGCGTCTTGCCGATCATCCACTGGCTCGAGCGCGACTGCAGATCGCGCGCGGTGAAATCGTTGCCGGTGCAATAGCCGAAGATGTGGTTCGCGGCGTCGGCCTCGCTGACGTTGCGCGCCGTGCGCCCGATCACGATCACGAGCTCGGCCTCGTAGTCGAACTTCTGCGCGTCCTCCTCGCTCACCGCGATGTTGCCGCCGTGGTTGTTGAGCGCGGTGTTGAACTTGTTGAACAGGATCGGCATCTTCGGCACCGGGTTGCCGGTCTCGGCGGCGTGGCGCCGATAGTTGAGGCCGATGCAGACGATCTTCTCCGGACTGGTCACGCACGGCCCGAACGTCGCCTTGTCGGCCGCGACGAAATATTTCTCGGCCGATGCGCCGGCGGCCGCCTTGTCGACGAGCCGCTTGAGTCCGTCGATGTCGCCGTCGCCGCGAAACACGGCGTCGATCGTGGTCGGCGCGTTCTCGTGGAAATCCCGCTCGGCGGCCACGACATCGAGAATGCCGCGCTCGGCGCGTACCCCGAGGCCGTAGCCGGCGTCGCGCCGGATGGTCGCGAAGGTGAGGCCGCGCGGCATCGTATCGGAACCGCGCGCCGCGGCCTGCGCAACTGCCGGTGGCGGCGATGCAGCCACGGCCGATGCCGCAACGGCGGCGCCCGCCAGAGCCGTCGCCTTCAGAAACGTCCTGCGATCCTGGGTCATTGTGGTCCTCCCGATCATGTCGCCCGCATGAGGGGCCTTGTGGCGCATTCTACTTTAAGTACGGTCGGCTGCATCAGGGAAAGTCGGGCCCGTCCACCGCGCGGCCGCCGTGCTCACCAGTTTGGTCACAGTCCCGTCACGATTCGATCTCAGTTTTCCGAGTAGGGCGGAAGGCAGTGCACGATCCCCGATTCCTCGGGAGGGAGGCTATTCCATGCATGCGCTCGCCCGCGCCGGCCTTGCGGCCGCGTTCTTTGCCCTTTTCTCCATCGCGGCATCCATCCCCACCTTAGCGGCCGACAAACCCTTCCAGCGCGACGACCTCGCCGACAGCGCGATCAGGCTCGAGGCGCAGATCAAGAAGGACGCGGGCGCGGTGGCAAAGCCGGCGGCGACGCTGCGGCGCGAGGCCGACGCGGCGTTCCAGCGGAGCGACAATCGCGCCGGCATGGTGCTGCTCGGCCAGATCGTGGCGGCAGCGCCCGACGATGCGTCGAGCTGGCTGCGGCTCGCCCGCGTCATCCGCCTGATCTGGGCGCCGAACGACAGCGAGCGCATCGCGCTGATCGAGCGCGCCGCCGCCGCCGCCTACATCGCGTATCAGCGCGCGACCGCGCGAAACGATGAGGCGGACGCCCTGGTCGTGCTCAGCGGCACCTTTGCGGACCGCAAGCTGTGGCGTCCGGCGCTCGACACGCTGCGTCTGTCGCTCGATCTGCGCGAGGTCGCAGAGGTGCGCGCCAATTACGAGCACATGCGCGACGATCACGGCTTCCGCCTGCTCGACTATTCGGTCGACGCCGATGCCGCGTCCCCCCGCGCGTGCTTCCAGTTCTCCGAGGAGCTGCTGAGCCGCCGCACCGATTTCTCGCCCTTCGTGGCGGTCGCCGGCCAGGACAAGCCGGCGTTCTCGGCCGATGCAAGACAGCTTTGCGTCGAAGGCCTCAAGCACGGCGAGCGCTACAGCATCACGCTGCGCTCCGGGCTGCCGTCGGCCGTCAAGGAGTCGCTCACAAGATCGGCCGACTTCA
>Ga0126377_10001690_pt1 | contig 14660 bp, 14 predicted proteins | sample PanSoiMetPlot_22_FD_92647 | JGI IMG/M metagenome (GOLD analysis project Ga0126377, IMG submission 92647) | Tropical forest soil microbial communities from Panama - MetaG Plot_22 | ecosystem: Environmental > Terrestrial > Soil > Tropical forest > Bulk soil | place: Panama | collected 2016-02-17
GCCTAAGCCGCGTGGCCGCGCCGCGCCGGGCGACCCAGCGCGCGGCGATCACCACCGGCCCGATGACCCCGTACATCACGGCGCGCGGTCACGACTGGCCGCAGACAGACCGGCATGCGCTCGAGCACCGTCGCTGTCGCAAAAGGAGACAGACGCGATACGCGGTCGCATCTAGCTCCACGATCGTGCGTCCGCTACGCGGCGCTCGGCGCGGGACCGCGGGCCGCGCACGCCGGGCACTTCGCGCGCGACGCCGCGGCGCAAGGCGGCACTGCGGAGAGCGCCGGGCCTGGGAGCGTCAGCCCTCGTTACGAACCGATAGCTGCGCGCGGAAGCTCGCGATCTCGGTGACCGCGAGGGCGACATAGGCGACCCGCGACGCTGCGATGTCCGTCTCGAGATCGGTCATGTAGAGCACGTTCTCACCGAGGCCGGCCTCGACGGCGTCGAGGCGCTCGACCTGGAGGCGATGGAGCCGGAGGCGGGCGTCGGTCGCGGTCATGAGGGCAGAGTGCCTCCACGGGCCCGTTTGCGACATGCGGGCAGGCCCGCGTCTGCCTCGCGGCCACCCCGAACCTGGGGGTGGGGCCAGCCACCCCGGCGCCGAACGTCAGCGCGACCGGTCGTAGGTCGGCGCGACATGCGCGGGCAGCGTCCGTGCTCCCTTCGCCTGATGGGAGGCGTGTGAGCAACTGGCGGGCGCGCAACCGCTTGGGACGAGGTCCAGGGGTGCGGCATCACTACCCCTTCCACGAAGGAAATGGACGCGCGAGCGAGTGCGCGACGCGATGCTCACGTGGCGGAACCGCTACGGCCGGCCGCCCACGTCCTACGACTGGTCGCGAACGCACGGCGGCGCGGCGGCCAGGCGCTCGCCCGCCTTACGGAGGGCGACTGGCCATCGTCGCACCCCATCAATGAGCGCGACGCCGCGCTCGTCGCCGTCCGACGTGGCGGCTCATGCATGGTGTCCCGATGCTCTTGACACCGACCTTAGTGACCGCTAACTTACATATCTAGTTAGCAGTCACTAACAACTCGGAGAGAGCCCTCATGTTCGCTACCAAAACCGCCGCCGAGACCCGCAATCGCCGCTGGTGGACACTCGTCGTGCTGTGCCTGAGCGTCTTCCTCGTCGTCGTCGACAACACGATCGTCAACACCGCGCTGCCGACCCTCGCCGACGACCTCCATGCTGGGACCAGCCAGCTGCAGTGGATCGTCGATGCGTACACGCTCGCCGTCGCCGGCCTGCTGCTGATCGGCGGCGCGCTGGGCGACCGCTACGGCCGTCACCGTCTGCTCGCCGGAGGGCTCGCCGTCCTCGGCATCGGCGCCGGGCTCGCGGCGCTCTCCACGAACGCCACCGAGCTGATCGCGACCCGGGCGCTGATGGGCGTCGGCGCGGCGGCCGTCATGCCAGCGACGCTCTCGATCCTCACCGACGTGTTCGACAACCCGAGCGAGCGAGTCAAGGCGATCGGCATCTGGTCGGGCATCAGCGGGCTCGGCGTCGCGGTCGGCCCCACGCTCAGCGGCTGGCTGCTCGAGCACTTCGACTGGACGTCGGTGTTCCTCGTTCACGTGCCGATCGTGATCGTCGCCCTGATCGCCGGCCGGGCGCTCGTCCCCGCCTCCCGCGCCGACCGCGCCCCGCGGCTGGACCCAGTCGGGGCGATCCTGTCCCTGGCGGGCCTCGTGGCCCTCACCTACGGCCTGATCGAGGCCCCGGAGCGGGGCTGGACCTCCGTCGCGACGCTCGGCATCCTCGGCGGCGCCGTCGCGTTGCTCGCCGGCTTCGCCGTCTGGGAACTGCGCCGCGAAGACCCGATGGTCCCGCTGCGGGTGTTCCGCAACAGCCGCTTCACCGCCGCATCGGTGTCGGTGACGCTGGTCTTCTTCAGCCTCTTCGGCGCCCTGTTCCTGCTCACGCAGATCCTGCAGTTCGTGCGCGGCTACACCCCGCTTGAGGCCGGCGCCTCGGCGCTGCCGTTCGCGTTCGCGGTCGGCATCACCTCCCCGGTCGCCGCGATCCTCTCCAAGCAGCGCGGCAGCGCGAAGATCCCGGTCGCCGCCGGCCTCGCCCTCATGGCCGCCGGCCTGGCGATCATGGCCGACTCGACGGCCGCCTCCGGCTGGTGGCACTACGTCTTCGCCACCGTTCTGATGGGCGCCGGTATGGGCTTCGCGATGGCGCCCGCCACCGACTCGATCATGGGCACGCTGCCCCCCGCCCAGGCCGGCGTCGGATCCGCCGTCAACGACACCACCCGCGAGATCGGCGGCGTCCTCGGCGTCGCCGTGATGGGCAGCGTCGCCAGCTCGGTCTACGCGCACGACATCGACACCGCCGTCTCCTCGCTGCCGCACGGCGCCGGTGACACCGCACGCTCCTCGCTCGGCGGCGCGCTGACCATCGCCCACCACATCGGCGGGCCAACCGGCAGCCACATCGCCGACACCGCCCGCGAGGCGTTCATCGCCGGCGCGAGCAAGGGCCTGCTCGTCGCGATCGCCGCCGCCGCGCTCGGCGCGCTGCTGGCCCTCCGTTACCTGCCCGCACGCAACACCGAACCCGAGCGCACGAACGAGAGCGAAATCCCGCTGACCGCAGCGGCGGCAGTCTAAGCCCGGCGCCCACCCAGCAGCACCGTACCCGCGACAACACCGCCACGAGACAGCGCGTTCTTTAGGGCTCGGTGCGCGTCCAGGAGCCCGCGGCGGCTTAGCCGGCGACGCCCGGCAGCCGGTGCCATGCGGGTCCTGCGCCTTGAGCTCTCGCGCTGCTCGACGAGCCGCCGACGCGCAGCCCGGAGGGAGACCTCGTCCGGCGTCGCCCCGACCGCTCCAACCAGGATTTGTTCCCCAGTTGTTCTCCGTCGACCTCAACCGTCTTGGACCAAGACGATCGAAAGGCCCGCATTTTTGCGAGCCTTTCGCCGAGTCGGGGAGACAGGATTTGAACCTGCGACCGCCCGGCCCCCAGCCGGGTGCGCTACCAGACTGCGCCACTCCCCGTTCGCCTGCAGTGTACGCGGATACCGGCGGCCCAGTGACCTAAGATGACGGCTCACGCGGGCGTGGTGTAACGGTCGCACAAGAGCCTTCCAAGCTCTCAGTGCCGGTTCGAGTCCGGTCGCCCGCTCTGCCGCTCCTCGGTGGGTACTTGGCCGCCGTCGTCGGTCAACGCGGGCGGCGGCCATGGGCCGAACCAGTTGTCGATGCCGCCGTCGAGCGTGACGACGGACCCGCTCAGCGCGCGGCCGAGCGGCCCGGCGAGGAGGGCGATGAGCCACCCGAACTCCTGCATCGTGCCGAGGCGCTGGAGCGGGACGCTGCGGGCCGCGCCGCGCCAGACGACCTCCGGGTACTTGCGCAGCGACTCGGTGTCGAAGCGCCCGATCGCCGCGGCGACGACCGAGATGCGCCGGTGCGCCCACTCCGCCGCAAGCTCGCGCGTGAGCGCCTCCACCGCCGCCCGCGCGGCGCCCGTGTGCGCCATCGCCGGCATGCCGTGATGCGGCGAGACGGTCACGTTCACCACCGTCCCGCCGTCCGCGCCGAAACCGCTCCCGGCGGCGGCGCGGGTCATGGTGTAGGTCCCGTCGACGTTGAGCCGTTGGACCGCCTGCCAGCCCTTCGCCGCGATGTCCTCGGCGGGGACGAAGTACTGACCGCCGGCGTTGTTGACGAGCACGTCGAGGCGCCCGTGCCGCTCGCGCGCGGTGTCGACGATGCGCGTGGCGTCCGCGGGCTCGCGGATGTCGCCGGCGACGGATGAGCACGCGTCACCGATGTCCTCTGCCGCGCTCGCGAGGACGTCCTCGCGCCGCCCCGCGATCACCACCTGTGCGCCCGCCGCGACGAGCTCGATCGCCGCCTGCTTGCCGAGGTTCGTCCCGCCGCCGGTCACGAGCACCACGCGCCCGGCGAGCGCGTCGGGCGCGAAGATCTCGGACGGGGACGACAAGCGGGGGACCGAGGAGTCGAACCTCGCGTTGCGGTTTTGGAGACCGCCGTGTTACCGATACACCAGTCCCCCGGAGGAGCGGCAATCGTAGCGGCGACCTCCGGCCACGCGCCTACTCCGGGGCATCGCCCAGAGGGCGACGACTCCTCAGGCGGCCTTGCGCCAGCGGACGGACGCGCCGCGCGGTTGGGCGCTCTTCTCGGGCAGGAGGTCGCTGCCGCGGAGGCGCCGCAGGTCGCGGGCGACCGACTTGCGGGCCTGCTCCATGACCTGCACCCGGCGCGCACCGCTCATGAGATTCAGGCCCATGAGCGCGCAGTCGGCGTTGCCGGGCTGCAGGACGAGGACCCGGGCGCCGTCCGCGCGGACCTTCGCGGCTTCGTAACCGAGGCGGCGACCAGCGGCCGCCCGCATCAACGCGGCGAAGCGATCGGCGGGTGAGCCGCCCGCCGGCGACACGACCGACGACATCGGGTTCAGGCAGATCACGAGGTCGAAGCCCGCGCCGCACATGAGGTCGAGGTTGGACGTCGAGCAGATCCCGCCGTCGACGTAGCGGCGTCCGGCGACGTCGACCGGGTGGTAGAAGCCGGGAATCGCACAGGAGGCCGCGACGGCGTTCGCGACGTGCGCCTTGGGCGAGTCCGGCCGGCCGAACGCGACGCGCTTGCCCGACCCGTAGTCCGCCGCGACCGCCCAGTAGTCCGGGTGCTCCGGCCACGGGCCACCGACGAAGGCGGACACCAGGTCGCGGATCGGCGCCGTCGAGATGAAACCACGCGGCAGCCAGCCCGCGAGCACGGTCGCCGGGGAGTGACTGCGCAGGTGCAGCAGGGTGTTCACCACGAGGCGCCACGAGCCTGGGCCGATCGGCGGCATGGCGCGATGCAGGCGGTACTCGTTGCCGAGCAGCCGCTTGGACAGCGAGTCCGCGCGGGCCTCGACCTCGGCAAACGCCTCGAGCGTCCGGCCGGCCGAGTAAGCGCCCATGTACTCCGACGGGATGCCGCTCGCGGCCAGCGCACCGACCACAGCGCCGGCCGACGTCCCCACGATCCGGTCCGCATCGGCAGCGCGCCAGCCGGTCTCGGCTTCGAGCGCTTCGAGGGCCCCGATCAGCCAGGAGGCTCCAAGCACACCTCCTGCACCAAACACCAGACCCACCCGCATGGCGCCGAGCGTACCCCTCTCGACGGACCGCCAACCGGGGCGTTCACGCCCAATGGGGGTGAGAAATCGCACCCGACACGGCCGAAAAAGCGCTGCAACCTTCGCTGATTGGCACGGTCCAGCCACCACAACACCACCGCCTGTCGGTGACGTCTCCGCGAGAGGACTCCGTGCCGTACCGGATGCTCCTCGTCTTCGATCGCACGCAGGAGCATCCGATCCGGCCGGTGCAGGTCGGCGCGGTGCTGTCCAGCCTCGAGGAGATCTTCCTCGTCACGCTGCTGCGCGACGCGCCGCCGCCCGACCACCGCGGGCGCGACTGGGCCTGGGACTACGACGCGCAGTCGCTGCACATCAACCTCGCCGGCCTGACCCTCGGCTCGCCGCTGCAGGTGCTCGTCGGGCTCCCCTGGCACGCATACACGCTGCCGTTCTGCGCCTTCGCGTACGGCATCGCCCACGTCTTCGGAGCGCCGACCACGGCCGCGCCGGTGTTCGACCGCGCGCGCGAGGATTTCTGGAGCAGCCGCCTCGCCCGCGAGGACCCCAAGCCGGAGTGGCTCGAGTGGCAGGCATGGCTCGAGCTCAAGCACGAGGAGGTCGAGCAGGCGATCCCCTTCAGGCTGAGCGAGGTCGACATCGCGCTCTCGCTGCCGCAGGAGGCCGAGGCGCCCGCGCAGTAGCGCTATGCGGGCGGAGGGACTCGAACCCCCAAGCTCTTTCGAGCACCGGGACCTAAACCCGGCCTGTAGACCAGTTCCAGCACGCCCGCGGAGAGCGGCGCGCCGTCGCACGCCGCGCGCCGCGGATTGTAAGGTCCGCCACGACCATGGCCGACGACGACGTCACCATCGAGCACCCGAACCGGGACAAGGCCTCGAGCAAGGCCACCCGCGCCACGGTCATCCTGCTCCTGCTCGTGTCCGCCGCGCTCGTCCTCATCGTGACGGTGGGCGGCTGGAGCGCGCTCGAGGGCGCCAAGGCGGTCCAGATCGGCTACGTCGCGGTCTACCTGCTGATCGCGTTCTACGTCGCGCGGTGGAACCGCGGCGTGCTCCCCCTGGCGGCGGCGCTCGCGATCATCCTGCTCATCTTCGCCGCCGTCGCAGGCCCCGCGTGGTTCGACCGCGACAAGGCGGGCTTCACCGATCCGGGGCTCAGCTCCGGCGTGCTCGGGCTGATCACCCTGCTGATCGTCCCGGTGCAGGCCCTGCTCATCGCGTTCGCGATGCAGGGGTTCGCGCAGCAGTGGAACGTCGAGGTCGAGCGGCACTCCGAGCCACCCACGGGCGCGGTGCCGGCGGCCGGCTGACGGTACCCTTACCGCGCGCGCCCGGGTAGCCCAATTGGCAGAGGCGATCGGCTCAAACCCGATTCAGTGCGGGTTCGAATCCCGCCCCGGGTACTGGCTAGGCCTTCGCGAGCCCCGCCGTGAGCCGCGCCGGCGTGTCGTCGTCCGCCTCCGCGAAGAAACCGCCGACGACGTCCTCGAGGTGGTCCATCGACTCCGCCGTGTAGAGGATCGGCTGGTACTTCGTGATGTCGTACTCGATCGTCCCCATCTCGCCGAGGTCGATCGGGCGCAGCTCGGTGTGGCGGAACTCCTCGATCTCGCCGTAGCTCGACAGGATCCCGGCGCCGTAGGCCTTGTAGTCGCCGTCCTCGCGGATGACGCCGAACTCGAGCGTGAACCAGAAGACGTCGGCGATGAACTGCAGCGCCTCCTCGGTCTCGACCCGCCGCGCGGCCTCGCCGGCCAGGCGCTTGATCTCGGCGAAGCGCGGGCTCGCGAGCATGTTCCCGTGCCCGATGACCTCGTGGATGATGTCCGGCTCGGGGGTGTAGAGCGGCTCGGAGGGATGGCGCACGTACTGCGTCGAGTGGAAGACGCGGTCGGCGAGGGAGCCGTAGAACTCGCGCAGCGGGACGAGGCCCGGAGCGCAGTGGTACTCGAAGCCGGTCAGCGGCCGCAGCCTTTCGGTGACCTCGTCGAGCTGCGGGACGTGGTCCTCGGGGAGCCCGAGGCGCGCCTTGCCCTCGAGGTACTCGCGGCAGGCGTACGTCTCGTGCTTGTCGTGCAGCTCGCGGCAGACGACCCGCCAGATCGCGTGCTCGGCCTCGGTGTAGTCCACGTGCGGGATCGGCTCGCCGGGATTCCACGCCAGCGCCGCGGCGGCGATCTCGTTGCGTCGCTTGCGGTACTCGGGGTCGTTGAACCCCGGGTGATCCTGGCCGAGGTGCACCTCGACCTTCCCGTCCTCGTGCTGCGTGACGGGCGAGTAGAGCTGGGCCTCCTCGAACATCGTTTCCCTCCTGCGGTGGTGCGCTAAGCCACAAGGCCACCACGTCGCCACCTCGCTGGCAAGTCTGCACTCCCACACCGGTCAGGACGCCCAGCATCGGCCAGTCCGCGGCGCTAGCTTCTGTGCAACATGACCAGTCTCATAGATGAGCTCGACGCCCGCCTCATCGCCCTCATGACCGCCGAGCCGCGCATCGGCCTGATGGAGATCTCGAGGCGCCTCGGCGTCGCCCGCGGCACCGTCCAGGCGCGTCTCGGCAAGCTCACCGATCGCGGCATCATCCGCAGCTTCGGCCCGGAGATCGACCCGGGGAAGATGGGCTATCCGGTCCTCGCCTTCGTCTTCCTCGAGATCACCCAGGGCAGGCTGACCGAGGCCGTCGAGCACCTCGAATCGGTGCCCGAGGTCCTCGAGGCGCACGCGACGAGCGGCCCGCGCGACCTGCTGTGCCGCGTCGCGGCGCACGACACCGAGCAGCTTCAGGACATCATCAACCGGGTCCTGGCGACGTCGGCCGTCCGGCGATCGACCAGCTATATCGTCCTGTCGACGCAGATCGCCCATCGAACCGGGCCGCTCGTCCAGGCCGCGGCCGACACCCGCTAAAGGAGACGACCCTTGCCCCGAAGCACGTTCGCTCCCCGTGACCGCGAGATCCTGAAGGCACCCAACTACTGCCACCTGTCCGTCGTCGCCGACGACGGCACGATCCAGTCCGTGATCATCTGGTCCGATCTCGACGACGACGACCGCGTCGTCCTCAACAGCGCGGAGGGCCGCAGCTGGCCCGAGAACCTGCGCCGCGCCGGCGGTGCGACCGTGACCGTGATGAACCTCGAGAACCCCGAGGAGTTCGTGACGGTTGTCGGCCGGTTGGTCGAGGACACCCATGACGGCGCCGACGACGTCATCAACGCGCTGGCGCACAAGTACGACGGCCGCGACTACGCGTTCACGCCCGGCCAGCAGCGCGTCACCTTCCGCCTCGCGCCCGAGCGCATCACGCGCTACGGCTGAGTGCGCATCGACCACGTCATCTGGGCGACGGACGACCTCGACGGCGCCGCGCAGCGCCTCGCCGGCGAGCACGGGCTGCGCGACGCCGGCGGCGGGCGCCACGTCGGCATCGGCACGCACAACCGCGTCTTCCCGCTCGGCGGCGGCTACCTCGAGGTGCTGGCCGTCGCGGACCGCGACGAGGCCGCCGCGTCGCTCATCGGCCGCGCGGTGATCGCGGCCCCCGAGGGGCTGTTCGGATGGTCCGTGGCGGTCGAGGACGTCGGCGAACACGCCGAGCGGTTGGGCCTCGGCGTCACCACCATCGAGCGATCGGGGCTCACCGCGCGCCTGGCCGGCGTCGCCGAGGCGATGGCACAGCCCTGGCTGCCGTTCTTCATCCAGCGCGACCCGGGGATCGCGAACCCGGGCGCGACGGGCGACGCGGGCGGGATCGCCTGGGTCGAAGTCGCCGGCGACGGCGACCGGCTGGAGTCGTGGCTCGGCGGCGAGGAGCTGCCGGTGCGGATCGTCGACGGGTCGCCGCCCGGCGTGCGGGCGGTCGGCCTCGGCGCGGGCGCGGTTATTCGCTGACGATCGCCTGCAGCCGGTCGACCAGCGCGGCGGGCGCGACGAGCAGCCCCGCGCCAGTGGCCGGCAGCGGCGGGAGGTGGCGCGTCACGAGCCCGACCGTCGAGCACAGCATCTCCCCGGCCGCCCAGTCCCAGCGGTTCAGGCCGTACTCGTAGTAGACGTCGTACCGCCCGGCCGCCGTCCACGCGAGGTCGAGCGCGGCCGAGCCGAGCCGGCGGATGTCGCGCACCTGGGGCAACAGCCGGGCGACCACCTCGGCCTGCGAGGCGCGCACGCGCGAGTCGTAGCCGAAGCCGGTCGCCACCATCGCAGTGGCGACGTCGGTGCGTTCCGAGGGCCGCAGCGGCTCGCCGTCGAGCAGCGCCTCCTCCCCCGCGCGCGCCGTGAACAGCTCGCCGCGCAGCGGATCGAGGATCACCCCGACCTCGCCCTCGCAGGCAATCGACACGCACCACTGCGGGATGCCGAACAGGTAGTTGACGGTGCCGTCGAGCGGGTCGACGAACCAGCGCAGGCCGCTCGAGCCCGCGACGTCGTCGCCCTCCTCCCCCACGATCGCGTCGTCGGGGCGCCGCGCGGCGAGGACCTCGCGGATCGCGCGCTCGCCGGCGAGGTCCGCCTCGGAGACGAGGTCGGTCGGCGTCGACTTCGTCTCGACCCCGCGCGCGGCATGCTCGTAGCGCTGAACGAGCTCCTCGCCCGCCGCGCGGGCCGCGGCGACGGCGACGTCGAGCAGGTCGTCGCGATCGGTCACAGCGCGGGCCGCCGATCCGCCCAGGGTCGGGCTCGCTCCATCTGCGCGGCGAGCGACAGCAGCGTCGCCTCGTCGCCCGGCCTGCCGACGAGCTGGACGGCGAGCGGCAGGCCGGCCGCGTCGAAGCCCGCGGGCACCGACGCCGCCGGCTGACCGGTGGAGTTGAACACGCTGTACCACGGGACCTTCGCGACGATGGTGTTGAGCGTCCACATCGCGCCGTGGTCCTGGAACTGGCCCACGCGGAAGGGCGCTCCGGCGGGCCCCGGCAGCAGCGCGACGTCGGCGTGCTCGAATATCGCGTTGACCCGCGCCGCGATCGCCGGCTCGCGCGCCCGCGCCTTCGCCACCTGCCCGGCGGGGATCGCGGCGGCGAGCCGCACGAGGTTGCGCGTGCGGCGCTCGAGGCGCTCCGGGTGCGGTACCGCGCGCGCGTCATCGTGGATGCCGCGCAGGTAGCGCACGGCCACGCTCGGCCACGCGGCCGGCCCGTAGTCGATCTCTCGCTCGGCGACCTCGTGGCCGAGCGAGCGCAGCAGCTCGGCGGTGCGTTCGATCGCGGTGCGCTGCTCGCCGCCGAGCCGCGTGATGACGCCGGGCGGCAGGCCGGTGGAGATCGCGATGCGCAAGCGACCCGGCTCGCGCGCCGCGGCCTCGACGAAGCCGCCGCCGCCCGCCGCGACCTGCAGGAACAGCGCGGCGTCGGCGACGCGCCGCGCGAGCGGGCCGCTGACGGACATGCCGTGCCAGCCCTCGCGCTTGGGCGCCAGCGAGATCCGGTCGCGCTGCGGCTTGATCCCGAACAGCCCGCAGAACGCCGACGGGATCCGGATCGAACCGCCGCCGTCCGAGCCCAGGCCGACGCCGACCATCCCGGCGGCGACGGCCGCGCCCGTCCCGCCGCTCGAACCGCCGGGCGTGTGGTCGAGCGACCAGGGATTGCGCGTCGCGCCGAAGGCCAGCGTCTCCGTGAAGGGCCAGATCGTCAGCTCGGAGACGTGGGTCTTGCCGACGACGATCGCGCCCGCCTCGCGCAGCGCGCGCACGACCTCCGCGTCGCGCGGCGCCGGGCCGTTCGTGGCCAGCGAGCCCATCGCGGTGACCTCGCCCGCGACGTCGGTGTCGTCCTTGATCGCGACGGGCACGCCGAGCAGCGGGCGCTGGTCGCCCGCGCCGCGCCGCGCGTCGGCCTGCGCGGCCTCGGTGAGCGCGCGTTCGGCGAAGACGACGCGGAACGCGTTGAGGATCGGGTCGAGGCGGTCGACGCGCGCGAGCACGGCCTCGGTGAGCTCGCGCGACGAGACCTCGCCGGCGGCGACAAGGCGCGCCTGCTCGGCTGCGCCGGCGAAGCAGAGGTCGGTGGCGTCCATCGAACGCGGAAAGCTACCTCGCATGGAGCGCGGCCCTCTTGCCTGCACGGATGCCGAGCGCCGTACGGCGGTCGCGCTCGCCGATGAGCTGCGCACGGCGGGGCGCGCGCCGCGCCTGGAGGCGCGGTGGGTGCGGCCCCGCTGGCCGGCGTGGCAGGCGCTGTGCGCGATTGCGGGCGTCGTCGGCACGGTGGTCAGCGTCGACCACGCGCTGGCCGGCCTCGTGGTCACGGGCGCGGCGCTCGTCGTCTCGGTCGCGTACGAGCGTGGTCGGCTGCCGCTCGGGCGGGGACGCGCCACCCAGGACGTCGTCGCGCCCGCGACGTCGGCGCGCGGCGTCGCGCTGGTCGTCATGGCGGCGGTCGACCGGCCGCGGACCGCGCTGCTACGGCACGTCCCGGCGCCGCTGCTCTGGCTGCAGGGCGCGCTCGTGCTGAGCACCGCGCTCGCCGCCGCACGGCTGGCGGGCGCCGACGGCACCGTCCTCGGCGCGGCGCAGCTCGCGCCGTCCGTCGTGCTGCTGGTGGCGGCCGCGGGCTTCCTCGAGTCCGCGTTCGCCCCGGCCGCGCCCGCGGACGCCGCTGCGACGAACGCGGCGCTCGCGCTCGCCGACGTCACGTGGGCCGAGATCGTGTTCGTCGGCGCCGGTGAGCTCGGCCTGCGGGCGCGGCTGCGCGCCGAGCACCGCCCGCCCGAGCAGATCGTGCTGCTGTGGCTCGAGCCGGCTGCCGAGCCGAGTTGGCGCTCGGCGCACCCGACGCTCGCGGCGATCGCCGAACGCACCGGCGCACCGCGGCGGCGCGGCCGCGCGCTGCCCGCGGGGGCGCGACCGGCGCTCGCGCTCTACGGCCCGGACCGCGTACTCGGCGAGCTGGCGCGCGACGTGGTCGACGGGCTCGCGAGGTCGACGAAGTAATCCAGCGCCGTCGGGTTGGCGAGCGAGTCGCGGCTGGCGGCCTGTTCGGCGGGCTGGCCCATGAGGATGCGCTTGACCGGGACCTCGAGCGCCTTGCCCGACAGCGTGCGCGGGACCTCGGCGATGGCGTGGATCTCGTTGGGGACGTGGCGCGGCGAGCAGTCTTCGCGGATGCGGCGCTTGATGCGCGCGACGAGGTCGTCGTCGAGCTGGGCGCCCTCGCGCAGGACGACGAACAGCGGCATCCAGCCGTCGGTGCCCTCGCGCGGCACGTCGACGACCAGCGCGTCGACAACGTCGTCGACGGCGAGCACGGCACGGTAGATCTCGCTCGTGCCCATGCGGATGCCGCCGCGGTTGATGGTCGAGTCCGAGCGCCCGTAGATGATCGCCGTGCCGCGCGGCGTGATCTCGATCCAGTCGCCGTGGCGCCAGACGCCGGGGTACATCGAGAAGTAGGTCTCGCGCAACCTGGAGCCGTCCGCGTCGCCCCAGAACGCGATCGGCATCGAGGGCATCGGCTCGGTGAGCACGAGCTCGCCGACCTCGCCGACGAGCGATCGGCCGGCCTCGTCGAACGCCTCGACCTTGGCGCCGAGCGCCCGGGCCTGCAGCTCGCCCTCGTACACCGGCAGCGTCGGCACGCCGCCGACGAACGCGGTGCACAGGTCGGTGCCGCCGCTGGTCGAGAACAGCCACGTGTCGGCGCCGACGTGCTCGTAGACCCAGTCAAAGCCCTCGGGCGACAGCGGGGAGCCGGTCGAGCCCACCGCGCGCAGCGCGCTGAGATCGCGCCCGGCGCGCGGCTCGACGCCCGCCTTCATGCAGGAGGCGATGTACGACGCGCTCGTGCCGAACGTCGTCACCCCCGTGCGCTCGGCGAGGTCCCACAGCGCGCCGAGGTCCGGCGTCGCCGGATTGCCGTCGTAGAGCACGATCGACGCTCGCGTGAGCAGCCCGCCGACGAGGAAGTTCCACATCATCCAGCCGGTCGTGGTGAACCAGAACAGCCGGTCGCCCTCCTGCGCGTCGAGGTGCAGGTGGAGCTTCTTGAGGTGCTCGAGCAGGATGCCGCCCTGGCCGTGGACGATCGCCTTGGGCAGGCCGGTCGTCCCCGAGCTGTAGAGCACCCACAGCGGGTGGTCGAACGGCAGCTGCTCGAAGCGCAGCGGCGCGTGCTCGGCCACGAACTCCGCCGGCCAACCGCCGCCGTCGAGGTAGCCGAAGCGCACCACGCGCGCGCCGATCTCCGCCGCGATGGCGTCGACGACGTCGCCGCGGTCGAAGTCCCGGCCGCCGTAGCGGTAGCCGTCGACCGCCAGCAGCACCTTCGGCTCGATCTGCGCGAAGCGGTCGATCACCGACCGCGCGCCGAACTCCGGCGCCGCGCTCGACCACACCGCCCCGACCGACGCCGTGGCCAAAAACGCCGCGATCGTCTCGGGAATGTTCGGCAGGTAGGCGGCCACGCGATCGCCCGGCCCGACGCCCAGCCGCCGCAGGCCGGCCGCGATCCGCGCCGTCTGCTCGCGCAGCTCGCCGAACGTCCACGACGACAGCTCGCGCAATTCGCTCGCGTGCTGGATCGCCACGGCCCAGTCGTCGCGGTCGCGGAAGAAGTGCTCCGCATACGACAGGCGCGCGCCAGGGAACCACACCGCGCCCGGCATCTCGCGCCGCACGAGCACCCGCTCGTACGGCGCTGACGCGCGCACCTCGAAGAAGTCCCAGACCGATCCCCAGAAGCCCTCGAGGTCCTCCACGGACCAGCGCCAGAGGTCCTCGTACGGGCCTTCGCGCCCGGCGGCCCGCGCGAACTCGGTGATCAGCGCGCGCTCGATCCGGTCGGTCTCGGGCTCCCACAACAGCTTCGCCATCGCCGTCAGGGTATTTGCCCTTCCGCCTACTGGGCCTGTAGGAATCCCTTATGCCCTACCCCGTGACGTTCGAGATGGACTACGTGGAGAAGCGGAGTCGTCTGACCACGTTCTTCCGCTTCTTCCTCGCGATCCCGCACTTCATCCTCCTGTACCTGTACGGGCTCGCGGCCGGCATCGTCGTCATCGTCGCGTGGTTCGTCCTGCTGTTCACGGGGCAGTGGCCGCTTGGGATGTACGACTTCGTCGCGGGGTACCTGCGCTACGCCACGCGGGTCTACGGCTACTTCTGGCTGGGTACCGACGATTACCCGCCGTTCTCCGGCAACGCGACCACGCCGTACCCGGTGCGCCTGAACGTCGAGGCTCCGCTGGCTGGCTACAGCCGCTTGAAGGTCCTCTTCCGGATCATCCTCATGATCCCGCCGCTGATCATCAACTGGGCGATGCAGATCGTCGCCCAGGTGGGCGCGTTCCTCGCGTGGTTCGCGATCGTCGTGCTCGGGCGCCAGCCCAAGGGCCTGCAGGACATGATCGGGCTTGGCCTCAGCTACTACCAGCGCTCGTCGGCGTACTTCGCGCTGCTCACCGAGGACTGGCCGCCGTTCACGGACGAGTCGACCGCCCAGGTCGCCGCCGCGCCGACGTTCGGCTCGCTGCCGCCCACGGAGGAGGCCGAGACGCCGGCCCCGCTCGCGTCAGCCGAGTAC
>Ga0126377_10001691_pt1 | contig 14649 bp, 10 predicted proteins | sample PanSoiMetPlot_22_FD_92647 | JGI IMG/M metagenome (GOLD analysis project Ga0126377, IMG submission 92647) | Tropical forest soil microbial communities from Panama - MetaG Plot_22 | ecosystem: Environmental > Terrestrial > Soil > Tropical forest > Bulk soil | place: Panama | collected 2016-02-17
GAGACCTACCTCGACCACATGGAGGCGCTCATCCGCGCGTCGCGCCGCCGCTGAGCGCCCCTTTCCCTCTCTTTTTTTCACCGGAGACTTTGCCATGCCAAGTACTTTGCACAGATACGAGTCGCTCGCCGCGCGGGCCGCCTGCTACGCGGCCGCCTTCTCCCTGCACCTCATGCTCGGCGCGTGCTGCCGCGTGGAGCCGGAGACGCCGCTCGCCATGGCCGCGGCGGCCGACGACGTGTCCGCAGTGCGCGCGCTCGCCGCGGCGGGCGCGCCCCTCGAGGCCGAGGACCGCTTCGGCCACACGCCGCTGCTCTGGGCCTGCCGCCACGGCGCGACCGCCGCCGCGCTGGCGCTGCTCGACCTCGGCGCGCAGCTCGAGCACGCCGACGGGCGGCAGGGCTTCGGTTGGACCCCTCTCGTCACCGCGATCCACACGGGCCACCTCGGCACGGCGCGCGCGCTGCTGGCCCGCGGCGCCGACGTCAACGCGCGCGGCAGCAACGGGACCTCCCCCCTGCTCATGGCCATCGCCGACGCCCCGTCGGGCGACGACCGCGCGGCCTTCGTGCGCGAGCTGCTCGAGGCCGGCGCCGACCCGCGCGCCGCGCTCGACTCGGGCATGAACGCGCTCGGCCTCGCCGCCGCCGGCGGCGACGAGGAGGTGCTGCGCCTCGTGCGCGCCTACGCGCCCGACCTCCTCCTGCCCCAGACGCTGGCGGGCGCCGCGGCCGGTGTCGTCGCGATGCTGCGCGGCCACGGCGATGCCCTCGAAGGCGAGCCGCCGGAGGCCGGCCGATGAAGGTCAACACGGTTCTCTTCCTGCTGCTCTCGGGCCTGGCGTTCGTCGGCATCGGCGCGGCGGGCTTCTACAAGTGGCGCATGCAGATCGAGCAGCGCGAGGTGCACGCGTGCGGCGAAGCCATCCGCTACGACGACTTCACCTTCGCGGTGGTCGGCGCGCGGCGCGCGGCCAGCCTCGGCGAGGGCGCCGCGCAGGCGACGGCGCGCGGCGTCTTCGTCGTGGTCCAGATGCGCATCACCAACGAGGCCCGGCGTGTGGAGTTCACGTTCCGGCCCGAGACGGCGCGCCTGATCGACGCGCGCGGCGAGCTGCACGAGCTCTCCCCCGCCGGCCAGGCGGCGCTCGCGGCGCTGGATCCCGAGGGCTGCCACCACCCCCTGCCGCCCGGCGGCACTTGCACCGTCGAGCTGGCCTTCGACGTGGCGCCCGACGCGCTCACCGACCCCGACGGCGCGCCCGGCCCGCCCTTCGTCGGCTTCTCGTTCGGCGCCGGAATCCTCGACATGCTCGACGTGATCGTCTACGGGAACCGTTTGCTCGAGGTGCCTGAGGCGTCAGTGCCGTGATGCATCGCCAGGAGATCAGCGGCTGGAGGGCGCGAGCAGCACGAGCGCCGACTCGCCCGACGCCACGTCGAAGGTGTGCTCGCAGAGCTCACCGCCGAGGCGCGCCGCCACGCGGTAGCGGCCGGCGTCCAGCTTGGTGAAGCGCACCCGACCGGAGCTGTCGGTGCTCCGCGGGACGTGCCGGTGGAAGCCCAGCGGCTCGAAGCTGCGCTCGAGCGTGACTTCCGCGTATTGCACGGACACGCCGGAGCCGTCGACCACGTCCACCGCCAGATCGGCCAGCGCGGGCATCACCACCTGCACGGATTCAGGCTGCTCGCTGGCGATCAGGCCGTGCAGGTCCACCGTGCCGTGGCCCTTGGCGGAGACGACGAGCGTGTAGGCCTCGCCGGGCAGCAGGCCCTCGACGAGCAGCTCGCCCTTCGCGTCGTCGGCGTCCAGCAGTGCGGTGCCGCTGCTGCTCGAGCTCCCCTCGGGAAGGACTCGCCAGCTGAGCTGCGGCGGCGGCGCGCCGGTGAGCGCCGTGCGCACCGTCGCGCGGAGCTGGCCGCGCGCGAGCGGCGTCTCGGCCGCCACGATCTCGAGGCCCGTCGTGCCGGCCGGAACGTCGGTGCGCAGCGCGATCGTGTTCCGCTTCACGATCTCGGGCGTCGTGAGGTTACTCGGGAGCGAGACGCGCAGGTCGAGCACCTCGCGAGGGTGCAGCAGGTCAAACCGGAACGCGCCGGCGTCATCGGTGCGAGTGAAGCGGGTCGTGTGGAAGAGCGCGGCGGCCGGCGGCGCGACGGCGGTGGCGCGCACCTCTACCCTCCGCATCGGCGTGCCAGACTCCGAGACCACGCGCCCCGTGATCTCTGCCGGCGCGTTGAGGCGCAGCGTGACGGTCGCGCGCGGCGAGCCGACGTCCAGCGGCACGATCACCGGATCCGAGCAGGCGAAGCCCCGCGAGGTGGCCACGAGCCAGTGCGGCTCGGGCGCGGCGGCGGGAAGCCGGAACCGGCCGTGGCCCTCGTCGTTCACCGGCTGGCGCTCCGAGGGCAGCCGGTCCTTGCCGACGTCGGCCCACGCATCGCGAAGGTCGGGGCCCCGGTAGGCGATCACGTCCACGGTCTGGTTGAGGTGCTCGCCATCCGGGTCGAGCACTTCGCCCTTGATCCCCCAGTCGCCCGCGAGGCGCAGCGTCACCCTCGCGTGGCCGTCGTCGGGCAGGATGACGCTCTCCTGGACGCGCGCGCCGCCGTCGGGCTCGGCCCAGAAGCGCAGCATCACATCCGGGCGCACCGCGAGACGGAAGCGGCCCTCGGCCGTGGTCATCGCCACGGAATCCGAGAAGAACGAAGCCGGCGCGCCGACCAGCACGACCGGATCGCTCGCGCTCGTGCCGACCTTGCAGCCGGCGGCGGGCGTGCCGTCGGCGTTGAGCACGAGGCCGTCCACAACGGCGTCGCGCACCAGGTGCAGCACGACCTCGGCGCTGCCTCGCAGCTGCAGCTCGAACTCCTGGTTGGCAACCCTTCGCGAGCGGCCGATGCCCTCCTTCTCGGCGGACAGCGTGACCGCCTCCACCGGCTCCAGTTTCTGCGTCGTCGGGTCGAGTCGTGCGTGGCGGCTGATCGTGGCGTGGCCGGTAGCATCCGTGATCACCCGATCCACGCCGTGGTAGTTCGCGCGGATCTGCCCGATCGCGGTGACCGTGGCGCCGGGCACGGGTCGAGCGTTCTCATCGACCACGATGACCGTCAACGAGTCCTCGGGCGCGGCGTTCACGACCACTTCGGGCACGGCCGGCACGGGCGCCGCTTCCGAAACGATCTCGTCGAGGCCCAACGGCACGACGTCGGCGGACTTCGCAGTGGATGGCAGCAGCATGGCCTCGGGCGCGGGGCGGCTCCCGGACAGCAGAGGCGTGGCCGCGCCAGGGGTCTCGACCGGCCGCAGGAGCCACCACGCCGAAGCCGTGAGGCACAGGGCGGCGGCGGTCATCAGGACACGGCGTGCTGCGCGGCCACGAGCGGGACGCTGCGGCGGGTTTTCCATGAGCGTCGAACGCTCCATCGGATCCGCAGACAGGATAAGGGGCGGCGCACCAGCCGCACAGCCGGCAGCGTGGCGCGGCGGCGCCGCCGCGCGTCCGGCCAGAGCGCCGCGCGTCAGCTCCCCGTCGGCGCCGTGAGCCGAACGAAGGCGGACTCACCCGAGCCGACGTCGACCGACTGCTCCGCAAGGCCGTCGCCGAGCTGCACGGCCACGCGGAAGCGGCCCGCGTCCAGCTTGGTGAAGAGCGTGCGGCCGGCCTTGTCCGTGCTCTGCGGGCCGTGCGGATGGAAGCCCACCGTGGCGAAGCTGCGCTCGATCGTGACCTCCGCGTACGGGACGGGCACGCCGAAGCGGTCGACCACCTCCACCTGCAGCTCGGCCAGCGCCGGCATGTCGACGCGCACGGGCGCGGGCTGCTCGGAGGCGATGAGGCCGTGCACGTCCACCGCGCCGTGGCCCTGCGCGGCGACGACGAGCGTGTAGGCCGCGCCGAGGTCGAGGTCCTGCGCGAGGATCTCGCCGGTGTCGCCGGCCGCCGCGAGGACGGTGCCGCCGCCCGCGCTGCCCTCGGGCAGCACGCGCCAGCGGAGCTGCGGGGGCACGAGGCCCGAGGCGCCCGAGCGCACGCTCGCGCGCAGCGTGCCGCGCCGCGCGGGCGCCTCGGCCAGCGGCACGTCGCCGACGACGATCTCGAGGTCATTCGTGCCGGCGGGCACGGTGCGCAGCGCCAGCACCGGGTCGGATTGCGAGATCACGCCCGGCTTCTCTGAGCGCGTGAAGCGCAGCTCGACCATCTCGCGCGGGTGCATCAGGCCGACGCGGAAGCGGCCGTTCTCGTCGGTGCCGCCGATGCGGAAGTTGTGGAACAGCGTGGCCAGCGGCGGCCAGACGGTCGGGCAGTGCAGCACGAGGCCGGGCGCCGGCTTGCCGTCGGCCGTGATCGCGCGGCCGGTGACGTCCACCGGCTTCACGAGGCGCAGCACCACGGAGGCCTGCGGGTGCGATTCGTCAAGCGTCACGAGCACGGGGTCCGAGAACGCGAGGTCGCGCGCCGCGGCGTAGAGCACGTGCGGCTGCAGCGCGCCGACCGGCAGCCGGAACCGGCCGTCCTTCCCCACCTTGGCCAGCATGCGGCTGGAGGGCATGTGCTGCTTGTCGACGTCCATCCACGGATCGCGCAGCGCCTCGCCGCGGTACGCGATCACGTCCACGGCGCTCGTCAGCGCGCGGCCCTCGGGGTCGAGCACCTGGCCCTCGATCCACCAGTCGCCCGGGAGCCGGAGGGTCACCTCCGTGACGCCGTCGTCGTCCATGACCACGGTCTCGTCGATGCGCGCGCCGTCCTTCGGCTCGGCCCAGAGGCGGAAGGCCAGCGCGGCCCGCAGCGCGATGCGGAACCGGCCGTCCTCCGTTGCCTTCAGCGCGGAGCCCTGCAGCCCGCGCGACCGGGGCTCGCCCACGAGCGTCCTGAACGAGGTACCCGTCACGCCCACGGTGCAGCCGGCCGCCGGCGCGCCGTCGGCCTGCAGCACCAGCCCGTCGATGATCGCGTCGGGCAGCAGGCGCAGGACCACCTCGCCGGCGACGTCGCGCTGCTTGACCAGGTCTTCGTACGAGACGGTGTCCGTCCGGCCGACGCCCTCCTTCTCCGCGGTCAGGCTGGACCTGTCGCTCGCAGGGAGGGCGATCTCGGCGCGGCCCGCCAGGTCCGTGATCGTCGGCTCGGGCGACTCGGGCTGCCCGATGCCCCTCCCGTCCTTCGAGACCTTCCACGGCATGCTCAGAGTGATGGCCGCGCCGGGCACGGGCTGGGCGTTCAGGTCCACGACCACGACGCGGAACGTTTCCATGGGCACGGACGGCGCGACCTCGGCGGCGGCCGCGGGCTCCGGCGGCGGCGCATCGGCCGGGCCGGCGCCCGCGAGCGCCAGGGGCGCCACGTCGGCGGGCGCGATCGCGGGCGGCGGGAGCTCGGCGTCGGGGGCCGCGCGGCTCGCGGGCAGGAGCGACGCGGGGCCGCCGGCCGTCTCACCGGGCCGCAGGAGCCACCACGACCCGAGCGCGATGACCAGAGCCACGGCCGCGAGCGCGACGCGCGGGGCGGCGCGTCCGCGGGCCGGACGCCTGGGCGGGTTGGTCATGAGCGGCGGACGCTCCTTCGGGTCCGGGCGCACGATACGTGGCCGGCGCCGAACCGCAACGGCTGCGCGCCGGGCCCGCGGCCGGCGCAGGGGCGGCGCGTCAGGCCGTCGGCGGGCTCAGGCCGTCGGCGTGCGGGCGCTCTCGCCGGCGGACGCCTGGCGGCGGCGCTGCGCGAGCGAGAAGTCGCGCTGCAGGTCCATCCAGAACTCGGGGCTGGTGCTGAGCGAGCGCGAGAGCTTCCAGGCCATGTTCGTGGACACGCCGCAGTGGCCCTGGACCAGCCGGTTGATCGTGCGGAAGGGCACGCCGAGCTCCTTGGCCAGGTCGGTCTGGCTGATGCCCCGCGGCTCCAGGTACTGGTGGCGAAGGACCTCGCCCGGATGGCGCGGTCCGTGGCTCCTCGCACTCACGGTCACCTCCCTTGAGACGAGCCGCCGGGCGCCGAGCGCCCGGACCCGTCTCCACCGATCTCAACAGCCTCGCCCCCCACACGGAGCCCGCTCGCGCGAGGGGTCGCAGAGCTTACAAAAACCGGCCGTTGCGCCACCGATGCAGGCCATCGCATGTGTCATGCGCCTCCGGCTCGTGCACGTAAGCTGAACCGGAGCAAGGGCTTGGCGTTTCGCCCGGGCGGGCTCACAGGACTCGGAGTGTCCGGTGAGCCGGTCGCGCACCCCGCGCGTAGGACACGCGCTGTCTCTCGACACATCTCCACAGCTCCATTACGAAGGCGCCCTCAGCCGGGAGAGCTGGAGGGATCACCTCGTGCCGCGCAGGGGTGCCGCTTCGGCTCGCGCCGGTTCACAGGAGCCAATCGCGACGCGGCCCCGAGGCGCCCCACTGTTCGAGAGAGGACCGACTTGAAGACCCAGACGCCGTTCGTGGCCCATCGTGGCTCGATGCTCGCGTTCCGTGCGGCCGCCGTGGCTGCGCTCCTGCTCGCCTCCGCGTGCGCCGTGCCCGCTGGCGGCGGCGCGCTGCGCGAGGGCGCCTTCGTCGCGCCCCGTGTGGAGGCCCCGCAGGCGGCGGCGGCCGGCTCGCACGAGGAAGAGCTGGCGATGAAGCTGCAGAACCCCGTGGCCGACCTGATCAGCGTGCCGTTCCAGCTCAACTACGACGGCAACGTCGGGCCCGCGGACGGCGAGAAGACGCAGCTCAACATCCAGCCCGTGATCCCGATGTCGCTCAACGAGGACTGGAACGTGATCTCGCGCACGATCCTGCCGATCATCTACCAGAACGACATCGCCGGCGAGTCGGGCTCGCAGAGCGGCCTCGGCGACACGCTGCAGAGCTTCTTCTTTTCGCCGAAGTACTCCGAGACCGGGATCATCTGGGGCGTGGGCCCGATCTTCGAGATCCCGACCGGCAACGACGAGCTGCTCGGCGACGAGAAGTGGTCCGCCGGCCCCACCTTCGTGGCGCTGCAGCAGGACGGGCCGTGGACCTTCGGCGCGCTCGGCTGGTGGATGTGGTCCTACGCCGGCGACAGCGACCGCAACAACGTGAACCGCTCGTTCGTGCAGCCTTTCCTCTCGTACACGACGCCGGAGGCCGTGAGCTACACGCTGAACAGCGAGTCCCTGTACGACTGGGAGCTGCACCACTGGTCGATGCCGATCAACGGCGTCGTGACCAAGGTCACGCGCCTCGGCGACCAGCTCGTGAGCTTCGGCGCGGGCCTGCGGTACTGGATCACGTCGCCGGACGGCGGCCCCGACGGCTGGGGCGTCCGCTTCGTCTTCACGCTGCTCTATCCGGAGGCCTGAGCCCGGATTCGCGCGGCGGGCCGTGCGCGCCGTGGCCCCGCTCGGGCGGGACCGCCGCGGCCGGCGGGCGGTTGAGTAGGGAGAGTCCAGGGAAGGGAGTTCGCGTCATGTCGAGGAAGGTGTTGCAGTCGCTGGCCCTGGCGCTGTTGCCGGTGCTGGCTCCTTGGAACGCTCCGGCGGCAGCGCAGGCGGCCGACCGGCTGCCCGCGTGGAACGACGGGCCGAGCAAGCAGGCCATCATCGCGTTCGTGACCAAGGTCACGAAGGAGGGCGGGCCGGACTTCGTGCCGCCCGAGGAGCGCATCGCCGTCTTCGACAACGACGGCACGCTGTGGGCCGAGCAACCCATGTACTTCCAGCTCGCGTTCACGCTCGACCGCGTGATGGCGCTGGCGCCGCAGCACCCGGAGTGGAAGGAGAAGGAGCCGTTCAAGTCCGTGCTGGCCGGCGACATCAAGGGCGCGCTGGCCGGCGGCGAGAAGGGGATGATGGAGATGGGCATGGCCACGCACGCGGGCATGACCACCGAGGAGTTCGAGAAGACCGTCTCGGACTGGATCGCGAGCGCGAAGCACCCCAAGCTCGGCAAGCCCTACACCGAGTGCGTCTACCAGCCCATGCGCGAGGTGCTGGGCTACCTGCGCGACAACGGGTTCAAGACGTACATCGTGTCGGGCGGCGGCGTGGAGTTCATGCGGCCGTGGGCGGAGAAGACCTACGGCATCCCGCCCGAGCAGGTCATCGGCAGCGCGATCAAGACCAAGTTCGAGCTGCGCGACGGCAAGCCCGTGCTGCTGCGCCTGCCCGAGATCGAGTTCATCGACGACCACGCGGGCAAGCCCGAGGCCATCAACCGCATCATCGGCCGGCGGCCGGTGATGGCCTTCGGCAACAGCGACGGCGACCAGCAGATGCTGGAGTGGACCGCCGCCGGCGAGGGCCCGCGCTTCGCGCTGCTCGTGCACCACACCGACGGCGAGCGCGAGTGGGCCTACGACCGCGAGTCGCACATCGGCACGCTCGACAAGGCGCTCGACGAGGCCCGGGCCAAGGGCTGGACCGTCGTGGACATGAAGGCCGAGTGGAAGAGCATTTTCCCGGAGTCGCCGTACTGACCAGGTTTCCGTCGGCGGGCCGGGCCGTTCCGGCGCGCGCCGTGCCGACACGCACATGAAGAGGAGGTTCGAGGTGAAAGGGTCCGTGCTGCGGGTGCGCCCGCGTTCCGTCGTGCTGTTCGCGCTCGGCGCGCTCCTGCTCCCGGCGTCCGCCGCGGCGCAGGAGAGGCCCAACATCCTGGTGATCTTCGGCGACGACATCGGCATCTCCGACGTCAGCGCCTACAGCGACGGCCTGATGGGCTTCGACACGCCGAACATCGATCGCATCGCCAACGAAGGCCTGCGCTTCCAGCATTACTACGGCGAGCAGTCGTGCACGGCCGGCCGCGCGGCCTTCCTCACGGGCCAGCACGGCATCCGCACCGGGCTCACCAAGGTGGGCTTCCCGGGCGCGCCGATGGGCATGAGCCAGCTCGATCCCTCGATCGGCGGCCTGCTGCGGAGCCTCGGCTACGCGACCGGCCAGTTCGGCAAGAACCACGTCGGCGACCGCAACGAGACGCTGCCCACGGTCAACGGCTTCGACGAGTTCTTCGGCAACCTCTACCACCTCAACGCGGAGGAGGAGCCGGAGTACCCGGACTACCCCAAGGACCCCGAGTACCGGAAGAAGTTCGGGCCGCGAGGCGTGCTGGACTGCAAGGCGACGGACCAGGACGACGCGACCGAGGACCCGCGCTTCGGCAAGGTCGGCAAGCAGACGATCAAGGACACGGGCCCGCTCGACCGCAAGCGGATGGAGACCATCGACGACGAGACGTCGGACCGCGCGATCGAGTTCATGCAGCGGCAGCACGGCGCCGGCAAGCCCTTCTTCTGCTGGTTCAACGCCACGCGCATGCACCTGTTCACGCACGTCCGGGACGAGCACCGCGGGCGCTTCGAGCACGGGGACAGCGAGTACATCGACGGGATGATCGAGCACGACGAGACCGTCGGGAAGGTCCTCGCGGCGCTGGACACCCTGGGGATCGCCGAGAACACCGTCGTCGTCTACAGCAGCGACAACGGGCCGCACATGAACACCTGGCCCGACGGCGCGATGACGCCTTTCCGCAGCGAGAAGAACACCAACTGGGAGGGCGCGTTCCGCGTGCCGTGCCTCGTGCGCTGGCCCGGCAAGATCAAGCCCGGCGGCGTCACGAACGAGCTGATGAGCCACAACGACTGGGTCCCCACGCTCTGCGCCATCGCGGGCGAGCCGGACATCGTGGGCAAGTGCCTCGCCGGCTACACCACGCACGCGCAGGGGGCCGACCTCACCTACAAGGTCCACCTCGACGGGCTGGACCAGTCGAAGTTCCTGACGGGCTTCGAGGGCACCGCGAACCGGAACAACGGCGTCAAGAGCGCGCGCGACTGGTTCTTCTACTCCGACGACGACGGCCTGCTCGTCGCCTACCGCAAGGGCCCCTACAAGTACGTCTTCTCGGAGCAGCGCGCGCCGGGCACGATGCAGGTCTGGGCCGAGCCGTTCACCACGCTGCGCCTCCAGAAGATCTACAACCTCTTCATGGACCCCTTCGAGCGCGCGGACATCACGTCCAACTCGTTCTGGCAGTGGCAGCTGTACCACGTGCAGACGATGTACGGCGTGATGGACGACGTGATGAGGTTCGCGACGACCTTCGAGGAGTTCCCGCCGCGGTCGTACCCGCCGAGCTTCAACCCGGCGAACATCATGGAGGAGACGAAGAAGAGGCTGAAGGCCAAGGCGGCCCTCGAGCAGGCCTTCCCGATGCTCAAGGACAGCCAGGCCGAGGAGGACAGGAAGTGATCGCGAACGCGCGGCTGATCGCGAGCCTGCTGGCCGCCGGCCTCGTGGCCGGCTGCCATGCAGCGGCGTCCTCTTCGGCCGGGGGCTCGCACCGGCCGGGGACCGCCGCGACGGGCGGCGACTACGAGTTCTCCGGCGGTTTCCCGACGAAGGAAACCGTGCAGCGCGCCTACGACGACGCCGACTTCTCGCGCGCCGTCGAGGCGTACAAGTTCTTCTACCCCACCGTGTCGTGGGCGGCGGGCTTCCTGGTGCTCGAGCCGGCCGGCATCAAGACCAACCGCATGGCCGGGCTCCTCGAGAGCGACCCGAAGCAGCTCGTCTTCACGCCGAACTCCGACACGCCCTACGCCGTGGTGCCGCTCGACCTCAGCGGCGGACCCATCGTCGTGGAGCTGCCGGCGGGCGCGCTGATCGGCGCCGCGAACGACCTCAACCAGCGCTGGGTGATGGACTTCGGGCTCCCGGGCCCCGACAAGGGCAAGGGCGGCAAGCACCTGATCCTTCCGCCGGGCTGGAAGAGCGACGTCCCGCAGGGGTACTTCACGGGGACGTCGTCGACGAACCGCCTGACGCTCGCGATCCGCGCGATCCCCGACAAGGGCGACAACAAGGCCGCCAAGGAGCTGACGAAGACCGTCAAGATCCACCCGCTGCAGGGCAGCTGGAGCGTGACGGACTGGGTGGACCTGACCGGCCGCAAGCTCGACATGTCGTGCGTCGGCTACGAGACCGACCTGAAGTTCTGGTCGGAGCTCCACGACATCATCGACAAGGAGCCGCCGTTCGAGCCCTACCGCATGATGTACGGCGAGCTCGCGGCGCTCGGGATCATGAAGGGCAAGCCGTTCGCGCCCGACGCGCGCATGAAGGACATCCTCGTGCGGGCGGCGAAGGCCGCCAACGCGCAGATGCGCGTGCAGGCCTTCGCGGACCGCACCCCCGAGCGCGTGACGTGGAAGGACCGCCAGTGGGAGTGGGCCAGCCTGCGCCCGGAGAACGGCACGTTCGACCTGCCGGGCTACCAGGACCTCGCGGCGCGCGACAAGTGGTTCTACCAGGCGATCCTCGAGTCGCCGGCGATGTTCAAGCGCGACCCGACCACGGGCTCGCTCTACTGGCTGGGCCTGCGCGACAGGAACGGCGACTACGTCGACGGCGGCAAGACCTACAAGCTCACCGTGCCGCTGCCGGTGCCCGCCAAGCTGTTCTGGTCCGTCACGGTCTACGACCCCGACACGCGCGCGCAGATCGCCACCGACCAGGGCCACGCCGCGCTGCGCTCGATCTTCGAGCTGAAGGACAGCAAGGGGTCGTCGGTGGACCTGTACTTCGGGCCCAAGGCGCCCGCGGGCCACGAGGGCCAGTGGATCCAGACGATCCCCGGCAAGGGCTGGTTCGCGTACTTCCGCATCTACGGCCCGGACGCGCCGGCCTTCGACGGCTCGTGGAAGCCGGGCGACTTCGAGCTGGTGAAGTGACTCGTGCGCACGCGCGACCTCCGGAAGGAGCGCGAACCATGACCGTTCGGCGCGTCGTGATCGTCGGGATGCTTGCGTGCATCGCCGGAGCCGCCTGCAGCGGCATGGGCGGCAAGAGCGCGCCGGCCTCCGGCTCGGCCGATCCGCACGGCTGGCTCGGAACGGAGACGCTCGAGACGCGCTTCGGCGACTTCGACTTCAAAGGCGGCTACCCGACGCCCGAGACGGCGGACGCGCTCCGCAACCAGCTCGAGTTCAACCGCGCGGTGGAGCTCTACCTCACGCAGATGCCGGCCGTCGCGATCATCGAGCAGCGCGAGGGCATGCGCGACTTCGGCGCGAAGCGCAGCAACCAGGTCATCATCTGGGAGCAGCTCATGGACGCGAAGACGCTGCTGCTCACGGCCAACACGGAGACGGTTTACGGCCTGGGGTTCCTCGACCTGAAGGGCGACGGCCCCACGGTCTTCGAGGCGCCGCCGCAGATGCTCGGCGCGGTGATGGACGTGCTGCAGCGCTTCCTCGTCGACATCGGGCCGCTCGGCCCGGACAAGGGCAAGGGCGGCAAGTACCTCTTCCTGCCGCCCGGCTACACGGGCGAGCCGCCGAGCGGCTACTTCGTGGTGAAGTCGCCGTCGTACTGCGTCACGTTCGGCATTCGCGGCTTCCTGGTGGACGGCAAGACCGACCACGCCGTCGCGCTCATGAAGCAGATGAAGATCTATCCGCTGGCCAAGGCGGGCGACGCATCCGGGCAGCCGAAGATGGAGTTCCTCAACGGATCGGGCCAGCCCATCGACACGATCCATGCCGACAACGTCCGGTTCTTCGAGGGCCTGGCGCAGCTCGTGAGCGAGGAACCCGCCGAGATCTTCACGCCGATGGAGCGCTTCTACCTGCGCTGCGTCGGCATCGAGCACGGCAAGCCCTTCGCGCCCGACGCGCAGCAGAAGGCGCTGCTGAACGACGCCGCGCGCGTCGGCGCGGCCATGGCGCGCGCGAACAGCTTCGCATCCACGGACCGCCGCACCTTCTTCTACCCCGACCGCCAGTGGCAGTACGTCGGCGACGTGCCCTGGGACTTCATGAAGGACGGCGTCCTCGAGATCGACCGCCGCGCGTACATCTACTACATGGCGCTCGGCAACTCGCCGGCGATGATGGACAGGAACGTCGGTGTCGGCTCGTACTACCTGTGGTCGTACAAGGACGCCGCGGGCGAACCGCTCGACGGCGGCAAGTCCTACCGGCTGCACATCCCCGCGAACGTGCCGGCCAAGGACTTCTGGTCCGTGCTGGTCTACGACGCGCTCAGCCGTTCGCAGCTGCAGAACGGGCAGAAGTTCCCGTCGGTCAGCAAGTACACCGGCCCCAAGGCCAATGCCGACGGCTCGGTGGACGTGTACTTCGGCCCGGAGATGCCCGCCGGGCAGGAGAAGAACTGGATCCGCACGGTGCCCGGCCGGGGCTGGTTCCCCATGGTGCGCTTCTACGGCCCGCAGCCGCCGCTCTACGACCAGACGTGGAAGCTGCCGGATGTCGAGGCGCTGAAGTGAGCGCCGCGCACAACGATCGATTCACGGACGAGGAGAGAGACTTGAGCATGAACATGGTGAAGGTCGCCGCGCGCGTCGCGGCGCTGGTCCTCCTCTGCGGCGCGGCGCTGCGCGCGCAGGACAAGCCGAACATCCTGGTGATCTTCGGCGACGACATCGGGCAGACGAACGTCAGCGCCTACTCGATGGGCCTGATGGGTTACCGCACGCCCAACATCGACCGCCTCGCGAAGGAGGGCATGATCTTCACCGACTACTACGCGGAGCAGAGCTGCACCGCGGGCCGGTCGTCGTTCATCACCGGGCAGTGCACGCTGCGCACGGGGCTCTCCAAGGTCGGCGCGCCCGGGTCGCCGGTCGGCCTGCAGGCACGCGACGCCACCATCGCGGAGATGCTCAAGCCGCTCGGCTACGCGACCGGACAGTTCGGCAAGAACCATCTCGGCGACCGGAACGAGTACCTGCCCACGGTGCACGGCTTCGACGAGTTCTTCGGCAACCTCTACCACCTCAACGCGGAGGAGGACCCGGAGGACTTCAACTACCCGCAGGACCCGAAGTTCAAGGAGATGTTCGGCCCGCGCGGCGTGGTGCGCTGCACGGCGACGGACAGCGAGGACGCCACCGAGCAGCCGCGCTGGGGCAAGGTCGGCAAGCAGACCGTCGAGGACACCGGGCCGCTGACCCGCAAGCGCATGGAGACCATCGACGACGAGACGTCCGACGCCGCGATCGACTTCCTGCAGCGCCAGGTCACGGCCGGCAAGCCCTTCTTCTGCTGGATGAACACCACCCGCATGCACCTGCGCACGCACGTTCGCGCCGAGCACCGCGACCAGCCCGGGCTCACCGCGCGCACCGAGTACGCCGACGGCATGATCGAGCACGACGGGATCGTCGGGAAGATCCTGAAGGCCGTGGACGACCTCGGCATCGCCGACAACACGATCGTCCTGTACACGACCGACAACGGCCCGCACGCGAACACGTGGCCCGACGGCGCGACCACGCCCTTCCGCAGCGAGAAGAACACCAACTGGGAAGGCGCCTTCCGCGTGCCGTGCATGATCCGCTGGCCGGGCCACATCCAGCCGGGCGCCGTGTCCAACGAGCTGATCTCCGGCCTCGACTGGTTCCCCACGCTGCTGGCCGCCGCCGGCAACGCGGACGTGGCCGAGCAGCTGAAGAGCGGCGCCGACGCCGCGGGCAAGCACTTCAAGGTGCACCTCGACGGCTTCAACCAGCTCCCCTACCTCACCGGCGCCGAGCCGAAGAGCGCCCGCAACCGCTTCTTCTACTTCAACGACGACGGCGACCTCGTGGCCCTGCGGTACGAGAACTGGAAGTTCGTGTTCATGGAGCAGCGCGCGCCGGGCACGCTGCTGGTCTGGGCCGAGC
>Ga0126377_10001692_pt1 | contig 14642 bp, 14 predicted proteins | sample PanSoiMetPlot_22_FD_92647 | JGI IMG/M metagenome (GOLD analysis project Ga0126377, IMG submission 92647) | Tropical forest soil microbial communities from Panama - MetaG Plot_22 | ecosystem: Environmental > Terrestrial > Soil > Tropical forest > Bulk soil | place: Panama | collected 2016-02-17
ACGGCGGGATGATGTTTCTGGATCAGGCCGGCAACGGTCTCCGCCGCGGGCAGCGTGAGGTAATCGCGATAGACCGCGTCCGCGCAGCGATAAACCTTGCTCGCGCCGTGTCTGGCAAGCGTTTGCGTGGCGTCATCTGGCGCCGGCCCGAGCAACACCGCTTGAGCCTGGCCGACCTCGGATGCCTTGGCGAGCATTTCCAAAGAGGGCGTAGTTAATCTGTCGTCGCTTACTTCCGTGTATACCCAGATTGTGTCCGCCACTTAGATCACCTTGATTTCAGCTAGAAAGTCCGCGATCTGCTTGCCGCCTTCGCCTTCGTCGGTCACTGCTTTGCCGGCTGCGCGCTTTGGCGGCCGGCCGATGCTCAGGACTTTTTCCCGAGCGCCTTTTTCACCGACTTGATCCGGCGATAGTCCGAGATCCGCCGCGGTGTAGACTTTGATCTCTTTTTTCTTGGCGGCCATGATGCCTTTGAGTTGCGGGTAACGCGGTTCGTTGATACCGCTGGCGCAGGCAACCAAAGCCGGTAATTTCGACTCCACGACATCGTAACCCGCTTCACTCTGCCGTTTGATCGTGATCTTATCGCCGTCGACGGAGATCTCCTTGGCAAAGGTCAGCGGCGGAATATCGAGTAGTTGAGCAATCTGCCCGTGCACGATGCCTGAATAACTATCGCCGCTCTCGGTCGCGCACAGGACGAGATCGAATTGCTGTTTCCTGATCGCTGCGGCCAGGAGCTTGGCCGTGGCCAGTGTATCGGAACCGGCCACCGCCTCGTCGAGAATATGCACCGCCGAGGCAACTCCCATCGCCAACGCGTTGCGGATGCCAATGGTGGCATCGCTGGTTCCCATGGTGACCAGAACTACCGAACCGCCGTGCTTTTCCGTCAACCGGAGCCCTTCTTCCACCGCGCTCGCTGCCATCGGATCGAGCTCATGGGGAACGCCCTTCCGTACCATGCGCTTGTTGTCGGGGTCGAGCTCGATTATGACCGTGCTCGTGGGAATCACCTTACCGCATACGATGACGTTCACCTTTTGGATCTCCCTTGAAGGAAACTGGTTACAGACGCAACAAAGGCGCCTTACGATCAAGGCGCCCTTTTGACTTATCGATTAGGGATCTGCTTGGAGAATAAGAACAGACTTACGCGAGCCACTCCTGTACGTTCCCCTCCATGACAACGTCGAGAATCTCTTTGCAGTCCGCGATCGCCTGGTCGACGATTTTCTGATCGTCCTTAAGATGCGGGATGCCAGTTCCCACCGCTTTCTTTATGGCTTGAATGAATTCCTTAAACTGCTGGTCCAGTGCTTCCGTGTTGGGCGCTGCGTCCATAATTTAACTCGCGTTTCTAGTTTCTAGTACTCAGTTCCTAGTTAACTACAAACCAGTAACTAGAAATTTTTTATCACGTGTATAGTCGCCCTTTGTTGGGGTCGGGGAGCGTAAGACCCATTTTTAAGATCAGTGCGTCGATTTCGTCTTTGTATTGCTGGCGTGCCACAGCGTTGGGCCGGCGCTTCAAACCCCAATGCATGTATCTTTCCGAACGGTAGGACTTGCTGTTACCGAACATATCGAGCCCTTTGGCGTACCAATAGTCGACTGCGTTTTGAATCAGCTCCTTCGACTCTCCGCCTTTAGCGGCGAATTCGGCGGTCGCGTTGGTGCCAAAGTCGACGTGTCCTTCTTCTTCGCGGATGATGTCCGGATCTTCGACCACGCGGGCCAGTGGCAAATAGGTGCAATCAATAAATTCCTCGAGCTGGAAACGACCGACGCGGTCGATCAAAAAACCAAAAACGGCAAAATCTTGCCACGTCTTGATCTGGCCGCGAAACGCTTCAACGTACCTTTCTTGGTTGGGCCGGCTAAGCGTGTAGGAGACATCGACGCCGATGTCGCCGGCGAGCCGTGCCATCTTTCTGAAATGATCCATCTCCTCCGCTGCCGTACGCGCGACGATCAGCTGATCCAGCTTGGTCGGGGCGTTGGGCAGAATATCCTTTACATACAGATTTGGGCCACCGATCTCGCAATCGGCTTGAATCGCCAGCACGCGGCGCAGCAATTCTTGGTACTCCGGATCCTGCTTCTCAAAATCCTTGAGCTCCACTTTATCGGTAAACATCCAATGACCTCCCGTTGGCGGTTAAATGAGCTTCGCTAATGATAAAAGTCCTTAACAAAACGGTCTCGATAAATCAACCTTTAGCGCGCTCTCGCTTGCTTTACTCATTCGTACCTTTTGATTAGACTTCGACCATTCGGAGCCTCTGATGTCAGGTGCGGACAATTCTGCCTTACTAACCGATCTTTATGAGCTGACCATGGCCCAGGCATACTTCCGCGACCAGCGCATGGGCATGGCGACATTCAGCCTATTCATCCGCTCCTACCCGCCCAACCGCGGCTATTTCGTTTCGGCGGGCTTGCAAGACGTGCTGGATTTCCTGCGAGATCTGGCCTTCGATGCGGCAGCGCTGGATTATCTCGCCGCGCAAAAGCTTTTCAGCGAAGACTTTCTCCACTACTTAAGCGCTCTAAGATTTACTGGCTCCGTCTGGGGGATCCCCGAAGGCCGAATCTTTTTCCAAGACGAGCCGATTGTGGAGATCACCGCACCAATCATCGAAGCGCAGATCGTCGAAACCTTCGTAATCAATCAAATCCATCTGCAATCGCTGATCGCCACCAAGGCGGCGCGCTACGTTCACGCGGCCGGCGGCCGGCCGTTGGTCGACTTTGCGCTGCGCCGCGCTCATGGCACCGACGCCGGCATGAAAGTCGCGCGTGCGAGTTATCTCGCCGGCTTTGTCGCGACGAGCAATGTGCTCGCCGGCAGCCGTTACGGCATTCCGATCGCCGGCACCATGGCCCATTCGTTCGTGGCGAGCTTCGAGAAAGAAATCGACGCGTTCCGTGCTTACGTCGCGAGTTTTCCGAATAGCTCGATTTTGCTCATCGACACCTACGACACTATCGCAGGCGCGCACAATGCGGTGCAGATCGCCAAAGAGATGGCGATCCGCGGGCAAAAGCTTATCGGCGTGCGCATCGATAGCGGCGATCTCGCCGCTCAGGCTCGCGCCGTGCGAAAGGTCTTCGACGACGCTAATTTGACCGAACTTAAAATTATCGGCAGCGGCGGCTTAGACGAGTTTGATTTGGCTCAACAGTTGGAGGCGAATGTTCCGTTCGACAGCTACGGCATCGGTACCAAGATGGGTATGTCCGCCGATGCGCCTTGGTCCGATATGTCGTATAAGCTCGTCGAGTACGAGCGCCGCCCGATACTCAAGCTCAGTCCGGGCAAAGCCTCTTGGCCTGGGAAAAAACAAGTATTTCGTTTTCGCGACGGCGAAGGAAAATTTGCCAGGGATGCCATCGGACTGCGCGACGAAAAACTGACCGGCGAATTCTTGCTAAAAGAATACATGCGCGACGGCCAACTGAGCGGCCGCTGTCCGTCGTTAAGCGAATGTCGAAGCACATTTGTGGCAGACTTCGCAGCTCTGCCCGCAAGCGTGAAAGCGATTCGTAATCCGGTCCGATATCCTGTCGAGTTTAGCGCCGAACTAAACAATCTGCGTGAGCAAACCGTTAAAAATATATAAAGACATTGAATTTGATAGGGGCGAGCGAAGCTGGCTTGCTGGGTGCTGTCCAAATCTCCTTTGATCCCCTTTACAAAAGGGGGGGAAATGCCAGCGTTCTGGTCGGCAACGTCACAAGAGAGAACCCCTCTTTGAAAAAGAGGGGCATGGGAGATTTTCTCCGCGCCGTTCACAAAGCCAGTCGTGGGCTCAAACTCCAGATATTCTAGAGCTAGAACTTCACTACCGCGGCGCCCCAGGCGAAGCCGGCGCCGAACGCATTAAGTAGCACGATGTCGCCGGGCTGGATGCGGCCGGCGCGTTTCGCTTCATCGAGAGCTACCGGAATCGACGCGGCGGAAGTATTGCCGTACCGGTCGAGATTGACGATCACGCGCTCCATTGGCACGCCGAGCCGCTCGGCGAGCGCGTCGAGGATTCTTTTATTGGCCTGGTGGGGAACGACGAGAGAAACTTGCTCGATGCTGACGCCGGCTTCATCGAGCGCTTGGCGGCTGATCTCTTCCATCGAGCGAACGGCGATCTTGAACACTTCTTTGCCGTTCATCGTAATCGTATGTTCGTTGTTCTGAACGGTGTGCGGGCTCGCCGGCTTGAGCGAGCCGCCGGCCGGCACGTAGAGCGTCTTAGCATAGGCGCCGTCGGTGCGCAGCTTCGTGCTGAGAATTCCCGCGCCATTTTCCGATGCGCCGAGCACCACCGCCCCGGCGCCGTCGCCAAAAAGTATGCAAGTTGCGCGGTCTTGCCAGTTGAGCAGGCGGCTCAAGGCATCCGAGCCGACGACTAACGCATTACCGGCTTTGCCCGCCCGGATGTACAAATCAGCTACCGAAATCGCGTTCAAGAAGCCCGAACAGGCCGCGCTTACGTCGAAGGAAAAGGCTTTGCGAGCGCCGAGCATGTCTTCCAATACGCAAGCGGAGCTGGGAAATGGGTAATCCGCCGTCACCGTGCCCATGATGATGGCGTCGAGATCCTTAGCGTCCATGTCGGCGTCGTCGAGCGCGCGCCGCGCCGCTTTAAATGCCATGTCGGCGTTGCCCTTGCCTTCTTCGAGCACGCGCCGTTCTTTAATGCCGGTGCGCACCGTGATCCACTCGTCGCTGGTGTCTACCATCTTTTCCAAGTCATAATTGGTCACGATGTTCGACGGCAGCTCAGACCCCGTGCCCAAAATGACGCTACGACGCTCTGATCGGCTCATTGGGCCCTCCTGAAAATGACACAGGCGTTGGTACCGCCGAAACCGAACGAATTGGACAACGCGACTTTGATGGCCGCCTTGCGAGGTTGATTAGGAACATAATCGAGATCGCACGCCGGATCGCGATTTTCGTAGTTGATCGTTGGCGGCAGCATCCCGTGGTGCAATGCCAACGCAGAGTAAATCCCCTCCACCGCACCGGCGGCGCCGAGCAAATGGCCCGTCATTGACTTGGTTGAGCTCACGGCCAATTTTGCCGCCTGCTCGCCGAACACCGCTTTGATGGCGGTGGTCTCGTTGGCGTCGTTGTACTCCGTCGATGTGCCGTGGGCGTTGATGTAATCGACCTCGCTGGGCGCAATACCGGCGTCTTTCAAGGCCAAGCGCATGCAGCGCGCCGCCCCTTCACCGTCCGGCGCCGGCGCGGTCATGTGATGCGCATCACCGTTGGCGCCATAACCGATCACTTCGGCGTATACCTTGGCGCCGCGCTGGATCGCATGCTCGCGCTCTTCGAGAATCAACACGCCGGAGCCTTCGCCGATGACAAAACCATCGCGCTCGCTGTCGAACGGACGGCTGGCGCGCTCGGGCTCGTCGTTGCGCGTGGAGAGCGCTTTCATCGCGGCAAAGCCGCCGACGCCCAGTGGCGTGATCGCCGCCTCGGCGCCGCCGCTGATGACCGCGTCCTGCACGCCGCACCGGATCATATGATAGGCTTCGCCGATGGCGTGGGTGCCGGAGGCGCACGCCGATGTCGGCGTGAGGTTCACGCCCTTGGCGCCGTAGCGGATCGCCACATGCCCCGGCGCGAGATTGGAAATAACCTTGGGAATGAAAAACGGCGAGATCTTGCGCGGCCCGCCGGCGAGCAAAGCTTCCTTGGTCACCTCGAGAGTATCGAGACCGCACATACCGACGCCGATGATCACCCCCACCGACTCGGCGAATTCACCCTCGATCTTAAGCCTGCTGTCAGCCATCGCCATGGCCGTCGCGCCGAGCGCAAACTGAATAAAGAGATCCATCTTTTTGAGCTCTTTGGGCTCGATGAAATCCTCCGCTTTGAAGTCCGGCACCTCGCCGGCAATGCGCGATGCGAATCCGTCCGGCTCGAAGCGGGTAATTTTTCGGATACCCGACCGCCCGGCCATCAAAGCTTCCCAGTTTTGGTTGACGCCCGTACCCAGTGGGGTGACCAGACCGACGCCAGTCACCACAACTCTTCGCGGTTCAGTTGTGCCCACGTTTCTTAACCGACCTGTAATGGATTTGAGATTTTAAGATAACTAAGACTTATCGGAGGATCAATCAGATTGCAAGTTAATTATATTTTTCATGTACTTGGCGTATTCGCCGAATCAGCGGCTCAATTCGGCTTTCGGTTAAATTGAGCTCGGTGCCGGCATCGTGAATCGGTGCCTGCATCACATTTAGGACCGCGGCGACCGAATTTTTTAACGCCGCCAAGTCGTAACCGCCTTCGAGCAGAAAGGCGATACGGGTGTCGGCGAACTTTTCCGCGAGGCCAAGTAGCCGCCGCGCCAGCGCCGCGAAACCTATTTCGGTCACGCCCATGCCACCGAGTGGATCGCGCCGGTGTGGATCGAAACCAGCGGAAACCAAAATCCACTCGGGCCGAAAGCGCTCGGCTGCCGGTGTGACAATGTCTTGAAACACTTGCAGGTACTCGGCATCGGCACAACCGGCCGGGAGTGGAATATTGATTGTGTAACCCGCTCCGGCGCCGGCACCAACTTCATTCACCGCGCCGCTGCCGGGATAAAAAGGAAACTGATGCGTCGAGATGAAGAGTACCGACGGATCGTCATAGAACGCGTCCTGCGTGCCGTTGCCATGATGGACATCCCAGTCCATGATCATGACTCTCTTTGCGCCATGGACGCGCTTGACGTATTCGGTGCCGATCGCCATCGTGTTGAACAGGCAAAACCCCATGGCGCGACCACGCAGCGCGTGATGCCCCGGCGGCCGCACCAGGGCGAATCCGTTTCGGACATCCTTGGCCGCAATCGCATCGATCAAGTGCAGAAACCCACCGACGGCTAAAACGCCAACGCCAAAGGAATCGCGGCATGTGATGGTGTCGCCGTCCAGGGCATAGAAATTATGCGCTGATGTCGCTTCGATCAGCCGGACATAGTCTCCACCATGGGTCGCCTCAATATCGGCACGGTTCGCTGCTTTCGGCGCGAGCAAGTGAAACTTCCCACGGTCCAATTCATCCGCCAGATCGAGCAGGACCTTGACGCGTTCCGGACGCTCGGGATGGGTATCTCCGGGCAGGTGCTTGAGATATGCTTTGTCGACGACCACAGCGGTTTTAGCCATCGGTTCAACGTAACATCTAAGCATAGCCCCTGCAAAGGGAGTAGCTAATCTTGCCAAGACCGATGAAATCGCATAGCTTTAATCCATGTTTGGCATAGGTATGCCAGAATTGCTGTTGATCTTGGGACTCGCGCTGATCGTGCTCGGACCGAAGAAACTTCCGGAACTGGCCAAGGCGTTGGGCAAAGGTCTATCCGAATTTCGCCGCGCCACCGACGAGTTGAAAGATGAGTTCCGCAAGATGGAACATGAAGTCGAGGAGGCATCGGCAAGCGCCACGTTCAAGGACGACCCCTTGCCAGAGAAATCAGAAACCTCAGAGAAACCAGCCGAAGCCTCCTCGTCGATCCCGACCTCCACCCCCGAGAAAAAGTGAGCAACGATCAAGGTAATGGGCAGAGTTCCGATGTCCAGATGCCCTTTACCTCCCATCTGGCAGAGCTGCGTAGCCGCCTGATCAAGAGCGTGTTGGCCGTCGCCGTCGCTTTCATCGTCTGCTTTTCAATCGTCGACGAAATCTTCGCGATCCTCTCTGCACCGCTACGCCGCGTCCATGTCCGCGGCCTCACCCTGATTGGCACTGCGGTCACCGAAGCGTTTTTTACCAAAATGAAAATCGCCTTCATCGCCGCGGTGATCGTCGCCTCGCCGGTGCTGCTCTGGCAAGGCTGGCAGTTCGTCGCGCCCGGGCTCTATGAGCACGAAAAGCGTTACAGCCGGAGTTTCGTCCTAGTCGGCACGTTCTTTTTCATCGGCGGCGCAGTGTTTTGCTACGAAATTGTCATTCAACAAGGGCTGGGGTTCCTGCTCCGCCGCTACGAAGCCATCGACATTCAGCCGATGCTGCAAGTCGGCGACTACCTGTCGCTGGTGTCGCGCATGGTTTTGGCCTTTGGCGTGATGTTCCAGTTGCCCGTGCTGACATTCTTTCTCGCCCGTGTCGGCCTGATCGACCACCGTTTGCTGATTCGTCACAGCCGCTACGCGGTGATCGTGGTCGCCGTGATCGCCGCAGTCCTAACGCCCCCGGATTTGATCTCGCAAATCCTATTCATGATCCCGCTGAGCATCCTTTACTTAATCTGCATCGTGGTCGCCTACGTGGCGCGCGTCAAAGAAGAAAAAACCGTGGAATAAAAAAAGGCCGGCCACTTCTGGCCGGCCCCCCTAGACTGAAATACGAAACTATTTCGTATCGTTGTCTTCGTTGATGAAGGCGCACGCGGCAAATACCGTAGTCCACAGCCCGTCCTTATTGCCGATGGCGGACTGAGTGATGTTCGAGGTGCGGACGATTTTCTCGGACATTTTGAAAAGCTGTTCGCGCTCGTCCCAGGCAGTGTCAGGATTGAACTCGATCCCCAACGTCGTGGCCAGCATACTCGCGGCGAGGTCTTCCGCGTAGTCTCCAGCCTTTTCGTCGGTCTCGCCAAAAGAGTGGTGTTCGGAGAGATAACCATACTGGCCCTCATCCGAAGGTATGGCCACGCCCACCGAAGCAGCCACCAAGCGGTTCGGTTCGTTGGTGCTCTCCCGGTCGTAGACGCAAAAGACCACCTCGCCCGGACGCAACAGTTTCGTGCCTTCTTCCTTAGAAACCCGCTTGCACCCCGGCGGATAGATACTCGACACCAGCACCAGATTACAGTACGCCAGCCCCGCGGATCGCAACGCCAACTCGAACGACGCCAATTTCTCTTTATGTACGCCGACGCCCTTGGTGAAAAAACATTTTTTCGGAATCATGCTGCGCTGCTATAACATGATTGTAGCAAACTGACAAGAATTTTTCGCGCAAAAAAGTGATTTGTGTGAAAATTATTCGACGATCATCAGTACCGTCCCGCCTTCAACGGTCTCACCCGCCTTGACCTTGATCTCTTTGACCTCGCCAGCGATCGGGCTATGCACCTCGTTTTCCATCTTCATCGCTTCGACGATCACCAGCCCCTGCCCCTTTTCCACCTGATCGCCCTCAGATACCAGTAGCGCGATCACCTTGCCGGGCATTGGGACGGAAACCTTTTGCCGGCCTTGGAGCTGCGCGCCCGGCTGGTTGCCGCCGACGCGCATGCGCCGCTCGTCGACCAGATTGATATGGTAGCTGCGTCCGTCCACCAGCACGCGATACTCGTCATCCGTGTTGTCGACTTCGATCTCAAACGAACGGTTGTCAACGATCAGAGAATAATTGGTCCGGCCGGTTTTCTTGCCGTCGACGATAAATTCGTTGCCGTCCACCGAAACACGGTAGACCGACTTGCCGGTTTCCTCGATCTCGACGGTGTAGCTCTGCTCACCCAACTTGGCGATGAATGCCATAGCTAGCGCCATCCGCCGCGCGCGCCGCTGCGGCGCAAGCCACTGCGCTTGCCTTGTTCGCGCCACTTGGACGGTTCGGCCGCGCCTTTGGCCAGCAGCCCCAACGTCCGCTCATGCTCGCCATGGAGTGCGGCAATGGCAGCAGAGGCCAGGGCAATCTCCTTGTGCGGCAGTACCTCTTCACTGGCCGAACCGTGGTATTCTTCGTCGATAAAACCGGTATTGAAATTGCCGGACATGAAGCGTGGATGGCGTAAGATCCATTGATGAAATGAAATATTAGTCTTGATGCCGCGCACTTGATATTCGCGTAGCGCCCGGCGCATGCGCAGGATCGCCTCTATTCGGTTCTCGCCCCAGGTGATGAGCTTGGCGATCATCGGGTCGTAATAGATCGTCACCTCGGCGCCTTCGTAAACACCGTTGTCGTTGCGCAAACCGAGCCCTTCAGGCAGATGCAGTCCTTCGATCTTTCCCGGACAAGGCATGAAATCGCGCTCCGGGTCTTCGGCATAAATGCGGCATTCGATCGCGTGGCCGGTCTGCGTAATATGACGCTGGCGCCACGGCAGGTAACCGCCCGCGGCCACTTCGATCTGCGCCTTGACTAAATCAATACCGACGACCCGCTCGGTCACTGCGTGTTCGACCTGCAGACGGGTGTTCATTTCGAGGAAATAAAAATTCTGTTCCGGGTCGACCAGGAACTCTAACGTCCCGGCGCCGACATAGCCCACTGCGCGCGCGCCTTGAATGGCAATGCGGCCGAGGCGCCGCCGCGTGCGGTCTTCCAGTCCCGGCGCTGGCGATTCTTCAATGACTTTTTGATGGCGCCGCTGGATCGAGCACTCGCGGTCGTAGAGATGGATCACCCGCCCATATTTATCGGCGAGGATCTGTATCTCCACGTGGCGCGGCTTCTCGATGAATTTTTCCACGTACAGACGCGCATCGCCGAAGGATGACGAAGCTTCTGAGCCTACGGCGCGATAAGCGGAAGACACTTCGCGCCGCGTGCGGACCAAACGTAATCCTTTGCCGCCGCCGCCAGCCACCGCTTTTAGCATGCACGGAAAGCCGACCGACTCCATGGTCTCGAGGACTTCCTGTTCAGAAGTGAGTATGCCGTCAGAGCCCGGCACCACTGGCACACCGGCGGCTTTCATGATCTGGCGGGCTTTCACTTTATCCCCCATTTGGTCGATGACCTGCGGCGACGGGCCGATAAACACGATACCGTCGTCTTTGCAGCGCTGCGCGAAAGCGGCGTTCTCGGCTAAGAAACCGTAACCCGGATGAATGGCATCCGCGCCGCTTTTTTTGGCAACTTCGATGATGCGGTCCATCGCCAGATAACTTTGCGTGGACGGCGGCGGACCGATCGGATACGCATAATCGCAGTATTTGACGTGCAGCGATTCACGGTCGGCGGCTGAATAAACCGCCACGGTCTCGATATCCAGCTCGCGGCAGGCGCGCGCGATGCGCACGGCGATCTCTCCGCGGTTGGCGATTAGAATGCGTTTAAACATACAGAGACAGACGCAAGGCGTAAGGCACGAGGCGTGAGAAGAAAACTAACTTCCTCTCGCCTCTCACCTCTTGCTTCATGCCTGCTTCAGAGCGGAATGTTCCCATGCTTCTTCGGCGGGTTGTGGTCTTGCTTGTTCTTGAGCATCTCCAACGAACGGATCAGCGTTGGGCGTGTGTCTTCCGGATAAATAACGGCGTCGACGTAACCCGATTCCGCGGCTTTGAACGGATTGGCGAAAGTGTTGCGATAGCTAGAGACCATTTCGTCCCGCGCTTTGGCCGGATCGGCAGCTTTCTGCAGCGCGTCGCGAAAGACGATGTTGATCGCACCTTCCGGTCCCATGACTGCGATCTCGCCCGTCGGGTAAGCTAGATTGATGTCGCTCCGCAAGTGTTTGCTCGACATCACGATGTAACCGCCGCCATAGGCTTTGCGCGTCACGATGGTAACTTTCGGCACCGTCGCTTCGGCGTATGCGTAGAGCAGCTTCGCGCCGTGGCGAATAATGCCGTGATACTCTTGCTCCGTGCCGGGCAGGAAGCCGGGCACGTCGACAAAGGTCACGATCGGAATATTGAAGCAGTCGCAGAAACGAATGAAGCGCGCAGCCTTGACCGACGCGTTGATGTCTAAACAGCCCGCCAAGCTATTCGGTTGATTGGCGACGAGACCGACGGAACGACCGCCGAGGCGCGCGAAACCGACCAGAATATTGGGCGCGAACTCGGCCTGCACTTCGTAGAAGTAACCCTCATCGACGACCGCGGCGATCAGCTCCTTCATGTCGTAGGGTCGATGCGGATTGTCGGGAATCAAATCCTTTAAACGCTTATCGCGCCGCAAGGGGTCATCGCCCGTGGGACGAAACGGCGGATCTTCTTGGTTATTGCTCGGCAGAAAACCGATCAACTCGCGCATCATCAACAGGCAATTCTTTTCTGTGTCGGCGGTAAAGTGAGACACTCCGCTCTTGACGCCGTGGGTTTCCGCGCCGCCGAGCGCCTCCTTGGTCACCTCTTCATGGGTTACGGTCTTGATCACTTCCGGACCGGTAATGAACATGTAACTATTGGTTTCCACCATGAATATGAAGTCGGTGATTGCCGGCGAATAGACCGCGCCGCCCGCGCAGGGACCCATGATCGCGGTGATTTGTGGTACCACTCCAGACGCCATCACATTGCGCTGAAATATATCACCGTAGCCCGCCAAGCTATCGACGCCTTCTTGAATGCGCGCGCCGCCAGAGTCGTTGATGCCGATGATCGGCGCGCCAGTCTTCATCGCCATTTCCATTACTTTGCAGATCTTGTCGGCAACCACCCGGCTAAGGCTCCCGCCGAAGACCGTGAAGTCTTGCGAGTAAGCATAGACGAGTCGCCCGTCGACGGCGCCGTAGCCGGTGACCACCGCATCGCCGAGAATTTTCTGTTTGTCCAATCCAAAATCGGTGCTGTGATGCGTGCGCAGGCGGTCCAGTTCGACGAAACTGCCGCTGTCGAGAAGAATGTCTAAACGTTCGCGGGCTAAAAGTTTGCCCTGCTCATGTTGCCGTCGCGCGCGCTCCGCGCCGCCTCCCGCTTCGGCTTTTTGATTGAGCTCACTGAGCTTGTCTGCATTCCTGGTCGTGGTCATGAAGAGGGCTTCCTTAGAGGCGAAATCGTTCCGCGAGCGAGTGCGAGCATCATAACAAAAGCGACTGACCTGTCAACCAAATGCGCCGTCGGCGTGCGCAAATCGGCTTGCAGTTCCGCAGTGAAATTGTTAGTTTTCAGAGCAGAAACCTATTTTGCCAAACGGGCCAAGACGCATCGATGTTTGAAGCCAAATCGCGGCGCCAGAATGTCGCCGGCGCCGTCGCAGCGCAAGCCAACGAGCCGGCGGTGAAACCCACTCAAGCGATCCTGCTTTATGCCGCCAGCGAAGGCGATTCGAACATGCTCTATGCCGCCGGGTTCTTCGTTCCCGACCCGTTCATTTTTTTCCAGCACAAGAACGTCAAATACCTCGTCATGAGCGACTTGGAGATCGACCGCGCCAAAAAGCAGGCGCGCGCCGATCGGGTGCTATCACTTTCGCTCTATCAAAGAAAGTTGCGCAAACTTGGCAAGACGCCTGCGGGCGTGATCGACATCTTGGACCTATTGTTTCGCGAACGCGGCATCCGTTCACTGATCGTGCCGGCGAACTTTTCCGCGCTGCTCGCCGACCAGTTGAGAGCCAAAGGCTACAGCGTGCAGATCAAGCGAGATCCGTTCTGGGCGAAGCGCGAAACAAAAAGCAGCATCGAAGTGAAGCAGATCACCGAATCCTTGCAGGTCGCGCGCCTGGGTCTCGAAGCCGGGATCCGCATGCTCAAGCGCACGACGACCAAGCCCGACGGGTATCTCTATCTCAATGGCACGCGCTTGACTTCGGAAATGCTCAAGACCGCGGTGAACACGACGATCATGGCGCAAGGTTGGCTGCCGAGCCACACGATCATTTCCTCCGGCAATCAATGCGTCGATCCTCATCACGAAGGCACGGGCCCGGTGAAAGCGAACACGTCGATTATTTTTGACATCTTTCCACGTTCGCAGCACAACGGCTACTTCGGCGATTTGAGCCGCACGGTGGTGCGCGGGCGCGCCTCCGAAAAATTGAAAGCAATCTACGCCACGGTGCAAGCCGGACAGCAGATCGGCTTCGAGCAAATTCGCGACGGTATCAATGGCAAAGAGGTGCATCAGAATATTTTGAATCTGTTCGCCGCGCGCGGCTTTCCGACGGGAAGAATTAACGGGCGCATGCAAGGTTTCTTTCACGGCACGGGACATGGTCTGGGATTAGACATTCACGAGCCGCCGCGCATCGCGCCGATCGACGCGACTCTGCGCACGGGGCATGTCGTTACGGTTGAACCGGGGCTCTACTACCTGGGCATCGGCGGTGTGCGCTTGGAAGATGTTGTCGTCGTGACCGCGAAAGGCAACCGCAATCTGACGAACTGCCCGCAATTCCTTGAAATTTAGCTCGGCGCAGCCGAAACGCTTTCGATCCGCCGTATCGAAGTCATTGCGCGATTTGAACGACTCGAACCGCTTGAACGATTTGGACGAATCACTCTCGATACCGACGGTGGGCTCAGATGGCAAACGACGATCGTAGGATCGAGTCACTGATTGACGACCTCGATCACCTCGATAAACCAACCCTTCGCGCTGCCGTCGATAAGCTGATCGCGCTGGCAACGGATTCCGAAGACGTTAGAGCGTCCCTCAACCGCCGCCTCAGTGAACTCGGCCATCGAAATTACTGGCCGGTCGCCTATATTTTAGGACACCAGCCCCAGCCTCCAGGCGCGGCGATCCGCAATTTGCTCGATGCGTTGGATCACCGCGAACCGGACATTCGCTGGGCGATTGCGTTGCTGCTGATTCGAATCGCCAAGGGTGAAGGTTCGGTCATTCATCTGTTGATCGAACTTTGCAAAACTGGCACCGCAAATCAGAAAAGAATGGCGATCTACTGCCTGCGAGACTTGCAATTAAGCGACGGCGAAAGTTTGCAAGCTCTCACCAACTCGCTGGCAGACTCCGACTTTAGTGTAAGAGTTGCC
>Ga0126377_10001694_pt1 | contig 14638 bp, 13 predicted proteins | sample PanSoiMetPlot_22_FD_92647 | JGI IMG/M metagenome (GOLD analysis project Ga0126377, IMG submission 92647) | Tropical forest soil microbial communities from Panama - MetaG Plot_22 | ecosystem: Environmental > Terrestrial > Soil > Tropical forest > Bulk soil | place: Panama | collected 2016-02-17
CGGCAGCCGGGTGCTCGAGGCTTTGGTACCCGGCGGCGATGCCGCAGGCTGCGCTGTAGTCGTATGTGCCGTAGTGCAGCCCGGTCAGCCGTCCGTCGCCGGCTCGGATCAGGCGGGCCACCGTGGCGCTACCGTCGGCGCCGAGTACCGCCGGCGGCGTCTCGACCTGTACCTCGAACCGCAGCCGCCCGGACGGGTAGCCGTGAGCTTCTTCCAACGCTCCACACAGGACAGTCATCGCGGCAACTTGCTCGATGGCGCTCACTTTCGGCAGGGTAACGACGAACCCGTCCGGCGGCGGCCCGAGTGCGTCGAGAAACACATCCAGAGTGCGTACGGCGCGGCGCCGGCTCGTACCCTCCAGGCTCTTGCACCGGATGCCAAGAAACGGCGGCATGTGCCCGTCATGCATCGCCGCGGCGGCGGCTCGCGCGTCGGCGTCCTCCCGGGCGTCATCGCGTGTGCCGTATCCGTCCTCGAAGTCGACGCGCAGGTCTTCGATCGGCTCGCGGTGCAGCTTCGCCAGCACCCGATCGTGCAACGACTCCGGATAGGGCAGCGGCGGATTCGCACGTAGCGTGTCGAGTGCTTGGCCGCGCCAGTCTGCGACCAGATCCGCATGGAACTGGTCGGCCGGAACGTACACCGTGTGTACGGGCTGCCGCCCCGGCACATCACCCGGATAGTGGCGTCGCAACCGGCCGTCCACGTCGTCGAGCCGCCGGTCCAGCTCGCGATAGACGTCCTCGGAGAGCATCAGCCGGCCACGATGTGTTCGGGGCGCACTGGTACCCGGGTCAACGGTCGCCCGGTCGCGGCCCGGATCGCCGCCACGATGGCCGGCGTGGACGAGATCGTCGGCGGCTCCCCCACGCCGCGCAGCCCGTACGGTGCGTGTGGGTCGCCTAGTTCCAGCAGATCCACGTGCATGGTCGGCATGTCGAGGATGGTGGGAATCAGATAATCCGTGAAGGACGGGTTGCGCAGCACGCCGTCGACCAGCTGGATCTCCTCCATCACCGCAAGACCGAGGCCCTGCGCGGTACCGCCGTGAATCTGCCCCAGCACGGCCCGCGGGTTGACCGCCTTTCCCACGTCCTGGGCGGTCGCGATCTCGACGACCCGAACCAGCCCCAGTTCGGTGTCGACGTCAACGGTTGCCCGGTGGGCGGCGAACGCGTACTGCACGTGTGCGTTGCCCTGGCCGGTGACCGGGTCGAGCGGATCGGTCGGCCGGTGCCGCCACGCAACGGTCTCCTCCACCGCACCGTCGCGCAGGACGTCGACGAGCTCAGCGAGCGGCTGGCCGGAGTCGTCGACGATCGTGCCCGCAACCAGCCGGGTACCCCCCACGCGGGACAGCACGCGATCGCGGACCGCAATACACGCCGCCCGCACCGCGCCGCCGGTCATGTACGTCTGCCGCGATGCCGAGGTCGAGCCCGCGTTGCCCACGCTGGTGTCTGCGGTGGCAATGGTGACCCGCTCCACGCCCAGCTCGGTCCGGGCGATCTGCGCCTGTACGGTGACCAGCCCCTGGCCAACTTCTACCGCGGCGGTGTGCACCAGCACAGCCGGGGATCCGCCAATGAGATGCAGCCGTACCCGTGCGGTGGCGTAGTCGTCGAAACCCTCCGAGAAGGCGACGTTCTTGATGCTCACCGCGTACCCCACGCCGCGCACGACACCCTCGCCGCGTGTCGTGTTGGAGACCCCGCCAGGCAGTTCGCGCGGGTCGCCACTGGCCGGCTTCGCTGCTGGCGCCGACGCGACCAACTGGAGCAGTTGCGCGACCGGGGCCGGCCCCTCCACCACCTGGCCGGTCGGCATCGTGTCGCCGGTAGCCAAGGCGTTGCGGACCCGGACCTCCACTGGGTCGAGATCCAGCGCCGCGGCCAGCCGATCCATCATTGATTCGTAGCCGAAACAGGCCTGTACCGCGCCGAACCCCCGCATGGCGCCGCACGGCGGGTTGTTGGTGTAGGCGACCGAGGCGTCCATGACGACGTTGGGCACCCGATACGGTCCGACACCCAGACTCGCGGCGTTGGCGCAGACCGCGTTCGAGCTCGACGCATAGGCTCCCCCATCGAGCAAGATGTTGGCGCGTAAGTAAACCAGCTGTCCGTCCCGGCTGGCACCGAGCTCGTAGCGCATGGTGGCCGGGTGGCGGTGTACGTGGCCAAAGAAGGACTCCTCCCGTCCGTACACCATCTTCACCGGCCGCCCAGTGCGCAACGCCAGCATTGACGCGTGTACCTGCATGGACAGGTCCTCGCGTGCGCCGAATGCGCCGCCGACGCCAGCCAGCGTCAGGCGGACCTTGTCGACGGAAAGGCCCAGGCACGCGGCAACCTGCTTCTGGTCGACGTGGAGCCACTGGGTTGCGATGTACAAGTCGACGCCGCCGTCGTCGGCCGGCACGGCAAGTCCGGACTCCGGGCCGAGGAACGCCTGATCCTGCATGCCAACTTGGTATTCGCCGGACACCACAATCTCAGCTGTCGCGGCCGGATCACCCCGCCGAATCGGCACGTGGCGCAGCAGGTTGCCGGTCGGATGCACGGAAGCACTGCCGGGGCGGAGCGCCGCCTCGGCATCCACTACGGGCGTCAGCACCTCGTAGTCCACCGCGATGCGAGCAACAGCACGGCGGGCGGTCTCCGGATGGTCGGCGGCCACGACCGCAACCGGCTCGCCCTGGTAACGGATTTGGTCGATGGCTAGCACCGGTTGATCCTGGATCTCCAGGCCGTACAGCTTGGCGCCCGGTACGTCCTCGTGGGTGAGCACCGCGTACACCCCGGGCAGCGCAAGGGCGTCGGTCAAGTCGATGCCACGGATCCGGGCCCGGGGGTGTGGGCTGCGCAGCGTCGCCCCCCACAACATGTCCGGCACCCACAGGTCGGAGGAGAAGGCGAACTCGCCGAGTACCTTCAGCGTGCCGTCGGGTCGGCGGGCATCGTCGCCCACACCGCCGGGGACCGGGGTGTCGAGCGAGGAGGTTTGCGGTGCGGCGGTTGGCGCCGTGGTGTTGGCCGTCATCGCGCCACCGCCGCACTTAAACGACGAGCCGCAACCCGCACGCGGCCGGTTAGGTCGGCCTCCGTCGTGTTGACCAGTACGCCTCGTTCGACGATCGGTCGTCCTCCGACCAGGAGCAGCTCCACCACGGCGGATGGGCCAAACACCAACGCCGCCACCGGGTCGGCGATGCCCTCGTGCCCCAGCCCGTCCAGCCGCCACATGGCAAGATCGGCAAGTTTGCCCGGTTCCAACGAGCCGAGTTCATCCGCTCGGCCCAGGCACCTCGCACCACCGATCGTGCCCAATGTGAGCGCCTGCCGGGCGCTCAGTGACGCTGGGCCCCCACGCAAGCGCGCGACGTATAGCGCCTGGCGCAGCTCGGCGCTGAGCTGCCCGGCCTCCTGCGACGCGGCTCCGTCGACGCCGAGGCCGACCGCCGCGTGCGCGTCGAGCAACTCGCGCACTGGCGCGATGCCGGCGCCGAGCCGGGCGTTGGAACTCGGGCAATGCGCGACACCTGTACCGGTCTCACCGAGGCGGAGTATCTCGGCCGTGGAGAGGTGGACTCCGTGCGCAAGCCATACGTCGTCGCCGAGAAATCCGAGCCTCTCGGCATACTCCACCGGCGTACAGCCGTGCTCACTCCGGCAGAAGGACGACTCCTCCTGCGTCTCGGCGAGGTGAGTGTGCAGCCGTACGCCAGCGTTGCGCGCCAAAACGACGGCCTCTCGCATCAGCTCCGGGGTGACGGAGAATGGCGAGCACGGCGCAACCGCGACTCGCAGCATCGCGCCCGGCGACGGGTCGTGGAAGCGGTCGATCGCGTCTTGAGTTGCGTTGAGCGCCTCGTCGGTCTTCTCGACCAAATCGTCGGGTGGCAGCCCGCCGGCGGACACGCCGAGATCCATCGACCCCCGCGTCGGGTGGAACCGCACACCCACCGCAACGGCCGCGTCAACCGTTGCGGCGAACAGGTCGCCCCGACCATGCGGGAAGACGTAATGATGGTCCGCGCTGGTGGTGCAGCCGGACAGCGCCAGCCAGCCCAACCCCGCAGCCGCCGCCGCGCCGACCACCTCCTCGTCGATCCCTGCCCAGATCGGGTACAGCTCGGTGAGCCAGCCGAAGAGGTTCTGCTGCTGGGCAAGGCCACGGGTGGCCCACTGGTACAGGTGATGGTGGGTGTTGACCAAGCCCGGGGTGACCAGGCAGCCGGTCGAATCGATGTGGCACACCGGTTCCGGGTAGCGCGGCGCGGCACCTGGACCCACAGCCACGATCCGGTCGCCGTCGACAACAACGTGCCCGGGCTGATATTCCGTGCCCGACGCGTCCACGGTCGCCACTGCGCCACCCTCGACGACGATCATGGCGCGGCCCTCGACGCGGCAAGCCGTACCGCGTCAAGAATCATCTCGTACCCGGTGCACCGGCACAGGTTGCCAGCCAAGGCCTCGCGAATGTCGGCATCGCTCGGGCTGGGATCGCGGGCCAACAGGTCGTGCACCGCGATGATGAGACCAGGGGTACAGAATCCACATTGGACGGCGCCCGCCGAAAGGAACGCCTCCTGCACCGGATGCACAACGCCGTTGGCCGCGAGACCCTCGACCGTACCGACTTGCCGACCCTCGGCTTGCCCGGCGGAGACCAGACACGCGCAGACCGCGACACCGTCCAGGTACACCGTGCATGAGCCGCACTCGCCCTGTTCACAGGCGTTCTTGGAGCCGGGTAGGCCGAGCCGCTCGCGCAACAGATACAGCAGACTCTCGCCCGGCCACACCCCGTCCGCCTCGCGGCGCTGCCCGTTCACTGTGCACGTCACGCGCATTGGTACTCCCCCCACGCCCAGGTCAGCGTGCGCGCTGCCAGGACCGTCAGCGCGTGCCGCCGGTAATCCGCGCTGCCTCGCACGTCATCGATCGGCGACGCGGCGGAAGCGACGAGTTGCCCGAAGTGCCGTGCCACCGACTCGGCCAGCGCCGCGCGCGACTGCCAGGGCAGCTCGCCGGCCAGCATCTCCTCGGCCGCCGCGGCTCGTCGCGGCGTCGGCCCCGCCGAGCCGATGCCAGTGCCGACCCGTCGCCGCGACGCGTCCAGCGCCAGCGCGAACGAGCACACCGCGATCACCATTGCGTTGCGCGTACCGACCTTCGCGAACTGCTGCGGACCGGTGGCTGGTTCGACAAGCACGGCGGCGATCAACTCGTCCGGAGCGAGCACACTGCGCTTGGGGCCGGTGAAGAACTCGGCGACCGGCACCCGGCGGACGCTCCGCAACGACGCGAGTTCCACTATCGCGTCGGTGGCGAGCAGCGGCGGATGCGCGTCGCCGGCCGGGGATGCCGAGCCGAGGTTGCCAGCCACCGTCCCCCGGTTGCGGATCTGCGGCGACCCGACTGTCCGCGAGGCCATGGCCAGCCCCGGCAGTTGCGCGCCCAACTCGTCGATGATCCGCTGGTACGTCACGCCGGCCCCGATCCGCAAGAACTCGCCGTCTCTGGCCCATTGCCCAAGCGACCCGATCCGAGTGAGGTCGAGCAGTGCCGTCGGCCGTCGGCGGTCGAAATTCAGCTCGACCATCACGTCGGTGCCGCCGGCGATCGGTACCGCATCCGGTCGCTCCGCCTTGATGGCCAGTGCCTCGTCCCATGTGGACGGCTGCCAGAAGTCCATACTCACCACCAGGCCAGCCCGGCCGGCGGCGCATCGTCGCGGAGCACGGTGCCCTCGATCAGCCCGTACGGCCGATCGGCGGCCACGAACACCTCGTTCGGATTGTCCTGCCCGAACGGAGCCAGATCGACGAGCAGGTGGTGCCGGTTAGGCAGGCTCAGCCGTACCTCCACGACCTCCGGTCGGTTTTCGAGCACCCGCCGCCCCATCTGGTAGAGCGTCTGCTGCAGCGAGCGGCTGTACGTCTCGACGAACGCCTCGACCAGATCCGCCCGGACGCCCGCATTCGTGTCCGCCCAGTCATCCGGCACCGTGCCGAATCGCCAGGACGCCGCCACGGCCGTGGCCAGAACGCGCTCGCGCGTTTCGGGCAGCGTCGTGTACTCGTCCTTGACGTAACCCCAGAATTCCGAATCAGTGGAGTTGAGAAGCACGAGACCATGTAGGCCGCCGACCGCCCAGGACTCCCGCCCGTCGTACGTGAGCACCGCGGTACGCGTCTCGCCACCGTCGCGCGCGAACGAGTGCGGCCCGAGTCGGGTCCAGCCGTACTCCTCGATGCTGACCCGGGCCGCGCCGATGCTTGGCTGGGAGTCGACGAAGTGCCGTGCTAGGCGCAGGCCGAAGTCCTCGATCTGCCCGACGCCGTAACGCCTCGCGAAGACGTACACCGTGTTCTTCATGGAATCGGTCGGTAGCACCGTCGCGTTGTCGCCAGTGAGATGCGTACCGTCGAGGTCGCCGCGCAGCGCCACGCTGACGTTGAGATCATGCAGCGTGTGCCGGTCACCTTCACGGTCCACCCGTACCAGACGGGTCTCCGCCTTGCCGTACTCGTTGGCGCCGAGGACGATGCCCATCTCACGTTCCCCGATAAGTGGTGTAGCCGTACGGGCTGAGCAGCAACGGGACGTGGCAGGGGCGGCCCGGCTCCGACACCTCGAAGACGACGACGACCTCGGGAAAGAACGCCCCGCCGGTCTCGAATACCAGCCGGTACCGGCCCTCGCCCCAGTCCGAATCCGGTACCCAGTCACGCAGCCGACCGTCGGCGTCCGTGAGTCCGTCCGCGACCGGCGACCATTGACCGCTGACCAACCGATGTAGACGCACCGGTATCCCCGCCGCCGGCTCGCCACGCGCGGTGTCCAGCACATGCGTCGAAAGGCTCATCTCGTCACCGCCTCGCCGACGCCCAACAGCTTTTCCAGCCGCAGCGCGACAATCTTGCCGAGCTCGGCCCGTACCACTTGTTGCTCGGTGGCCTCGTCGTTACCGAGCCTCGCCCGCGCGATGTCAAGCAGCTCCACGCCGCTCTTTCCGGTCGCGAAGATCAGCAGGACGTATCCGAAGCGTTCCTCGTACGCCCGGTTCGCCTCGGTGAGGGCGGCTAGGGTCCGCTCGTCGTCACGGTCGACGCCGGCCTGCTCACGCCGCGACCATGCCGCGTCGCGCCGATCGCCGAGCGGACGCGCGCCGATCTTCGGGTGTGCGCCCAATGCGAGCGTCACCTGCGACCATGGCAGCCGCGCCAGCGCCGCGGCGCCAGCGGCGGTCACGGCCGCGACATCCGGGTACGGCCGTGCCGCGGCCACCGCACGCGCCCAGGTCGGCGAGGCACAGCAGGACATCAGCTCCGCCTCCGCGGCCTCGGCGGAGAGGTCGTTGATCCTGGACAGCGCCGACACGCCCACGTCTTCGAGTAGAGCAGCCCCTGCCTCGCACGGATATGGGCGCACGATCCGAACCGTGTCGGACGGGCGTAGGTTTCTTTGTAGGTTCCTCCAAGAGGTGGCGAAAATGCGACTCCGTGAGCTGCTCGATCTGCCTAACCTGCGACTCACCCTGCTGTCCGGCACCGAAGACGATCTCGACCGGCCGGTGCAGCGGGTGTACACCACGGACCTACTTGACCCCGGCCGGTACCTCTCCGGTGACGAGCTAGTCCTCACCGGGCTCATGTGGTGGCACGACCACACGGACTCCGAATCGTTCGCGGCGAACCTGGCAGCGGCCGGCGTCGCCGCCATCGGCGCCGGCGAAGCCGCCCTCGGCCGGGTTCCGCCCGACCTCGTGGACGCCTGCCGCCGGCACGGGCTGGCCCTCTTCCGCGTACCGGTGGATGTGTCATTCCAATCGATTACCGAGGAGGTGGGTCAGTCGATCATGTCGCGGCGGGCCAGCAGGCTGACCGCGCTCCTCAGCCGGCAGCGTGGGCTCGTCTCGGCGATGGCCCGCGGCGCGCGGCTGCCTGATCTGCTCCGTTCGGTGGCGGGCGAGCTGGCGGTCTCGTGCTGGGTTTGCTCGGCCACCGGCCGGGTCATCGCCGGCACCGGACCGCTTCCGGCCACCGTCGTCACCCAACTGACCCGTGCCTTTCTCCTCGCCGAGCGGCTACCGCACGCGGTCAGGATTGACGGCCGCGACTTCCTTCTGCTGTCGGTCGCGGGCCGCCCGGAGCATCGCCTGGCCGCCTGGTGTCTCGTGTGCGAGACGACGCCGACGCGTAGCGACAGCAGCGCGCCAACGAGCACCAACGCACGACTACCAGCGCTCTCGGAGGCCGCGGACGAGATCCTCAACCTCGTCATATTGGAGCGGGCCCAACACGACCAGTTGCGCCGCGCCGAGTGGCACCTCGCCGCACAACTCACAGGTCTGCTCGCCAACCCGGGCGAGCGGTCCGATCTACGCGCGGCCCTCCGCGCCTGCCGACTCTCCGCCGACGCCACCTATCTCGTCGCGGCGGCCAGCCTCATCGAGGTATCTGCCGGCCCCGCGCCCGGCAAACTGGCAACGTATCTCCTGGACGAGCTCGTGCGGCAACTGTCTGCCCACACCGCGGTTGGCAGGGTCCCGGACGCCGCGATGGCGGTGCTCGCCGTCAAGCCCGAACAAGCCAGCCAAACGGTCGAGGCCCTGCGCGCGGCGGCGCGGTCGTTAGCACATGGCTTACGCGGCCAGCGGCTTGCGATCGGGGTCAGCAGCATAGCAATCGGCGCGGCGGCGTTGCCTGTTGCGGCGGAACAGGCGCGGCACACGCACCACGCCGCGAGCCTCATCAACGAACCCGTCGCTGTCGTGTCCACAGCGGACCTCGCATCTCATGTCCTGCTGCTGGCGAGTGTCGCGGCGGATGCCCGGCAATCCTTCCGCCGCCTGCTGCTTGGACCACTCACCGAGTACGACCGCTCCCACAACGCCGACCTCCTAGGCACAGTGGACAGCTTCCTGCGCTGTTCGGGATCGTGGCAGCGGTGCGCCGAAGAAATGCACGTGCACGTCAACACCCTCCGGTATCGGCTGCGGCGCGTCGAGCAGCTCACCGGCCGCGACCTGAGCCGCTTCGAGGACCGGGTTGACTTCTTCCTCGCCCTTCGCTTACCTCCCGGCTGACCCGGCTCTGCGAACCAGGCGGCATCGCTGCGCCGCCTTCGGTTACGACTCAGCGAGGCCTGTCACACTCTTGCGATGAGTAACCACGCGCACCGAAGGCGACCGGCCCGCGTCGAGGCGGAGTTTGACCAACCGCGCGGTTTGATGCGTCGAGTGCTCCGCTTTCTCCGATGGTTCTTCGGCCCGGCCCAGGGTAAGGACACGTTCCCTAGGCGTGTGTTCGCATCGGACCGGATAGGTGCCGCGCTGAGAGATGGCTCCCGTCGGCAACGTACAAGGGGACCCCGCTAAGTACCTTGATCCTTTGGTGGTTGTGCCTTGGATGTCGGCGTGGCGGGCCATCATGGATGTATGTATGGGGTCCATACGGTCGACGTACCCCGGCGCCCGGTGGCAGCGCTGGAAGACGTGATCGGCTTGCCGCGGACCGCCCGGTTGCTCGACGCGGCGGCAGACTTCCGGAACCTGTCGGATAGCCGCGTCATCTGGAACGTCAGCTCCACCGAAAGCGGTGGCGGCGTTGCGGACATGCTGCAGGTGCTGGTCGGATATACAAAGGACCTTGCCATTGACATTCGCTGGTCGGTCATCGGTGGCGACGGCGAGTTCTTCCGCATCACCAAGCGTTTACACAACCGGATTCACGGCCAGCTTGGCGACGGTGGCTCCCTTGGAGCGGCGGAACGCGCCCACATCGAGGACGTGATGGCGGCCAACGTCGCGAGCCTCGGCGATCAGATCAGTGCCGGTGATCTAGTGCTGTTGCACGATCCGCAGACGGCAGGTCTTGTCGGACCGCTTTCCCGGCGTGGTGCGCACGTGGTGTGGCGATCGCATATCGGTATCGATGGTGAGAACGATCTGAGCCGGTCGGCCTGGGAGTTTTTGCAGCCCCTCCTTGATGACGCGGACGCCTTCGTCTTTACCCGCGAGTCCTATATACCTGCGACCGTGCCGGCTTCGCAGGCCTGGATCATTCAGCCGTCGATCGATCCATTCTCGCCGAAGAATCAGCCGATGGATCCGGACGCGGTGCGAGCGGCACTTGTCCAGATGGGGGTGCTTGCCGGGGACAGCGCCGGACCCGTGTGCCGGTACGTGCGTCGAGACGGCTCACCAGGCGACGTGACCCAGGCGGCATCCGTGGAGGCCGAAGCGTTGCCGAGTCCTGACGATCCGGTTGTCGTACAGGTGTCTCGATGGGACCGTCTCAAGGACATGGTCGGAGTAATGCGTGGGTTTGCCGAGCACGTGGCGCCGCACGGTCCCGGGTGGCTCATCCTCGCCGGGCCATCCGTTGCCGGTGTGACCGACGATCCGGAAGGCGCAACGGTGTTCGCGGAGACCCTCACTGAGTGGCGGAATCTTCCGTCGTCGCAGCGGTCCCGCGTGATGCTGGTGACGCTTCCGATGAGCGACGTCGACGAGAACGGCGCGATGGTCAACGCGCTGCAGCGACACGCCAGCGTGATCGTGCAAAAGAGTCTTGCCGAGGGCTTCGGTCTGACCGTCGCCGAGGGCATGTGGAAGGGCAGGCCGGTCGTCGGCTCGGCAGTCGGAGGCATCCGGGACCAGATCGCCGACGGCACCGGCATTCTGCTACCCGACCCAACGGACCTGCCCGCGTTCGGACATGCGGTACGAACGCTGATCGACGATACGGCGCTTGCCGACCGAATGGGCACAGCGGCACGCGAACATGTCCGCGCGCATTACGTCGGCGACCAGCACCTTCTCCGATACGCCGAGCTGTTTGGCACTCTGGTCGCGAACGCATCGACGCCGACCCGGTGACGGGCTGCGGCCGCTCGCACCCGCGCCGCATGATCTGAACCTCTCCGACCATGGGCCAACCTAACTCCGTGTCAGTGAGCGACAGGCTGAGTCAAGGCGGCGGGTTGGAGTGCTTCGGATGGCCCGACTCGGCGCCGGGTCGACAGCCGCGGTTCTGCCAGTGCGATGACGAGCGCCGCCACGGTGAACAGCGTGCCAGCCAGCGCCGTGACCCGTACGCCGAACACTGGCAGCAGCAGGCTACCGGCGAATGCGCCCACGGTGATGCCGACGTTGAACGCTGTTGACGTGCCGGCTGCGGCGAGGTCTGAGCTGCTCGGCGCGACCTCGAGAACGCGCGCGCCGAGGCCGGCAGAAAGCGCGGCCAATGCAAAGCCTGAGACACAGATCGACATGACAGTCGCGATCTGGTTGCTACCAAGCGCCCATTGCGCGGCCAACGCGACCGCCTGCACACCGATCACCCAGGTCATCGCCAGCCAGCCGTTGCGGCCGACCAGGTAGCCAATGACGAAGACACCGATCAGCCCGGCGAAACCGCGGACGAACAGCAACTGCCCGACGACGCGTTCGTCGAAGTGGCTGACCGCCGTAAAGAACGGATTGATATACGTGTACGAGGCGAAGGCGCCGGTGATCGCGAGAGCCGTGTACGCCACGATCGCCCAATACCGTCCGGCGTCAGGTGCGGAGCCACGGTCGGCGTCACTGGTGCCGGGCGGGGTGGCAGGCAGCAGGATCGCGATCGTGACCAGGACGGCGAGTCCGATCACGCTAAGTGCCAGGAAGGCAGCACGCCAACTCGTCTGCTGGCCGAGCCAGGTGCCGGCCGGGACGCCGGCGAGGGCGGCGACGGAGTTTCCGGCGTACAGGATTGACAGGGCACGCGGGCGCACCGCGGGCCGAAAGAGCGACGCGGTGGCCGGCGTGACGACCGCCCAGAAGAGCGCCTGGCTTAACGCCGTGACGATGCGAGACACCAGGAGGGTCTGGTAATCCTGGGCAAGCGCGGACGCTGTGTTGGCCGCCACGAAGACGGCAAGCAGCCCGCAGAGTAAGCGACGCCGATTGATCCGTTGGGTAAGTCGGGTCAGCGGGATCGAGGCCAGGACCACGACAAGCCCGTACGCCGTGATCAGCAGGCCGATCCCGGATGCCGTACTTCCTAGGTCATGGGCGATCAGTGGAAGCAGGCCGATCGGCAAGCTCTCGGTTGTCACGTAGGCGAATGTGGACAGTGCGAGGACACTCAGTGCCACGATCGCCGACGGGCTGCCTAGCCGCTCGCGCATGCTTCCTCCAAACGCCTAATAGACGGTAGCACATGCTTGAGTCATCTCGCGAGACCGACGGATGCCGTCAGGCCGACCGACTCATCGCACAGCGCCACCTCTCTCAGTGCACGGCCTCAGCCGATCGCAACGCGCGCAAATCAGAGCCGCGGGACGCGCCGATCACTTCCACCGTACTAGCTTATGGAAGTAGCATTACCTCCATGGAAGAACCCCGCATCGTCGGCGGCAGTGTGGCCCTCGACCTGATCAACACGGTGGCCCCCCGGCCGGCAACGGCCGAGGCCACCGACTGGCTCGACTCACCACCAGCGCTGCTGCACTGGGCTTGTCGAGTTGGCCTGATCTCCGAGTCCGAGGCGGGGGGCGTGTCGTCCGCCTGGGCAACCGAACCCGCCTCTGCCGTTGCGGCGTGGCATTCCGCAGTGGACATCCGCGAGGCTCTCTACGCGGTGCTGTCGGCCGCGCTGGGCTCTTCGGATCCGGCCGACGGCGCCGTCGCCGCGTTGGAACGGCTGGCACTGCGCTGGTCGGCGGCGACCGCCCGCTCGTCGTTGCGGCTGGGCGGACCCGGTGAACCGCCGGCAGTGCTTACGGCCAGCGCCGGCGCTCTCCTCATCCCGGACCGCCTGGCCCACGCCGCGGTCGACCTCATGCGTACGGCCGACCTGTCCCAGGTGAGGGCTTGCCCGGTCTCCGAAGGCGGCTGCGGCTGGCTGTTCCTAGACCGCAGCCGCAACCATTCCCGCCGTTGGTGTGCGATGGAAGACTGTGGAACCCAGGCCAAGTCCCGCCGCCTAACAACGCGCCGCCGCACGGACCGCACGCGGGCCGCCGTTCCTTCCCACGTTCGTACGACGGGCGTCGGCAATTGAATCGGGTCGGCGCGGCGGGAGTCAGCCATGATGGGGCGTCTAGCCAGAACGGGGTGCTGATGGGGCAACCAACGCTGTTCCTGACTGTTGGACTCCCAAGCACCGGCAAGACCACTGCCGCGCGGGACATCGAGGTCGAGCAGAGGGCACTTCGTCTCACGAAAGACGAGTGGGTGAAGGCTCTCTACGGGCACGACAATCCGCCATCGGCCCAAGACGTGATCGAAGGACGGCTCATCGAGATTGGACTGCGCGCCCTGGAACTGGGCAACAACGTCGTGATCGACTACGGCCTTTGGAGTCGAGACGAGCGTTCGTCTCTACGACAGGCGGCCGCGGACCTCGGCGCGATAGTGGAGTTGCGCTACTTCGAACTCACCCCAGCCGAGCAGCGGAGACGAATTGACCAGCGCCAAGCCGAGGTGCCACACACGACTTGGCCCATGTCAGACGAGGAACTCGCCGAGTGGGCCGCCAAAATCGAGATCCCGACGCCCGGCGAACTCGACGGCAGCGAACCTATCGATGACCCACCGGCTGGATTCGCGACATGGGACGAGTGGCGCAGACATCGCTGGCCGCCATCGGTCTCCTGACGCCTGCGCCGTAGCGCCGCCACGTCCGCTGATCGACGTCACGTTGACGTTGCTCGCCTCCGCGCTCGCGCTGTTCGCGCCGATACCAGAACCTGACTAGATTCCGCGTCACCGTGTCACCGGTCGCAACCACAAGTTTGTAGAAGGTGGTTGACAAACCACACCCGGAGACTACTTTGTAGATGGGCTTCTACGAACGTGCGGGCGGAGGTCACATGGTTAAGGAGATGCTCAGCGTGGCTGACATCGCCGCGATGTTCGACGTCGAACCGAAGACAGTCAGCATGTGGCGGTTGCGGTACGCGGAATTCCCCGAACCGGATGTCGTCGTCGGCGGCATGGCGGGCTGGGATCCCGACCGCGCAGCGGAGATCCGTGTCTGGGAGAGCCGGCGCCCTGGACAGGGTCGGCGAGCGATGCTGGCCGAGCACGTTCAGGAAACGTTGCGGCGGACGTTCGTTTTCCGGTTCATGCGGCCCGACGACTTCGCCTGGGCGCCGATCGACTTTCCCGGCATTGAGTACGAGGACGGGAGACTCGTTGACGGAATGCAGGCCAAGGCGGCCGAGCACTTGATCGGCGCGCTCCGCGACCAGGGCTACGAAATTGTCTTCCAAGACACGGCCACCGACCGGACACAGGCCATGCAGCACGTGCTCTGGGACCGGTGGACCGCGGCGGAGGTCGGGGAGAACGAGTTCCTCGGGCCACTGTTCGATGAGTACGGCCGGATCTACCGCGGCTGCACCGCTTTTGACGCCGCCGCCTACACACTGCAAAGACTCGCTGCGATCGGCGGCGAGATCCGCTCGATGCTCAGGTCGTCACCACAAGCACCCAACCGCCGGCCGAGGTAGAGGTCCGCCGGCTGACCCCGCAGACTGTGCCGCCCGCCCCCCAACACAGCAGTCCTGCATTTCGCCGACATCCGGCCGGCGCACGCATGCCCGCATGACGACGCAACGCAACGACATTCGAG
>Ga0126377_10001695_pt1 | contig 14628 bp, 11 predicted proteins | sample PanSoiMetPlot_22_FD_92647 | JGI IMG/M metagenome (GOLD analysis project Ga0126377, IMG submission 92647) | Tropical forest soil microbial communities from Panama - MetaG Plot_22 | ecosystem: Environmental > Terrestrial > Soil > Tropical forest > Bulk soil | place: Panama | collected 2016-02-17
AACGAGATCGCGCCGCTGATCGGCGCGAAGGCCGGCGAAGTCGCGATGCTCCCCAACGTCACGATCGCGCAGACGTCCGTGCTCTCGGCGCTCGACTACGGTGATCGGCGCGACGCCATCGTGATGACCGATCTCGATTTTCCGTCGGTTCGTTACGTGTACGACGAGCTCGCGACGCGACTCGGTGCGCGCATCGTCGCCGTCCCATCCGACGACGGCATCACGATCGACACGCAGCGCGTGCTCGACGCGATCGACGATCGCACCCGGCTGGTGGCCATCTCGCACGTCTTGTTTCGGTCGGCGTTCATCATGGATGCGGAGGCGATCTGCCGGCGCGCGAAGGAGGTCGGGGCGCTGGTGTCGCTCGACGCCTTTCACTCGGTTGGCGTGATGCCCGTCGACGTCAAGCAACTTGGTGTGGACTTCTTGAGCGGCGGCGTGCTGAAGTGGCTTTGCGGTGGCCCGGGGGGCGCGTTTCTCTATGCTTCGCCCGATGCCACGCGATCGCTGTCGCCATCGTTCACCGGCTGGCAGGCGCACGAACGGCCGTTCGCATTCGAGAACGAGATGCGCTACGCGGGCGAGGCGTGGCATTGGCTCAACGGCACTCCGCCGATTCCGTCGTTGTTCGCGGCGATCGAAGGTCCGCGTATCGTGCGACGTGCGGGCGTCGAGTCGATTCGTGAGAAGAGCATGCGGCAGACGTCTCGTCTCATCGAGCTTGCCGACGCGCGGGGTTACAAGGTCACCGCGCCACGCGATTCGTCGCGGCGCGGGGGCACGGTCGCGTTCGACGTTCCGCATGCGTACGGCGTCGCGCAGGCCTTGCTCGCGAATGACGTCATCGTGGACTACCGGCCGAACGCGGGCATCCGTGTCGCGCCTCATTTCTACACCAGCGATGCGGAGCTCGAGCGCGCGGTGGACATGATCGACGACATTCTGCGCGAAGAGACCTGGAGATCGTTCGAGGAAAAGCGGGAGACAGTGACATGACTTTTATCGCTGCTCGGTTGTTCGATTCTTCGCTGCGGATGCGGCAGTCTGAGTTCTCTGGTCTTCATCCGCGAAATCCGTAGCTCGAAAACAAACGACGACTTCCGTTCAACGGAGCTTGCTTTGCAGACGAGCCACTCTGACGGGATGGTTGGCTGGTGTTGGCTGCGGATTTCGCGGAGAAACCAGACACTGCAAAGCGCCGCCAACGTACGTCGCTTGGCGGCAGCCGCATGATAAAAACAATCTTCGCGCGCCGCGCAAACTCTACTGGTTTGCAGTGCGGAGACAACCAGACCGCGCAGAACGTCTCCGCAACTGCGCGGTGGGCTTGTTTGGCGAGCGAGATCCCTCGGACGCTCCGCGTCCTCGTGATGACAACCGTTGTTTTCGCGATGACAGCCATCGTTGTCACGACGACGGCGTCCGCACAATCACCACGGTCGTTGACCCGCGCCGACACCGCTGCGCTCCATCGCACTCTCGACGGCATCGCCAAGGGGCATCACGGAGTTCTCGGCTACTCCATCTCGAACCTCGATACGGGCGAACGGCTGTCGCTCCGCGGCGACGAAACCTTCTCGACGGCGAGCCTCATCAAGGTTCCCATCCTCGTCACCCTGTACGATCTCGCCGAGCAGAAGCAGTTGTCGCTGGATGATCCGCTGACGGTGCTGAAGATCGATCAAGTGCCGGGCAGCGGAGTGCTGCAGTTCATGCGGCCCGGGATGACGCTCACCGTCAACGACGCGGCCGCGTTGATGATCGTGCTGAGCGACAACACCGCGACGAATCTGTTGCTCGATCGCCTCGTCATCCGGCGCGTGTGGCAGAAGATGGAGGCCCTCGGACTGCCGCACACCAAGGTGCACTCGAAGACGTTTCTGCGGATGTCGAGCGTCGCGATGGACAGCTCGGTCAAATACGGGCTGGGCGTCAGCACACCGAACGAGATGGCGCGATTGTTCGAGCTGCTCGCGCAAGGCAAAGCGGTGAGTCCCGCCGCGGACTCGGCGATGCTCGCGATGCTCGCCAACAACGCCGACAATGAGCTCATGCAGCGCACGATCGACGGGATGAGTGTGCCACACAAAACCGGCGCGACCGATTCGGTGCGCACCGAGTGCGCGCTCTTCCGGCTTCAGTCGCGTGTGGTTGCGTGCGGGTTCACGAAACAGAACACCGACCTTCGCTGGGTCGTCGACAACGAAGCACAGGTGACGCTCGGCAAACTTGGCGCGGCGATCGTCGCTGCCTGGCCAAAGAAGTAACCGAGAATGGCCTGGGGTATGCCCTCCTCATCAGCATAAGGAGGATCCCTCGTGCTTGCTCTGCGTTGCCTCGCCGGACTCGTCGCTTTCACCTTGCTGCCTCACGCGCTGGTCGCGCAAGCCGACGCGACCAAACCACGAAGGGACGCGACGACGCGTCAGCGAATTCAAAACATGAAAGCCTGGGTGGACTCCGCCGCCGCCGCGCTGCCCAAGCAACCCAGCGCCGCTGACTCGCTCGCCAAACGTTCGCCTGCGTTCGTCGACACGGTGGTGCGTCGCGGAGTGACCGTCGTCTATCGCGAGTTGATTCGCACGCCGCGACAGCGGTACGAACCGGCGATGCACGGCGAGCGGGCTCCTGAAACGGCGAGCTGGCTCCCGACGATTGCGCTCGCTGGGTGCATCGCGCTCGTCGTCGGCGCAGTGATGGTGCGACTCGATGGTCAGTCGCCTAACAGCACGTAAGAAACTCGGCTGGTCGTCCGCGATCGCCGGCACGCTCGCGCTTCTCTTCGCCGGCGGACGCTACGCGCTCGGCTCCGTCGAAGCGTCGCGTGCGCGTCAGGCATGGGCAGAAGCATCTGCGCACCAGGCGGTTGTGTCAGCGAAAGCAGCTGTGATTCGCGATGAGCAAGTCTCGCGCGCCGAAGGCGCCGGCGTCGCGCGTCTCGTCATTCCGAGCATTGGCCTCGATGAGGTCGTCCTCGAGGGGACGAGCGACAGAACGTTGAACGCCGGGCCGGGCCACATCGCGTGGAGTCCCCTGCCTGGCGCGCAGGGAAATGCGATCATTTCGGCGCATCGCGATCGGCACTTTCGGAACTTCGAACGCCTGAAGGTCGGCGACACGATCACGACCGAGCTGCGGACGCGCACTACCACGTGGGTTGTCGTCAACGTGCACGTCGTCGACAAGGATACACGCGCCTTGGTTCGCACGAGCGACACGACATTGACGCTGACGACCTGCTGGCCGATTCGAATGGTCGGCACTGCGCCCGATCGATTGATCGTCACGGCCAAGCCTGTGTCGGTAATCAAAGGGGAAGCGCGGATAGTCGGTCGTTAGTTTCATCGCCATGATTCGTGTCCTGCCGGCCGTGGAGGCCGCGCTGCGCACTGGTGCGCCGGTTGTCGCGCTGGAGAGCTCGGTTTTCGCTCAGGGTCTGCCGATTCCGAGGAACCGCGAGGCGGCGGAGCGAATGGTTGCTGCCGTCGAGCGCGAAGGCGCGATCGCGGCCATCACGGCCGTCGTCCGGGGGACGCCGGCGGTTGGTCTGGAGCCCACAGAGCTCGATCGTTTCCTCGCCCGGGACGGCGTCCGGAAGGTCTCCGCGCGGGATCTACCGGGGGCGATTGCGGCGGGCGCGGATGGGGCGACGACTGTGGCCGCATCGCTTGCCCTCGGGCATCGCGCCGGGGCGACTGTGTTCGCGACCGGCGGCATCGGAGGGGTTCATCGGGACGCGCCATTCGACGAGTCTGCCGACCTCTACGAGTTGGCGCGTACGCCCATGATCGTGGTCTGCGCCGGCGCGAAGTCGATTCTCGATTTGGCTGCGACCTGGGAGCGCCTGGAGAGTCTTGGCGTGCCGGTGGTCGGATACCGGACCAGCGAGTTACCCGGTTTTTTCACCGCCGAGACCGGCATTCGACTCGACACGCGGGCGGAGGACCCTTCACAGGTCGTTAAGTTTTTCTGTGCGCACCGCGAGCTCGGTCGAAGCCAATCGGTATTAGTGGTTCAAGCTCCTCCCGCGGCCCACGCACTGGACCGTTCAATGGTCGAGACGGCCGTACGTGAGGCACAGGCGGAAGCCAACCACAACGGCATTCGAGGCGCGCGAGTAACCCCTTACTTGCTAGAGACCGTAAATCGTTTGACCCATGGGGGTTCGCTCGACGCCAATATCGCTTTGCTCGAGCAGAACGCCGCTCTCGCGGGAGCCATAGCAATGCTCCTTTCCTCGAACGCTAATTCACGCGTTTTTTCCCATTGAACTTCGCTGTGCTGTGATGGTACTATAGGCGTACCCTCATGAGCTGGAGGCTTGCTGAAGATGGCCACCCCGTTCCTGAGTTCTGAAGAGTACGACGAGCGCGCCCATCAACTTTATAACGAAGGGCAGTACGACGAGGCGCTTGTAGTTCTCCGTGAAGGACTCATGCTCTATCCGAACTCGGTAGAGTTGCATGTAGGGGTAGGGTACGCCCAGCTCGCGCGAGAAGAGTACGCCTGGGCACGCCGCTCTTTCGAGCAGGCGTTGGTGCTCGAACCGGAGCACGAAGACGGACTCGCCGGACTTGGCGAGACACTCCTCAAGCTTGGGCACGATGAGGCAGCGCAGCGCTGTTTCCATCGGACCCTCGAGTTGGGCTATTCGGACGACATCGACTTGATGCTCCAGGTCGGCCGCTCGCTCTTTCGCGAAGGTTCGCTCCGTGAAAAAACCGAATTCTTCGAAGCCGCCAAAGAGTTCTTCGAGACGGCGGTGAAACACGCGCCCGAATCCGCGGAAGCCGTCGCGTGCGTCGGCTACGCGCAGCATCGCCTCGGCGATGACGATTCGGCCATCGGCTCTCTGCGTCGCTCGCTCCAACTCGACAGCGATCACGCGGAAGCGCGCATCTATCTCGCGAACATTCTCTACGACCAGAGCGAGTTCGAGGCGGCGCTGTATCACTTCGAGCGCACCAGTCCCGAAGATCACTGGGACGAGCTCGGAATCTGGCGTATCATCGAGCTCAAACGGTCGCTGTATCGCCTCGAGGAGAACGACCCCGAGATCAAACCGTGGGACGAGCGTCTCGCGGAGCTCAGCGGCGATCTCGATGAGGTCGACGCGATGCTCATGGAGCTCGATCCGCGCACCGGCGCGGATGCTGCACCGGCGGCCGAAGCAGCTCGGGGTCAGCTCGAGCTCTTCGGTTCTCTGCTCAGCTCGCTCGTCGAGCAAAAGTTGGAACCGGAGCACAAGATCATCGTGGCGTCAGACGGGACCGCATTCGGTGGCTCCTGGGAGGAGATCGTGCGTCGCATGCGTGACCAAACAGGCAACCCTGCTCACTCGATGGAAGAGTTCATGAGCGGCGAGTCGCAGCACGCATTTCGGAATACGGGAATTCGAATCCCGACCCACGACGCGGAGAGCTTCATCCGCGGCAGCGCCGTAGCGGGGCTCCTCCGGATCCTCCGGTGACCGGGGTCGGCGGTCCCGCACGTCGAAGCGCGCGCGCCGAGCTAGACTCGGCGCGCCCGGTCGTCGCTCGACTCGATACACATCGCGGCTCCGAAGATCTCGCGGCCGACCTGATCGAGGTCTGGACGTTGATGGAAGCGGCGCTCCGCTCGATCGTCGGCACGACTGCCCTTGCCGGCCAACCGCTGATTCGCGAAGCGCGTCTCCGGCAGCTGATCAACTTCGACCAAGCAAATGCCGTCGCCGAGTTTCAGGCCATCCGCGATCGACTGCAGGACGTCAGCTATCGGCCGACGGAGGCTGACGTCAGCTCCGCCCGAAACGCCTTTCTGAAGCTCGACGCCGCCATAGCGAATCCGCCGGTCGTGCCGCCGTCCGCCCCGAGTGCGATCAAGGCGTCGTCGGTCACCGAAGTGAAGGAGCCGGCCCGAGTGGTCGGCCCGCCGCCACGTGTCCCGGTCTGGGCGATGATCACAACCGGTGCCCTTGTCCTCGGCATCGTGCTGTTTTTTGTGATCCGTTCAATCCGTGGCAGCAACAACCTGATGGAGCAGGGCATCGCCGCATATCGCGCCGGCCAGCGCGAGGCGGCGGTCAGTTACTTCACGCGCGCCACGAAGGAGCCGAAGACCGCGGTGCTCGCGCATGTTTTCCTCGCGCGCATGGCACGGGAGGTCGGCAATTTCACGCTGTCGTCGCAAGAACTTCAGCTCGCGTTGCAGGCCGATCCGTCGAACGCGACCGCGCTGCGCGAGATGGGTGCGAATCTCTTAGCGCAGAACAACTACGAGCTCGCGCGCCGGTTCTATGTGCGCGCAGTTCAAGCCGATCCTACCGATAAAACGGCGCTCGGCTATCTCGGCTGCACGTTGATGCGGCTGAATCGGGTTCCGGAGGGGACAGCGTTCGTCAATCGCGCTGGACCGGGCCCGTGGTCCAACTGCACGCCTGCGGCGCCGCAGAATCAGGCGGGACAGCTCGCGCCACGGGGCGCGATTCCTCCGTGATGACGTGACAGAGTTGGCCTCACTCGTGAACCGAGTGAGCCTGGGAAGTGGTTATTGTTCGTGATTCACCGACCATCACCAGACGAACGAGCTCGTGCCAACTCCTGATCCTCCGCCAACGATCGATCCAACATCGGTCGTTCGCACACGACTCTCCAACGGACTCACCGTTCTCATTCGTCGCGATCGGTCGGCGCCAGTCGTCGCGATCGTCACGTTCGTCAGCGCGGGATACTTCGACGAGACCGACGACATCGTGGGCATCGCCCACGTGCTCGAGCACATGTACTTCAAGGGCACGCCGACGCGTGGCGTCGGCGAGATCGCGAAACAGACGAAAGCAGTCGGCGGCTATCTGAACGCCGCGACGATTTACGATCACACGAGCTACTACACGGTTCTGCCGTCGTCGGGGTTCGTCCAGGGTCTCGACGTACAGGCGGACGCGTACGCGCGCTCGTTGATCGACGCCGATGAGCTCGCGCGTGAGCTCGAGGTGATCATTCAAGAAGCGAAACGCAAAGCCGACAACCCTGCGGCCGTCGCGACGGAGACATTGTACGAGCTGCTGCACGACCGTCATCGCATTCGTCGCTGGCGCATCGGGCGCGAGCCTGGATTGCGTGCGCTGACGCGGGACGCGCTCGTCGACTTCTATCGCAACTACTATCACCCGGGCAACACGATCCTCGCGATCGTCGGCGACGTCGATCCGGACGAGGCGTTGGTCGAAGTACAGCGCGCGTATGGCTCGCTTCCGTCGGGAGAGCCGTCGCGTTTTCCGGGACCGACCGAAGAAGGTGTCGCTGGGTTTCGCTACCGCGAGCTCGTCGGCGACATCGGTCAAACACAGATCGGCATCGGCTGGCGAACGCCGGGCACCACGCACCCCGATACGCCCGCGCTCGACCTTCTCGCCGCGGTGATCGGCAGCGGCCGAGCGTCGCGACTCTACCGCGCGGTGCGTGAACGTCGTCTCGCCTCCTCCGTCTCCGCGTACAACTACACGCCAACAGAGATCGGCGTCTTCGTCATGCACGCCGAGGCGCCGCCGGCGTCAGCAACGGAGGCCGCGCGCGCGATGTGGGAGCAGGCCCGTTTGCTGCGCGACGGCGACTTCGGCGAATTCGAGGTCGAGCGCGCGAAGAGGATTTACGAATCACAGTTCGTCCGCCGTCTCGAGGACATGGAAGGCCAGGCGAACTATCTCGCCGAATGGGAAGCGCTCGGCGATTGGCGCATGGGCGATCGCTACCTCGAGCGCTTGCTGACGACGACCAGCGACGACCTCGTCGCCGTCGCGAACCGTTATCTCGATCCGGACAACGCTGGGATCATTCTGTATCGTCCGACGTCGAGCCCGGAAGTCGCCGCCGATCACTACGCGATGCGCGCGCTGCTCGAGGTTGAGCCGCGGCCCGCGCCGCTCACGCCGCCGGCGCCTTACGCCGCGCATGCCCTGCCGTCCGCCGCAAAACCGCAGCTCGAGTGTGAGGAGTCTGGCGTACGCGTCTATCGCACGTCGAACGGCACGCCAATCCTCGTGCGTATCAAGCCGGGTGCGCCGCTCGTTCATGCGGGCATCTACGCGATCGGCGGGTCGAGCGAAGAAGACCCGGCGCTCGCCGGCCTCACGACGCTGATGGTTCGTTCGTCGCTCAAAGGCACCACGACGCGCAGCGCACTGCAGATCGCAGAAGAAGGTGAGATGCTCGGCGGGAGCGTCGGGGGGATCGCGGGTTCGGAGACGTTTGGTTGGTCGATCTCGGTGCCCGGACGATTCGCCGCGGCGGCCATCGAGCTGCTCGCTGACGTCGCGCAACATCCGACGATCGCCGAGGCGGCGTTGGAGACGGAGCGATCGATTGCGCTCGCCGATGTCGCCGCGCTGCGTGACGACATGTATCGCTATCCGTTGCGCCTCGCGACGCAGGCGGCATTCGCAGGTCATCCGTATGGGACGATGACCAGCGGCACCGAGGAGACCCTCAATCGCATCGACATCGATGCCGTGCGAGCGTGGCATCGAGAGCGCGCGCTGTCTGCTACGTCGGTTGTTGCGCTGGTGGGCGACGCAGATCCCGACGAGCTTGCCTCCCTCGCCGCGCGCGCGTTCGCCGACTTCCATCAGAGCCCGTCGCGCAGGCTTCCTCCACCGGTGTGGCCGAATCGCCTCACGACGAAAGTGGAGTCGCGCGAGCGAGCGCAAACAGCGATGGCGTTGTTGTTCCCGGGTCCGTCACGCACCGACCCGCGACGGTACGCGGCGGCGATGCTAGCGAGCGTCGCGAGCGGTTTGGGCGGCCGATTCTTCGACGAGCTGCGCGACAAACGTTCGCTCTGCTACACGGTGAATGCGTTCGCGTCGGATCGACGTCTTGCCGGAACTTTCGGGTCCTACATCGCGACGTCACCGGAAAAGGAGGACGCGGCGCGCGAAGGCTTGCTCGCCGAGTTCCGTCGGTTCCGCGAGGAGCTGGTGACGGTAGAGGAGCTCACGCGCGCGAAGCGCTACGCGATCGGCACACACGCAATCCGTCAACAGAGCGGAGGTGCGGTGCTCGGGGATATGGTCGACGCGTTCCTGTTCGGCAGTCTCGCGGATCTAGCCGAGTACGTCGCGTGCGTCGAAGAGGTGACGGCGGAGTCGATGCGCGTGCTCGCCGAAGAGTGTTTTGATCAGAGCCGGAGAGTCGAAGGGATCGTTCGGGGAACTGGCAAAACAGTCTAGGGCACTAGGCTCTCGTAATGCCCGGCCGACCGTGCTCCACATGCCACTTCGTCGGCGTTTCAACAGGCGCGCCCGGCTTCGACACAAACGCCACGGTGCGATACTCCGCGGTCCACGCCTTCGCATCGACCTGACAGGACACATAGCCGCGACGCGAGTTCTGCCACTTGACCTGCGGATTCTCGCTCATCGCCGACGCGACCCGTGGCGCTTGATCCTGACCATCGCCGCCCGACGTGATGCTCGTTCCCACGAACTCCGCGCCGACGACCGGACCATGCTGGTTCGTGCCCAAGCGCAACTCGTTCACCCAGTTGGAGTGGATGTCGCCCGTGATCACGACCGTCCGGTTCGGCGCGTGCTGCTGAATGGACGTAAGTAAACGCTCACGTGCCGCGGGATAACCGCCCCACTGATCCATCGACACACGCGCCTGTGGGCCTGGCTCGCGATCGAACGGCGCCAGCATCACCTGGTTGCCGATGATCTGCCAATGCGCCGTCGATTTCGTCAGGCCTTGCGTGAGCCACTTCTCCTGCTCGTCGCCGAGCATCGTGCGCTTGGGGTCGGCCCATTCACCGCACGGGACGATCTGGTCGCCGTCGCCACACGCTTGATTGCTGCGATACTGCCGTCCGTCGAGCATGTGGAACGTCGCGAGGCTGCCCCAGTCGATGGTGCGACGGATGGTGAGATCGCCCCACGACTTCGCGCGTGGTACGCGCACGGGCATGTTCTCCCACCACGCCTGATACGCGGCAGCCCGGCGAGTGTGCATCTGCTCGTCGGACTCCATGTCGTTCTCGCCCGAGAGCCCAGCGTAGTTGTTGTCGACCTCGTGATCGTCCCAGACGATCAGCCACGAGCACAACGCGTGAGCGGCTTGCAGCGCCGGATCGGTTTTGTACTGCGCGTATCGCATGCGATACGCGGCGATGTCGCGAATCTCGGGCGTCGCGTGTTTCCGGATTGTGCTGTCGCCGGGACCGTACTCGTAGATGTAGTCGCCCAGGTGCGCGACGAGATCCAGGTCTTCTCGGCTCATGTGCTCGTAAGCCGTGAAGAGCCCTTGCTCCCAGTGCTGACACGACGCGAACCCGAAGCGGAACGGCCGTTGTGCGGTCGCCGCCGGCGTCGTACGCAGGCGCCCGATCTGGCTCACGGCGTCGCCGGAGCGGAAGCGATAGAAGTACCAGCGGTCGGGCGCGAGTCCTTCGACGTCGGCGTGAATACTGTAGCCCAGCTCGGGCGCGGCTGTCGCGCGTCCCTGCTTCACGACCTGGGCGAACTTGTCGTCGCTCGCGACCTCCCAGTTCACGACCGTTCGCACTCCCATCATTCCGAACTCGGGCTCGAGCGGCTTCGGGGCCAGTCGCGTCCAGATCACCGCGCCGGTCGACTTCGGATCTCCGCTTGCGATACCGAGTTGAAATGGCTCGTCCGCGTAGCGCGGATTCCACTTGACGCGCCAGACGTTGGGAACGACGGCGCAAAGCGCGGCGTTACGCGCGAGGTCGACGAGGAAGTCACGACGATGCATGGTGGCTCGAAATGGTGTGTTCCGAGGACAACCTACTCTGGCGCACCAAACTATCTAGCCGACTCCCGTAACTGTTCGATCGCCGTGATCACTCGCTCCGTAACGGGGCGCGTCCGCCCGTCCGGTGCACGAAGGCCGCGCGCGAGACCGTAGTCGCCCGCCTCGTAGATGACGGCGCCTTTGATATACGGGTGGTCGGTTGCCCACGCGAGCACCTCCCACACGGCATTCTCCTGGCTGCGCTCTCCGTACGAGAGCGGATAGCCGCCCGTCGCGAAGATCCAGTGATCCTTCTGCGGCTTTGTCGCGCGTAGCCAACGATCGGCTGTCCGCGTGTCGGCCTGAATGCCGCCACCGACGTACGGCGATGGGAACAGTGAAAACCCCACGATGTCGATTGGTGATAAGGAATCCGCTGCCCACGCGTAGAGCGTGCTGTCGTTGCGCGTGTAGGCCGAGGCCGACACGCCGACACGAACCCTCGGGTCGATCTTCTTCGCGAGTTTGGCGGCCTGGGTCAAATACGCTTCCCATTGTTGAGGAGGCAGCGAGCCAAGCGCGCGTTCACCGCTGCCGTACGGATCCTCGGCCGGAAGGATGATGTTCGGTCGCAGGCGCTCCATGACCATTCGAAGCGTCGCAAGGCGCTGTGCCTCGTCCAGCCCCCCCGACCTATGGAGCTCTGGAAACAGCTTGCCGCGGTAGCCGATCGCGGCGATGAGAATGGTACTGTCGCGACGAGCGGGATCGATGACTCTGACGAGTGAGTCGATGGCCGCGCGCGTTGCGCCTGGAACGACGACCACGGCGATCGCATCCACGTCCAGCGTGTCGCGAAGGATCGAGTCGCTCTTGATCGCTGCCGGCGGCGGCGGGTCGCGGACGTCCGGCAGAATCTTCAGGCCGATGGCGAAGTCCGATGCGGGCCGCTCACGCAGCTGGTCGTTCCGGTGCAAGTCGTAGTTCCGAAGCTGCGTGACCGCGCGCGGCCCACCGATGACGAGAATGAACCCCGACCACGCGACGGCGACGATGGCCATGAACAAACGAAATGTCGTCGTGAGGCTGAGCAGTGCGGGAAACGCCGGCGACACCATCGGCATGTTCAGGTACAACGGCGTCGCCAACACGCTCGCCGTCGTTGTCGCGAACACCATCGCGAGGCTTTGCGCAGCGAGCAGAGCGACGAGCGGCTCCGGGGGCGTCGCGCCGTGCGAGACCGCGTAACGAGTGACGCCGATCGTCGCGATGAGAAGGTTGTAAATCGCGATCGGCAGTCCCCAGGCCCAGTTCACCAGGCGTCGGACCAGCGCGTACACCGCTTGGGCAGCGAACAGGAGCAGCACGACGGGCCAGACCCAGTCCATCATCGCCACGGCGCGACCGGTCATGACGGTCGATGTCGCGAGCACGAACAGGAGCCCCGGCAGCAGCAGCAGCGCCGCGAGGCCCGAGATCGCTTGGAAGGCGCGCGGCGCTTGGCTGTTCTGCGCGATTCGCCCCGCCAGAACGAGGTTCCAAACCAGAATGATGGCCGTCAGCGCGAGGTGCGCTGGCGCAAATAGGTTTCTCATCCGCGTGCGCGGGTGTCGCTCTTGATATCACGCGCCGGCAACCGGCGAGCGATGACTTCGAGCATCTTGCGAAACTCGTGCGAAGCCGGCGCAACGGCGTCGAACAGCAGAGTCTGACGCGAAGGCACCGTATGAAGCGCGAGGTGTGCGCCACTGAGAAGAAGGATGGCGGACACGCCGCCATCCTTGTGCGACTTCACCGACGGTACGCCGATGGGGTTGAATCCGCCAGCGTTCGCCGCCGCGATGAGCAGTCCGCCGAGGAGGGTCATATCGCGCAGATGCTCCGGCGGAACTCCGGCGAATTCCGCTGTGAGGTGACTGTGCGAGGCGCTCAAGAGCTCGACGCGTTCATGCGCCGCTCCCGCAGAGCGGCGGCGGCGCGGCGGGAGACTGCCCCGCGTTGCCACCACGAGCGCCAGCCGCACCGGCTGGTTGCACGTCTCCTCCCCCTGCTCCGCCACGACCAGCGTTCGCTGTGGCCGGACCCGCGGTCGGTGCCGCATTGGGTGCCGGCATCGACGCCACGATCGACCGCGCGCCGTTGGCGCCAACCGCACGCACACCGGCCCACTCGTCATCGAGCTGTCGTTTGAGCGAACACGACGTCACGTTGCCGAGCGGAACGACGTGCTCCCATGTCGCCGCGGTGGTGCGTCGAATGAGCAGCTCGTACGACGTTGCGCCGGCCGACGGTTGCCAGCTGAGGGTCCATGCCTGTCCGCCCGAGTTTGCCGCTCTGGTGCTCGCGTTGGCGTCTTGGGGGATGCGTCCCTGACGAGTTGCGCGTGCGTTGGCGGGCATGCTGGGCGCGAGTGCAAGCGACGCAACCGTCACGGCGTTTGCGCGGGCGACATTCGCGACGTAGCCGAAGTTGACGTGCGCGAAGTCGTCGGTTGGAAGGTGCTGGCGATTGTAGTTCTCGAGGCGCTCGGTGAAACGAAGTCCTGGGTCGCCGAGGGCGATATATGGCGAGTGGTCGCCGCCGCGTCCGATGCGATCGAGCCGCCACACGGGCACGACCTCGAACTTCGGCATGTAGAGCCGGTTCAATGCCCAAACGTAGCGTCCGAGCTCGCGGCTGGGTGAGTTGTCCGGATCCCCGGCAAAGATGCGGAAGCTCGTCGAGTCGGTCTTTCCATCTTCGGCAACGACGTTGCCCACGATGTCGTCCGTCATTCCCGCGAGCACCTTGTAGCCCTCGGCGTGTAGTCGCTCGGCGAGTTGCCGCGCGCCGTTGAGCCCTTGCTCTTCGGATGCAACGGCGACGAAGATGATCGAGTTGCTCAATCCGTTCGGAAAACGTTTCGAGAATACTCGCGCCAGCTCGATGATGGCGGAGGTTCCTGAGCCATCGTCGTCGGCGCCCGGTGCGGTGGCGACGGAATCATTGCCGCCGCCCGGAAGACTGCAGACGCACGAGTCGTAGTGGCCGCTCATCACGACGACGTTCGTCGTGTCGCGTCCCGGGAGCCAGGCGAGGACGTCGACGATGTTTACCTCTCGCCCTTGCGCCCGCGCGAGCGCTTGGACCTTCGCGTAATACTCGACCTTGAGACAGCCGCCACAGTCACGGCTGTATTGCTGAAATTGTGAATAGATCCATCGGCGCGCGGCGCCGATGCCGTGTGAGCTCGACATCGTGTCCGAGAACGTGTTGCGCGTTCCGAACGAGACGAGCACCGAGTCGGTGAACCGGATGCGAGCGGGGTCGACGTCCGCGAGCCCGGCGGCGATGGTCGGGTCGCGCCGAAGCCCTTGCGTGGCGTCGAGCGTCCGAACCTGCTGGCCGGTCGCGACCGAGGCGAGTACGCACAATCCGAGGGCGATGCGCCCGATGCCGGACAAAATCGACATGGTCCTACCTCGAAATTTGTCTGGTTGTCAATGAAATAAAGACTTTTCCGAGTTTCTTGGCACCGGGTACCTGGCGCCCTGGCGCCTGGGCAACACACGGCGTCCTCGGCGGGGGAGGAGGCGAAGCTAGGGATGCCCGCGCGCGCTGGCAAGCATTCCGGAGGGTCCACTAGGTTTGACGCCATGGACCGGTCGACCGCACGCGAGACGAGCGTGCTCGCGAGCCTTCGCGCCCTTCCCAATCTGATCTCGTTGTCGCGAGTCGTTCTCGCCGCGGCGTTCATCGTATTTCGAGATCCCAATGTGCGACTCGGGCTCGTCGCACTTGCCGGGTTCACCGATTTTCTCGACGGCTGGCTTGCGCGACGCACGCACGCTGCCACGCGTTGGGGTGCGCTCATCGACCCCTTCGCCGATCGCGTCTTCGCGCTCGTGGCCGTGACGGT
>Ga0126377_10001696_pt1 | contig 14625 bp, 11 predicted proteins | sample PanSoiMetPlot_22_FD_92647 | JGI IMG/M metagenome (GOLD analysis project Ga0126377, IMG submission 92647) | Tropical forest soil microbial communities from Panama - MetaG Plot_22 | ecosystem: Environmental > Terrestrial > Soil > Tropical forest > Bulk soil | place: Panama | collected 2016-02-17
ACATCGACGCGTCGAATTGCTCGAGGCGGAACAGAAGGACCTCGCGACGTTTTTGACGCCGAAGCAACGTGCGCAGTATTTCGCGATACGCGAGCGCGTGATGCGCCGTATGGCGGAGATGGAGCAAGACGAAGCCGGCGGAGGTCGGCGCGGGGGTCCGCCACCGCTCTGACGGAAGATTGAGCGGGCGTCGCGGCGCGACTACATTGCAGGCTTCGCCCGAGTGGTGGAATTGGTAGACGCAGAGGACTCAAAATCCTCCGCCCTTCGGGGCTTGCCGGTTCGAGTCCGGCCTCGGGCACCTTACACCACAACGACTTACGCCGTTCACGTCTCTCCTCATTGACGAGACGGAAAATTTCGACGAGATAAGTAAATGCCCGGGTGCCCTTTGGGTCCTCCGGGCATTTTTTCGGCATGAGTGACGCGCGTACAATTGCCGAGAGTGTTACTAACGGATCACTGCATGCCGCGCGCTCGATCGCTGTCGCACCGAGCCTCACTAGAGGAGGACTGAACGAAAATGCCATTGCCGAGATGGCTCGCGAAGATTCAGGCGGCATGGGCCGCGTTCAATATGCCCGTGGATGCCGGACTCCCGCTTCACGAGGAGATCAAAGAGAAGAGGGAAGCGCTCAAAAAGTGCGACGAGCGGAATCGTGACCTCCAGGCCGAGATGGTCGCACTCAAGGATCATGTCGCCGGTCTGGAGGCTGCCATTGCACGGAAACACGACGTCGTTCATGGCGATCAGGCCATTTGGGGGCGTGGCACGACGCCGGTGGGGCCGTACTGCCAAACCTGTTTCGCAAACAGCAATGGGGTGAAACTGATTCCGCTCACGCGAAACCCTGGCGGCGGCCCTGCGGGACAGTCGGCGTTCTGTGGCGTGTGTTACAACGGTGTGTGGCTCAAACAACCGGGGAAGAAGCTGATCGGTGACGACCGCGGTTACTGGGAGGATTTCAACCCGGGGTAGAGCGGTGGGTGATTTCGAGCGCTAACCGAGCGGCCGCGAATGCTTCATCGCGCCGGACGCCTTCCGTTTGGACGCGAACGGCGCTGAGCCTCATACGGCGGGCAAGGGCGGGAATGGTTGCACAAAACCGAAATCGAGCTGGCGGGAGATCAACGTGAAGTCGGCGACGTTGTCGGTGATCACCGTTGCGCCGAGCTCGCGCGCGGTGGCCGCGATTAACAGATCGTGCAGGAAGGAGCGTCTCTCGAGTCGTGAGCGGTTCGCCGCCCGCCGTCGGAGCGCTTGATCCACTCGAGCAACGCACTGCCAAGTACTCCAGCTGGGAACGACGAGGCGGCGGCGCGTGCGAAAGGGCTCGATCAGCGCCCGACGCAAACTCCGTTCACGGTCCGGGCGCTGAGCGCCGACAAGCAGTTCGCTGGCGACGACGGCGCTCAGCACGAGTCGAGGCAGCGTGCGGCGATGAAAGTCCTGCAACTCGGCGCCAAACGCGGATTCACGAAAAGCCCGGATATAGACGTTCGAGTCCAGCAGGTACAGCCGGCTCACCGGCGCTTGGCTTTAGTGGCGAATCGATCGATGAAGCCGCCTTTGCCGACCAGGTCGGCCAAGCCGCGGTCGACTTCGGCCTGGAACGAAGCAAAGTCTTCGACGAGCGCGAGCGCGCGGTCGATGGTTTCCGTCTCAGTATCGGCGTGGAGCAACGCCTTGGCGCGGTCGATGCGACGCTGGTCGATGAAGAGATTCTTGCGGCGGCGGACTGGCGTCATGGCTACTCAGCTGGCTGCTGTATAAATAGGCGCCGAATCTGTATCAAGCAAGTCCGGTCAGCAACGGCTGACCGGACCTCTCTCGTCTCACACGTGGCGTAATTCAGGCGCAGGTGATCGCGCCGGCGCGCCACCTAGTGACTCATGTGACGCATCGACATCAACTCCCACGCGGTCGCAAGTTGATCCGGCGTCGGAATCGAGAACGCCTCGCGGTCATCTTCGTGCTGCGCTTTCCGCTCGGCCTCAGTGGGCATGAACATTCGCATGCGCATCATCATCATGCCCTCGCCCATCCCATCGTGCCCCGCCTCCGCTTTCATGTGCGACATCGCGGAATCCATGCGCGCACGCATGGCCTTCTCTCGCGATTCGCCGCGACGGGCGATCGCGGCAAGCTTGGTGACCTGGGCATCGGTGAGCTGTAACTCACCCGTATGCGCGAGGAACATCGATGCGGCATCCATCATCATCCCGCCCATCTGGCGGGCTCGCATCATGACGGGCGCCATCGCGGCCATTGGACCGCGGGCCATCACCGTCTTCCGAACCTCGACGCGACGCGCCTCTGGCGCCGCCTGAGTTTCGTGTCGAGGCGCCGGGGACGCAGGCGGTTCCGGCGGGGTAGGCGTTTGGCCACGAACAACACAAGGAACGGACGCGACGAGCGACAGCGCGCTCAGGAGTCTCATCATTCTCACAGCAACAACCTCCGACGCTTGCCTTCAGCGCATCGGCCATGCCGGAGACGCATTCCACGCCGATGGTGGGCGTTGGGCTCGGTGGCGGGTGCTCGTAGTGAGCGAGAGGAGTCGTTTAACGACGCACGCTGTTGATCACGATCGCCCCACACTTGTCGGGGCGAATCGGCAGTCCCGTGAGGACCACCGTCTGCGGGTAGACCTCGACGCTGCGAAACGTCATCGGATCGAGGTTTCGTACAGCCTCGTTGTCGATCGGCGTGTTGTCCAGAAAGAACTGCAACTGGCATTGCTGTCCTTGGACGTTCATCACCCCGACGCCTGCTCGCGTGCTTGTGACCACGATGTCTGTTTGACCCCGCGTGACGGCGAGGCCGGGAATGCCGAAGACGATTTCCGCAATCGACTGCGGCCGCATTCGCAGAATCTCGTCACGCGTAACCAGTCGTCCGGCGCCGACGCGAATCTGTGTAATTCGCTCGGCCACTAGTGCGGCGTCCGCCTGCGCGTTGGAAGCACGCGCATTGATCTCCATCGTCGACAGCGTGGTCGGGAAGCGCCGGAGCAAAAGCGAAAGCGTGTCGTTGCCCTGGCTGCCGACGACAACCTCGCGCACGAAGGGCACATAACCGGTCCGGCGCGCGACAACGACGCGAGGGCCCGGCGGCGGATTCGTGAAACGCCATTGGCCCAGCGCATCCGTGCGTGTCGTTCGATCCGTTCCGGCGATGTAAACCTCGACCTGCGCCATCGGCTTACCGATGGCGTCGACCACCGTTCCGACCAGCGCATCTGTTTCGCGCCGGGCAGAGTCCGCCGATGTCCGCGGACGCTCCTGCGCGCGCCCCGCCTCCCCAATCGAGGCGCCGAGAATCAGCGCTGCGACGAGGGCGCGGCACCATGCACCCGCCCCAGCGTTCAGAAAACGTCCATAGCCGAACCGGTGACGCTGGGACGAATAGCGGAGTTTGATGGGAACGGCCATGTTGACGAAACTGGCGACGGAGCCGACCTGATGCCACCACCCAATTAGGAGAGCCCTGGCCACCCGTCGACGTGGGAGATAGAGTATCTCCCGTCCGAGCAGCATCGAGTGCGTTTTTTTGGAGTCCACCCAACTCCCCCCTCTCGTCCGATGCCTCATTGCCTTCGTCTCTCCTCAGCGAGACGTCTCGTCGGCGCATGTTCCCTGGGCGCCGCCCTCACACTCGTCGTCCTGCCTCTCGCAGCTCAGGATCCCACGCAGCAGTCCCAATCCCAGGCCCGCCGAGCGCGAATCACCGGCGTGGTGACCGACGAGGCTACCAAGCGCCCGATCGCTGGAGTAAATGTCTTCGTCGTGGGCACACCGGTTACTGGCACCACTGGTCCGGATGGCCGATACACAATCCCGAGTGCACCGGTTGGAATTTTCTCAATCGACGCCCGACGATTGGGATACGGCCCGAGCCGCACCGAAAACGTCCGGTTGCACGCCGACAGTGTGCTCACGCTCAATTTCGCGCTGAGCGCGAGCGCGCTGCGACTCGATCAAGTGACGGTGTCAGGCACAATCGACGAGACGTCCGTTGCCAAGTCGACCATCTCCGTCGACAAGGTGACATCCGAAGACTTGCCCGTCCCGCCGACGACGTCCGCCGCCGGCGCAATCGCCGGAAAGGTGGCAGGAGTCGCGATCACGCGGTCGAGCGGGAAGCCAGGATCGGGCGTCAACATTCTCCTGCGGACCCCGATCTCCGGCATCACCGAGGACGGATCACCACCGTCGCCGCTTTTCGTGGTAGACGGTGTGTTCCTCAATCAGGGGCAAAACACGACGACGCAGGACATCGAGGCGCTCGACATCGAGAGCATCGAGGTCATCAAGGGGGCCGCAGCGGCGTCGCTCTACGGCTCGCGTGCGGCCGCCGGCGTCATCGCGATCACTACCCGGCGCGGCAAGGGATTGGCCCTCGGCACCAACCAGTTTCAAGTGCGGGGTGAGTCGGGGTTCGATCAATATCAGACAACGCTGAACAAGAATCAGCATCATCAGTTCATGCAGGATGCCCAGGGCAATTGGCTCAACGCGTCCGGGCAGATCGTTCCGCGTGCCCAGCGCGCCGTGAAGCCGCTCGGCATCATGGACGCGCCGTACACGTCGCCCACCTACAATCACGCGAAGCTCTTTTACACCCCTGGGTCGTACAACACGCAATCGCTGATGGTGCAGGGCAACAGTGCCAGCACGAATTACAACGTGGCGTATACTCGCACGATCAATCCGGGCGTCATCGAGAACAACGAGGGGTACAAGCGGCAGTCGCTGCGCGTCAACGTCGACGCACGCGTGAACGAGAAGCTCAACCTGGGCATCTCGGCGAATCATGACCGCGCCGTCAACGACAACTCGAATCCGTCATTCAACAACTTCTATCGTATCGACACGGACGTGAATCTGCGCGAACTGGCGCCATTCCCCACGGCGTCGGGCTTTCCGTACAAGATCGTGCCGGATTCGGTCACCCTATACGAGAATCCGTTGTACACGCAATACCGTGCCGATGACGTGATTCGTCGGGCGCGGACGGTAATCAATGCCAACGGCGTGTACCGGCCATTCACGTGGTTATCGGTCGCCGCCGACGCGAGCTATGATCGCGGCGACGTAGAGGAAGTCATTTACACGGCGCGGGGAACACCACGCGTTTCGACCTCGGGCGGTGTGAGTCCGAGCACCGGTAGTCTCGAGATCGATAACGACGTCACCGACGGTTACATCATGACGGGGACCGCAACGGCCACCAAGGCACTCGGCGGCCTGACGATGCGCTTTTCGGAGCGTGGTGAAGCCCGGCGGGAGTACAACCCGAGCTTGACGACCACCGGGACAGACTTCGCCACGGAAGGCTTGAAACAGATGGGGCAAGCGCGCACCAAGACGTCGTCGCAGAGCATCACGGACTATCGCGTTCTCGGCGCCATCAGCACGCTCGGCCTCAGTTATAAGGAAAAGTACATCGGTGATTTCCTGTGGCGCCGGGAAGGGAATTCGCTGTTCGGCCGCGCCAACCGTTGGAACACGTTTGGACGTGCCTCTGCCGCGTGGATCCTGAGCGAAGAGAGTTGGTTCCCGCTTCAGGACTTCAACACGTTCAAGCTACGGTATAGCTTCGGCGTCACCGGCGTGAGTCCGAATTTCGCGTATCAGTACGAAGCCATGTCGTCGGACGGAAGTGGTGGTATCCGCCGCTCGAGCCTTGGCAACGTCGACATCACGCCGACGTACACGCGTGAGGACGAGATCGGCCTGGACATGGCGTACAAGTCGCGCATCTCGGCGTCGCTCACGTACGTCAAGAACTCGAGCAAGGACGTCTTCGTCAACATTCCCGCACCAGCCGTCTCGGGCTACGAGGTCGTTGTCACCAACCCCGCGAGGCTCGGGGGGAACGTCATCGAAGCGACGCTCCAGGGGACGATTGTGAACGACTTCAAGGGCTTCCAGTGGACCGCGCTACTGGTCGCGGATCATACGACTCTCAATACCGGACGGTTCGGACGCACCTGCTTCGACGACGGCCTGCAGTACAAATGCGACGGGATCAAGTTGAGCGAGATGTGGGGAAATCAGATCGTCCGGGACAAGGCAAACTTGCCGGCGCGCCACGCCAACTCGCTGGATCAATTCGACATCAATGATGAGGGATTTGTCGTGCCGGTCGGCGCGGGCAACACCTGGCGCGACGGCGTCGCCAAGAATCTTTGGGGAACGACCGTGTTGATCGACGGCGTTGCCTACGGGTGGGGCTTGCCACTGCCACGGTACGACGAGAACGGACAACTCTGGTATGGGAAAATCGGCGATAGCAATCCTGCATTGAAATACGGTCTCAACAACAACTTCCGCTACGGCAACTTCCGCTTGTACGTCCAGGCGACCGGACAATTCGGCGGAAACGTCTACGCCAACAGCAACCAAACGTACTATGCGTCCGGCGATCACCCGGCCGTCGATCAATTCGGCAAGCCTGATGCGCTGAAGAAACCGGTTCGCTATTACAACGCGGTGTCGAACAACAACAACCTGTATCTCGCGAATTTCGTGGAATCGGGGACGTACGTCTCGATTTCCGAGATGTTGCTTGGCTACACGTTCGACGCGAGACAGTATGGCTTCCTGGCCAAGGCGGGGATCAGCCGCGCGCAGCTCGACATCATGGGGCGGAATATGAAGACGTTCACCGGGTACACCGGTCTGAATGTCATGGCCGGTACCCCGACGGTTCGCTTCGATGACGCCACTTATCCGCTCACGCGCACCCTGTCGGGTGTCGTGACGCTCACCTTCTGACGGATCACCCGATGCGCATCGATACTTCTTCTGTCGCACGCGTCGCGTCGCAGGTGCTCCGCCGAGTTGGGCACGCGAGCGTCATCGGCACCGCCGCCGTGCTGACCGGTTGTCTGGGGCTCGAGGTGACGAACCCGAATGGCCTCTCCATCGAAACGGTATTCACCAATAGCTCCAACGTCGAGGCTGCGCTGGTCGGATCGTGGAAGGCGTACACCGAAATCACACGCGGCTCTTGCCCGACGATTCCCTTCAGCGTCTGGGGCAACGACATCACGACGACCAGCATCACGTATATCGACTATTCCACCGAGCCGCGGATCCCGATCAACAACCGCGACAACCTGAATTGCGCCACGCGATCCGGCTACTACACCCCGTACGAGGCGGCCGCGGGAGCGCGGGAGTCGTTCCAGGGCATCAATCAGAACAAGCTCAAGTTCGGCGTCGTGGATGCGACTTCACCGAACGGGCGCGACACGCCATCGCGGTTGATCTTTGCCAAATTTCTCATTGCAATCGCGCAACTCGATCTCGGGCTGTACTTCGACAAGGCGTTCATCTCCGATACGGCAACGCCGCCCGGCACACGAGGCACCGATCTCAAGCCGTACCCGGAAGTGATCGGCAAAGCCGTAGAACAGCTCCGCAACGTCATCGCCGACGCCCGGGCCGCGCCGGACTTCACGCTTCCGACGACCTTCGTGAACGGCCGGTCCATCACTCGCGACGAGCTGATTCGGATCTGCATGTCGTACATCGTCAGGTCGCAGGTCTATGCGCCGCGAAACCCGACCGATCGCGCAGCAGTCGACTGGGCGCTGGTCCTGGCTCGGCTCGACTCGGGCATCACCCGGGACTTCGGCTTCCAGGCAGATCCGGCCATTGCGGGCACGGGCTCGACGTTCATCAACAACTCATTCGCGCAGAACACCGTGCGAATCAGCAACAGACTGGTTGGACCGGCCGACACCTCGGGGACATACCAAACCTGGCTTGCGACGCCTTTGTCTGGCCGCACGGCCTTCACGCTCACGACTCCAGACCGTCGCATTCACGGCGCGGCCAGCAACACCGCAGTCGGTACACGGTTCACTCGAGTGTCAGCAACGATGGGAAGCGCCGCCAACGGTCCGTATCTCACGTCGTCTTATCGAAGCAACCGCTACCTCAACACGGCGGCCGATTCCGGCAACCGCGCCTTCGTCCTCGTCATTTCGATGGACGAGATGAAGTTCATCCGCGCTGAGGCGTTGTATCGCCTCGGACGCCCACTGGAGGCCGCAGCGCTCATCAATCCCACGCGAGTCGCCGCGAACCTGGCCCCGGTCGGCGAAACCGGGCCACCGGCTGGGCGTGAGTGCGTGCCGCGAAAAGACAACGGTGACTGTGGCGACTTGTTCGACGCCATTCAGTACGAGAAGCGCATCGAGCTCTACCCGTATTCAGGTGGTGAAATCACGTGGTACGATGCGCGGGGTTGGGGAAAGCTGATTCCCGGCACACCGTTTCAACTCCCGGTGTCAGGTCGAGAACTGATCACGCTGGGGCTCGAGTATTACACGTTTGGAGGAGCGGGCCTACCGGGCGGCGCGCCCTGATTTTCGCTCTGCATAGATACGAATCGGGGGGCGGTGCCAACAAGCGGCGTCGCCCCCCGCGATGCTCGTGGTGCTCTAAGGCTTTTCGCTGATGTTGGCGCAGCCGTACGCCGACTCGTCGGTCACAGGCGTCTGGGGATCGAATACGCGCACATAGTAGCGCTTCCCGCTTTCGAGTTTCGGGACGTTGGCGGTAACTGATCCCGTGCCATCCATCTGCGTCTGAACTCGGCCAAACGTCGCCTGCGGTGCAATCGGCTTGCCTTCGTCCCGGCAGCTACCCTCCACGATGTCCCAGGAGAGGCGCAGGTCTCGCTTGGTGTTCTGGAAGTTGATTCTTGCCCGCGACTGCTTGTCATTCCTCGGTTCGACGGTGAGGTCAGCGGAGCCTCCCGCCGTCGTGAGTTGCGAAATGGTCGCGACCCATTTCCCCGACTGAGCCCATAAAGAAGCTGGCGCGATCGAGAGGAGCGCAAAAACGCCGACCCCGGCTGCCAGGCGGCAATAGAAGGACGTGTTCTGCATGGGAACGGTGGGTGGAGGTGTTGGATCCACAGACTGGAGGTTTCGATGATGCGAATCCCTCTCGTGCGCGTCAAGGCACATGTTACTCAAGTACGCATACAGTTGGCTTGAAACGACTTATTGGTGTCGGGACGCTTGATCGACTCGAGCGCCGCGCTGGCAAGTACTCCAGCTGGGAACGACGAGGCGGCGGGGCGAGTGAAAGGGCAACCATGCTCGATACAACGCGAGTTTGGAGTCGTCTAACGTTCATAGTGGCGATGCAGCCGCGTCTTTCTTGCCCCCATCGCCGTATTCTGTGGATCGCGACGTGCCTGTCCCCGCGGCCTCCGATCACCTCTTCGCCGCGCTTTATCTCGAGCTTCGCCGACTCGCCGAGCAGCATCTCCGGCGCGGAGGTGGAGAGACGTCGTTGACGCCCACGATTCTCCTTCACGAGGCGTATCTCGGACTCGCCGAACGGCCGGACCTCGCATTCCCCGATCGCGCCCGCTTTCTCGGTTACGCCGCGCGCGCCATGCGCGGACTCGTCATCGATTACGTGCGACGCTCACGCGCACAGAAACGCGGTGGAGGCGCATTCGAGATCACCCTCGATGCGGACGTCGCCCCCACACACGAAGCCGCTCGACAATCAGAAGAGTTGTCTCGCCTCTCCGATGCGGTGGACGAGCTGGGACAGCTCAAGCCCGCACTCGCCGAGCTGGTCGACCTGCATTTTTTCTGCGGCTACACGTTCGCGGAGATAGGCGACATGCGCGGAGTATCGGAGCGTACGGTGCAGCGCGACTGGCAGAAGGCGCGGCTGTTGCTGCACCACGCACTCCTCGAGGCAACTCCGGAACCGCCGCCGGCGTGACGTCGCATTAGTGCCTGGCCTCGGCGCGATACTTTGCGGCATCGGCCGGCCGGCCCCACGCTTCGTATAGCCGCACGAGCCCCGCGGCAGCCCAGCCCCGGCCGTTGCCAAGGAGACCTTTCACGCCGACGAGTCGGCGATACTCCGGCAGCATGAGCGATTCAGCTTCCGCGAAACGCTTCTGTCCCGCAAGCGCTTCGCCGAGGTGCACTCGCGCCCGAGCCGCCACGGGAGCTGCCGCAGGCAGCCCCTTCAGATGCGAGAGGGCGACGCGCAGCGTTTGCTCGGCTTGGACGTACTGGCCTAACCGTAGCTCGTCGTATCCGACATGCATCGTCGCGTTGGCGAAGCCCATGCTCCGCTCGCCGTTGAAACGTCGGTACAGTGCCGCCGCCTCGAGCCAAACACTCCTCGCTTGCTCCGGCTGTCCCCAGTCCTCGAAATTCTGCGCGGTGTTGCGCAGCACGTATGCGACCTCCGGGTGCCCGTCGGGATAGCTCGCTCGCAAGAGCGCCAACGCGATTCGGAGCACGCTGTCCGACGACGCGTATTTCTTTTCATCGGTGAGGATGCCGGCGAGATGCGTGAGTTGTTCACCCACGCGGTGGTGTCGCTCGCCCCAGAGCGCGCGACTGACAGTCAGCGCCTGTCTCATCAGACGCTCAGCCCGATCGAGCTGGCCGCCCATCTGCAGGAACGTCGACATGTCCGCAAGTTGCTTGGCGCGCTCCTCGCTCACGAGCGTCGGCTGACGCTCCACGGTAGCCGTCCATCGATTGAACAGCGGACGCGCGGCGGCAAAGTCGCCGCTGATGTGCAGCGCGGTCGCGAGCTCGTACAGTGCGTCGATGGTGCGTGCGTCGTCGGGTCCGAAGGCGCGGAGGCGGATCTCGTAGGCGTGTCGGACAAGGCGAACGGCTCCGAAGGTCGCGACGTCGGTTGCATCTGACTCGAGCCGAGCGAGATGCATTTCACTCGTGGCCACGTCAGGGTGGTCATCGCCGAGCGCGCTGCGCCGCAGCGTCAACGCCCGCTCCAGAAAGGGTCGAGCCCCGGCGAAATCCCCCATCTCGGTATGGATGCGGCCAATGAGGTCGAGCATCTGCGCTTCCACGACGGGTTGCGCGGACAGCTCGCGCGCGCGCATTGCGCCGTAGGCGAGAAGATCCCGCTCGGTCACGCTGTCGGCGATAGTGGCGCCTCGGCCAGTGGGCTCAAAGAGGCTGACAGCGAAGTCGGTCACCTGTTCCGCCTTGCGCGTCGCGAGCGTCGCTTCCGCGAGCGCCGTACGCACTCGCTCGCGGTCATTGACCACGGCTTCCACATACGCTCCCGCTAGCACGACCACGGCTGCCGCCGCGGCCACTATCGCGCGGTTGCGACGCACGAACATGCGAGCGCGGTAGCCCAATGAGGATGGCCGCGCCCGGATCGGATTGTGGCTGAGCCATCGGACGAGATCGTCCGAGAAGGCCTGGATGCCGCCGTAACGCGCAGCGGGCTCCTTCTTCAGTGCCTTCGCAAGCACGATGTCGAGATCACCGAAACCAAGGCGCGCAGGCTCGGTGGCGTGGAGCGCGGCGAAGATTTCGGCGGGGGACTGGCATCCCTCGGCAGTGGGATGCCGGCCGGCAAGCAACAGGTACAGAAGCACGCCCGCGGAATACACGTCAGTGGCAGTGGTGACGGGCGCAGCGAGCGCTTGCTCCGGCGCCGCAAACTGCGGCGTGAGCGCGCCGGAGCGCTCGACCACCGGCGCGTCGAGCAGCGTGGCGATGCCGAAGTCCAGCAGCTTCACATGCCCGTCACCAGTGACGAGAATGTTCGACGGCTTGAGGTCGCGATGAACGATGAGGCTCGCATGCGCATGGGCTACTGCGTCGAGCACCTGCAGGAAGAGTCTGACGCATTCCTCCTTCCGGAGCGCGCGAGCGCGCACGTATGCATCGATAGGCTCTCCGTCCACGTGCTCGAGCACGAGATACGGTTGACCGCTCGGACTCACGCCCGCGTCGAGCAGCCGCGCGATCCCGGGATGGGTAAGACGCGCGAGCACCGATCCCTCGTGCCTGAACCGCTCGCGTCCCGACTGCGAGAGCAACTCGAGGTTGAGCAGTTTTACCGCTGCGAGACCATCGAAGCGGCCGTCGCTCCGGCGAGCGAGCCAGACCGACCCCGCGCCGCCCTGACCAAGCGGACGCTCCAACGTCCAGCCGCCGAGCTCGAGGCCGGCGAGCGTGACGCCCGCCGGCCTCTCGAGGAAGCCTGTGGCCTCAACCGCGTCGTGCCTGCGGAGCAGCGCTGCCAACTCCTCCGCAACGTCGGGCGAGGTGATGCTCACTTCGTTCAGCCAGCGGGCCCGCTCGTCCGGCGCCAGATCGAGCGCCCGATCGAGCAACGGCTCCAGCACGAGCCAGCGCTCACGGTCGATCACGCGCACGGGCTGCCTCCTCGATTGCTCCTGCGCTCCACCATACGAGCAACTAGAGTTTGCGCAAGCTCATCACGGCCGATCTACCGGCAGTCGACTGGGCACGCGCAACGGCACGAGCCGGGTGAGGTCACGCGCCGCAGCATCCGTGAGCGCACCCATGTAATCCATGAGGGCGTCGACCAGCTGTGGCGTCAACACGACCCCGTTGAGCAACGTGTCGCGCTGAGCCAGAATCGCGTCCGTCGTGGGAATCACGGTGTTGCGCAGTGCTGGCTCGAGTGGAGACGCGTCGAACGTTCGCAGCTTGATATCGGACTCGCTGTAGTGCTCGACGAAGCCGCGCAGCGTTGTGATCGCCCCGTCGTGCCCATACGGACCGGTGAGCTCCACGTTGCGCAGCGGCGTGGTGCGGAAGAGATATTTGTCCAGCGCGCTGCCGGTCACCCGCATGCGTCCGAAGTCGTCGCGACCGTTGATGTTCGGATCATCGCCCTCGCCGGGCCCGAGCTGTGCCACCGCCACGTCGTGGAACTGATCGTCGCTGAGCGTCGCTCCATTGTGGCAGATCGAGCACTTGAGTGTCAGGAACTGGCGGGCGCCTTCGAGCTGCCGACCAGTGAGCGCTCGGTCATCGCCGCGGAGAAAGCGATCCCAAGGCGCGTTGGCGAACGTCAGCTCGCTGACCATGAACCCGCCGATCGCGTTTGCCGCGTGAGCAAACGTCATGTCTCGGAACCGGGTTCCGGGATATGCCTCCTCGAACATCTCGCGATACTCAGGGATTTTTCCAAGCCGGCGCATGAGCGCGGCCCAGATCGCCGGAAGATCGCTGTCGGGGATCGAGGCCAACTCGTTCCCCGATTCGGGCAAGCCGCGCATCTCCGCGCGATTCGTAACGGGGAAGAGTCCGAGCGCCGAAGCGGGACCGAACTCGAAGACCTGCGCCATCTGAGGCGTGACCTGCGCGCCCGCCGGCGTGTGCACGACACCAGCGGCGTCGCGCTCGATGCGGCCGTCCCAGAAGAGATGCCGCATCACGCCGAGGTTGAAGAGCGGTGGTGCGTTCCGCGGGATGAAGACGCCGTTCGGGTGCTCGCGCCCGGGACCGAGGCCAATGCCTCCTTCGCCGACCGCCAAGCTCTTGCCGTCGCCGGTAGCGAAGGCGGGAAGATGGCACGTTGCGCAGGAGATGTTGCGATTGCCGCTCAGAATGGGATCGAAGAGCAGCGCGCGGCCGAGCTTCACGAGTGGCTGTCGAACGCGTGGCGGCTGGGTGAGTGGGACGACGTTGCGCGCGGCGGCCAGTTGGCGCACGAGCGCGGCCAGCACTGGATCGGGTGGCGGCGGCGCTTTGTTCAACTCGGCGTCGGCAGTGGGGCGCAGGAGACGCGTCGGGGTATCGTCGGCGCAGCCTAGGACGGAGATGACCGCCAGTGTGGCGGCGAACGCCATTGTTCGCATGTGATCCTCCCAGAAAGACACAAACCGCTCTTTTTAGTAGATCGAAAACGACATGGAGAAAGCGACACGACCACGGCCGTGCCACATCACGCGTTCGTCCGTGCGGAACGAAGGGCGTCACACTAAGAGACGTTAAGTGCCCGGCGAACCGGACACGCCGTTTAGTTTTTTGTAATTCCGGTTGCCGCGGGGTGCGGAGTCGGAGCGATCATCAGGCGTGACCGACCACGACCGAGCGGCACACCAGAGAGGAGTGGACGGCGTCGCCGTCTGCTTGCAAGCCGTCTCATGCGAGAATAACTTTTTCTGCTTCGTTCCTCACACTCAACTCGCATAACTCGTTTCAGCATGGCCTCCTACAAGCTCTCAGTCGTTCCTTCGAACGGAGAGCGAATCACATACGCGCACGGGCGCCTGGAAGTCCCGAACAATCCGATCATCCCCTTCGTCGAAGGCGACGGGACAGGCCCGGACATTTGGCGCACGTCGGTTCGCGTCTTCGATGCCGCGGTCGAGAAAGCGTTCAATGGCGAACGGCGCGTCGCGTGGATGGAAGTGTTTGCAGGTGAAAAGGCGCACACGCAGTTCGGCGACTGGCTTCCGCAGGAAACGGTCGACGCAATGCAGGAGTTCCGCGTCTCGATCAAAGGCCCGTTGACCACGCCCGTCGGCGGCGGCATCCGCTCGCTGAACGTGACGCTTCGGCAGGTTCTCGATTTGTACGCCTGCATCCGCCCGGTGCGGTACTTCGAGGGCGTCGGGAGCCCAATGAAGGAGCCGGAGAAGCTCAACATCGTCGTCTTCCGCGAGAACACCGAAGACGTCTACGCCGGCATCGAATGGAAGGCAGGATCGCCGGAGGCCGACAAGCTGCGCGACTTCATCCAGCGCGAGCTCGGCAAGGAGATTCGCGAGGGATCGGCCGTCGGCATCAAGCCCATGTCCGCGTTCGGCTCCAAGAG
>Ga0126377_10001697_pt1 | contig 14624 bp, 9 predicted proteins | sample PanSoiMetPlot_22_FD_92647 | JGI IMG/M metagenome (GOLD analysis project Ga0126377, IMG submission 92647) | Tropical forest soil microbial communities from Panama - MetaG Plot_22 | ecosystem: Environmental > Terrestrial > Soil > Tropical forest > Bulk soil | place: Panama | collected 2016-02-17
GACGTTCCGATCGGTCACGATCCATTGGCCGTCGGGCGCGAAGCTGCAATGCCCGTCACCCTGAAGAAAGCCCTCGCCGATCGCCTGATAATCCGGTTGGCCGTCGGTGAAGAGCACATGCTTCATTTCGTCGCCGTTGAACCGGAAGGTGGCGAGGATCTCTCTGGCGTTGCGCCATTCGAAATGCGAGACGCCTTTGCCGAACGGGACGACTTCGCGGAGATCGGAGCCGTCGAGGTTGCAGGTGAACATCGCCGATTCCAGGCGCGAGTTCGGCGGAGGCGTGAAGATTCGGGCGAGGAAGAAGAACCGCGAGTCGTCTTTATTGAAGACGGTGTGATTGAAGAATAGGTGGCGCTCCTTCAACATCGACGCCATGTCGGGATGGTCCTTGACCAGCCGCTGATAGATCGTTTCGTAAGACACTACAAGCTTGTATTCGCCGGTCTTCAAATCCATCAGAAATGCGCCGTCGTTCGCGGGGCGCCTTGCTTGCGGGTTCGGATCGACCGCCCCGACATAACCGACAACCGGGCGCAAGCGGTAGAGCCGACCATAATCCAAACTCAGCGCATGCCGGCCGTTGTGACTGACCCCCGCGATGGCCAGTGGCAGGTAGCGTTTCTTGCCCGTTTTGACGTTGAGCGCGACAGACACGATCTTGCCGGGCTGGTCCGCCCTGCGGTCATTGAAGATGACCTCGTTTTCAGGGTCGATCGGGTTCCAATAAAGCATTGCGCCCTGCTGCAGATTCCACGCCCGGGTCTCGCCGACTTTTTTGAACTCTCCAGTCTTTGCGTCAACCAGGCCGACGGCGGCCGCCTCCTCAGGTTTCGGCAGATGATCCTGGAAATCGCTCTCCAAACAGACCAGATTTTTGCCGGATTTGTTCCACGGCGGGATGCCGTAATAACCGAAGAAGTGATGTTTAGGGCCTGTGGTCAGAGTTCTGACCTGATATTTCGGAAGGTTGGATTGCGCCATCGCGCCGAACAAACAGACCGCCGCGGCAGCGCAGAATGGAACGAGGAAACCTGAGGATTTCATAGAGGGGTTGTTGCGCATTCAATAGGTCGCCTACTGCTTCTTACCTGAAAATGTCCCTTCACCCAGTCCCGCCAGGCTGACTTTGCCCTTCATTGTCTTGCCGTCGGTCGTGCCGGAGTAAGTGACAACGCCTTCAACCTGGCCGGTGGCTTTGAACGAGAATTCTATCATGTCGCCTTTGACAGTCCCTGTCAGATCGAATTCGCCGAGAAGACCTTTGTATCTGCCGGTCAACTTCTCGCCCTCCTGTTTGAAGTTGAAGCTCGGATTGCCTGAGCCGGCGTCGGTCTCGACCGTAACGTTCCACGCGCCCGTCACGTCAATCTTGTCGCCGCCCTTATTGCCCGAGGATTGCTCCGCGGCGGCCGGGGCCGCGCCCGAAGCCGTCGCCGCTGAAGCGCGCTTGGCGTTCCAATCTCCCTGAACGGTCCCGCCGAAATCGAAGCGGCCTTTCACCGAGTCGCCATCGACAGCGCCGCTCAACGTGATTGTATAATCCTGATCCTGGACCTTGACCGCGTATTTGAAGTTGATCTCTTTGCCCTTAACCGCGCCTTCTAGAGGGGCATCGCCGAATTGAGTCTTGATTGTTCCGGTCAACTTCTCGCCTTCCTGTTTGAATGAGAATTTTCCGGTGAGCGGGCCTTGCTGCGTAGTGAATGTCACATCCCAATCGCCGGTGACATTGGCCCCTTGAGCCATCGCGATGACAGCGAGCAGAACCGCGCAGGCGAGCGCGCAGAGAACGCAAACCAGTCGTTTCATCATGAATCTTCCTTCCTTTGGTTGAATGGACGTTGAGCCTGAATGCGGACTGGCGAAGCCTACACCCCCTTTTCGAACAGTGTCAAATAACAAAGTCTTGTAAGGGCGCCCACGCCGTTTTAGAATCGCACGACTTTGCGCTACATAACCACCGAGGAGAAAGTTTATGCCGGCAAGAGAGATTACCAGTATGGAAGAGTTGCGTTCATTGACGGGGAGTGAGGTCGCCGTGAGCGATTGGTTCGAGGTCGCGCAGGATCGCATCGACCTCTTCGCCGAGGCCACGGGCGATCACCAGTGGATTCACGTCGATGTCGAACGGGCGAAGGCCCAATCGCCTTACGCCGCCACAATCGCGCACGGGTTTTTGACGCTGTCGCTGCTCAGTCAGCTGATGTCGGAGACGGTGAAACTCAAAATGCCGATCAGGATGGGCATCAACTACGGGTTGAACAAAGTCCGCTTCCCGTCGGCGGTTCCCTCCGGATCGAAGATTCGGGCGCGCGCCGTGTTGCAGTCGCTCGAAGATGTTGATGGAGGACAGCAATTGACCTGGAACATCACAGTCGAACGCGAAGGCGGAAATAAGCCCTGCTGCGTCGCCGAGTGGCTGGTGCGATACTACGTGTAATTTTACGGGAGGGATGAAGATGTGGGGCGGACTTTAGTCTGCCCCGGTTCATGGGCAGACTAAAGTCCGCCCCACATTTTTTGAGGAGCCTGCATGTCGCGTTGCGACGCGCTGAAACAATGAAAGTGGGCAGTGGGCAGTGGGTAGTGGGCAGTGGGTAGTGAAGAGATCAACACTACCCACTGCCCACTACCCACTGCCCACTGCCCACTATTTTCTGAGAAGGATGACCAATGAGCGATACGAAGGTAAAACTGAACTGGGAGAGCGGGTCGAGATTCACGGGGGTGAACGCCGGCGGACTCGAGACCGTGATTGACGGCGACAGGCAATCGGGCGCAAGCCCCGTCGAATTGCTGCTGGAGGCGCTGGGCGCGTGCTCGGCTGTTGACGTGGTTTCGATACTGGGGAAGATGCGAACGCCCGCCGCGAAACTCGAAGTGACTCTGGAAGCCGACCGCCATTCTCCGGAGCCGCGTTACCTGACCAGCGTGCGGATGCTCTTCGACGTGTGGGGCGAAGGAATCAAGCCGGACAAACTGGATCGCGCCATCAACCTCTCGATCGGCAAATATTGCAGCGTCTATCATTCGCTGCGCGGCGATATGAAGCTGCAGCCGCAATTCCGCATTCACGCGCCCGGCGCCGAGGCCTCGGGCGAGTATAAGGCCGTTGAGATGGCCGCGCCGACTGGCGAACTTTAGATTTGAAATAGAGTTATCCGGTAACCAACATCAACTGCAGTCGCGTTTGCAACTTCTGTGTCGCGACCGCGACCTCGGGGAACCATTCAGCCTCCCGGACCGGCGCCAGCAGCGGATCGGAGATCAAGAAGGGGTAGTTGCCGTACCCGGTCTCAACCGCGCCCCAGAGCATTTCCAGACAGGAATCGATCTCTCCCAACTGCGCGCAGATTTGCGCGGTGATGTAGTAATGATAACTGCTCAATTGAACGGGCGCGGAGAAGGCCTGGGCGAGGACCTGCTTGCCGGCTTCGCGCTCGCCCTTGAGCGCGAGCATCAACGCGCGCGCCTGCGAATAGAACAGTTCCGCGCTTCCTCCCGCGACCAGCGCTTCGAGGCGCCGAATGGCGTCTTCGCGTTTGCCTTCGCCGATGTCGATCGCCGCCAGCCAGAAATGTTTTTCGGCGCCTGTGTCGGGACATGCGTTGAGTTCCCGCCGCGCCTCGGCGTAATTGCCTTTCTGGTATTGAAGGAAGCCGAGCATGTACGGATAGGCCACGGGGTTGATCTCTGCGGCTTTGCGAAAGAGCGTCAGCGCGATGTCGGGCAATCCGGCGTAATCGTACGCGTGCCCCATCGCCTGATAAGCGTATTCGCTGTTCGGGGCGGACTGGAGCAGTTGTTTGCAGATCGCCAGCGCATTCTTCAGGTCGCCCTTCTCGCCGTAGTAGACCGCCAGCCAGAAGAAAGCCGAAGGCAGTTGCTGGTTAAGCTCCAGCGCCTTGCGCGCCGCCGCCTCGGCCTTGTCGAACATCGTTTCGTCGCGAAGGTAGACGCGAGCGTTGATGTAGCGCCCCGCCAGCGCGGCCCAGGCGGGAGAGTATGACGGGTCGAGTCCGACCGAGGCCTCGAGCATTTCGATCGCCTGCCGGTGCTCGACGGTGGAATTGCCGAACGCGAGGCCGCGCAGGTAGAACTCGTAAGCCATCGGGTTGCGCGCCTCGTCGCGTTTGATGGCCTCCTGCTCGTCGGTCGTGACCTTGAGCCGCAGTCCCCGGATCAACTCCTCGCAGATTCTGTCCTGCAAGGCGATGACGTTGTCGAACTTTAAATCAATTCGCTCCTGCCAGAGAATTTCGTTCCTCAACACGTCAACCAGTTGAACATTGACGCGGAAAATATCCGCCGCTTTCAGATAGCTGCCTGAAAGGATCGTATCAACCTGCAACTCCCGGCCCACGGCCCGCGGATCGACCACTTGATTGCGGTATTTCTCGACCGCCGATGAGGGGCGGACGATCAGCGATTTGATCGGGGCGAGTTGTGTGATGACGCTGTCGGCGAGCGCGAAGCCGAGAAATTCTATTTCGGCTTCGCCTGTCAAATTGCGAAGCGGCAGGATCGCCAGGCGACGGCGGAGCGTTCCCGTCATTGAGCCTGCCGTCACTGTGTCGGCCGACTTCTGAAACTGTCCGGTCGCAAATCTGTCCGTGTCGAGCGCGGCCCCGGTCCCGTACTCGGCGGCGTAGGACTCCGGATCGTCAAAAGCTTTGCGCAGCGCCTGCGCGAATTGAGTGGCCGACGCGAAGCGGGTTTCACGGTCTTTCGCCAGCGCCTTCATCACCACTGATTCGACCGCTTCGGAGATATCCGGGCGAGTCTCGGTCAGGCGCGGCGGCGGCGTGTTGACCTGGCGCATCATGAGGGTCGCGGGAGGCGCTTTGCCGAAGGGCGTCGAGCGGGTGAACATCTCGTAAAGCACGACGCCCAGGCTGTAGAGATCGGAACGCGCGTCGAGCGTCTCTCCCAGGCTCTGTTCCGGCGACATGTACGCCGGCGAGCCGATGATGTTGGCGCCGGTCAGGTTGACGCCGTCCTCCTCCGACTGGGATTCGCGCATCTTGGCGATGCCGAAATCGAGGACCTTGGCGATGATCCGACCGTCGGACTGTTCTTCGACCATGATGTTGTCGGGCTTCAGGTCGCGGTGAATGATCTGGGCCGAATGCGCCGCGTCGAGGGCTGAGCAGATTTGAGCCGTCAAATCGACGGCCAGTTCGGTTGATAACGCGTCCAGGCCGAGCATCTGGCGCAGGCTCTTGCCGCGCGCCAGCTCCATCACGATGTAAGGGCCGTAGTCGCTGATGCCGTAGTCGTAAATTTGAATGATGTTGGGGTGGCGCAGCGACGCGGCTGAACGCGCCTCGCGGCGAAAACGCTCCCTCATCTTCTCGTCGCGGCTCAAGGCGGGAAGCAACGCTTTGACCGCCACCGCCCGATCCAATCCGAGCTGCGTCGCCTCGAACACTGCGCCCATCCCGCCACGACTGATCAATCGCTCGATGCGGTAGCGCCCCGCCAAAACCGCGCCGGATTGCATTCCGTACCAGTTTTCCGGCGCCGGCTCCTTGGACGACGGCGAGTCGAGATCGCCGTCCAACACCTCGGTCATTATCTCGTCTCCATAGAGTTTGATTGTCGAATTTGGTGAACTCCAGCGATCGGCTTACATCTCTTTTACGCCCGTTCGCCGGTTTCGGATTCACTATCCCGTCTTTCTTCTAAAACGCGCCGCCGCGATCGTGATCATCACGACGCTCATCGCCGTCAAGATTAATCCCTGTTTCCACAGATCGCCGAGTTCGGCGCCGCGTAGGATAATGCCACGAAAGATTTGAATCAGGTAGGTCGTCGGAATGATCTTGCTCACCCATTGGAAGAATTGTGGCATCGTGTCGATCGGGAAAATGTAGCCCGAAAGAAAGATCGAGGGCATCATCGTGCCGAACGCCGCCTGCGTCGCCTCCTGATAGGATTGCGCCCGCGTCGAAATCAGCAGTCCGAAGCCGAGCATCGTCAGAATGAACGGCGTGACCAGCAGCATCAGCAGGAAGAGGTCGCCGGCGATGGGCACGCCGAACGCCCAGCGCATGAAAAACAGCAGCAGACAAAGCTCGGTGTAGGCGACGACCGCATACGGCGCGATCTTGCCGACCATCAATCCCAACGGCTTGATCGGCGTCATATAAAGTTGTTCGAGAGTCCCCTTTTCGCGCTCGCGGACGATGGCGATGGCCGTCAGGAGCACGGTCATCATCTGCATCAGCACTGCGATCATTCCCGGGATCAGGAAATTGGCCGAGCGCATGTCGGGGTTGAAAAGCACTTTGGGCCGCGCCTCGACGGGGAGCGTCTGTCTTGTAACCGAGACGCTCAGCGCGCGCTCCAGCGACTCGCTCAGCGCAATGGCGTTGGCGACGTTCATCGCCTCGCCGGCCACCGATGATTCCGAGCCGTCGATCAGGATCAGCGCGCTGGCCGTCTCACCCGCCAGCAGTCTGCGCGAATAATCGGGCGGAATCTTGACGCCGACGCGGGCCCGCCCGGAGACGATCTCCCGGTTGAGCTCATCATCCGACGTTACTCGACTGACGATCACGAAATCGTCCGAATTGACGAAGCGGTCGAGCAAGCGGCGACTCTCCTGCGTGTGAGCCGCGTCGTAAACGACCGTCGGAATGTCGCGAACGTTGGTGTTGATCGCAAAACCGATCAGGAAGAGCTGTATCGTCGGTATCAGGATGGTGAAGAAGAGCGCCATCGGATCGCGGCGGATGTGAATCGCCTCTTTGCGCAAAACAGGGATCAGGCCGGTGAACGGGTTTTTGCGGACGCGGGTAGTTCGCCCGGCCGCTTGCGCTTTGGCTTCTTCTGGAGTCAAGGCTCTCATAAATCACTCTCTCAAGGCGTTTGTCAAAGTCACAAACACGTCTTCGAGCGACGGCGTGATCGTTCTCAACTCGACGTCTGTGAATCCGTCGCCGGCCAGATCGGATTTGACCTGGTCGAGCGTCACGGCCTCGTCCATCAACAGATGAATCGACTGGCCGAAAATCGTCGCATCGCGGACGTAAGGCTTGCGCTTGATCGCGGCCAGGGCGTTCGATGTGTGTCTGGCGTCAATTTCGATGCGGCGCGCCCCGGGCGGATTGACTTCGGGAATCTCTTTCAGTTCGTCCGGCGTGCCGTATGCGATCAGCTTCGAAAGGTAGATGTATCCGACGCGCCCGCATCGTTCGGCTTCGTCCATGTAATGCGTCGTTACGAAAAACGTCACGCCCTGTCCCGAAAGCTGGAAGAGCAGGTCCCACAGATCTCGCCGCGCCACCGGATCGATGCCCGCCGTAGGCTCGTCCAGAAACATCATCCGAGGCTCGTGTATGAACGCGCAGGCCAGCGCCAGTCGCTGCTTCCATCCGCCGGACAGTTTTCCGGCGCGGCGGTCGAGGTAGGGCTCGACATGCGTCAACGCGATGGCCTCGTCTTTCCGCCGCCTCAGGTAATCCCCGCGAAGCCCGTAGACGCCGGCGTAAAATTCGATGTTCTCCTTCACGGTCAGGTCTTCGTAGAGGCTGAACTTCTGCGACATATAACCGACGCGCTGGCGGATCTGATCGGCCTCCGTCACGCAATCGAAGCCGAGCACCGAGCCTTTGCCTTCGGCCGGAATGAGCAGGCCGCAGAGAGCCTTGATCAATGTCGTCTTGCCAGAACCGTTCGGGCCGAGGAAGCCGAAGATATCGCCCTCTTCGACGGATATGCTCACTCGGTCGACGGCGGTGAAATTGCCGAAGCGAACGGTCAGATCTTGAGTAGTTATCGCCGCGTTCATAGATCGTTATGAACGACTCCTTCTGAAATAATTGCCGAAGGCTATCTCTCTAAGGTCACATCGGCGGACATCCCCGGCTTCAGCAATCCTTCTTTGTTATCGATGTGGACTTTGACTCCGAATACCAGATGGTTGCGCTCGTTGCGGCTCTGCACGTTGCGCGGCGTGAATTCGCCCTGAGTGTTGATCTGCTCGATCACGCCGTCGAACGCGCGGTCCTTGAAAGTATCGACCTTGATTTTGGCCTTCTGGCCGACCTTGATCATGCCGAGCTGCGGTTCGGGGACGTAGACGCGAATGTAGATTTGATCTTTTTCGAGCAGCCGCGCGATGGTTTGATTCGGCGTGACGAGATCGCCGGGGCGGACCGGCAGGACTTCGACGACGGCGTTGGCCGGCGATTCGACTTCGCCTTCGGCGATCTGGACTTTGATCTCTTCGAGCCTGGCTTTCGCCTCGGCCAGTTGGGCGCGGGCGTCGGCCACCTCTTCGGCCCGCGGGCCTGCGACGACCATCCGTTCGGCCTCCTGCGCCTGACGGAACCGCTCCTCCGCAGCGCGGATGTCTTCCTTGCGGCTGCCGTTGAGCAGAAGGTCCAGTCGCTTCTTTTCGGCGTCCCGCTTCGCGCGCGCGTTGTCAAGGCGGAACTTCGCGGCGTCGTATTCCTGCTTCGCCGCATCGCCTGTCGAATAGAGCTTGCCGGCGCGTTGGAATGAGACATCGGCGTTGTTGAGGTCGGCTTCGGCCGCGGCGAGCGCCGCCCGAGCCTGTTCGATCTCTTCAGGGCGCGGCCAGTTTCGAACCGCTTCCAAATTGGCGCGGGCGGTCTCGGTCGCGGCGCTGGCCTGCGCCTTCTCTTCGGGACGCGCTCCGCGTTCCAGCCGTTCCAGCCTGGACTGCTGCTGCGCGACCCTCGCCTCAGCCTGCATTCGCCGCGCTTCGACCTCGGCGACGTCGAAGCGGACGATCGCTTGCCCGGCCTGCGTCTCCTGCCCCTCCAGGACCAGAACCTCCATGACTCTCCCTCCCACTTTCGATCCGACGCGAATCTCGCGCGTCTCGATTGTCCCAGAGAAGAGGAGCGGCTCTTCCTTCCTGAATCCGAAGCCGCCATTCGCGCAGCTTATGTAAAAGATCGCGGCGGAGGCCAGAACCGCGAACGATGCCAATCCGATCAAATTTCTTCTGACTAGCCTATGCATCAATGAACCTCCGGATCATTCCGTGAATGATGTAAGTAAGCACTTACATGTACACGATCTTTGCGCGGTGGCGCAAGGGAACAGGGTTTTAGAGGGAAAGCTGTGGATTTCAAGAATTGGTGGCTGAGATACTTTCGATATTGGGATTAGACATTCCCAGAATCGGACGCCCGACTTACGGTTAGATTCATCGCCACACAATAAAATCAGGAATTTAATGGGCTTTCCTTCTGGCACGCGGATTGGTAATCGCCGAATAAGCGATTTTGCGGCACTACAAATCTGAGGGAGGGAATTGATGGGAAAGGCGCTTCAGGATTTACGCTACGGCTGGCGAATGCTCGCCAGGTATCGCGCGGTAACGGCAATAGCAGTGATCACGCTTGCGCTCGGCATCGGCGCGAACACCGCGATCTTCAGTGTGATTAACGCTGTGCTCCTCAGGCCGCTGCCGTTCACGTCGCCCGGCCGGTTAGTGGCGATCGGATCAACGACGACTGATGACAGGTCGAGGTTCGGATCTCTTTCTTATCCCGACTTCGCCGACTTTAAGGCGCAACAGTCGGAATTCGAACGGCTGGCTACTTATTACACGCGCAACCTTACGCTCAAATCCGGCTCCGGGGCAGTGCGACTTGAGGGCGCAGTCGCATCCGCCGATCTGTTCCCGCTTCTTGGCGTCAACCCGATTCTGGGACGCGCCTTTCTTCCGGAAGAAGATAAGGCGGGCGGTGGTCGCGTGGTCGTCTTGAGTCACAACCTGTGGCGTGACCGCTTCAGCGCGGATCCCCGCATAGTCGGCGGATCGCTGTCTCTTAACGGCGAAAGCTATGCCGTGATTGGCGTGGCGCCTGAAGGTTTTCAATTTCCAGTTCAATCCGAACCGGTAGAGCTGTGGGTGAATCAGGCGATAGATGCGGAAACGCCGTCAGGGGCGCCGACCACAACGCAGCGGGGGAATCATCGCATTAAAGCCGTCGGGAGGCTCAAGCCTGGCGTCACGGTCGAACAGGCCGAAGCGCGGCTTGTCGCCGTAGCCGCCGGTTTAGAAAAGCAATATCCGAACGACAACAAAGGTTTCAGCGCCAGAGTCAGACCGCTGATCGAAGACCTTACCGGCGACGTCAGAGATTCACTGTTGGTGGTCTTCGCGGCGGTCGGGTGCGTGCTGCTGATCGCCTGCGCCAATGTCGCAAACATTCTGTTGGCGAGGGACATGAACCGGCGCAGGGAGATAGCGCTGCGGGCCGCGCTGGGAGCGAACCGCTGGCGGATTGTCAGGCAGATGCTCACCGAAAGCGTGTTGCTGGCGCTTTTTGGCGGCGCGGCTGGACTCATGCTGGCCGGCTTTGCGAGGGATGCGTTGATTGCGCTCAACCCGACAAACATTCCTCGGATCTTCGAATCCAGTCTTGACGGGCGCGTGTTGTTATTCACTTTCACGATTTCGACGCTGACCGGCGTGATAATGGGACTCCTTCCTGCGCTGCAATCATCGAAGCTGGATTTGAACACGGTGTTGAAGGATGGCGGGCGCGGCGGATCGGGCGGATCATTACGGTTTTCGGCTCGCGGCGCGCTGGTGGTCGCGGAAGTGGCGATAGCCGTGACGTTGCTGGTGGGCGCCGGATTGCTGATTCAGAGCTTCGCGCGTCTGACGCGAGTCAATCCGGGTTTCGATCCCGATCATCTGTTGACTTTGCGTATAGGCTTTCCTGATGGCTTGTACTCGACGCCTGAACAGGTCGCCGGTTTACACGACCGGTTGATGACGGGGATGCGAGCGCTGCCTGGCGTTTCCGCTTACAGCACGGTTAACCCGACGCCGCTCGGCGGAAGCAATTACGAAATCGGATTCAGCGTTGAAGGCAGGCCGAATCCATCGGGGCTGCAATACCCTTATGATTGCCGCGTGACGTTCGTCGGCTCGGATTTTTTCCGCACGCTCGGCGTTCCGCTGCGGCAGGGGCGCGAATACACGCCGCGAGACAATCAGCAATCGCCGCAGGTCGTGATCATCAACGAGGCTTTCGCCAAACGCCATTTTCCCGGCGAAAACCCGATCGGCAAACGAATTGATCCCAGCATAGGCGTGAGCGGCGGCCCGCCGCCTATGCGCGAAATCATAGGCGTCGTCGCCGACGCCCGATTCCGGCGGCTCGGCGCAGAGCCCGAGCCTGAAGTCTATCTGCACATACCTCAGGTCCCTGCGGTCGGTTCGCTGACGCTGACGCTGCGCGCGCAAGCCGATCCGATGAGCCTGGCAGCCGCGGCGCGGCAGGAAATTATGAAGCTCGACCGCAACTTGCCGATTTTCGACATCAAGCCGTTCGATCAATACGTTTCGAACTCCATCGCTCAACCGCGATTCAACAGCCTGCTGCTAGGCGCCTTCGCCTGTGTCGCCTTGCTGCTCACGGCCATCGGACTGTACGGCGTGATCGCCTACTCCATCACGCAGCGCACGCAGGAGATCGGAATCCGAATGGCGCTAGGCGCTCGCGCCGGCGACGTGCTCAGGCTGGTAATCGGGCAGGGAATGGCGCCGGCCTTGATCGGCGTGGCGCTGGGATTGGCAGGCGCGTACGCCGTGACTCGGTTGATGAAGAGCTTGCTCTTCGACGTCGGCGCGACCGATCCGCTGACATACGTTTCGGTCGCGGCCCTGATCGCGTTGATCGCGCTGTTGGCCTGTTACATACCAGCGCGGCGCGCGACCAAAGTGGACCCGATGATCGCTCTACGATGTGAATAGCTGTCAGGTGTCAGGTTCCAGGTTCCAGGCGCCAGATTTCAGTAAAAGAATGACGCCGCAGATTTCCTACCTGGAACCTGGAACCTGACACCTGACACCTGGAACCTGAAACCTGAAACCTGGAGGAATTATGCAAACTTTCTGGCAAGACCTGCGCTACGGCTCGCGCGCTTTGCTGAAGAGTCCCGGCTTCAGCTTGATTGCCGTACTCACCCTGGCGCTGGGGATCGGCGCGAACACGGCGATCTTCAGCGTAGTGAATGCCGTGCTATTGCGCCCCCTGCCTTACCGCGACGCCGAGCGCATGGTGGCGATTCAGGAATTGGATCCACAGGGGAATAAAGTTCAGGTCACTTCAGCCAACTTCCTGGACTGGCGCGCGCAGAACACAGTTTTTGCGCACCTTGCGGCCATTCGGACACGGCAATCGAATATGGCGAATGACGCTCAGGCGGAGCGAATTGAGACGGCGATCACGTCGGCGAATTTCTTCGAGGTCTTCGGCGCTCAGCCGCAGGCGGGACGGCTCTTTTTACCGGCCGATGAGCAGGCGGGGCACGCGCCGGTCGTCGTCCTCAGCCATGGACTGTGGCAGCGGCGATTTGGCGGGGCGGCGAGCGCTATCGGTCAACAACTGATCCTTGACGGCAAAAGCTATACGGTCATCGGCGTCGCGCCTCCCGGATTTCAGTACCCGGACAAAACCGAACTGTGGTTTCCGCCGCTGCGGCTTGCTCCCGAAATCAGCGAGACGGCCGATGTGACGCAGATGCGCGGCATGGGCTACCTGAGCGCGGTGGCGCGACTCAAGCCCGTGTCTTCGCTGGAACAGGCGAAGGCCGAGATGGAGACGATCACCGCCCGCTTGCGAAAGCAGTACCCGGAGACCAACAACAATCGCTTCAACCTCGTCGTTCCGCTGCAAACGCACCTGGTCGGAGAGACGAGTCAATCGCTCTGGCTGCTGTTCGGCGCGGTCGGCTGTGTGTTGCTGATCGCGTGCGCCAACGTCGCCAACCTGTTGCTGGCGCGGGCGACGACGCGGCGGCGCGAATTGGCGGTACGCGCCGCTCTGGGCGCGACTCGCGGGCGGATGCTGCGGCAGTTGCTGACAGAAAGTTTGTCGCTCGCCCTGGCCGGCGGACTGCTCGGTCTTTTGCTCGCGGGGTGGGGCGTGGACGCGATGACGAGATTGCTGCCGGAGAACTTCCCGCGCCTGGGCGAGATCGCGCTCGATCTGCCGGCGCTCGGCTTCGCGCTTCTGGCGTCTCTGGCGACGGCGATCATCTTCGGTTTTGCTCCGGCGTGGCAAAGCGCGCAGGTCGATCTGCAGGAAGCGTTGAAAGAAAGCGCGCGGGGCAGCGCCGGTGCGCGGCGCAATCGTTTGCGCGGCGCGCTGGTCACCGCCGAGGTCGCGCTCTCGCTCTCGCTGCTGATAGGCGCGGGTTTGCTCTTTCGCAGCTTCCTGCGTTTACAGGCCGTGAACGCGGGCTTCGACGCGGGGGGCGTTTTGACGATGCGGCTCTCGCCGTCGGGGACAAATTTCCGCGAAGACCCGCAGTACATCAGTTTTTATCAAAAGGTGGCTGAGAAGATCGCCGCAATTCCGGGCGTCGAGGCGGCCGGCGCAATCAACAGGCTGCCCCTTTCGAAAGGCCCGACCTTCAACTTCCGCGTCGAAGGGCGGCCGGAGAGGCCTATTGATCAGTGGCCCGGCGCGAATTATCGCAACGTCACTCCGGACTATTTCCGCGCTATGAAGATTCCCATCGCGCAGGGCCGCGCCTTCACCGAGCGCGATAACGAGTCCGCCCCTACGGTCGTTGTCATAAATCAAGCCACCGCCGCGCGCGAGTTCGATGGCCAGAACCCCGTCGGCAAACGCATTAGCTTCGGCGGGCGGGATCGCAGCGGACAACTCATCTGGCATGAAATCGTCGGCGTCGCCGCCGACGTTCGCAATAAGGAGTTAAAGGAGGAAACCGAGCCTGAGATTTACACCGCCGCATGGCAGGACGCTTTCGCCGGAATGACGTTCGTCATTCGGGCATCGGTCGAACCCGCGAGTCTGGCGACGGCCGTGCGACAGGCCGTGCGGGAGGTTGATTCCGCTCAGCCTGTGTCTGATTTGCGCACGATGGAAAGCGTCGTTTCAGAGGCCGTGACACAGCCGCGGTTCAATTTGACTTTGCTCGGCATTTTCGGCGGCCTGGCGCTGTTGTTGTCGGCGGCGGGCGTCTACGGCGTGACTTCCTATGCCGTAGCGCAGCGCGCGCAGGAGTTCGGCATTCGCAAAGCGCTGGGCGCGCAGAGCGGCGACGTGCTGCGATTAGTGATTCGGCAAGGAATGGCGGCGGTCCTGCCCGGCGTCGTGATCGGGCTGGTCATTGCGCTTGCCGCGACGAGTGTGATGAAGAGCTTTCTCTTCGGCGTGAGCGCGAATGACCCGCTGACTTTCGCCGTGATTGCGTTGCTGCTGATGTCGGTCGCCATTCTGGCATGCTGGATTCCGGCGCGGCGGGCGACGAAGGTGGATCCGATGGTCGCGCTAAGATGCGAATAGGTTTCAGGTTCCAGGTTTCAGGTTTCAGGTATCAGTCCAGGTATCAGGTTTTAGGAAAAGAATGACGCCGCAGATTCCAACCTGACACCTGACACCTGGAACCTGAAACCTTCTTCGGGAGGGATTATGCAGACCCTTTGGCAAGACCTGCGCTACGGCGCGCGAATGTTACTGAGGAATCCCGGCTTCACGGTTATAGCAGTTATCACGCTCGGCCTGGGCATCGGCGCTAACACCACGATGTTCACAGTCATCAACGGATTGTTGTTGCGGCCCCTGCCGTTCAAAGACCCTGAGCGGCTCGTA
>Ga0126377_10001698_pt1 | contig 14620 bp, 19 predicted proteins | sample PanSoiMetPlot_22_FD_92647 | JGI IMG/M metagenome (GOLD analysis project Ga0126377, IMG submission 92647) | Tropical forest soil microbial communities from Panama - MetaG Plot_22 | ecosystem: Environmental > Terrestrial > Soil > Tropical forest > Bulk soil | place: Panama | collected 2016-02-17
ATCCACGATGAGCCAGCGCCGCCACTGAAATTGTAGCCATTGTTACCTCAAAAAAATCTTTTGATATTCCTTTCTCTTTTCGGCAAAGCCGTTGGTATCAAAGTCGTCCATCTCGATCACCTTGACCTTCTCAATGTCAGGTATCGGTGGATAGACTCCCTTCCGATTCACCGACTCGCCATTTTTCGCCATGATCCTCATGCTCTCGTCGCCGAGGAAAAAATCGATAAACGTCTTCCCGGCGTTGGTGTGGGGCGCTCGCTTGCTCATAAGAATGTAGTGGCTGCTTCCGAACATTGTCCCGAGTCTTACATAGTCCAGTGGAGCGCCTTTCTGTGCAAAAGTGACGAGATTACTGAGATTGGTGACGGCAATGGAGGCCTCGCCGGTGCTGGCGCGCTCGGCGGCGACCAAAAGGGCTTCCGTGAGCATCGGTTTGCTGGCCCCTAAATCAGAAACGTATTTCGCGGCACGTTCCTTCCCAATGAGTTTATGAAGGCTCGAGAGCCATCTCATGGTCGTTATATCTTGGGTGGGATCCGGCATGGCCATCTTTCCTTTGAACTGGGGCTTTAGAAGATCTTCGAGAGATTTCGGTGCATCGCCAGGTTTGACGACGCTTTTGTTGTAAATGACAGAAACAATCGAGAAGCGATAGATCGGGCCCGCCTCGGGATTGATGGCGCTGTCGGGATAGTCTTTAGCAGCAGGCGAGTCATACTTGGCAAAAATTCCCTCCTTCTGCATGATCTCCATAGGATTGTCATTGGTGAGAACGACATCATAGAGAGGTTTTCCGGCGCGATGCTCCGCGAGCACTCGATCCATGACCTTGGTGGCCGTACCTCTCCAGTAGTTCAGCTCAAGACCTGTCTTGGACTGAAAGGCTTTTCCGATCGGTTCCATGCTGCTGTCCTGAAGCGATCCATAGACGACGACCTTGCCGCCTTCCTTCTTTGCCGCTTCAATCAAGCTGCTGCTCTGGCCCAGAGTACACTCAGGCGTGAAATAGCCGAGAACGACGAGCGCGAAGAGCAGGGTGAAGATATTCTTCATTGATTCGGTCTCCTTTTTCCATCGGACCCTAACATATTTTCGCCTTTCTCTAGAAACGCTTTGACCGTCCACAGAGGAAGATAAAATCGAGAAGCAAGACGATGCAGGGACGAGGATGGCCGAGAGTCGTTTCTAAACACTCTCGCCAAGTTGGTGAAACGCTTGCACTGCGGTTTGCCGCGTCTATTGCCTAATGGACAACCATTATCACCTGGTCGTTGAAACACCGGAAGGGGATTTTTCCAAATGAAGCTAGGAAATCGGTATGCATTTGGCGTTAGTTTGGTCAAATCGCAAGCACCTGGCGGCTTCAGTTACCCTATGGCCGTACACCCGAACCAGTGCGATTCTACGTTGTGTCGTGGGCATCGTCGAGAATAACGTTGGATACACCAGTGTAGACGAAAGTTGCGCGTTACCGTCCTCAGTCAAGGTCGACAACCAATCTGAACCAAGATTTTTGCTTGATTCAGCTATTTGCGTTCTTTCAAATGGGCACTCATGGTCGGGCATCGTAATTGCTATAGAGTTAGCACGTGGCCAGAGACGGACGGCGTGGGTCGTGAAAGCCTAGCGGCAGGGGGAGTCAATCGAATCGACTGGATTTGGCAGCCGTTACCGCTCCTGTAGGAGGCCTAAGAGCGAGCATCTGCCAAATTGACTTAGTGTCGGAGGAACCCATGAGTAAGTTACACATTGTTTTCGGAAGCTTTGCGTTGTTGCTGTACCTTGTCCTCTTCACCGCTGGTCTCTCTCGCGACTCCGCTCCGTACCGAGAAAGATTGCTACCACAAAGACCGCAGGCGTCAACTGTGAAGACGTTCTCGACTATGAATGATCCTAGTGTTGTCACTGCAGCGCTTGCTTCCTCGACTTCCCACCGTGAACAATCTCAGGGACCGGCGGCAGCTCCGCCGTTTGATTTGGTAGCGTTCCTGGCCGTAATGTGTCTCTTTACTCCGACCAACGTTGCCTTCCTCACGCTTATCGCTGGTTTCTTGGGCGGCTGCGCCAGCAATATCACCTTTGAGCGCACGGTTCAGAAAGACGCCTCGAATTCAACTAATCTACCGCCCGAATGCATTGTGTTTCGGACGGAGAACCCGGCCGCGTCGATGTTTCGCAGCTTCCTAGTTTACCTTGGATTCATGGCCGGCGTTTACATCACAACTAGTAGCCCATTTGAGAACTCTTCTCCAGATCAATACGTCAGGTTCGCTGCAACTCTTTCATTCTTTGCATTTGTTGTCGGCTACGACCCTACGAAATTCCGCAACTGGATCGATCTGCTACCGAAACCTCCTAGTAAGGCTTGACCTCACACCCGGAGCCGCGCTCAGAGGGTCCAGCCATGAGTCGAGCATGTTGCCTGAGCCGTGAAGGAGCTTCGCTACGCGATTATGATGAGGACTCCAACCCATTGCGACTTGAACTCGACGAAGCGGGGAGTTTCTCAATGAGCAGCTTGGTTTGCGATTCGCCGCTTTAAGATAATTGTCTTCCAACCTACGATTTGCATTGACAGCATAAGTCCCGGCTGGCTATTTTGCCTGTTAGTGGACTGTGACGCTTCATTCGTATTTAACTGGAAGAACCCTTCGACAAAGCTGAGGGTGAACGGTCAACCAGAAACCGTTCCTGGTGAGGCCTTCGAACCATGAACGGCGAACGCTAATTTGCTGTTACAGTGCAATAGGAGACGAGATGCCCGAGAAAGAAATAATTCAAGTTGATCTTGCTGCGGCCAATCCCAATCTGTCCCCCGCGACCCGATTTGGCAATCTGGTCTTCGTGGCCGGCCAGACTGGAAGACACCCAGTGTCGGGTGAAGTCGGCAAAGGCGTTCGCGAACAGACCAATTTTGCCCTGCAGCGCGTCAAGACGATCTTGGTAGCCGCAGGGACGTCCCTGGACAATGTCCTGACGGTGTTGACGCATCTCACCAAACGGGAGGACCTGGCAGAGTACAACGATGAGTACGGCAAATTTTTCCCGACTAACAAGCCGGCCAGGACCACCGTGGAAGTGATGTTAAACTCGCCCGATCTTCTGGTGGAGATAACCGTAACCGCTTGCATCCCCGATTGACCGATTGACCGATTGCCTAGAGGCAGTTCAAGGCTTTTGCTAGTTCAACGTTCAAGGTTCAGCAGGACGGTTACAACCGATTGACTCGTCCCTCAAACTAGGTTGAACTGTAACCAGGATCGCATTATGAAAACACTTCGCGAAGTGTTGGGCGCAGCACGGCAAAACCAAGTTGCCATTGGCCATTTCAACATCTCGGACTTGGCAGGTTTGAAGGCGGTTTTTGAATCGGCCCGTGCGCTCGACGTGCCAGTCATCGTGGGGCTTTCCGAGGGCGAGCGCGCCTTCATGGGTGTGCGCGAGGCCGCCGCTGCAGTGAAGGTACTCCGGCACGATGATTATCCGATTTTCTTGAACGCGGATCATACGCACTCGCTTGCTAGCGCAGAGGATCAGGTGGTTCCATATAAGTTGTTGCCCGCAGCGGTTGACGCGATGAAACAGGTGGTGAGCGCGCGACTGTTGTTGTTCAACGGAAGATCAGGCGGTGCGTAAAACACTTACAATTTAAGACCGAGGAGGCGGCCCCATGATTCTGATCACGGGTGGGCTAGGATTCATCGGACTGCACACCGCCAGGCGATTTGTCGACGCGGGTGAGAAGGTCGTGCTCACGCACTATCGCGTGCGGCGGGAGCCCGACTTCATTAAAGCTGAAATCGGCAAGAGTGTTTTCATCGAACCTTTGGACGTCACGAGCGCTCACGACGCGATCGATTTGGCGCGCAAACACAAAGTGACAGGCATCGTCCATTTAGCGGTCCCGGCCCTGAACGCTCTCTCCGCGGGAGAAGATTATCGGGTAAACGTAACGGGATGGTTAAACATCCTCGAAGCGGGGCGACTATGTGACGCCAGGCGTGTCAGCTTGGCAAGTTCCATAGCGGTCTATGCGGGTCTAGCCGCCGGTCCTTTCAGAGAAGATATGCTCTTGCCGGTCAATTCGGGAAACGCCACCGAGACATTCAAAAAAGCGTTGGAGATTTTGGGCATGCATTATGCGTCACGCACGGGCATGGAGGTGGTATCGTTACGCATCGGCAGCCCTTTCGGACCGCTCTATCATTCGCTGGCCGCTCCTTCGAGCCGCATATGCCACGCTGCGGCGAAAGGAGTGCCGGTAGATTTCAAAGGCGTTCGCCGAGGAGCGCCCCATGACGAGGATGAAGTTGGCGCGTTCTATGTGAAAGACTGCGCGACAGCTATCCAACTGCTCCAGATGGCGAACAAACTGTCACACCGGATTTACAACATCGGCAATGACGCACCGCTTAACTACCGGGAGTTTGCAGAGATCGTGAAGAAAATAGTTCCGGGTGTGCAGATTAATCTGCAGCCGGGACAGGGCCCGCAGTACAGACCCAACGCCTACATGGACAACACCCGTATCAGGAAAGAAGTGGGCTACTGCCCGGAGTACAATCCCGAGCGGGCGCTCGCCGAATACATTGACTGGTTGCGGAAGCATCCGGAATGAAAATCTACAGGGTTGGCGCTATATAGCCGTGGGAGCTAGGAAAGGAATGGTTCCGCGCGGAGCGACCAATTGCCGACGACCTCGAGTCAATGTCAAATGAGAATGTACCCGCACACATTCGGGCATTGAAAATCGGTGCACAGGCAGTGGGAGCATTGGCTGTAGGCGCCCTAGTCATCACTGCACTGGCGATCGGTACTTTGAGTATTGGTCGGCTCGTGATTGGTCGCTCACGAATCCGACGCCTTGAGATCGATGATCTCGTGGTGGCCAGGCTCCACGTCACGGATTCACTCGCTGCGCCGAGAACACCGACGATTGACAACATTGGGGCGGAGAAACAGGAAAGTGAACCCTTCAACCCCACCACCCTCGATCGGGTAATCAGCAAGGTCTTCGGACTTCTCGTTGGGCTGGGGTTAGCCCCGGCGCACACTATCTGCTTGAAGTGCGTGGTCGAAAGAGTGGGCGAGTCTACTCGACTCCAGTGGACGTGCTCACCCGAGCCGACAAGCGATATCTAGCTAGTGGCGCCCCGCGGGTACACGCAGTGGGTTCGCAACGCCATCGCAAGCGGTACGGTATCACTCAAGAAAGGGCAACGGTCCGAGGAGTTCGCTATACGAATACTTTCAGACGACGAAAAGCCGGAGATCCTGAAGTCATACCTCGACCGTTACAAGTTGACGGTGCAGCGGTATTTCCCGGTGCCCGCGGGTCTCGGACCGAAGCCTTTCGGCCATTGACCAAGCGATACCCGGTCTGCGAGCTAATATCCCACCAATGAAGAGCACCTATCCGACTGCCCGCACTGGCTGCCCTTCAAACTGCGCACCAGCCGCCTTTCTGAAGTCCTCCTCGTTAAAGGCGTAGAGTCCAGCGCCTCCAAGAAAGATCTTCGCAGCCATCTCCCTGGGCACGTTCTGAAGCAGGTTACTGGAGACGTTGGGGAAATTAGAGTCGAAGTGGGGATAGTCCGTCGAAATACACATGCGATCGGCGCCAATGAGGCTGGCCGTGGAGGTGATCTCGGGTTCACTGCCCTCGACCGCAGCCCAGCAGTTGCGCTGAAAGTACTCCTTGGGTGTCAAAGACAGGTAGGGCGCATGGGAATCGTGGTAGTTCGCATAGTCCCACTCGATGCGGCTGAGCAACCCAGGGACCCATGAGTTCTGGGCCTCCAGGTAGCCCACCCGGAGCTTGGGGTGGAACTCGAAAACGCCTGAGATGATCTGAGCGATCAGAGCCTGCTGCATTTCGATCCAGTGGCTGGCGACGTGGCGGTAAAACCGGTTCTCACCGTAGAGTACGTTCATGTGAGAGTACCAGGCGCCTGTCCCCTCATGGAAGCACCAAGCGACGTCGAGCTCCTCATGAAGGCTGTATAAGGGGTCCCAGTAGTTCGAATGCCAGTAGTGGCCGTTTACCAGGTTAGGGCGAATAAACGAAGCCACGGCGCCCAGCTCACGAACACACCGCACCAGTTCCTGGCAGGCCAAGTTGACATCATGAAGTGGAAGCATGGCAGCGAATTTCAATTGATTGGGACTGTGCTGGCAGAACTCGTGGATCCAGTTATTGTACGCCTGGCTCAGGGCCAGGGAGAGTTGTGGGTCCATTCCGTCGCGAGAGATGAGGCTGAGACCACCGGTAGGGAAGAGGACGGCGATGTCGATTCCTTCCATGTGCATTGCCATGATTTGGGCTTCAGCGTCGTAATCTCGTTCGATGGCGAAGCGCAACCGCCCTGTCGCAGCCGAGCGGGAGGCCGATAGCTGACCCGTCGCACTCCCGAGAATAGGGCCACTGGCACGCGACGAGGCGGGCTTTTTGCGGTGTTGCTGGAGCTCCACGTCCATGGAGGCGGGCAAGCCATCTATGATCCACGACCGACGGCTTACCTTCCCGTCTGCGCCTACTGCCGACGTGACCCGGGACTTGAAGGCCGGGTCCAGGTATTTCTCAAAAATGTCTCCCGGCTCCTGGACATGCATGTCACTGTCCACAAACCTCAGTCCTTCTTTCATGGCATCCTCCGTTTCTCTTCTATCACTGCGTTACAAACTCACGGCAACTTGAGTCCCGCGAAGCCTCGTTTCGACGAAATCATCTCACAGCAGAAAGTCAAAAAGCACGAGCCACTCGCCGCGCTTGAGAGCCGACTCGGCAAAGGAACTCCCGCCAGACCGATCCCCGCACTCACTGTAGTCCTCGTTTTCGATGATCTGGACGCTCCGACCATGAATCAGCCTAAATCAAATTCATACGACTTGGCGATTTAGGCCGACGATCTTCCGGTTCGACTCTTCAGAAATACCCAATAGCGATAAGAACGTATCCAATGAGATGGTTCGATGTCAACCTATTACAGATATTGAAGCTTGCCCGGATGTCACGTCTTATGTTTTCTATCCAATCTTTATTGCTGCGCCGATCCTTTCGACAAACCGGTGTAAATATATTAGCGAGCCCGGTTGCCGACTCTGCGGATCCGGGACGAACTAGCTTAACTTATATAGACGCGCCGGCGTATCGTGCAGGATCTTCTTTTTAGCCTCCATTGAGAGCTCGTTGCGGTCTCGTAGGGCGGCCACGGCGCCCGGAAATTTCATGTCGAAATGGGGATAATCGGAGCCAAAGACAATGTAGTCCGCTCCCACGGCCTCGACGACATACGGGATAGTTTTCTCGTCGGGATCTGCCGAGACGAAACATTGTCTGCGAAAATACTCACTGGGCGGCATCTTCAGCCATGGCACCATGTAACCTAATCCTTTGTAGTGTTCGTCCATCCGCTCGAGCCAGTGGGGAAGCCAGCCCACTCCTGATTCCAGAAAAACCACGCGCAGCTTTGGAAACCGTTCCAGAACACCGCCGCAGATCAGCGTCGAGCAAGCGATTTTTTGCTCTAGGGCGTGAGAGAAAAGGTGCCGCAGGAGGTAGTTTTGGTAACGGTCCGCCCCGGCGGTGGGGAAGTTCCCCGTCGCTTCATGCACGCAGAAAGTCGCGTCAAGGTCCTGGAGCTCATTATAGAGCCGGTCGTAAACAGGATCGTCGAGCGTCCGCCCGTTAAGAGGATTGGGTCGCACAAAGATTCCTTTTAGCCCGAGGCGCCCGACGGCGCGCCGCGCCTCCTTTATCGCTTCTTCCACGTCGTGCAGGGGAACTGCACCGATGCCGACAAAACGTCCCGGATAGGTTCGGCAATAGTCAGCGAGCCAGTTGTTGTAAGCACGACATAACGCGGTGGCGAGAGCGGCGGTTTTCACGGCCTGGATAAAAAGGCCCTGCGTCGGAAAGAGAACCTGAACATCGATTCCTTCAAGGTCCATGTCCTTTACACGCTCATGGGGATTGAACCCGCCGGGCCGCCGCGCCGTCCAGCCTTCTTCCGGATAGGGAATGCGATCGTGCACCGCGCCGTCAGTAACCAAATGCTCGCCACCCTGTTCGTCCTTGATGAAGTAAGGCGCCTTGTCGCGAAACTCGGGCTCCAAGTATTGCCCCCACATCTCGAGCGGCTCAAGCACATGGCTATCCGCGTCGATGATGCGCATCGCCATCGAAGCTTTGCCTTTGGCGCGCACGGTTAGATTCTTGCTTTTACTTTTCTTCCGAGTTCGTAAATTGGCTCGTCTTTTCATTTCGGGGTCCCTTTGTGATTTTTGATCGAGACGATTGGAAGGAAAAAACGTCCAAGTCCCTTTTGAAAAATGGTGGGCCGTAGTCGGTCCGGGTCATGGGCCTGTTCTCACCGGAATATTGCGGAATCCACTCGATGCCGCGCCGAAGTGTGCTTTCAGGTCAAAAATATCCACCGAGAGACCCTCTTATGTCAACCACAAGGTCCGGTTCGGGGAGAAAGAGGGATTAAATCTTTCAAGTCGATGCCCTGCTGTGACACTAGCCGTTGCCGCGGCTCGACCGCTTCGCATTCAGTACTCGGAGTCATCTATCCTGCCATGAACCGTGGCGGCTCGCGAGATGAAAACTTGCTTCGTAAAGGAGTAAAAGAATATCTCGATCTGTTTTCTCAATCGGCTTCCAAACGGGCTCGATTTCCCTGGCATGGTGTCTGATGAGTACGACGAGGGCACTTCATTCAAAGGGTTGCCCGAATCGCTCAAGGTGCACGACTTCGGAAAGCAACTTGCGCTTTTTCTTGCCCTTGCCGATGGGCTGAGCCGGATAACCGAACGGAATAATCGCCAATACGTCTAGTTCATTGGGGATGGTCAGGAGCGATTTCACCTCGTCCAATCCCCGGAAGCCCACCCAGTTCGAGCCGACCCCTTCCGACCACGCCGTCAAGACCATCGATTCGATCGCACGACTCGCATCCGAGATCGAAAACGTCGTCCTTTCAATCGCTACGACAATTGCTAGCGCTGCCTGCGCAATATAGGGCCCAGTTTTCGCGAATGCGCCCAACTTCCGCAGCGTATCTCGGTTCTCGACGACAATGAAATGCCAAGGTTGGCGGTTCATACTGCTCCCCGTCAATCTCCCTGCTTCAACTATCCGCCGGACGATCTCGGGCGGCACTGGTTTATCCTGGTATTTACGCACCGCCAGCAGCGTGCGCACGGCGTCGAAAACTTCCATCGCTTTTCTCCTTTCCGAGCTACTGCGCAGGGTTCACTACATCACTAGGGCGAGCGTTTCAAAGTCGCTACGACACCAGCAGATCACCCCAGCGACAACGATTGGTGTTTTGAGGTCATAGTATTTTATTTGGTAGGCCTGGATTGACCCACAGCTTAAAACGGACAATAAGCAAAGGGGGTGGCCTAAGTCATGAATGTATTGTTGATCGAGCCGATTCTGGACAGATATGTCGCGCAGGCTGAGAGGCGAGAGAAAGATTGGAGCCCAAAGGAAATTGAAGCGTTACTGTTGAAACTCCGGAAGGAGATTTTGGACTGCCTCAAGTGATGGATGCCTAACGAAGGGCGTTGATCTACCGACAGCAAACGAGCGAAACCGCGAGCGAATTGTGGAATTAACCGCGCCAGACTATGTGATTTTGATCGTGGAGGACCTGGATCGAGCGCTCCACTTCTACACTGGAGTCTTGGGGCTCCGGCTCGGACATCGCTCCGGAGATTACGCGCAGCTTGACACAGGCCCTACGCGGCTTGCCCTATATACTCGGAGTGCTATGGCACAAACCTTGGGCATGCCTTTAGTCGCGCCCGCTGCAAACGCGCCGGGGTTTGAGATCGGCTTTAAAGTGCCTGACGTCGATGCGGCATTTAACGAATTGGTTGGGCGCGGCGCCCTACCGGTCGTGCCGCCGACGCATCGGGTTTGGGGCCAACGGACGGCTTACGTACGCGACCCCGACGGCCATCTCGTGGAACTCGCGCAAGACCTGCGCCAGTCACGATAGCGAGGTTAGCTCTTGGACTTTGAATCCGCATTGTTTTCTGCCGCCAATGGGAGAGGAGAATACGTCGGCGGTGTATTCAAGAATTGAACTATGCTGCCGCTAGCAAAAGCCGGTTGCCCTGACGGCCTAACTTAGTGCCAAACGCGGAAGACAACCTGTTTACGTCGGCCATGATTGCGGCTGATTCCGGTTGATCGAGTCCTAACAAGGCAGGCTGCTCTTTGTCATTGATCGCGCTGGGGGCGACTGAGACCTTAATGACTTGACGATTTTTTACCTCGGCAATTGCGACTAAGCCGTTTCTATATCCTCTGGCCGGTTTGAAATCCGAACCGAAGATGAAATTACCCAGGCTGTAGAAAATGGGTTTACCTTTGTAGATTTCAATCGCTTGAACGACGTGCGGGTGACTTCCGGCGACCAAATCGGCGCCTGCATTGATTGCTAACCTTCCCAAGGCCGTCTGGTACTGACAAACCTCGTGCTGGCCTGATACTCCCCAATGAAAATACACCACCAAGACATCCACTTTTTTCCGCAGCTCAGTAATCTCATTAGTCACCTCCTCACAATCCTTCTCATCGGGACGAGTGAGAGTTGTAGGAGGCGCGCCGGGCATCTCGAAAAGCCGGCGATGAGGCTCGTAGGAAGTATAAACCTTGACCGTTGCAACGCCGGCGTTTTTGTCACTCGCCGCCTGCCCGATGGGCCAAAATACTGAAGTGTAGGAAAGCAGTCCGAATGTCGTGCCGTGCGATTCGAAGATCGCCGGGCAGCGAGCTTCGCTCCGATTCATACCGGCGCCGGCGCGGGCGATATTATGTTTGTCCAGGACAGAGAGCGAATGCTTTATGGCGGCTTCGCCGAAATGAACATTGTTGGCGCACGCCGCCGCATTGATTTTCAATCCGGTGAGGACTTCAGCCAGACCGTGATCGCAATGGCGCCAGCCGGGTTTGTGGTCAAGCAATACGTTGGGATCGAAGAGGCAGCCTTCGAGATTACAGAATTTTACGTCGAAAGAATCGAAGTCCGTCTTGATCAGATTCAGCACATTGTCCGGGTTTATCGGCGTGCCGAGATTTAGGTCTCCAACCAATGCTACGGACAAATTTACTCCTTTATCGCTCGCCATTTTCTTCTCCTGGGAGTCTCTGAAGATTTAGCGCAGTTGTAAGCGAATGTCCATTTTCAACTATTGGGCTGCCTTCGCACTGGTGCTCCTCGGACGAATAATGGTGAGGAAAATTCTATAGGAGCAACCCCCCGCGGTTGCCCTCTTACGCGAATCAAAAGCGGCAAGTACACAGGCTTGCCCCTCCAAAAGATTTCGCAAACAAAAACTGAACCGTGCCGAAATCATGTGTTCGTTGTCTGGGTGTGGAAAATGGGCTATAGAAAAATTTATCGCTTGCGCGTGATCACTCATCAGCCTGCGACATTTTAGCCAAAGGAGAGCTGCCGTGAACAGAACACGAGACTTAGCTAAATGGATGGTCGATCTGAAGTGGGTGGATATCCCGCGCGATGTGATCGACTACGCGAAAATTCTCATTCTTGATACGTTCGGTTGCATGTTGGGCGGATCGGTTCAGGATAGCAACAAAGCGGCGCTCCGCTACACGAGAGCCATGGGAGGCTCGCCGGATTCCACAGTGGTCAACTACGGAGACAAAACAAGTCCTTTCAATGCTGCCTTTGTGAACGCGTCATTTGGCCACGGTTGGGAATTCGACGACATGATCAATGCCGGCGCGGGTCACGCCGTGAGCGCCTGTACTGCGGCGACGATGGCGTTGGCCGAAAGGGAGCTGATTAACGGGAGGGACTTTCTCGAGGCGTGGATTACGGGTTACGAAGTCTCCAATCGCATAGGAGCCGCGACCAAGCCCGGTCACTTAAAACGCGGCTTTCACGAAGTAGGAACGATAGGCCCCTTCGCCGGCAGCGGCGCTGCGAGCAAACTCTTGCGGTTAGATGAATGGCAGACAGAAAACGCGATCGCCATAACCGTGAGCCAGGCGGCCGGAACCTTTCAGCACAGCCAGACCACTGGCGGAGCGGTCAAGCGATGCCATGCCGGTTTTGCGGCATCGAGTGGAGTGCGAGCCACGTTATTGGCGAAGGAGGGACTGACTGGTCCAAGGGAGAGTTTAGAAGGCAAGAAAGGTTTTGTGCTGTGTCACTCCGGAGAAGAGAACGACATGGATGCCATCACCAGAGGGCTAGGAACGGATTGGTACACGACCAAAGCCGCCATGAAACCGTACTCATGCTGCGCGGGCCAGTTCGGCATGCTCGACGTGATTTATAAAATGAAGGCGAAATACAATCTCAAGGCGGAAGATATCGAAAGCATCAAACTGTGGGGCAGCATCCGAAATTTGTGGATGGTGGGAACAATCAGAGGCGAAGAGGTCAAGGATATTTTTGGCGCTCAATTCAGCGCCCGATACGGCGTCGGTTTAGCTTTCGTGATAGGCGAAAATAGGATTAAAGCGTATCATCAACATATCCCGCCGTTTGGTAAGTGGAAGGAAGTCGTGGAGTTGGCCAAGAAAGTGGAAGTGTACAACGACGAAAAAATTCCCGAGCGCGGTCCGATCTTCGGCCAAGCCAGATGTGAAATCCAAACGAAAGACGGCCGGATTTTGAAAGACGAATCGGGTTCGCCCAAGGGTTTCCCCGGCAATCCGATGACTCGGGAAGAGCGCCAGGAAAAATTTTATAGCCAGGCTTTGCTCGTTCAGACCAAGGAAAAAACTGATAAGATTGTCGAGTTGGTAGAAAATATCGAACACCTCGAGGATGTCCGGCCCATCGTCAGGAATCTGGTTTGTTAATAGTAGCGTGGGTAACCCATAAATTTCGCTCCATGATTCCGGTCTGCTCCGAGAAAAATCCCCTCTTCCCCCTTCGGCTAAACCCAGGGCGTCCTTTTCGAAAAAGGGACAAGGGGGATTTGAGTATGCTGCGGTGAGAGGAAGAGCGAAGTGGCGAAAACTTCCGAATATGACGTTGCTATCATCGGCGCCGGAGTCGCGGGGCTGAGCGCCGCGTTGTTTGCGGCGCGATTAGGCCATTCTACCCTTGTGATAGAACGTTTCGCTCCAGGCGGCCACTTGGTGAACGTTGAGAGTATCGAGGACTTTCCGGGTTTTCCCAACGGTGTAGCGGGCTATGAGCTTGGTCCATTCATGCAAGAGCAAGCTGCGAATCAAGGCGCACAATTTCAAATGGCCGAGGTCCAAAGCCTCAAGGCGAGCGATTCATACTGGCAAGTAAACACCAGCGCAGGCGCTTATCGCGCCAAAGCCGTCATCGTCGCAAGCGGCTCAGAGTCAAAAGATCTCGGCGTGCCCGGTGAAGACCGGCTCCGTGGCCAAGGTGTTTCGAACTGTGCCAGTTGCGACGGGCCGCTTTATTCAGAGGGAGCGGTGGGAGTTGTGGGCGGGACGAACTACATGCTGCAGGAAGCGCTGACATTAGCGAAGTACGCCGGAAAAGTCATCGTTTTTCACCGCGAAGCAACGGGTACCGCTCAACAAATGTTGTGGCGTAGAGTTCTTGAAGATCCCAAAATCGAAGTGAGATACAGCGCATCAGTGGATGAGATACTCGGTGAAGACGCCGTGAGCGGGGTGATCGTGCGTGACGCCGTGACTGGAGAAAAGTCTCAGGTAGAGCTAGCCGGGATCTTCATTTACGTGGGCTCGAAGCCGAATACCGAATTTTTAGAAAGCCTGCTGCGCTTGGACCAGGACGGGCGCATATTCACCGATGCCTACATGCGGACCGAGCTTCCCGGTGTATTCGCTGCAGGTGATTTGCGCACAGATTCCGCCGGGCTCGCAATTACTTCATCCGGCGACGGGGCCACTGCGGCGCTGGCAGCTCACCGATACCTCGAAGACGGCCTGTGGCCATCTGTAAGACAGAATAAAGAATAAGGAGGCACGACAGATGAGCGGCTTTGTTGTTTTAGATCCTGTGGGCGTTGCTCAAAAAAGTAACCGGAATGCGATGCAGAGAGTGGAGAATATCGAAGGAAAACGCGTTGGTTTTATTTGGGGGATGCACGAGTTGTCCACCAAGTTCTGGCCCGTTTTGGAAGAAGAGGCGATCGATGCGTTCAAGCCCACGGAAGTTCACCGCGTCCATAAGAACGATAAGACCGACGGAAGAGCGAAGGGAAATACTTGGCTTCCGGCACCGCTTCCTGTGATTGAGGATACCGCGTCGAAAGTCGACTACGCGGTCCTCGGCGTCGGCGCTTGAGGATCCTGCACATCTGCCGCCGTGCGTGACACGGTGAATATGGTTAGGCTAGGAATCCCGTCGGTTGTCTTCATACACGAGCCGTTCGAAAAACTCGCGAGAGCTCAGATGAGACAGTTGGGCGTAGAAGATTCAAAAACCTTTGTAATGGTTTACCCGGTCGATCGACCTTCGGCCGATTCGCCGGAAGTGGTCCGAGAAAAAGCCAGGGACCAGGTCTCGCGAATCCCGGATATGCTGACGTCGCAAGAGTGGCGTCCGCGCGGTAAGTAGTCCGTAACCGCGAAGGAGAAACTGTGAGTTTGCCAAATTACAAATTGTCGTCCCAA
>Ga0126377_10001699_pt1 | contig 14616 bp, 14 predicted proteins | sample PanSoiMetPlot_22_FD_92647 | JGI IMG/M metagenome (GOLD analysis project Ga0126377, IMG submission 92647) | Tropical forest soil microbial communities from Panama - MetaG Plot_22 | ecosystem: Environmental > Terrestrial > Soil > Tropical forest > Bulk soil | place: Panama | collected 2016-02-17
ACAATGCCCGCCTGGTCACAGATCTTCCCCGGCACTTCGACGCGCCATTTCCCCGATCGGTTTGGAAGACCCCACCGCACCAGGCCATTGTTCTGCCAATTCCAGCAAGTGGTGAAACGGGACGGACCGGCTTCCTGATCGCAGGGCTCAATCCGTTTCGCCTGGCGGACGACACCTACAAGGGCTTTCTCGGATTGGTGGCGGGTCAGATTGGCGCCGCGATCGGCAACGCCGAGGCCTACCAGTATCAACAGCGACGCGCTGAAGCGCTGGCGGAGATCGACCGCGCCAAAACTGCCTTCTTTTCCAACATCAGCCATGAATTTCGCACCCCTCTCACGCTGATGCTGGGTCCTTTGGAAGAGACGCTTGCGCAGCCATCTCTGCCACCGCAGCAACTGCAAGACCTGTCACTCATCCATCGCAATGGACTGCGCCTGCTCAAGCTCGTCAACACGCTCCTCGACTTCTCACGCATCGAAGCCGGGCGCATGCAGGCCAACTTTGAAAAGGTCGACTTGGCTGCCTTGACAGCCGACATCGCATCGAATTTCAGCTCCGTGACGGAACGGGTCGGGCTGACGCTGGCCGTCGATTGTCCGCCGCTGCCCAGTCATGGGTATGTCGACCGCGACATGTGGGAAAAGATCGTTCTTAACCTCATGTCGAATGCCTTCAAGTTTACTCATGTGGGCAAGATCACAGTCCGCATGCAAGCGTCGAGCGATGGCTCGGCGGCGCTGTTTTCCGTCACCGACACCGGGATCGGAATCTCGCCGGAGGAAATTCCGCACCTGTTCGAACGCTTTCGTCGCGTCGAGGGTGCACGCGGGCGTTCGTTCGAGGGCAGCGGCATCGGGTTGGCCCTTGTCCAAGAGCTCGTCAAACTGCTCGGCGGGGAAATCTCAGTTGCGAGTCAGCCCGGCGTCGGCAGCACCTTCAGGGTCTCCATTCCATTGAAGGCCCAACTGCCGGACCACGCCGGGCATTTGCTCTCCAAATCGGCAGACACCAAACCGGCCGTCACTTCAACGGGCATTCGACCGCAGGCCTATGTCAACGAAGTGCTCGGCTGGTCCCGCTGCGGACCAGACGATTGGGCAGAGCTGTTATCACCCGAGATCGCCGACGACGTCGAACGCGCACGCGTGACGTCAAACGGTCAGCATTATCGCGTGGTACTGGCTGACGACAACGCCGATATGCGTGACTATGCGGGCCGCCTCCTTCGCGATGCAGGTTTTGACGTTCATGTCGCTGCTGATGGCGAGACCGCACTTGAGATCGTGCGGCGGGCAAGACCGGATCTTGTCCTCTCGGATGTCATGATGCCGAAGCTTGATGGCTTTGGCTTGCTCTCCCGCATGCGCGCCGACCTCGAATTGAGCCACATACCCGTTCTTCTCCTTTCGGCCCGTGCCGGCGAAGAGGCAAAGGTCGAGGGGCTCGGATCGGGCGCAGACGATTATCTGACCAAGCCGTTTTCGGCGCGCGAACTGATCGCCCGCGTCGAGGGCAACTTGCGCCTTGCGCGCGCTCGTCGCGAGAAAACCCAAGCGCTCGTCGAGGAGGCAAAGACGCTGGAGACGCTGAACAAGATCGGAAACGCCATTGCGGCCGAGCTTGATCTGGCACGGGTCGTGCAAGTGGTGACTGACGCTGCGACCGAGCTCTCGGGAGCCGCATTCGGATCGTTCTTTTACAATGTGCTCGATGAACGAGGAGAATCCTATACGCTCTACACGTTGTCGGGCGCCCCGCGCGAAGCATTCTCCAAGTTTCCGCAGCCTCGCAATACCGAGGTCTTCGGGCCGACCTTCCGGGGCGAAGGTATGGTCCGATCGCCGGACATTACTCAGGATCCCCGCTTCGGAAAGAACGATCCTTATCACGGGATGCCACCCGGGCATCTCCCCGTCCGAAGCTACCTTGCAGCTCCGGTCAAATCGCAGAGTGGAGAAGTGCTGGGAGGCCTGTTCTTTGGGCATCCGGACGTTGGAATCTTTGACGAGCGCTCAGAACGCCTGATTGCCGCCGTCGCTGTGCAGGCTGGCATCGCCATGGACAAAGCACGTCTATATCACGCTGCGCAGGACGAAATCGTTCAACGAAAGCGGACCGAAACCGCGCTCCGGGAAAGCGAGCAATCGCTCGAATCTAAAGTGCGGCAGCGTACGTTTGAGCTGACGGCGGCCAATGACCAGCTCCTGAAAGCCGCCGCGGAGAGAGAGCGCGTGGAGTCGCAACTTCGGCAAGCCCAGAAGATGGAGGCGATGGGACAACTGACAGGCGGTGTTGCCCATGACTTCAACAACCTCCTGACGATCGTCATTGGAAATATCGAGTCCATGCAGCGAAACCTTCCCGCTGATGCGTCATCGCGGCAACGCCGCTGGATCGAGAATGCCATGCATGGAGCGAAGCGGGCAGCGACGCTGACCCAGCATTTGCTGGCCTTCTCGCGCAAGCAGCCACTCAATCCGAAACCTGTCGACCTCAATCAGCTTGTTTCGGACATTTCCCAGATTTTGTCGCGGACGCTGGGCGAGCAGATCAAAATAGAGACTGTCCTGAGCAGGAGTCTCTGGAAGGTGGAGATCGACATCACCCAGATGGAAACCGCCCTCTTGAACCTCGCTGTCAATGCACGTGACGCCATGCCAGACGGCGGCAAATTGACAATTGAAACGACCAACGCTGCGCTCGATGAAGGCTACGCGGTTCAATCAGCGGACGACGAGCTGGGACAATATGTGGTTCTGGCCGTAACCGATACCGGCGTGGGAATGTCAGAAGACGTGCTTCAGCACGCCTTCGAGCCATTCTTCACGACCAAGCCGACCGGCAAGGGAACGGGCCTCGGCTTGTCGCAAGTGTATGGCTTTGTGAAACAGTCCGGAGGTTATGTCAGGCTCACGAGCAAGCCGGGCGACGGCACGAGAGTGCGAATCTACCTGCCTCGATTCATCGGCGGTGATTGCCTGGAGACTGATGCGATCTCAGTGGTCCCGGATGGCAAGCAGATGGAAACAGTGCTTGTCGTTGAAGACGAGCCTGGCGTGCGGGAGCACAGTGCAGAACTGTTTCGAGAGCTCGGATACGAAGTGATTGAAGCGGAGGACGCGCAGGATGCACTGCGCAAACTCGAACGCACGGCGTCAATCGACCTGCTGTTCACCGATATCGGCCTGCCAGGCATGAATGGACGGCAGCTTGTTGAAGAGGCCCTCAAGCGGCGTCCGCAACTCAAGGTCCTCTACACGACCGGATATGCTCGCGATGCCATTGTTCACGATGGCCGCCTCGATCCTGGCGTTCAATTGATTACCAAGCCGTTCACCTATGCCAACTTGGCGGCGCGCGTGCGAGACATCCTCGATACGTGACACATTGAGATATATTGAACATCACGAATTGAGCGATGCCATTAGCGCCTGCCCGAGCAGTTGGCCTGCACGCTCATTGGGACAGCCACTTCTCAAGAACCAAGAAGGTCCCTCGCGCACCGGAGACGATGTCGTTGAGAGGATGCTGGTCGGCTTGATCTTCCAACCATCGCTTGAATGAACGCCACTTTTCGCCGGTGCGCGAGCCGTAGGGATTGAAATATGAAAGCCCTTCAGCGGGAAGCCAATGGGCGCCCGACAAATGCTTTGTAATCAACTGTCCGCCGAGCGTGGAGCCTTCGAGGACATAGAAGGAGCCGAGCGCGTGAGCCTCATCCGCCGTAACGCGATGAGCGTCACTGCAAAGCGGCACATGGCTGATCTCGGCTTCGGTAAGGCCAAGCATCTTCAAGTCATCTCGAAGATGCTCAATCCGGGATCGCGCCTCGAGCTCGCGGGCGAGCTCCGGAAACGCCTGCAGGTCTTGCTCCCACACCAGATGGAAACCCAAGAACCGACGCAGGAGATGCGCGTAGAATTCGGAGGATGCCGGTTGGTTCAAAAGACCGAGTTGCGCCTCCAGCGCGCTGTGCGCGTCTTGTGTCCACGACCGAAGCAAAGCAACGATTGAGGGAGCGGCAGTTGCAACGGGTTGGACAGACACGCAAACCACCTCCCTGTTAGGCCACGGTCTTAGACCACGGTCTTAAAACCACGGTCTTGGGCCACTCAGAAACACGTCGGCGCTACGATGTTGAACCCGCGCCGGAGCGTTGCGTTCCACACAGCCGGTCCTTGTTTGCGATGTCGCCGGCTTGACAAATCCGAGGAGAAATAGACTTCCGGTGGCATTCTCTCACATTCTCAATCCATTGCCGCTGCGCACAACTTTTTTCAATCTTTCGGTACTGGCATCGGTAAGGGGTGATGTGCTCGCAGAAATGTGGCATATTATGTGTGGGTTAAATTTACATCTTCCTGGATACGTCCTTGATATTGCTTGTTTCGTTTGGAGTATATTTGCGTCCCGGCCTTCGTATACCTTCAGCCCTATTAACCTGTTTGACTTTTTCGCGAGCTTTCCGCTCTCAAAGCCTCATTTGCAGCCCATTCCCGCCCCATTAAGCGCAGAGAAGAAACATTCCAAGGATCAATGACATCACTCGTAGCGTGCAAAAATTGCTTACTTCGCCACCGATCGCGTTGAGGCGGTCAATGTTAGAGAGACAAGCAGCCATCGCTGTAACGAGCTGCCTTTTCGCTGGTTTGCTCACCATTTCGAGCAGCGTCACTGCGCACGCAGCCGAGTGCCTGTCTGCGCCCAACGGCCAATCAGGTCCCGGTACACACTGGCGATATCGCATCAGGCACGCGACGGGCGAGCGCTGCTGGTACCTCAAGCGAGTGGGAGAAGCCGCCCGACCCCGCCCCTCGTCAGAGAGCGTGGCCACTCCCCGCACATCGCGCAGCGGCGGATCGGAGCCGGCAGCACCGGCGGAAGCTCCAGCCGAAAAGTCTACGATCAGGGCCTGGTTCTCCTCAACGTTTTCGGCTTTCACCGCGCTCGGGAGATCTGTAACGACGACCGAGACGAACGAAGCCACCACGAACGACAGCTCGACCACAAGCAAGCAGCCTGAGCGAACGGAGCAGAAGAAGTCTCAGCAAAGCAAATTGGAACAGCAATCCAAAGCAAGCCAGAGCAAGCCGGAAAAAGACAACACAGCGCGCGTGCTCAACCGAGCTGCACCGCTGCAAGTGCAGATCCTGGAAGCGGCTGGCGACAAGTTTGTCCCCGACGACACCGAGATGACCGAGGACCAGAAGAGAACCGCCATCGAGGCGGTGGGCGAGAAGGACGTCTTCGCTTCTCACACCGTGCGGGAGCCAGACTGGCAGAAAGAATTAGAAGACTGGCAGAGAGATTTGTACGAGCAGTTCCTGATGTGGCGGATCAAGCAGCTCATGTCCATGTGAGTGAGCGACGCCAGTAAGCAAGTTCAGTGACCGACCAGGAAACGTCTGGCTCGAGCACGAATACAGCTTCTCGGTCTTCCCGAATTTGCCAAACCAATGATGACTGGCGCGCCACACGTCCAGCGCGCCGCGGGTAGAGACGCGCGCTGTGATTTTGGCATAAGATACGATCACCATAACCAATTCATGTGGAGGGGCGCCATGTTCGCAGCACGCCGACAGTTCCTTCTGTTTTCCGCCAACGCCATGGCTGCCACGGCGTATGCGTCGATCGCGCACGCGCAAGCCTATCCATCAAAGCCGATCACCTTGATCGTACCGTTTCCACCGGGCGGCTCGACCGACGTGGTTGGCCGCATCGTGGCGGAACGCATGCGACCGCTGCTCGGACAACCGCTGGTGATTGAAAACGTTGGCGGCGCCGGCGGCAGCATCGCGCTCGGTCGAGTCGCGCGCGCCAGCCCGGACGGCTATACGATCGATATCGGCCAATGGGACACGCATGTCGGCGGCATCATCTACAACATCAACTACAATCTGCAGACCGACTTCACACCGATTGGGCTGATGACGATCAACCCGCAATTGATGGTCGCGCGGAAGAACATGCCGGCCGACGACCTCAAAGGGCTTGTCGCCTACATGAAGGCCAATCCCGGCAAGACGCTGCTCGCGAACCAGACAGCCGCCGCACAGACGAGCGGCATCCAGCTGCAGGAATTGACCGGCACGACATTGCAGTTCATCCCCTATCGCGGCGCTGGACCGGCGCTCACCGATCTCCTTGCCGGCAATGTCGACCTGATGGTCTCACAGGCTGCTGCGGTGCTGCCGCACGTGCGCGGCGGGTCGCTGAAAGCCATTGCCAATCTGTCGCCGCAGCGCTCACGGGTGATGCCGGAAATTCCGACTGCGGATGAGTCCGGGGTGCGCGGGCTTTATACGTCGGGCTGGTTTGGGCTGTTCGCCCCGAAAGGCACGCCGAATGACGTGATCGGCAAGCTCAACAGTGCGATAGTCGAAACGCTTGCCGATCCTGCGATCCGCACGCGCCTGGCCGAGCTCGGGCTTGACGTTGCGTCGCGCGAGCAGCAGACGCCGCAGGGCCTTGCCGACTTCTACAAAGCCGAAGTCGACAAGTGGTGGCCGATCCTGAAGGCCGCCAACATCAAGGGCGAATAACGGCTAGTCCGCGTGATCGCGGACCCACTTGATAATCACGGTGGGCAGCAGATCGAGATAAGGCCCCATAAAGAAGGTCTCGCCCGCCCCGTCGCCGAAATAGCGGTCGTAGTGGTCGATCATCGCATGCACCGGTTCAAGACAGGCCGGCATTGAGTCGACGATCAGATCGCCGAGATCGGCCTGCAAGCGAAAGCGCGGATCAGCCGCAACCGTTCGCGCGATACAGTCCGTCGCTGTGCGCACGAACTGCTGCATGGCCGCATTCTTTTGCTGAACCGACAATTGCGTCGAGCTGTGCGGCGCGACGTTCGGCCCGGTGGCGACGCTGAGCACGAGCGCCGCGCCAGTCAGAGGCGCGAGAATCATTTTGCTGTCCCCCACCCAATACGGGCCGAACTTAAGCAGAATCAAATCGGCCGCAAACGAGAAATGACGTCATTGCCGCGGCGCTTGGAAACTTTCCACCGGGAATGTGTCCTCAAGCCCACGGTCTGACGGCAACTGTGGGAAAGCGAGTTCGGCCGGGCGAATTTCGCGGTTGAGTTTCCTGCGCAAGCACATCAGCGGTCAGCATGGGCGGGTTTGGAACTTCCCTATCGGAACTTTCCAGCCGCCAAATGTGTTTAGGGATGGGTAGTTTCGGTTGCCCCAGGCGAGCGGTGCGAAAGCTCCACGCTGCGGACCGAAAGCTGCCCGGGCAGAAAGAGCTGATTGTCCTTGGGGTTGGGGGTAGCAATGCGAACCGTCCTGGTAATTGCGACGCTTCTGGCGCTGACGTCAGCACCAGCCGTGGCGGCACCGAGCCGTGCGTGCCTAACACAGAGCGAGGCCGCCAAGGAGTATCGGGGCAAGCCATTAAAGTACCGACAGGTGGGTTCGGTCCGATGCTGGTTTGCAGGCCGCACTCCGGACAAGTCGGAATTCAAGATCGTCCGGCGGGCGCCGATTGCTCCAAAGGCCGCCTATGCTTCGGCCGCGCCGCAGCCGCATCGCGCGTCAACTGCGGCTGACGATTTGGTTGGCCTTTCCGGCACCTTGTGTCCCGGTCCATGCGAAGACCTGCGGACTGTCGATCCGCAAGTGCTGGCAGGCCGACTCGAAGCGGCGCACGCCGCGTTCATCGAATACTGGGTGAGCTTTTATGACCGATGGGCGCTGCGGTGACCGGGACGGACTCCGCTGAGCGAGTTGCTTTGTCAGATGCCAGACGCTGGCACTTCTGTTCGATATTTTCTCACCCAATTGGATGACTCCGGCATTCAAGCGCGCCGGAACCAAAGTGTCTCCAGATCGTCATAGTGTGACGCTAAGGCAATAAGGGGCGCGACGCTGACCGCTGCGTTTGGACGCATTCGCTGGACTGGCCGGCCACCCTCCATGACATTTCCCCTCATCCGCTCCAGTTTCAGCGCTGGTGCCCGCACCCGTCGCTTCGCCGTCGACTCAGAGTTTCTCGCGGTCGGGTCGATGCTGGTTCTGGCGACACTCGTTGCGATTTGGACCGTTGGCGACTATGCAATTACCGTGGACGAGTTCAATGCCGACGACTACGGCCAGAAGTCCCTAGCCTGGTACACAAGCTCATTCACCAACCGATCCAATTTCGATTCCGTTGAAGACACGCTTTGGTTCTATGGCCCCTGGTTTCATATTCTCACAACGCTGGTACAGTCGCTCGATCTGGCCGAGCATTGGACGATCCGACATCTGCTCACGTTCCTGATCGGGCTCGGGTCGCTTGCGGCTCTCCTTCCAATGGCGCGCCTTGCTGTCAGTCGGTGGGCCGGTCTGATCGCGATCGGGCTCTGCCTGACGACCGGGTACTTTTATGGCAGTATGTTTATCACGCCCATCGACGTGCCATTCATGTTCGCGATGACCTGGGCCACGCTCGCGATCATGCTGATGGCTGTGACGACTGTTCCCTTGTGGCCCGCAACGATTGCGACCGGGCTGTTCACTGGTCTCGCGATCGCGACGCGCTCGTCCGGTCTGATCACGCACATCTATCTCATCGGTGCAATGACGCTGTGCGCCGTGGAAGCGCTGATGCGCGGCGGCCGTTCGGCCACCGGGGATCTGATGCGGATCGGCTTGCGTACGGTAGCGGCAATAGCGGTTGCCTGGCTGACCGCGATTGCATTGTGGCCGTGGCTGCAGGTTGGCAATCCCATCACCCAGTTCGGTGAAGCGTTTGTCTATTTCGCCAATCACCCAGCCTCGTGGGAGTTTCCGCATTGGGGCGAGATGGTCCACACCACGACGCTTCCCTGGTCCTACGTCCCGGCCCAGCTGCTCGTCAGACTGCCGGAGGGATTTCTCCTGCTGCTTTGCATCGCGGCGGTGTCCGGCATCGCCAGCGTGCTCGCGATTCTACGGCTTGGCTTTGCGCCGACCGTACTGCCGCGGCGATCGCGGCTGAAAGCGGCCCTCATGGCGACGGCGCAGGCGCGGCAGCCTTTGATCGTCTGGGTCGCGGCGACCCTGCCGATCGCCGCCATCATCCTGCAGCGTTCGACCCTTTACGACGGAATCCGCCATGTGCTGTTCCTCATTCCCATGCTTGCCGTGGTGGCAAGCATGGGATTTGTACGGCTTGCTCCGCTGGTGGGCCGTTTCCCGCTGAGCACAGCGGCGGTCGCGGGCGCCTATGTCGGTCATGCGGCCCTGTTATTTGCCCTGCTCCATCCGCTCCAGTACGCGGCATTCAATGTGTTTGCGGGCGGAGTAGTCGGCGCCCATGATCGCTTCGAGCAGGATTATTGGTCGCTCGCCGTGTTGCCGGCGCTGCGGCGCCTGGAAGCTCGGATTGACCGCGAAGATCCTGGCCGCTTTGCAAGCAACCCGCCCAGCATCAAGCTCTGTACCGGCTTTCACGAGAATTCGGTTGCACCGATGTTCCGGCGGCCGTGGCAGCTGGAGAGCGATCCGTCAAAGGCTGATTTCATCATCGAATCGCAACGCTGGCGATGTGGCCAGCATCTGCCCGTGATCGTCATCGATGAGATCAAGCGCTTTGGTCTGCCGTTTGCCCGGGTGTTGGCGCATCAGTCCGGCGATATCGCGGCTGCGACATCTGCGCTTCCGTAAGGGAGGACTTCCGCGGCGCATCCACGGGGCGCGCGTCTTCTGGCAAGGCCGCATTGGCGAGCGCAATCGAGCGTGCCAGCTGCGTGAGCAACTCGTGCTGAGTGCGCAGCTTCAAATGCAGATTCAACAATACGACAAGACTGATGCAGGCCCACACGTAGAGAATGAGGTCGGCACCACGGCCAATGCCGACGAACTCCGCCACGCGCGTCGCGTGTGACGGAAGCCAGACGAAGTAGAAACCCATGAGGCTCACGACGCACGACAGAATCGTCACGATTGGGGAGCGTCGATATTGCGCCCAGGCATAGAGGAGGACGACCGCGAGCAGGAGCGAAAGCACAAGTTGTGCGATCATCGGTACAGCTTCCCGGCCAGCAGATCCAGGAGGATCATGACAAAATCTCCGGTGCGCTGCCCTTTCGCCAACGAATAGGTGGTGTAGTCGATCGTAACCGGAACCTCGACATATCGCAGCCGGCTGCGCGCGATCTCCGCCAGCAGCTCGGAGGCGTGGGCCATCCGGTTCTGACGCAGGCGCAGCGCTTGCGCGCCGCGACGCGTCATGGCCCGCAGACCATTGTGGGTGTCAGTGAGGCGAAGGCCGGTCGTCGCAACCGTAAACAGTGTGGCACCCCAGAGCAGGATGCGCCGCATGCGCGGCATGTTGAGCGGCTCGCTGAGGAAGCGGCTGCCGAGCGCGAAGTCCGCCTGGTTGCTCACCAGCGCATCCAACAGCCGAGGAATGTCTGAAGCACGATGCTGGCCGTCCGTGTCAAAGGTCACGATGACGTCCGCGCCTTGCTCCAACGCATAATCGATGCCGGTCTTGAGCGCGGCACCCTGGCCGAGATTAATCGGGTGGCTGACGACGGCCGTCGCTAGCGTGCTTGCAAGCTGCCGGGTGTCATCGGCCGATCCATCATCGACAACGACGACATCATAGCCAGCCTGCCGCAGTCTCGTGATGACCGAGACGATGGCGCTGGACTCATTGTAGGCTGGGCACACGACCCAGATCGAGGAGAAGGAATCATTCCGCATCGGTCGGCTACCACTGAGTGTTACTCGCAGATATACGCCTGCGATTGTTCAGCGGGCCGCCCACTCCCCCTCAGGGCGCCGTCTGTTGACACTATGCACACGTCGTTTGCATTCTAAACAGCCAGTACAAAACTATTGTGACGGTTTTTCGTTCCGTCATCCGGTGACAAAGAAAAGCCCACACAGAATCAATAGCATGCCGAAAATGAGGCGTAATGACACAGCCTCCCCGAAGAGCCATGCTCCGAGCGCCGGCGTCAGTGCGAATGCCAGCGCCACGAACGGGTAAGCCCGCGACAGCGGAGTAAATGTCAGGATCCACACCCAGAAAACGGAAAGCGCGCCATAGAGCACAAGCGCGCCGAGAAAATAGAGGTTGTACGCTAGGGCCAGCATCCGCTCGCCGGCGGTACCATTGAGTTGCACTGCAGCAAGCTTGAACAGAACCTGCCCGCCCGACATTCCGATGGCATACGCAGCCAACAGGGCGATCTGTGTGAGAGTCAGGCGATCATTGCTCATCGTGTTCGCTCATGTTGTTGCTTTGCGCAGCACCACACGCATGGCATCGAACAGGTTGACCGGCACCCCAATGCGGCTCGCAGCTGGCAGCTGAGTGCCGCGCATCCCCATCATCCGTTTGAGCTGAAAGACGATCAGCGACAGTGGAACGATTTTCCCGGGATGATCGAAATGTTCCATCGACAGCCCAAGCGGCGGCGCCATGCGCCGCAGGCTCTCCCGCGTGAAGAACCACAGATGCTGCGGCGGCGTCATCAGTCGCCATTTTGCGCCGGCCAAGCGCGCCGTCAGCGCGGCAAAATCGCCGGTGGTCAGCACGATGATCCCACCCGGCTTGAGATACCGCGAACAGAGCGCCAGCGTGTCTCGCGGCTGCGGCAGGTGCTCGATGACGTCGAACAGGGTGATCACGTCGACCGCGCCGACACGCGCCATCGTGGCCTCATCCGCAATGCCGGAGTAGACCTGCAACCCGGCCTGCCGACAGGACTGGGCGGCATCTTCTGCCAGCTCGATCCCGGTCACGTCGAAATGACGCTGCGCTTCCTTCAGAAAAAACCCGTAGGCACAGCCCAGATCAAGCAGGCGCCCGGACGGGCGAAAGCGGCGGACGAAATCGACGCTATGCGCGAATTCGCGCCGCAGGACCGCCTCACTGCCCTGATAGTCTAGATATCCGTCGCTGAGTTCACCCGAGAAATAGCTGGCGGTATAATAAGTGTTGGGGTCAAACCCGCTGGTTTCCGCATGGCCCAGGCCACAGCGCTGGCACTGCCAGATTGCACATCCACTGACGTTAAAGCGAAACGCGTGCGGTGTGGCTTCGCCGCAGGCAGGACAGGCTTGGGTGGTCATCGGGGCTCCGACTACGACGCTCGGCTCAAGCTCGCAGGTCTGAAGATGGGGTTTGAACGTGATGTGGTCAATTGACCTGTTTTACGGCGGACGCCTGCCCCTTCTCACAGCCAGCGCCGGCTTTCGACGTCATTTCCAAAATGAGTGGATGAGGTTGATCGTTGAGTACAGGATGCCGCAGGCGACAATGAACAAAATGATCCATACGAGATAGTCGACCTGCTTTTTGAATTCGGCAGAGGCCTGCTTAACCACCTGAGAACGCCCAAAGACCGTTTTCAGAAACACGATGATCGGGATCGCCGCAACGAGGATGGTGATGAGCTTGAACATGTCGACTCATTGCATCCCATGAAAAACGCGCCGCAAGCGAGCCACGCCACTCTTTGCGCGATTGTTAACGCCACATCGAGCGAACGATCGCTCACATCGTCCAGGGCGGCCGCGCGCTGAAGCGCGCCCGCAGAAACTTGGCCACTGCGGATATCTCCGCCTCCGACAACTGCGAGCCAAAAGCCGGCATGGACCGGCCAAGCGCGCCCGTCGGCGGGCTGATGCCGCTGCGGATTACTTCAACCACGCTGTCGGGCACCGGCGCGTGAATCGACGTTTGCAGCGCCAGCGGCACAGTCGCGCCCTTGCTGCGATGGCATTGTGCGCAGCGCGCCTCGAACACCTTGGCACCCTCGCTGAATTCCTTCGGAACCGGTGGCGCCTCCGGATGGCCCCACTCGAGCGTGAGTGCAGCGGCCTTTGCAGCAGCGGCATCGATTGCTTTTTCGCCGGTGCGCAACGTCCCGACATAGGCGGCGATGGCGAAGACGTCGATCTCGTTCTGCTTGTGCAGGGCATTGACCACCGGCGTCATCGGCCCAGCCGACATGCCGTGGTTCGCGTGCCAACCGTCCATCAGATAGACCACGAGCTCGACCTTGGTCCACGGCTGCTGCGAGAGATTGTCCTTATTGAGCGGCGGCGCGTACCAGCCTTCGGCGCTGCCACCGCCATAGGCCGGCGTCGTCCGGGCGCCCATGACGTTGCGTGGCGTGTGGCAGGCGCCGCAATGGCCGAGACCTTCGACCAGATAGGCGCCCTCATTCCACTCGCCGTCCTTCGATGAATCGGGCTGAAACGGTGTCTTGTCGAGGTACAATGCTTTCCAGACCGCAAGCGTTGCACGGATGTTGAAGGGAAAGCCAAAATCGTTCCCACGCGTTGCCTCGCGCACGGGCGCAACGGCTGCCATCAGATACGCGTAGATCGCATCGATATCCGCATCCTTGACCTTGGTGAAATGGTCGTAGGGGAACGCCGGATAAAGGTGATTGCCGTTGCGGTCGACGCCGTCCTTCATGGAACGGCGGAAGGCCTCCTTGGACCAGGTTCCAATGCCGGTCTCGGCATCCGGCGTGATGTTAGAAGTGTAGATCGTGCCGAACGGCGTCTTGAGCGGCAGGTTGCCGGCGAATGCCGGGCCGTCCGGACGCGTATGGCAAGCGGTGCAATCGCCATAGTTGGCCAGGACCCGGCCGCGCTCGACCAGGGCCTTGTCGAAGGACTCAGGGTCCGGCCGTGCGGCCGCCGCGATTTCGGGCTGGTAGGCCAGCAACGCAAATCCAGCGGCTCCAGCCAGGACCAGGAGCACGACCGTCCACAAAGCAATTCGGCTGATCCTCAAGGGACTTCCTCCCCACGAAAGCTATTCAGCGACATATCGCCAAGGTTGGCGCCACATCTGGCCCCCACCTTGATCGTTAACCCGAGCAACATTAGCATTCCTTATGGGTTGGTGTAGAATTGGTCATGGCGCCGCGCGCGGCCTTTGAGACCGGGCGCCGGGTTGAGAGGGAACGCATTCATGCAACTTACGCTGAACATAAACAATAAGCCCCAGACAGTGGACGTCGATCCGGAGACCCCCCTCCTTTGGGTCCTGCGCGACAATATTGGGCTCACCGGCACCAAGTATGGATGCGGTATCGCGCGCTGTGGCGCCTGCACCATCCATGTCGACGGGCAGGCGATGAAGGCGTGTCAGCTTCAGGCGTCAGCTGCGGTTGGCAAGCGCATCACCACCATCGAGGGGCTCTCGGCAGACAGCTCGCATCCGGTCCAGCAGGCCTGGGTAGAAATCGGCGTGCCGCAATGCGGCTATTGCCAGAGCGGTCAGATCATGTCGGCGGCCGCGCTGATCGCCAAGCGCAAGAATCCGACGCTCCCCGAGATCGAGGCCGCCATGGCGGACAATCTTTGCCGTTGCGGGACCTATCAGCGGATCGTGCAGGCGATCCGTCGCGCCTCCGAAATCGCACAGGCATAAGGAGGCTGACATGACGAAACAGACTCTGTCCCGCCGTTCGTTCATCCAGGCCTCCGTCGCTGTCGGCGGCGGCCTGATGCTCGGCTTCCATATGCCGGAGGCAGTGGCCGCGACCATCGGCCCGAAGACGCAGTCGACGACGACCGCCATCGGCACCGAGATCAACGCCTGGATCGTGATCGACAAGGACGGCACCGTCACGTTGCGCATCCCGCATACCGAGATGGGCCAAGGCGG
>Ga0126377_10001700_pt1 | contig 14614 bp, 10 predicted proteins | sample PanSoiMetPlot_22_FD_92647 | JGI IMG/M metagenome (GOLD analysis project Ga0126377, IMG submission 92647) | Tropical forest soil microbial communities from Panama - MetaG Plot_22 | ecosystem: Environmental > Terrestrial > Soil > Tropical forest > Bulk soil | place: Panama | collected 2016-02-17
CGCGTGATCGCGCGGGCTCACGAGCAGCCGGCGGCGCCGGTCCCGTCGCTGGCCGCGGTCGACTTCGTGGCGCGCGCGACCGAGCGCGGCGCGGCCGACAAGGACGCGCTGAGCGAGATCCGGCGGGCCGCCTTCGACGACGGCGTCGACGGGCCGGCGCTCGCGCGTCGCTTCCGCGAGGTGGCGTTCCCGATCGACGAGGGCGAGGCGGGCGATCGGCTGCGGCGGCAGATCGCCAGCTGCGCGCGGCGGCTGGCCCAGCTCCTGGCCGAGCCGGGCGGGCCGGTGCCCCGCCGGATCGCGTCGACGGTCGAGGAGGCGGTGGGGCAGCTGCTCGAGGCGCTGGAAGACTAGATGCGCCGCGCGGCGACCTGATCGGGGCTGGGGGCATGGCTCGACGGTACGTGGCCGCCACGGTGATCGATCGCCGCGCGATCGCCGCCGCCGCCGGCTGGGCGGCGCTGGGCGCCGTGCTGGTCGGCGCGGCCGCGCACGTGGTGGCCCGCTTCCTGTTCCCGGTCGAGCTCATCCTGCCGGCCGCGATCGGCGTCGCCGTCGGCGGAGCGGTGGCGCGGAGCGTGCGCCGGGTGCGGCTGTCGCGTCCGCGCCCGGCCGTGGGGATCGCGGCGGCGGCGGTGGTGCTCGCCCTGCTGGCGCAGCTCGGGCTCGACTACTGGGTCGCGCGGGTCGAGCACGTGCGCGAGCTGGAGCGCGGACAGGCCATCCGCGTCGGCGCCGGTCTGGTCGCGCGCGAGGACCTCGAGGGCGAGCGGGCCGCCTGGCTGGCCGGCTGGACGCCGTGGCGCTACGCGCGGGCGCGGGTCGGGCTCGACGACAGCAGCATGTTCACCGGCTCGCCGCCGGTGCTCGGCCGCGGCGGCACCGTGGTGCTGAGCCTGTTCGAGCTGGCGCTGGCGCTCGCGATCGCGAGCCTGTGGGCGGCACGCGCCGCGGGCGAGCCGGCATGCCCGGTGTGCGGCGCCTGGCGGGCGGAGCACGCGCTGGGCAGCGCGGCGCACGGGGTGTCGCGCGCGCTGGTCGCGCGGCTGCTCGACGGCGATGCCTTCGGAGCGGCCGAGCTGCTGCGGCCGCCGGACACGCGCGAGGAGGTGCGGCTGTCCCTGTTCCGCTGCCCCGCGGGCCACGATGACGGCGCGGTGCTTCGCGTCGCCGAGGTGATCTGGACGCGGCACCGTCGACTGGCGCTCCGGCGCGTGGCGGACCTGGAGGTGACGGGAGGCGAGGCGGTCGTGGTGGCTGCCGGTGTCGGCGCCGAGGTGGAGGCGCGGTGAGCGAGGCGGGGGGATCGGGATCGGGGGTGCGGGAACCGGGGCGGGATCCGACGACCGGTTCGGGGCGGGATCCGACGACCGGTTCGGGGCGGGATCCGACGACCGGGTCGTCGACGATCCCGGGGACAGAGTCGACGACAACCTCGGGAACGGTGTCGTCGACAAGCTCGGGACTCGAGTCGACGACGATCCCGGAAACTGAGCCTCCGACAGGGGCGGGATCGGGCTCGGCCGCGGCGCCGGGCTCCGGCCCGGGCTCCGGCCCGGGACCGGCGCCCGGATCGGCCAGCGGCGCTGGATCGGGAGGGCGGCGCCGGTTCTCGGGGGCACTGGCGCCGAGGGAGTGGCGACGGCAGCTGGCCCGGCTGGTTCACCTGGCCGAGGGACCGGCGGAGGGCGCGGCGGCGCGTCCGCTACTCGCTCTACGTCGTGCGGCTGACCGCGCAGGTGCTGCGCCAGTGGGCGCGCGATCGGTGTCCGCAGCAGGCGGCGTCGCTCGCGTTCCAGACCGTGCTGTCGGTGGTCCCGGTCCTGGCGGTGTGCCTGGCGGCGCTGCGCGTGACCGGCCTCATGGGCGCGGAGTCGGCGCTGGTCGATTTCCTGACCGATCGCTTCATCCCGGTGTCGCGCGCCGAGCTGGCCCGGACGCTGCTCCAGTGGTCGGACAACGTCACCTTCAAGTCGCTGGGCCTCGTCGGGCTCATCACGACCGTCGTCATCGGCTACGTGATGTGGAGCAGCCTGGAGCAGATCATGAACCACATCTGGCGGGTCGAGCGGCGCCGCTCGCTCGCCCAGAGGTTCGCGGTCTTCTACGCCACCGCCACCATCGGCCCGCTGCTCATCGGCGTGTCGCTGTACCAGGCGGCCCAGTTCGGGCTGGCCGAGGGCGGCCCGGGACTCCTCATCGGCATGGCGTCCAGCTTTCTGGCCCTGCTGCTGGCCAACTACTTCCTGCCGGCCACCGCGGTCCGGCTCGGGCCGGCGGCGATCGGCGCCTGCGTCACCACGGTCCTGTTCGAGTCGGCCAAGTACCTCTTCAACCTCTACGTCAGCGAGGTGGCGTTCGAGCGCTACTCGGGCGTGTACGGCGCGCTGGCGGTGGCGCCCATCTGCCTCATCTGGATCTACTGGTCGTGGCTGATGCTGCTGCTCGGCGCCGAGGTGGCCCACGCGGCGCAGAACATCCGCCTGCTGGAGCGCAGCGAGCGGCGCGGCGTGCTGTCGCTGGAGAACGAGCTGGTCACCAGGGTCAACGGTCCGATGGCCGCCCGCGTGATGGTGGCGGTGGCCGAGGCGTATCTCTCGGGGCGCAAGGTGCTGTCGCGCCACACTATCTCCGATCGCTTCGACCTCTCCCCCGAGGTGGTGGAGCGGCTGGCCCGACGCCTGGCCGCGGCCGACCTCGTCATCGAGGTCGAGGGCGACCACAGCGGCTTCGTGCCCGCCCGTCCGCCGGCCGAGATCACCGTCGCGCACGTGCTGGCCGCGTTTCGCACCGGCGACCGCGACCGCGCGCGCGGCGGCCCCAGCCGGCTCGACAGCCTGCTCGGCGAGATCGAGGCGGGCGCGCTGGCACGCGCCTCCCAGGTCACGCTCGACCAGCTGGTCGATCGACGGTAGCCGACCGGCGACCGATCACTCCTCGAGATCGGCGGGGCGATCGCGCCGGAGCCGGAGCGCCGCCGGCAGCGAGGTCACCTCGGGCATCGGCCGCGGCAGGAGCGCCATGACCGCGATCTCCTCGAGCGCGGCCGCGGCCAGGAGCGCGGTCGCGGCGCGGAGCGGCCACATCGATCCGCCGGCGGCCACGAGCGCGACGGCGCCGCCGGCCAGGTAGGACGCGATGACCGCCGCGCGCGCGCCCGGGCCGGCGATCGCGCCGAACTTGATGAAGCCGGCGGCGAACGGCGCGGCGATCGCCGCCACCAGCGACCAGAAGGTGACCGCCTCGACGTGCGGCAGGTCGGGGCGCAGCCAGAAGGCGGCGAGCGGGAGGCAGGCCGAGCCGGCCAGCCGCGCCCAGCTGCTCCAGCGCGAGAGCCGCCCGCCGGCGGCCAGCCGCTCGCCGGCGATGCCGCAGGCCAGCGAGATCACCAGGACCGCCGCGACCGCGCGGGGCATCCCGAGAAAGGCGAGCACGAGCAGCGCCGCCGCCAGGAGCATGCGCGCGAGCGCGACCAGGTTGCCCGACGTCCACAGTCGGTCGAGCCCGGCCGCGGCGCGATCGCTCATGGGCCGAGTCTAGCGGAGGGCGGGTCGAAGGCCCAACCGACTGACGCCCTGGCTGACGCGCGAGCCGCGCGAGACGCTGTCGGGCGGATGGCGGAGCAAGCCGCCGAAGCAGGCGAACGACGGGACGTCCTCGGCGCCGACGAGCTCGCCGTGCGAGCACGGAGTGGGCTGCGGGCGAGCTCATCCCGGCGCGTCGCGCGGCGGCGGTCACTCGTCGGCGGCGTACGGATCGAAGAGCTGCGCCGAGGTGCGGCGGGCGTTCTCGCGCGCCAGCTCCGCGGCGGTGTACGCGGCGCGGCTGCCGGCCGGCAGGTGGCGGCGCACGAACCCCACGATCTGTCCGCGCACGGCGCGGCCGGTGCGCACGACCTCGTCCGGGCCGGTCTCCGCGCACTCGTCCCACAGGGCGAAGAGGAGGTGGCGCTTCTCGGCCGCGCCGCCCGGGCCGCGCCACAGCCGCTCGAGGTCGGACCGGGTCCGGTGCAGCGCCTCGCGCAGGCGGCGGCTGTTCTCGGCGGCGGCGCTCCGCATGCGCTCCTCGCGCGTGCGGTCGAGGAACGCCGACTTGCGCGCGGCGTACGGATCCTGTCCGGCCCCGCGCATGATCATGTCGGTCAGCTCGAACGTGCCGCCCATCGCGAGCCGACTCTGGCCGCCGTTCTCCTCGGTGTAGCGCCGAGGGTCCTCGCTCCAGCGCTCCAGCCCGCGCGCCATGTCGACCGCCATCTGTCGGGGAGAGGGGAGGTCGATGCGGACGCTCGAGCGATCCTCGAAGCGCACCCGGCCGTCCGGGTCGGTGTGGGCGACGAACGGGCCCTCGTCGGTCCTGAAGCCGCGAGCTCCGTCGGGGCGGAGCTCGGAGCGCGGCCGCGGCGGATGGCGCAGCCTGAGAGGCTCGAGCGGCTGCGGCGGCGGGGGCGGGCCGGGGTCGGGCTCGGCCACCTCCGCGGTCCGCCGGGCATCGAGCCGAGACGAACCGGGCGAGGGCGCCGGACCCTGCTGCGATGTCGGGCCCGCCTCCGATCTCGATCGCGTCTCCGACGTCGATCGCATGGCCAGCCCAGGCGGCGTCTCCGGTCCCGATCGCGTGCCGGAGGTCGATGGCGCCTCCGATGGCGTCGGCGCCTCGGGTGGCGATGGCGCCTCGGGTGCCGATGGCGCCTGCGATGCCGACGGCGTCTCCGATCGCAGCTCCACGTCCGCCTCGGATCTCGGCCCGGTATCCGCGCGCGACGCCGCCGCCGGCTCCGCCTTCGGCGCGGCCGGCGGGATGTCCTCCACGACGAGCTCGACCTCGGCCCAGTCGCCGCCCCGGTCGGGCGCACCCGAGGCGCGCTCGCGCCCGGCCAGCCACACGGCCGCGATGGTGGCCGCGGCGTGGATCAGGCCGGACGCGGCCAGGCCCAGGCCGATCCGCCCGCGCGCGCGCATCTCGTTCGCTTCGACCGCGCCGCCGCCGCGCGCGTTGCCCGGCCCGTCCCGGTCGAGTAGGGTCGAAGGCCTTGCCGCCCTCGACCGCAGACATCGAGCTCTCGTTCTACGAGGCGTTCTTCTTCCAGCGCGGGCTCGAGCCCTATCCCGCGCAGGAGCAGGCCTTCACGCGCATCTTCGCCGGCGACAGCGTGATGGTGACCGTGCCGACGGGAACCGGCAAGACCATGATGGCCAAGGCGGCCATCCACAAGGCGCTCGAGCTGGGCCAGCGCGCGATCTACACCACGCCGCTGCGCGCGCTCACCGAGGAGAAGCACCGCGAGCTGTCGGAAGACTTCGGCGCCGAGCGCGTCGGGTTCGCCACCGGAGACTACCGGGTCAACCCTGACGCCCCGGTGCAGGTCGTGGTGGCCGAGATCCTGTGGAACCGGATCTTCGGCGACCGCCTGCACGTGCCGGCCGACGTGGTCGTCATGGACGAGGGCCACTACTTCAACGACCCCGAGCGCGGCTACGTGTGGGAGCAGTCGATCATCGCGCTCGATCCGCGCACGCAGCTCATCATCCTGTCGGCCACCGTCGGCCACGCCGATCGCTTCTGCCACTGGATCGAGATCTGCCGCCGCGTGCCGATGCAGCTGGTGGAGTCGCGCGAGCGGCGGGTGCCGCTCTACCACGAGTACCGCGAGAGCTACCTGGTCGAGGTGGTGCGTGAGCTGGCGGCGGCCGGCGACGTGCCGGCCATCGTGTTCGTGTTCGGGCGCGAGGCCTGCTTCGAGACCGCGCGCCTGCTCAAGAGCTGCCGCCGCTTCACCAGCGCGGAGGAGAAGGACGAGATCGACCGGCGCTGCGCCAAGGTGCTCCTCGACGGCGGCCTGTCCGACGAGCTGCGCGCGCTGCTCGGCCACGGCATCGGCGTCCACCACGCCGGCATCCTTCCCCGCTACAAGCAGCTGGTCGAGCAGCTGGCCCTCGAGCGCCTCATCAAGTTCGTGGTGTCGACCGAGACCATCTCGGCCGGCATCAACCTGCCGGCCAAGCGCGTCGTGTTTCCGTCGCTGCGCAAGTACATCAAGAGCAAGGCCCGCCTGGTCACGCCCGCCGAGTACCACCAGATGTCGGGCCGGGCAGGGCGGCCGCAGTTCGACACCGAGGGCATCTCCATCGCGCTGGCCCCCGAGGCGGTGGTGCAGGAGATGCGCAAGGAGATCGCCGACGCCAGGAAGCGCGGCCACGCGATCGACGAGGAGAAGGTCCGCAAGTCGTGCTACTCGCGCGCGCGCAGCGAGGCCCAGCGGACCTCCGAGGTGGTGTGGGACGAGCCGACCTACCAGCAGCTGGTGCGCGGCGAGCCGGCCGAGCTGCGCAGCCAGACCCGCATCAACGCCGAGCAGATCCTGGCCATCGGGCTCCCCGACCTGACGGCGGAGGTCCTGCCCGGCCAGGACCAGGCGGCCGCGGGCGGCGCCGACCCGGCGGCCGGCGCGGCCGCGGGCCCCGCGGCGCCGGCCGAGCGCCCGCCGCCGTGGCTCAAGCTCGACATCGTGGCGGTGGTCGACAACCTCCTGCTCAGCGACCGCGAGCGGCGCGACGCGCACAAGCGGCTGGCCCACGTCACCGAGAACATGCGGGCGCTCGGGGTGGTCGACGAGCACGGCCGCCAGGTGGCCGGTGAGATCGTCGGCAAGCTGCACGGCCTCGACGGCCTGTTCATCCACTACCTGCTCATGAACCACCAGCTCGACTACGGCGACTTCCGCGAGCTGTGCGAGTTCCTGGTCGACCACGACATCATCCAGCGCATGCTCGACCGCAAGCAGGAGGACAAGAAGGCGGAGTGGATCCGCGAGCGCCTGCGCGAGAAGCGGCGCGAGAGCCCGCAGGTCACCTGGCAGGACGTGGAGGAGGAGTACGAGCGCGAGTTCCCGCGCGCGCTCACCAGGATGGAGCTCATCCACCAGGCGTTCTCGGGCCAGGTGCCGCACCCGGAGCTGCACGGCGGCAAGGGGGCCAAGACCATCTGGACCACCATCGAGGACGAGAGCATCGGCTTCTTCGAGATGGTCGACCGCCACCGCCTGGCCCACGAGGAGGGCAACCTCTTCACCTACCTCGCCCGCGTGATGAAGGTGGCGCGCAAGATCAACGAGGCCACCGGGCTCGAGCAGCTGGCCGACCTCGAGCGCCGCATCCGCTCGTACCTGTCGGTGGTCGACGAGCGGCTGGTCGAGGAATGAGCCGGCGCGGCGGCCGCCGCGGCCGCCGCGGGCCGCCCTCCGCTACCGCTGCCGCTCGTAGAAGCGGCGCACCTTGTTGCGGTTGCCGCACTGCTTCATGTCGCACCAGCGCCGGGTGCGATTCTTCGAGGTGTCGAGGAAGAGCCACACGCAGTCGTCGGCCGCGCAGATGCGCACGCGATCGCGCTCGCCCGACATGAGGAGCTCGAGCGCCGCGCGCACGATCGGGGCCAGCATGGCGTCGAGCGCGTCGGGGCCGGGCGCCCACTCCCACTCGAACGCGCGCCCCACCCGCATGCGGCCGACCGCGCGGTTGAGCGCGGCCAGGTCGCCCGCCTCGGGCGCCCGGCCCAGGGCCGCGCCCGCGAACAGGCGATACAGCGCCTCGCGTAGCCCGGCCGCCTCGCGCAGGACGGCCGCGGCGGCGGCGGGCTCGAGCGCCGCGTGCCGCTCGAGCCGGCGCAGCTGAGCGGCCGGCAGGAGCTCGCACTGGCGGGCGAACGCGACCAGTCGCGCATAGGTCGGCAGGTAGTCGACCGGCGCGCTCGTGTGCCGCGCGCCCACGGCGTTGGCGAAATCGAGCGCCAGGTGTCCCGCGCACCGGTCGAACGTCGCGGGGAGATCTGGCGCCACCGGCTCGCTCACGCGGCTAACCTCCAATCCGACATTGGCAGGTTACCACGGTCGCCGCCGCGCGCCGCGAGCGCGCCGCTACTGCGCCTGCCCGCCGATGCCGCCGCCGCGCACCAGCTCGGCCGCCGTGCAGGCGGCGTCGGGTGAGGAGACTCCCGAGCACGAGGGCACCCCGGTCGCGTTCAGCCGCACCCGGCCGCCGCCCCCGCCGCCGCCCGAGCCGCCCTGCCTGTCTGCCGTGGCGGTGGTCCCACCGCCGCCGGCCGCCGTGCCTTGCGCGCCGCCGCCGCCGCCGTTGCCGGCGTCGGATACCCCGCCGGCTCCCCCCTGGACGAGGAGCGCGTCGCCGTCGATGGCGAGCGCCGAGCCCTCGAGCAGGATGCCGCCGCCGGATCCGCCGCCGCCGCCGCCGCCGCGCCCGTTCTGCATGGCGGTGTCGCCGAAGCCGTCGCCGCCGCTCGCGTCGATGGTGCCGGTGACCGTCACGCCGCGCACGGCCGAGATCTGGATGGCCCCGCCGCCACCGCCGCCGGGCCAGCCGCAGTCCATCAGCATGCACGATCCATCGCCGCCGCCGCCGCCGCCGCTGCCGCCGGCCAGGGGGACGAGGGTCGGGACGCCGCAGATGGAGCCGGCGTTGCCGCCGGTTCCGGCTTGTCCCGCCGAGTTCTGTCCGCCGCCGCCGACGCCACCGGCCGCAGCGTAGCCGCCGCCGCCACCGCCACCGCCGGCGTCGTCGCCGGGAGGGATCACATCCGCCTTGGTGCCGCCTCCACCGCCGCAGTTGCCGCCGCCGGCGGCGCCGTTTCCATTCGAGCGCGAGGCACCCGGGCCTCCCCCCGGCCCCCCCTCGCCTCGGGTCGCCCCGTCATCCGCACTGACCTTGCCGCGCACGTCGATCGTCCCGTCGACCACCGCCTCACCCACGACGAACAGCGCCACCGACGGTGCCACATTGGTCGGTACATCCACCGTCACGCCGCCCGGGATGTCGAGCGCGGACAGGCAGTAGTAGGTCATGTCCGGGCCGGCGGTGCTGCCGGCCGAATCGATCGTGTTCGATCCGCCGCCGCAGCCGGCCGAGCACGTGATGACCCCGTCGCCGATCGACACCGTGCCCGATGTCGGGGTGAGGGGCGGCGCCTGATCCGTGCAGTCCTCCTGCGCGGCCTGGGGCACGTTGCTGGCCAGCGTGCAGTGCGCGGCGCCCTGGGCGCCCTCGCACGTGAACGGACAGCCGACCGCGTCCTCGAACGCGTCGCCGGCGGCGCTGCAGGTCTGCAGCGTGCGCCCGTCGCCGGCGCAGCGCGTCTCGCCGCTCTCGCACTCGGTCGGGCCGGAGTCCGGGTCAGCTCCGGGGCCCGCGTCGTCAACGTTGCCGCCGCCGCCCCCGTCCGGGCCGCCGCTCATCGCGCCCCCGTCGCGGCCGCCCACCGCGGCGCCGGCCGGATCGAAGGTGCATCCGAGCGCGCACGAAGCCAGCACACCCAGGAAGACGAACAGCACGACCACGCCAGGTTTCAGGCTCCGGCGGGTGCGGACGACGCACCACACCCACCGAGGATACCGCAGTCCGGCGCCACGCGGGAAGATTCAGCCCGCGCAGCGGAATCGGCGGCTGTCGGCGACGGACCTGCGATAGCGGTCCAGCTCACGATCGCGCACGTCCCGCGTCCAGCCCAGCCGCTGCGCCACCAGATCTGCCGCGGGCTCCGCCACGTCGAGTCCTTGATCGAGCCCGACCAGCGCGAGCGGCACTCGCCGCGTCAGCACGTCGTCGATGTTGCGCGCGAGATCGTGCTCGACCGCGAAGGCGACCTCTACCCACAGGTAGGGCAGGTCCTCCTGCATGCGGGCGGCGAGCTGCGGCTGCGCCTTCATCATCTCGATCAGCACGCGGGCGCGCGTGCCGTAGACGTCTGCCAGGTGCTCGGCGGTGGCCGGCTCGAGCCCGTGCTCCGCCGCCAGCTGGACGCCCAGCTTGCGGACGCCCGCCGCGCTCGGCTCCTCGAGCCCGACCGCACCGGGCAGCGGCCGCGTGCGCGTGTGCGGCCGCACCACCGCGCGGTCCTCGAACAGATCGCTGTCGTTGTCGCGCAGCCAGCGGATCGCCGAGGTGACCGCCTCCTCCGCCATGAGCCGGTAGGTGGTGAGCTTGCCGCCGGCGATGAGCAGCACGCCGTCGTCGCGGACGTAGATCTGGTGCTCGCGCGACACGTCCGACGCGGTCTCCGCGTCCTCGTGGATGAGCGGGCGCAGGCCGGCCCAGGTGGCCAGCACCTTCTCCGGCGAGAAGCCGGCCGAGGGGAAGGCGCGGTTGGCGCTCTCGCACAGGTAGGCGACGTCGGCCGCGTCGGCCCACACCTCGTCGGGCGAGCCGTGGAAGTCGGTGTCGGTCGTGCCCAGCACCACGCGGCCGCGCCACGGGATGGCGAACATCACGCGCCCGTCGATCGGCGACTGCACGGTGATGGCCCGCTCCAGCGGCAGGACGTCGCGCCGGAAGACCGCGTGCACGCCCTTGGTCGGGCGCAGGATCGGGCGCGAGATCTCCATGCCGAGCCGCGCGGCGATCTGATCGGTCCACGGCCCGCCCGCCACCAGCAGCGAGTGAGCGGCCACGCGCTCCTCGCCGCCGCCGACCAGGTCGCGCACCAGCACCGACGTCACCCGCCCGCGCTTGCGCTCCACGCCGAGCACCTCGTGGTGGCTGTGGCAATCCGCTCCGCACGCCCGCGCGTCCAGCACGTTCTCCAGCACCAGGCGCGCGTCGTCGGTGGTGCAGTCGTAGTACTCGATGGCGCCGCGCAGCCCCTCGCCGCGCAGCGCCGGCTCGATCTCGCGCGCCTTGCCGCCGCGGTGGGTGCGGTGAAGGCCGGGCGCGCGGAACAGGGCCAGCGTGTCGTAGATCCACAGGCCGATGTTCATCGTCTCCAGCCCGACCCGGTCGCCGTCGTAGATGGGCAGGAGGAACGCGAGCGGCCGCACCAGGTGCGGCGCCACCTGGCACTGCACGCGCCGCTCGCTCACGCTCTCGAACACCAGGCCGATCTCGCCCTGCTCGAGGTAGCGCAGCCCGCCGTGGATCAGCTTGGACGACTTCGACGAGGTGCCGGCCCCGAAGTCGGACTTCTCGTAGAGGGCGACCCGCAGCCCGGCGAGCGCCGCCGCCCGCGCGATGCCGGCGCCGGTGATGCCACCGCCCACGACGACGATGTCGTAGGGCGGCTTCATTTCGCGGGCGCGGGCGGCGCGATCACCTGGACGAAGAGCTCCTCGAGCTGGCGGCTGTCCACCGGCGTGGGCGCGTCGGTCATGAGGTCGGTCCCCTTCTGCGTCTTGGGGAACGCCATCACGTCGCGCAGCGAGTCGGCGCCGGACAGGAGCATGGCGAGCCGGTCGAGGCCGAACGCGATGCCGCCGTGGGGCGGGGCGCCGTAGCGGAACGCGTCGAGCAGGAAGCCGAACTTGGCCCGCGCGTCCTCGTCGGAGATGCCGAGCGCCTGGAACACGCGCGCCTGCAGCTCGGGGCGGTGGATACGGATCGAGCCGCCGCCCAGCTCGACCCCGTTGAGCACGAGGTCGTAGGCGCGGGCCAGGACCCGCTCCGGTTCGGACGCGAGGAAGGCCTCGTCCTCCGGGCGCGGGCTGGTGAACGGGTGGTGGGCCGCGACCCAGGCGCCGCTCTCCTCGGATCGCTCGAACAGCGGCGGATCGGTCAGCCACATGAACCGCCACTCCCCGGCCCGCACGAGGTCGAGCTTGCGGCCGATGTGCAGGCGCAGCGCCCCCATGCAGGTGTTGGCCGCCTTGGCCCGGTCGGCGATGAACAGGAGCACGTCGCCCGGCTGCGCGCCGGCCTTGCGGTTCATGGCCTCGCGCGCGGCGTCGCTGACCGCCTTGGCGAACGGCGCCTTCCATGCCCCGCCCGCCTCCACGCGCGCGAACGCGACCCCCTTGATGCCGTAGGGCTTCGCGAACTCGGTCAGCCCGTCGAGCTGTGAGCGGGTCAGCCTGTCGCCGTCGGGCACGCGCAGGCACTTGATGATGCCGCCCTGATCGATGGCGGCGTCGAAGATGCGGAACCCGGAGCCGCGCGCCTCCTCGGTCAGCTCGCACAGGACCAGGTCGAGGCGAAGGTCGGGCTTGTCCACGCCGTAGTACTCCATCGCGTGGGCCCAGGTCATGCGGCGGAACGGCGTCTCGAGCTCGACGCCGAGCACGTCGCGCCAGATCATGGCCATCAGCCCCTCCATCACCGCTTGTAGATCGTCCTCGGTCATGAAGGACATCTCGATGTCGATCTGCGAGAACTCCGGCTGGCGATCGAGGCGCAGGTCCTCGTCGCGGAAGCAGCGCACGATCTGGAAGTAGCGCTCGAAGCCGGCCACCATGAGCAGCTGCTTGAAGATCTGCGGCGACTCGGCGAGCGCGTAGAACGAGCCCGGGTTGAGCCGCGACGGGACCAGGAAGTTGCGCGCCCCGCCCGGCGTGTACTTGACCAGGAACGGCGTCTCCACCTCGGTGAAGCCGCCCTCGCCCAGGTAGCGGCGCGCGGTCAGCATCGCCTGCGAGCGCATGCGCAGGTTGCGCGAGATCGAGGGCCGGCGCAGGTCGAGGTAGCGGTGCTTGAGCCGCAGCGCCTCGTTGGTGTCGATGTCGTCGTCGATCGGGAAGGGCGGCGTGTCGGAGCGCGAGAAGATCTCGAGCACCTCGGCGCTGACCTCGATCTCGCCGGTCGGGAGCTTGGGGTTGGTGTTCTCGCCGCGCGAGATCACGCTGCCCACCACGCCGATGCAGAACTCGCTGCGCAGGTCGCCGGCCAGGGCGTGGGCGCGCTCCTCGATGCGGGGATCGAACACGACCTGCGTGATGCCGTCGCGATCGCGCAGATCGACGAACACACAGCCACCGTGGTCGCGGCGGACATCGACCCACCCGGTGAGCACCACGCGCTGTCCGATGTGGGCGGCGCGCAGCTGGCCGCAGCTGTGTGTCTTCTTGTGCTGGGAGAGAAAGCCAGTCATGACAGGAGCACAACCTTACCAGAGATGGTAAAGTGCACTAATCCGATAAAGTTACCGGGGTTTTCTGTCCGATGCATGTCACCATGGTGAAGAAGCGGCTGGCCAGCGGCGAGCCGTGCCGGAAATGCGCGCAGACGGAGGAGATGCTGCGCCAGCGCGGCCTGTGGGACCGGATCGACGAGGTGGTGTGGGCCGCGGAGGATGATCCGAGCTCGCCGGGGATGGTGCTGGCCCAGCGCTTCGGCGTCGAGCAGGCGCCGTTCTTTCTGGTGAGCGAGGAGGGCGGCCGGGTGGTGGCCTACACCAGCGCGCTGCAGCTCATCCGCGAGAAGCTCAACCCGGCGCCGGTCTCGCCCCTCCCGGGCGAGGGCGCCCGCGCGCGCGCGTCGAGCCGCGCCGCCGCCGAGGCCGCCGCCGAGCTGGAGTCGGCCGAGCCGCAGGCGATCCTGCGCTGGGGCCTCGAGCGCTTCGGCGCCGACCTCGCCATCGCCTTCAGCGGCTCCGACGACGTCGCGCTCATCGACATGGCCGTGCGCACCGGCTTGCCCTTCTCGATCGTGTCGGTCGACACCGGCCGCCTGCACCCGGAGACGTACGCCTTCATCGAGGAGGTGCGCTCGCGCTACGGGGTCGAGATGATCGTGACCAGCCCGGATCCGGTCCCGCTCGAGGCGATGGTGCGGCGCAAGGGCCTGTTCAGCTTCTACCAGGACGGCCACGGCGAGTGCTGCGGCATCCGCAAGGTGGATCCGCTGCGGCGCGTGCTGTCGGGGTTTCGCGCGTGGGCCACGGGGCAGAGGCGAGATCAGAGCGCCGCCACGCGCTCGGCGCTGCCGGTGGTGGAGGAGGACCCGGTGTTCGTCGGCGTCGACGGCCCGCTGGTCAAGCTCAACCCGCTGGCCGGCTGGTCGCGCGATCACCTGTGGGACTACCTCCGCCGCGAGAACGTGCCGGTCAACCCGCTGCACGCGCGCGGCTTCCTGTCGATCGGCTGCGAGCCGTGCACGCGGGCGGTGGCGGCGGGCCAGTCGGAGCGCGACGGGCGCTGGTGGTGGGAGGCGGACGGCCGCAAGGAGTGCGGCCTGCACGCCGGCAACCTGGCCCGCAGCGCCGGCTGAGGCGGCCGAGGCGGCGCATGGCGGATGCGGATCGACTCGCGATCGCGCTGGCCCGCTTCGACGCGGTCAACGCCGAGGATCCGCGGCGCGGGCGCGATCCGGCCTCGGGCGACGACATCGGGCTCGAGCTCCTCTACGCGCGGCGCATGACCGAGCGGCTGGACGCGCTGGCCCCCGACGCGCCGGAGACGCTGCGCCTGGCCGCGCGCGCGCAGCACATCGCGCGCTGGCGCATCCCGCGCGAGCGCTACCCCGAGGGGCGGGCCGGCTACAAGCGCTGGCGGTCGCAGCTGGCGCGCGCGCACGCGGAGCTGGCCGGCGGAATCCTCGCCGAGGTCGGCTATCCGCGCGAGTCGATCGAGCGCGTCCAGTCCCTCCTGCTCAAGAAGGGGCTGAAGAGCGATCCCGAGGTGCAGACCCTCGAGGACGTGGCCTGTCTGGTCTTCCTCGAGCACCACTTCGCCGACTTCGCGCGCAAGCACGAGCGGGCCAAGCTGGTCGACATCGCGCGCAAGACGTGGGGCAAGATGTCGCCGCGCGGCCAGGCCGCCGCGGGGGCGCTGGCGCCGCGGCTGCCGGACGAGCTTCGATCGATCCTCGACGACGCCCTCGCCGGCCCCGACCGCGCCGTCGACGAC
>Ga0126377_10001701_pt1 | contig 14613 bp, 12 predicted proteins | sample PanSoiMetPlot_22_FD_92647 | JGI IMG/M metagenome (GOLD analysis project Ga0126377, IMG submission 92647) | Tropical forest soil microbial communities from Panama - MetaG Plot_22 | ecosystem: Environmental > Terrestrial > Soil > Tropical forest > Bulk soil | place: Panama | collected 2016-02-17
GTAGGTCATCGCCAGGGGCCTCAAACGAACCTCCGCAGCGAAAGCTGCGGAGGTTTTTCTTTTCCGGCGACGCCGCAAACCGTCTACCATGAACGGACAGGACGGCTCCTCCCGGCCCGGACGGCGCCCTTTAACCCCGCATTAGCGGCGCACCGCGGCGACGCCCTTATACTCGGCGCGGCGCGGCGCGGGACCGCGAACGAAAGGCCGGCATGCCGAAGAACGCGGTACCTCGTCTGCACACATTTTCACGGGCGTTGCGGCATCTCTTGCCGGCCTGGCTCGCGTTCGCGCTCGCGGCACCGGTGCAGCATCCGCTGACCTTCGTGCTGCTCCTCGTCGGCAACGCGCTCGCGATGAGCGGCATCTGCCACGCGCTCGGCTTCGGCATGGAATCGAGCTTCGCGCGCAGCATCGCGCGCCGCGGGCTCGCCTATTTCGTGCTGCTCACCGCCTACACCGCGGCCGTCGCGGCGCTCGTCGTCGCGCCCGCGTGGTGGCTCGCGCGCGACGGCTCGCTGCCCGCGGCCCTGACGCTCTCCGTCGCGCTCGTCATCGCGCTCCTCGCGCTCTGGCGCCTCTGGCCCGCGTTCGCGCTGCCTTTCATCTGGGACGACGCCTACCCGAGCGAGGAAAAAGGCTCGTGGCTCCTCGGCGCGCTGCGCCGCTCGCTCGCGTTCGCCCGTCATCTCACCGGCACGCACGATCTCTTCTTCGCCTACGGTTTCCCGAGCGGCATCGCGCTGCTGGCGATCGCCGTCGGCGCGCTCGCGATCACGGGCCTCGGCGGCTATCTCCCGAGCGAATTCCGCATCGTCGCGCTGTTCCTCTACGCGATCCTCGTCGTCCCGTTCGCGCATCTCCTCATCGTCAACCGCAGCATCCGTGCGCTGCTGGCCGACGCGCGCCGCTCGCGCCGCCGCGAGGCGCGGGCGAGCGAGGACGCCGCGGTATCGACGGGCGCCGCGAATCTCGCCGCCGGCATCGACCGCTCCGATCTCGACGCGACGCTCCTCTGCGCCGCGCGCTCCGGTCAGATCGATCTCGCGCTCGCCGCACTCGATCGCGGCGGCGATCCGAACGCGACGCCGGGCCCCGACCAGCGCGACCAGCGCAGCGCGCTGATCATCGCCGTCACGCTGCCGGATCTTCGCTTCCTGCGCGGACTCATCGGCAAGGGCGTCGACGTCAACCGCGCGAACGGCGGACTCACGCCACTGATCGCTGCGACACGCGACAGCTACCAGGGCCGCCCCGATGCGGTCATGACACTGCTCTCGAACGGCGCCGACCCGCGCATCGCCGGCGCCGACGGCAACACGCCGCTGCATCACGCGGCGCGCTGTGCGGAACCCATAGTGGCCGCGCTGCTCGTCGACGCGTCGGCCGACATCGATGCCGTAAACCGCGAAGGCTTCACTGCGCTCGGCGTCGCCTGCGTCAATGCGAGCTGGAAACTCGCCGATTTCCTGCTCGATCGCGGCGCGAAAGCCGAAGTCGCGCGCGCACAGCCCGCGCTGCTCCTCGCCGCCGGCGTCGGCGACGACGATCCGCACGGCGTGAAGTCGCTGTTGAAGCACCGCGCGAACCCGAACGTGCGCGGCGCGACCGAGCGCACTGCGCTCATGACCGCCGCGCTCGCCGGCCACACGCGCATCGCCGACGTTCTGCTCAACGCCGGCGCCGATCCGAACCTCGCCGACCATCGCGGCACGACCGCGCTGATGGAAGCCGCGCGCTCCGGCGCCGTCGGCGTCGTGCACGCGCTCGGCAAGCGCAAGGCGAATCCGAATCTCGCCGACGCCGAAGGCCGCGGCGCGCTGCTCGTCGCGTGCCAGTCGCGCAACGCGAACGAGGAAACCGTGCGCGCGCTGCTGACGCTCGGCGCCGACCGCGCGCAGGCCGCCGCCGACGGCAAGCGCGCGCTCGATCACGCCGCGGCATCGGGCCGCTGGCACATCGTCGCGCTGCTCGATCCCGCGTACCCGCTCCCGAGCACGCTCGCGAGCGACGTCGCCAGCGCGCAGACCGCGAACGCCGATCACCTCCTCGACGCGCTCCGCTTCGGCCACTGGAACGTCGTCGCGGAATTCGCCGAAGTCGTCAAGGAATGGCCGCAGTCGGCGCTCGCCGATCTGTATCTCGCGCTCGCCAAGCTGCCGTCGAGCGAAGCGCGCCGCTGGCTCCTGAATCACGGTCTCGGCGCCGACGCGCGGCTCGGCGACGGACGCCTCGTCGCCGACGCGCTCGTCGATCTCCTGCCGGCGAGCACCGCCGCGCTATCCGACTTCGCCGCGCACGGCGCTCCGATCGGCGGCGCCGGCATCGTCGCGCGCGTCCTTTCGGCCGCGCAGCGCGGCGAAACCGGCGCGCCGCTCCGCGCGTTCGCCGCCGAGCTCCTCGAGCGCGGCGCCGACTGGTGCGGCACGACCTCGACCGACAGCACCGCGCTGCACGCGGTGGTCGCGCTCGGCGACGTCGACATGGCGCAGAGACTCGTCGCGCGCGGCGCGAGCCCGAACGCGCGCGACGCGCTCGGCTGCACGCCGCTGCACTTCGCGGTCAAGCTCGACATCGGCATCGCCGTGCCGCTTCTGAAGTTGCTGATCGGCGCCGGCGCGAGCCCCGAAATCGCCTCGGCGAGCGGCGAGACGCCGCTCGGCCTCGCCCTCGCGCGCAGCGAGCACGAGCCCGCGTACTGGCTCAACTGGTCGCGCTGGAAGCTGCCGTACCGTCCGCTGCGCCCGTCGGATCTTCCCGCTGCCGCGACGCTCGGCGACATCGAAGCCGTCGAGCGCATGCTCGCCTTCGGCTTCCCGCTCGACGCCGAGGACGCGCAAGGCGCGACCGCGCTGATCCGCGCCGCCGGAGCCGGTTACGCGGGTCTCGTCGTGCGTCTCCTCGAGGCCGGCGCGAACACCTCGCACGCGGCGAAATCCGGCATCCATTGCCTCGCCGCGGCCGTCAGCGCGCGTCGCGAAGCCGTCGTGCGCACGCTGCTGACGCACGGCGTCGCGCCGGACCTGCGCATGGCGGGCGGCGGCACCGCGCTGATCCTCGCCGCGGCGCTCGGGCTTCCGCGTCTCGCCGAAGCGCTGCTCGAAGCCGGCGCCGACGCGAACGCGACCGACGAGCAGGGCACGACGCCGCTCCTCGCTGCCGCGCAGTCGGCCTTCGGCAGCAGCGACACCGCGGCCGCGCGCGAGCTCTTCGAATTGCTGCTGCGCGCGCGGGCCAACGTCGCGACGCGCAATCCCGCCGGCCAGGACGTCGTGCTGACGCTGCTCGGCGCGCGCGCGCAGCCCGGTGCGAAGTGCGACGGCGAGCATCTCGCCTCGCTGCTGAAGCTCCTGCTGCAGCACGACGCGGCGGTCGACGCGCAGGATCAGCGCGGCGTCACGCCGCTGCACGCCTGCGCGATCCACGGGCTGCTCGGCTGCGCGCGCGCGCTGAAGGCGCGCGGCGCGAAGATCGAGCAGCCCGACCTGCTCGGCCGCACGGCCGGCGAAGTCGCGGCGATGCTGGGTTACGTCGACGTCGCGACGGAGCTCGGCGTCGAGCGCGCGCCGATCCCGAGCGTGCGGCAGACGCTCAGAAGGCCCGCACGCGCGCAGGACTGACGCGCGTCAGCCTTTCATCCGCCGGTACACGCTCCACGGGAGCCAGCGCACCGCCAGCGCGACCAGCGCCCACCAGCGCGGCACGTAGCGCTTCGACGAACCGCGTTCGAGGCGCCGCACGACGGTTCGTGCGATCGCGTCGGGCTCCGCGACCGGCATCGGCAGCTTCATGCCATACGTCAGATTCGTCGCCATGAAGCCGAGCTCGTAGAGCTGCACGCGCAGCTCGCGCGAGCGATACCGTTGCCGCAGACTTTCGTACAACGACACGAGCGCACGCTTCGCGCTCGCGTAAACGACGTTGCGCCCGCGCCCGCGAGTCGCGGCGACGCTGCCGAACAGCACGACCGTGCCGTGCGACTCGACGAGCCGCGGCAGCAGCGCATGCACGATCGCGAGCGGCGCGTGCAGATTCACCGCGAGCAGCGCGCCGATCCGCCCCGCGTCGAGCGAGAGATCGTCGTCCTCGCGCGACTGCCCGATCGGCAGCAGCAGCGCGGCCGGCGGCGGCATGCCGTCGAGCGTGCCGGCAATGCGCGCGCCGGGATCGGCTTCGCGGCCGAGATCGAGCGCGAGCGCGCGCACGGCGATGCCGTGCGCGAGATTGAGGCTCGCGCCGAGCGCGTCGAGATCGCGCCGGTCCGACGCGATCAGCAGCAGCGCGTACTGCGCGCGCGCGAGCTCGGCGGCGAGCGCGCGACCGAGCCCGCTCGATGCGCCGACGACGATCGCGGTGGCCGCGCGTTCGCTCACAGCGCGAGTCTCCGCGCGAGCTCGGACGCATGCAACCCGCCCGGGTTGTGCGCGGCGAGCCGCTCGCGCGCCGCGTCGAAGCCGCCGACCGCACGGCGCGCCGTCGCCGCGTCGAGCGTCGATTCCTTGATGAGGTTCGCGCGGCCGCCGTGCGTGATCGCGATCTCGGCGAGCGCTTCGAGGAACGCGCGCTGGCGCGGCTCGGCCGGCGCGGGAAGCTGGATCGCGAGCGCGATGCCTTCGCCGTCGAAGCCGAATCCTTCGGGCCGGCCGGCGAACAGCTTGCTCGCGATCAGTGCGATGCGCGGCCGGTCGCGCGCGACGCGCTCGGCGAGCATGCCGGCGAATTCGTCGAACAGCGCGTGCGGCACGAGCCACTGCGCCTCGACCATGCCCGCCTTGCCGAAGCCGGCGAAATAGGCGTGCGCGTCGTTGAGCGGAAACAGCGCCTCGGCGAGCGGCAGCGGCGACTGCCCCGCGCGGCACCAGCGCGAGCCGAGCCACACGTTAGCCGCGGCGATGCCGGCGCGGTTCCACAGCGCGAACGGCATCGGACGAATGCCGGCCGGCAGATCGCGCGATGGCGGCGGCACGCGCATCGCGCGCGCCTCGCCGGCATCGGTGGCGAGGCCGATGCGCACGACGCCGCGTCCGAACACGCCCGGGCGTCCGTCGTGCCAGCCGTACAGCACCGGCGCGTTCGCCGCTTCGCGCAGCATGCGCGCAGCCTCCGCGAGATTCGCGACCGGCACGCGACGCACGATCAGCGCGGCCGGCGGGCGCGCGAGACGCAGCGTCGCGCGCGTGATGACGCCCGTGAGGCCGAAGCCGGCGAACGTCGCGGCGAAGAGGTCGGCGTTATCGCTCGCGCTCGCGACGACGACGTCGCTGTTCGCGCGGACGAGCTCGATGCGCTCGACGACCGCTCGGAACGTGCCGTCGCGCGCGGGATTCTTGCCGTGCACGTCGGCCGCGATGCAGCCGCCGACGGTTGCGGCGGGATGGCCCGGCGCGACCGCGAGATACCAGCCGCGTGCGAGCGCGAAGCGCTGCACGTCGCCGATTTTGACGCCGGCCTCGGCGACGAGCCGGCCGCCGTCCTCGTCGAACGCGAGGATGCGATCGAACGCGGCGAGCGACTGGCTGATCGCATCGGCGCCGAAGCTCGCGGCCGTGTACGAGACGCCGGAGCCGCGCGCGATGCGCATCGCGTCGCGCGGCAGCGCTTCGATCAGCCGGTAGCGATCCGGGCGCTGCACGCGGCAGTGCGCGCGGAACTGGCGGTCGAAGCTCGCAAGATCGACGTCGGCGAGCGCGAATCCGCGCGTGTCGGCCGGGCCCGCGTCCTTCAAGCGGATTCTTCCTCTTCGCCGGAATCGACCTCGAACAGGCGCTGCAGGTCGGCGCGCGCTTCCTTCGCGGTCTGCAGCAGCGCCGCGTCGTCGTCGTAGACCGGATACTGGTTCAGGAGCACGCGCTCGTCGTGCTCGCGGAAGCGCTGCAGGTGCTCCTCGGCGGTCTTCGGATCGTAGCCGAGCGCTTCCAGCACGTGGCGCGCGAGCTCGAGGCTCGAATAGAACGTGTCGCGCACGATCGCGTCGACGTTGAGGTCCATCAGCCGGAACACGTGCTGGCGGTTGCGCGCGCGCGCGAACACCTTGAGGTTCGGGAAGTGGCGCTTGAGGAGCCGCGCCGTGCGCAGGTTCGCTTCCGGATCCTCGGTCGCGATGACGAAGATCTCGGCCTTGTCGGTCTGTGCCGCGCGCAGCAGGTCGAGCCGCGTCGCGTCGCCGTAGAACACCGTGCTGCCGAAGTGGCGCACGAAGTCGACCTGCTCGGCGTCGCGCTCGAGCGCGGTGAACGGAATGCGATGCGAGGCGAGCAGGCGCGTCACGATCTGGCCGACGCGGCCGAAGCCCGCCACGATCACGCGCGGCGTGGCGCCGTCGAGACGATCGAACTCGCGCGACGGCTTCGCTTTCTTGTCGAGCGGCTTCAGCTCCACGCGCAGGCGCACCATCAGCGGCGTCGCGACCATCGACAGCGTCACGATCAGGATCAGGAGATCGCGCTGCGCCGGATCGATCAGGCTGTTGCTCGCGGCGAGCGTGAACACGACGAACGCGAACTCGCTGCCCTGCGCGAGGATCGCCGCGAGCGCGATCGACTGGGCGTTGTCCTCGCGCGAGGCGAAGCGCGAGATCGCGTAGAGCAGGATCGCCTTCACGACCAGCATCGCGACCAGCAGCGTGCCGACGAGCTGCGGCTCGCGCATGATCAGGTCGACGTCGAGCGACATGCCGACGCTGATGAAGAAGAGCCCGAGCAGGAGGCCCTTGAACGGCTCGATCTGCGCTTCGATCTCGTGGCGGTATTCCGAATCGGCGAGCAGCACGCCGGCGATGAACGCGCCGAGCGACATCGACATGCCGACGAGATCCATGATCCACGCCGTGCCGATCACGACCAGGAGTGCCGTCGCCGTGAACATCTCCGGCGCGCCGACGCGCGCGGCCGCGCGGAACATCGGGCGCAGGAGGTAGCGGCCGCCGACGACGACGGCCGCGATCGTCAGGATGACGCGGAGCGCCATCAGCGCGCCAGCACCGGGGTTCGTCATCGGCTGCGCCACCGCGAGCGCCGGGATCAGCGCGAGGATCGGGATCGCGGCGACGTCCTGGAACAGCAGGATCGCGAAGGCGAGCCGGCCGTGCGCGGTCGAGAGCTCCTTGCGCTCGGCGAGGATCTGCAGATCGATCGCCGTCGACGACAGCGCGAGCCCGAGCCCGACGATCATCGCTCCCTTCCAGTCGATCCCGAGCGCGAACGCGATGCCGCCGATGACGATCGCCGTCGCGACGAGCTGCAGGGTGCCGATGCCGAACACCGTGCGCCGCATGACCCACAGGCGCTGCGGCGAGAGCTCGAGGCCGATCACGAACAGCATCAGCACGACGCCGAGCTCGGACAGCTGGCTGATCTGCTCGGTGTTGTTGAGGAGCCGGACGCCGGACGGGCCGATCAGCGCGCCCGCGCCGAGGTAGCCGAGGACCGCGCCGAGCTGCCAGCGCCGCGCGAGCGGCACCGCGATGACGGCGGCGAGCAGGAGCACGACCGCATACTGAAGAAATCCATGGGTTTGCACGCGTCCTCCGTGACCGGATTATGGCACGCGAGGCGCCCATCTCAGCCGCTGAGACCCGGCCGATGCAGCATCGGTCTCGTTCCGACGACAGGAGTGGACCATGCTCATCGCCGATTTCTCCGCCGATCTTCGTTCGCGCGTCGCGCCGCCGCGGCGGCCGGCCGTGCGCGCCGCGAGGCGCCCGCACCGCACGCTGGCGACGTGGCTGATGCTCGGGCTCGCCGCGCTCGTGCTCGTGCCGTTCGCGCGCGGCGATCGCCTGCTCGGCGCGACGCTGCCGTTCTGGCTCGTCGCGGCGCCGCTGATCGATCTCGCCTGGATCGAGCGCGCGCGTATCGCGCGGCGCGCGAAGGCGTGGCTCTCGCGCACGCGGCGCGAGCCGCGCATGGCGAGGCGTCAGCGCGTCTCGCGCGCCGCCGCGTGCAGCGCCGAGAGATCGTAGAGCGCGTAGTTGCGGTCGTCGATGACGCGCACGCCCGGCGTCTCGCGCAGGCGTTGCGCGGCTTCGACGACGGTCGCGACCGGCGGCGGGTTGAGCTTGACCTGGCGTGTCGGCATCACGAGGTAGTCGATGCGATGTGCGGCGAGATAGTCGATGAACGTGTCGGCGCTGGCGAGGGTGCCGCGCTGCCAGAAGCCGTAGAAGTTGAGCGTCTCGAACGTCGCCGCGAGGCGGAATGCGGGCCCGTCGGCGACGTAGCCGACGCCGCGTGCGATGCCCGGTACGGCGCGCAGGTATTCCGCGACCGTCTCGATGCCGTTCGCGCGGAAGACGCGCTCGTTCTGTAGCCTCAGATCGCGCACGCCGCGCGCGAAGTCGAGATCGAACGCGCGCGTTCCGGTCGCCCAGCCGGCGCTGACGAAGCCGTACCAGGCCTGGAACACCACGAACAGCGGGAGCATCGCGAGCAGGAGCCGCGTCGGCAGTCCCGGCGGGAGCCGTTTCAGCGCGGCGAACGCGCCGAGCAATACCGCGAGCGCAATCGACAGCACGAAGTAGTTGCCGTCGCCGCCGCGCTCGACGGTGCGGAACGTCATCAGCAGCGCGAAGCCCACCAGCAGGGCGGCAATCCATACCAGCGGCACGCGCGGCGTCGCGTTCGACGGCTTGCCGACGACGAGGCGCGCGGCGAGCGCCAGCGCGAAGAGATACAGCCAGACGTTGCCGACCCAGGTGATGACCATGTGCTGCAGCCGTTGCGGCCGGAACAGCTGGTCGACGAGCAGCTCGGGCAGGCCCGCCCAGTCGACCGGCGGCCCGCCCTTGAGCAGCCCGACCGGCGGCTTCAGCGGCATGCCGAGTTTGGCGAAGAGATCGACCAGCACCTGCGGGCCGACCACGGGCACGCCGGCGAGCAGCCACGTGCGCGCCGTCACGAGCGCGGCGACGACGAGCATCGCGGCTGCGATCGCGATCGTGAAGCGATCCGCGTCGGCTCCGCGCGGCCGCCCGTTGCGATACCAGACCGCGATGGCCGTGCCGCCGATCGCGACGATGTACGGCGGCGCGCTCAGCTTGCTCGAGAACGCGAGCGCGAACGCCACGAGCATCCACAACAGCGCATCGCGCGAGCCCTCGCGCGCGAAGCGCTCGCCATCGAGGCACGCGAGCAGCAGCAGCCATGCGGCGAAGAGATCGGGCTTCGGCGTCAGCGACGCGTTCGCGATCGCCGGCACGGTGATGCAGACCGCGGTTACGAGCAGCCGCGTCCTGAAACCGAGCCGGAACGCCTTGAGGAGCTCCATCGACGTCAGCGCGAACAGCACGAGCACGAGCAGCGAGATCCCCTCGATCACGCTGGTGTCGCGCAGGCCGCTGACCGGGATCAGCAGGAGCTCGAACAGCTTCGGGTAGTAGTTGACCGGCGCGACGAGATCGAGCGAAGCGAACACCGAGCCGCCGGCGACCAGCATGTAGTCGCCGCGCAGGCCATACCACCACGCATCGAATCCGCTGACGAGATTCGTCCGCGCCGCGAGGCAGAGGAACCACGCCGCGAGCGCGGCGACGCCGGCACGGCTCGACGCCTCCAGCGACGCGAAGCGCTGCCACAGGAACACCGACAGCGGCCGCTGCCGCGCCGCGAACGCCGGCACGGCGAGCAGGATCGTGTAGTAGCGCAGGGCGTTGAGCGACCCGAGGCCGAACGCGGACAGCGTCCACGCGCCGAGGCTCCACAGCACGAGGCCGGCGACCGCGAGGCGCAGATACGCCGGCACGTCGTTCGCGCGCTCCGCGCCCGCAAGTCGCGCGGCGCCGGCGCCGAGCCCGATCAGGATCTCGAAGTAGAGCACGTCGACCAGCATCGGCAGGTCGACCGCGTGCCGGCGCAGGTACGCGAGACCGAGCACGATCAGCAGCACCGCGCGCCAGCGCGGCGACTTCACGAGCCCGGCAAACAGCGCGAACAGCGCGGCGAGCGCGAGCACCTCGAGCCCGCCCTGCCAGGCACGGTCGCGCGAGAGATGCCAGCCGAACGGCCCTTCGCCGACGAGCTGGACGATCAGCTCGCCGATGCAGAGCACCGTGCCGCTCGCGATCAGGAGCGCAAGCAGGTACGACGGCCAGCGTTCGGCAGCGGGGCGCGATGCGATCATGGCCGCATCGCGAAACGCGCGTCAGCTGCGCAAGCCAAGCCGCTTGCGCTCCATGCGCCGCAGGAACTCGTCCATGATGCGGCGGTAGAGATCCTCGCCGAGATACGCATCCTCGATGCCGGCGTCGATCGACGGATTGTCGTTGACCTCGATCACCGCGAGGCGGTCGCTCGACTGCTTGAGGTCGACGCCGTAGAGCCCGTCGCCGATCGGCGCGGTCGCGCGGAGCGCGAGCTTGACGACGTCGGCCGGCGCCTCGCGGACCGGCAGCGTCTCGAAGCCGCCCGATTTCGCCGTGCCCTTCGCGGTGTGGTTGTAGATCTGCCAGTGGCCGCGCGACATGTAGTACTTGCAGGCGTAGAGCGGCTCGCGATTGAGCACGCCGATGCGCCAGTCGAAGTCGGTGAACATGAATTCCTGGGCCAGCACGAGCGCGGTGTGCTGGAACAGATCGTCGGCGGCCGCCTTCAGCCGCTCGACGTTGTCGACCTTGACGATGCCGCGCGAGAACGAGCCGTCCGGAATCTTGAGCACGATCGGAAAGCCGAGCAGATCCGGCAGCTCGGCGAGCTTCTTCGCCTCGTCGCGATAGAGGATCTCGGTCTTCGGCGTCGGCAGCTTGCGCGCCTTCAGGAGATCGTGGAGATAGATCTTGTTCGTGCACTTCAGGATCGACGACGGATCGTCGATGACGACCATGTCTTCCTTCTCCGCCTTGTTGGCGAAGCGGTACGTGTGGTTGTCGAGCGCGGTCGTCTCGCGGATGAAGAGGCCGTCGTATTCGGCGAGCTTCGTGTAGTCGTTCTTCGAGATCGTATCGACTTCGATGCCGAGCTCGGCGCCGGCCTCGACGAAGCGCTTCAGCGCGCGCTTGTTCGACGGCGGCATCGGGTCGTTGGCGTCGGCCAGCATCGCGAGATCGAAGCGGAACTTGCGCCGCGCGCGCGGCTTGCGCCAGAGCTTCTTCGAGAACTTGTCGAGCGCCTGCGCGAACGCGTCCTCCTGCGGATCGGACAGCGTGTGCAGGCCCGTCGGCTTGATCGCGCTGATCTGCCAGACGCGCTCGCGCTCGAACTCGATGCGCAGGATCGGGCACGGGAACGCCTCGAACACCTGGCGCGCGATGTCCTCGAGGCTCTCCGACGACGTTTCGCCGAAATAGAGCAGCACGCCGAAATCGGTCGTGTCGCGCCCGCCGTCGGGGAGGAATTTCTGCAGCTTCTGGTTGAGGTCCTCGATGTCGAGGCCGTACAGCGAGCGGCGGCGCAGGTCGTTGATCGCGCGCACCGACGGAATCACCTTGTGCCCGCGCGCCTCGGCGAGCAGCGAGACGTAGTAGCCGGTGCCGAGATACTTGTACGTCCGGCAGAGGTTGATGACCTGCGTGCGCTCGTCGTCGGCGCCGACCGGCTCCTTCAGATAGTCCTGCGCGGTGACGACGTTGTCGGACGGATAGTACGAACCCCAGTCCGACGCTTTCTCGACGACGATGACGAGCCGACTCATGCGAAAGGATCAGCGACCGGACGACGAGGCGCCGCGTGTCGGGGCAGGGGCGGAAGGGACGGTCGGCATTGTGCGGCGCGCAGTGTGACACAGCCGCCCGCGTCCGTGGAGGCGGCATTTGCGACGCCGGTCGGGTCTCGACTAGGCTCGCCGCGTGCCGCCGCGCCCCGCCTCACGACAGCCCGTCCGCATCCGTCGCGCACGCCGCGCCGATCTCGATGATCTCGTCGCGCTCGAGAACCGCGTCTTCGCCGGCGACCGCATGAGCGCGCGCCAGTACCGCCGCCATCTCGACAACCCCGGCGCCCGGGTTTTCGCCGCCGTGCGCGGCGACGCGCTCGTCGGCGCGGCCGTCGTGTTCTTTCACGGATCGCACCGGATCGCGCGCCTCTACTCGATCGCGGTGGCGCCCGAAGCGCGCGGCGCGGGCATCGGCGAAGCGCTCCTGGCCGCGGCCGAACGCGACGCACGCGAGCAGGGCTCGACGTCGCTGCGGCTCGAAGTGCGCACCGACAATCCGGCGGCGCAGGGTCTCTACGAGCGGCGCGGCTATCGCCGGTTCGGTCGCAGGGAAGGCTATTACGAAGACGGCGCGGCGGCGCTGCGCTACGAGAAAGCGCTGGCGCCGCGTCGCGCCGGAAAAGTCAGTCCTTCTCGTCCTTGAGCAGCGCGCCGGTCGTGGCGTCGATCGCCATGTCCCAGTCCTCGCCCTTGCGGTCCTCGACCTCGACGTTGTAGATGTAGCCGCCCTTCGACTTCTCGATCTTGCCGTCCTTGATGTGGCCGCCGCGATGCTCGGACAGCGCCGCATCCATCAGCGCGTCGAGCGGAAGCACGCGGCCGGACTTCACGAGCGGATCGAGCTCTTGGGGCGACAGGTGACCGGCGGACGCCGCACCCGCGACGAGCAGGGCGGCCGCGCCGGCGGCGGTAACGAGCCAGCGGGTCTTCATGGGATGTCTCCAGACGGCGGCGCCGATCGCGCCAGTCGGGATTCTCGAAATGCGCGGCTGAACCTTCGCGCGACCGCCGCGGTTCAGTTGCTTTTCACCAATTTGAAGCGCGCAGCTTCTCCGCGGTCGGCTCGTCGGCGGGTCGCGCGACGAGACCGCCGGCCGCGGCCAGCGTGACGTTGAAGCGGCCGCCGTCGACGAGCGGCAGGTACGCGCCGCTGCCGTAGTCCGCATCGACCCACGGCAACCACGCCGGGAAGCGCTGCTTCATCTGCCAGAGATCGACCCGCGACGGTGCCGACAGCACGACGACGCTTTTCGGCGCCGACGCTTCCTGCGTCGCGTCGCGATAGCGGCCGCTGACGCGATCCAGCCGGTACAGCGGCGGCGCGCCGAGCACGACCGCGCGCACGTCCCACTTGATGACGCGTGCGTCGAGCTGCCATTCGTCGCCCGACAGCTCCGCGGCCTGGCGCGTGCCATCGGGGAGCGCGATGTCCACGGCGAAACGCTGCGGTGCGAGCTGGCGCGTCGCAAGCTCGGCGACGAGCGATTCGGACGCGAGGCGCCGGTAGCCGAGCAGCGCCGTACCGGCGAGCGCGCCGAGCAGCGCGAGCAGCACGAACACGAGCGACCACACCGCGCGATGCGACGCCGCGAAGCGCCGCCGCGACCGCCAGTGCCGGCGCGCGCCCGCGCCGTGGCCGAGCGCGATCAGGGCGCACAGGATCGCGAACGCATAGAGTCCGGCCAGGAACGCGGTCAGCGGCATGCCGAAAGCATAGCCGGTCGGCCGGTCCGCCGCGCGGCTATACTGTGCCGGGCATGGACGGGGCCGACGAGGCCGCGTCCGCTTCGCCGGGTATCGTCATGCGCACTGTCCGTTTTTCCATTTTGCTGGCCGCGCTCGCCGCGGCGCTCGCGCTCGCCGCGTGCGGCAACAAGGGCGACCTCGTCAAGCCGACGCCGAAAATGCCGCCGGCCACGACGACGACGCCCGATACGCCGCCCAAACCGGCGCAGGACACCGAAGGACACTGAGGCCGGCCGCCGCGTGGGACTCCGCTTCAGCAAGATGCACGGCCTCGGCAACGACTTCGTCATCGTCGATTGCCGCGCGACCCCGCTTCCGCTCGATACCGCCGCGATCCGCCGGCTCGGCGATCGCCACTTCGGCGTCGGCTTCGACCAGCTGCTGACCATCGAGCGCGCGCGCGACGCGACGTGCGCGTTCGCCTACGGCATCTGGAACACGGACGGCTCGCGGGCCGAGCAGTGCGGCAACGGCGTGCGCTGCGTCGCGCGCTGGCTCGTGCGCGCCGGCGCGCTCGGCACCGGCGCGCTGCGGCTCGAAAGCCCGGCGGGACCGATCGCGATCGAGCTCCTCGCCGACGGCCGCGTGCGCGCCGAGATGGGCGAGCCGCGCTTCGAGCCCGCGGCGATTCCGCTCGTCGCCGATGAGGTGCATGATCGCTACCGGATCGACGTGGCCGGTCGCGAGATCGAGGTGGGCGCGGTGTCGATGGGCAATCCGCATGCGGTGATCGAGGTCGACGACGTCGCGACGGCGCCTGTCGAGGCGCAGGGTCCCCAGATCGAGCACGCCGATGCGTTTCCGGAGCGCTGCAACGTCGGGTTTGCGCAGGTCCGCTCGCGAAACGCGATTGCGCTGCGCGTCTGGGAGCGCGGCGTCGGCGAGACGCTCGCCTGCGGCAGCGGCGCGTGCGCCGCAGTTGCGGTGCTGCGCCGGCGCGGGCTCGTCGACATCGACGTCGCGGTGACGCTCCCGGGCGGCACGCTCGAGATTCGCTGGATGGGCCCCGGTGAGACACTCTGGATGACGGGCCCGGCATCATTCGTTTTCGAGGGGGAGTGGCATGGCTGATTTGAGCGTCAAGGAAGGTCTCGACGCGATGGAAGTGGCGAGCTACCTGCGCCGGCATCCGGATTTCCTCGCCGAGTTCCCCGATCTTGCGCAGCAGCTCGTGCTGCCGCGCGAGCACGGGCAGGCGGCCTCGCTCGCGAGCTACCAGCTCGA
>Ga0126377_10001702_pt1 | contig 14609 bp, 23 predicted proteins | sample PanSoiMetPlot_22_FD_92647 | JGI IMG/M metagenome (GOLD analysis project Ga0126377, IMG submission 92647) | Tropical forest soil microbial communities from Panama - MetaG Plot_22 | ecosystem: Environmental > Terrestrial > Soil > Tropical forest > Bulk soil | place: Panama | collected 2016-02-17
CGCACGCGTCAAGCGTCCGCCGGCCGTCCCGCGATCCCAGCCCGCCCGCAGTGGCCGGGGCGGCCGGTGGACTTGCCACCGCTGCGACGAGACGTTCAGCGCGTACGCCCCCGCGGAACGCCACGTCGACACCGAACACGGCGCGGGCCGCATCGCATGGGCGGAGGGGGACTGATGGGTTGGGCCCGCTTCGACGACACCTACACCGACAACCCGAAGATCCGCGCCGCCGGACCGTGGGCCGAGCTCCTCGACATGCGCGCCATCATCTACTGCGCCCGCTACGACACCGATGGCCGGCTCACACCGAGTGGCCTGCAGACCATCCGTCACGGCATCGCGCGGCCTGTGGAAAAAGTCGAGCGGCTCATCGCGGTCGGCCGCTGGTCCATCGACCCGAGCGGCGGCTGGCAAGTCATCGGCTTCCTCGAGCACAACCTGTCGAAGGCCGCGCGAGACGACATCCGCCGCGGCGGCCGAGAACGGCAGGCCCGCTACCGCGCTTCCCGTAACGGTGTTAGTGACACGACCCTAGGAAGGGGAGGGGAATTACAGACTCCAACGCGCGCGCGAACGATTGCGCGCTGCGGCACATGCGGAGCACTCGAAATCGACTGCACGTGCAACAAGGCGAGGGGCCGACCGAAAGGCCGTTCGTCATGACCAATCCGTTAGATGCACATAACGGAAAGCGGCGCTGCAAGCAATGCGGCGAGATCAAGCCGCTCGAAGACTTCGTGCGTGACCAACATTCACGCGGTGGCTACCGACCACGATGCGCGCTCTGCGAGATCAAGAACCGCACCGAAGACAAACGAGACCGCCGCGAGCGACACAAAGCACGCACGACGCGAGCACGTCACGCACGCAAGTTCGACATCGCGATCGATGAGCTCGAGGACCACTACGGATGGACACTCGACGCGATCGAGGCCGCGATCATCTGCTGCTACATCAACGGCTGCCCACCGTCCGATGACGGCGAGACCTGTGGACAACCCGTACGGAACCTCGACGATGTCACCGTCGACATCATCGACCCGACGCAGCCGCCGTTCTGGGGTGTGAACACCCGAGTGATCTGCGCGACGTGCAACCGCAAGAAGGGCCGCCGATCGGTACTGCAGCGACAGATCGAAGAGGCGGAACGGCAAGCGATCGCGCGCAGGAAGGTTGCACCCCGTCAACTCAATCTCTTCGAGGGCTTTGTGAGCGAAGAGGGCCGATGAACCTCACGACGATCGAAGTGTCACCGGCGGAAGCCGCGGCGAAGTTGCGCGAGTACGAACGGCAACTCGCCTCCGAACGCACCGTCGAAGACGAAGCGATCGCGCGGGCGTACCGATGCGCGAAGCGGGGCCTCCCGATCGTGCGGCTCTCCGAAGTGTTCACCGCCGGCGGGTTCTTCGACTCGGGTCTGCCGCGCCTGGCGATCTGCCGGGCCGACGCGCAGACGTGCACCGTCAGCCTCGAGCGCGGCTATGGGAGTACGGGCCGGTGGGGGCTCGTGTTTGGTGCTGACGGCTACCCGAACAATCGGGGCGCGCTCGTCGGCACCTACACGGTGCGGGTCACGGTCCCGGCACCGGAGCAGTGGCAGAGCGGCATGTGGTCGGGAACGACGTCGGTGCCGCTGGTGCCGCCGCAACATCGACCCCGACGCGCGCGCATGCGCCGGTTTCATGTGCTGTGGGAGGTCGAGGAGTGGCGGCGCGTGCCGCCCCGCGACCCGGCGTTGTTGCGCCACATCCGCGGTGACCTGTGGTCGGTGGTCGCGACGTGGGACCTGACCGACCTCGAGCGTGCGGTCCTCGCCGGGACGCGCTGACCTTCGATGGAGCTCGCGTTCGGTGTCGTCGTCGCGGTCGTCGCCGCCGCCAAGCATGTGCGCACTTGCCGGTCGTGTGGGAAGCCGGTCCTGTGGGTCGAGACCGCCAACGGCAAGCGGATGCCGGTCGATCCCGAACCGGCCGCGCGCGGGAACCTGTGGCTGTCGTTCGATCCTGACCGGGCCGCGTTCACCGCGCACACCGCCGCTCGCGGCAACGGCGACGAGACCGCGCACGTCGCCCGGTATGTCGCGCACTTCGTCACCTGCCCGCAAGCCGACGACTGGCGCAAGCAATGACGCTGCGGTGCACGGCCGGCGCGGTGCGCCGCGAACGTAACGGGTCATGGGCGGCGCGCTGCCGGTGCGGATGGACGACCTCGGGGTTCCTGTCGGAACGGTTCGCACACCAGGCACTCGCACGTCACCGACTCGCGTCGCGCGCGTGGGCCGAGCTCGTCGGAGCGCAGCGATGACCGTCGACGCGATCGCGCGCCGGTACATTCGCGCCCACCGTGCCCTCGTCGCAGCCGACTACAGCGGCCTGCTCGAGGCGCGCTACGAACTCGACGATGCGTTCCATCAGCTGTGTCGCGCGCTCGACGAACCATGCCCGGCGTGCGACATCGGCGACTGCCCATACTTCGACGACGACGCGTTCGTCGCGGCCGAGACGGTCGCCGATCCTGGCCGGCTGTTGAACGATTGAAAGGCCGAGCGATGGCACTCACCGCGAAGCAACGCAACGCACTCCCGAACTCAGCGTTTGCGTACCCGCGCTTGAGGAAGTATCCGGTCCCGACGAAAGCGCAAGCGCAGCGCGCCGGGATCAGCGAACGGCAACGCCTCGGCCTGCACCGCAACGCCCGCAGCCGCGCCGCACAAGCCGGCACCGCCGGATCGTTGCGTCACGTCCGCACCGTCTCCGCCCGCCGCGCACCGACGATCGGCCGGCGGCGATGACCGAAGCGCAGGCGTGGGTGATCGTCGTCGAGGTCGGGATCCTCGCTGGCGTCGAACTGCTCCGGTTCCTGCTTGGCCACGGCCGATGATCGGCAGCTCCGCCCAACGTGGTTACGGCCAACGGTGGCGAAGGCTGCGCCTGTTCGTGCTGGCCCGAGACCGGTGGGTCTGCCACTACTGCGGCGGGCCGGCACGCGCCGTCGATCATGTCGTCCCCAAGATCGAAGGCGGCACCGACCATCCGGCCAACCTCGTCGCCGCGTGCGGCGCATGTAACAGCCGCCGCTCCCTGGCATGGGTGCTCGCCCACCGGGGGAAGGCGACGGGGGGGACGGGGGGAGGGGGATCGTCGCCGCGCGCGCGAGGGGGGATTGTTCGCGCCGAGGGGCGGCCGCGTTTTTTCGGGAGCGATCGGTCTCCGGTGACGTCCTCGCAGGATCACGGCCTGTCGCCGGCCGGTTCGCCGCCGGTCGGCGTGTTGGTGCCGCGCCGGCCGGATGCCGGCTGAGCCCGCGGGAGCTCTCGCCGATCGCGCGCCGCGCGGCGGCGGGGCGAAGGCGGGGGAGCGCCGCGCGGCGCGCGACACGCGTGTCGATCGGGGGAAACCGCCGTGGCGGGCGTGGCGGACCCGGTCGCGTGCGGCGCGGGCGATCCGGTTCATCGAGACGTACTGCCGGATCCCGTCGGGCGCGCGCGCCGGCGAGTTGATGCGCCTGCACCGGTTCCAGAAGGAGGACCTCGAGGAGCTCCTCGCCCGGGACGTGCGGACCGGCGGCCTGCAGATCCCGCGCGGGAACGCGAAGTCGACGACGTGGGCGGCGGTCGGGTTGTGGGCGGTGTGTGATCACGAGGACGCGCCGCAGGTGCCGCTGGTCGCGTTCAACGGGCTGCAGGCGAACCGGACCCTGTTGCGGCCGATCCGTTCGATGGTGCGCGCGCATCCCGACCTCGCGGCGCGGGTGATCGTCTACACGTCGACGACGGACCGGCGGGTGTGGTCGGCGTGGAACGACGGGGACCTGCTTGCGCTTCCGGCCGACGTCGAGCGGGCGCAGGGGTTGAATCCGACGGTCGCGCTCGTCGACGAGGCGCAGACCGTGAGCCCGCCGGTGTTCGCGGCGATCCTGCAGGGCGCGGGGAAACGGGCGGCGTCGCTGGTGTTGGCGATCGGGACACCGGCCCCGAACGCGCAGACCTCCGCACTGTTCCAGTTGCGTGAGCAAGCCCGGGCGGGCGCGCGCGTCGCGTGGCGGGAACATGCCGCCGACGCCGGCTGCGCGCTCACGGACCGGCGGCAGTGGCGCAAGGCGAACCCGGCGATCCGGGCCGGCCTCCTGTTCGAAGACGTCCTCGCCGCCGAGCTCGACCTCGTCTCCGATGCCGAGTTCCGCATGTACCGGCTCGGTCAGTGGATCGACGCGACGCTGGTCGGTTGGCTGCCCGGCACCGCGTGGGATGACTGCCCGGCAACGGTCCTGCCCGACGACGGCGCCGATGTCGTCCTCGGTCTCGCCGGGACGTATGCGTCGACGTTCGCGGTGATCGGCGCGACGTTCGACGGCGGCCTGTTCACCGGCTGGATCGGCAACGGCACCGAAGCCGATCTCGAGGACGTCCTGTTGGCAGCGCGGGAACGGTGGCATGTCGTCGAGCTCGTCGTGCAGCCGCGGATCCTCACGAACCTGGTGCGCCGCCTCGTCGAGCAGGACTGGCCGGTGACGGTGTGGCCGCACACGACGGAGGTCGAGGTGTCGTCGGCGACGGAGTGGCGGCGGGCGATCATCGAGGGCCGCGTCGCGCACGATCACGAACCGGTCCTTGCCGCGCATGTCGCGGCGACGGTGGGTGCGCCGACCCCGGACGGGTCACTCAAGCTGGCGGCGCCGGATGACGGCCGGCCGATCGACGCGGCGCGGGCGGCACGCATGGCATGGTGGCGGACGATGCAAGAACCCGCGCTCGAAGCACCCGCGATCTTCTGAGTAGTCACGATGTGACGACCGCCCGGGCTTAGGCTTCGCCGCATGGCTCGTCATTTCCTGACACGACCTCGAAGCACGATCAGCCAACCGGGTGAACCGCCGCAGTCGGGTACCACCGCCGAACCGATCACGACGGGCGACACCGTCACCATCGGCCGGCAGCCCGACGAGGCACCGGTGCCGGGCGAGGGAACCGCAACGCCCGCGCCTGCACCGGAGACCACGCCGCCGGCGTGAACCGGTGGTCGACAGCGCTGCGCGAGACCCGCGTGGCGCTGCGACAGATCACGACCAACGTCCTACGCGCGACCGATGGCCGCGACGTCCTGCTCAACTCGCCCGATGGGTGGGAGGTCGATCAGCCGTGGCTGTGGTGGCTCGGCGCGGGGAACGGGACGCTCGGCCCGTTCGGCAATCCGATCCCGGGCGCGAACGCCGGCGGCTTCGGGTTCGGCGGCATCCCGGCGGTGTCGCACGCGACGGAGCTGATCGTCGACACGATCGCGACGCTGCCGTGGCATGTCTACCGTGACGACACCGAACGGCTGCCGACGCCGGCGTGGATCAGCGACCCGCAGGCGTTGCGGCTGGACGCACGCATCGTCGAGGCCACCGCGGTGCATGAGGCGCGCTGGTCGAACGTCGACTTCTGGGGCCAGTGGATTCAGTCCGCGCTGTGGTGGGGAGACGGGTTCGTCTACGTGCCGCAACGTGACGTGGCCGGCGCGCCGAAGCCACCGCTGTTCGTGCTGCACCCGCACGACGTCGTGCTCGAGGACGGCGTCTACAAGGTCGCCGACTACGTGTTCGGGCCGAACGAGATCATCCACCTGCGCGGCAAGCATCCGATCGTCGATGGGCGCGGCACCGGTGTCCTCGACCGGTTCATACCTGACCTAGCGATGGCCTCGGCAGTGCGTGACTACACCTCCGGTGCGTTCACCGCCGGCGTGCCGGCCGGCTACTTGAAGACGACGACACCGAACATCACCCAAGATCAGGCCGACGCGCTGAAGCAGCGGTGGCTGTCGCAGCACGGCGGCATCCGCCGCAGCATCGCGGTACTGAACGCGACGACCGATTTCCATGCGTTGACGTGGTCGCCGGTCGACCTCGCCGCCGCCGACTTCGCGCGCCTGTCGCTGAATCAGATCGCGTTGATGTTCGGCGTCCCCGGCTACAAGCTCGGCGCACCGACCGACTCGAATACGTACGCCAATGTCGAGGCGCGCAATACCGAGTTCGTGCAGGAAGCACTCAAGCCGTGGATCGGTCGCATCGAGGCGGTGCTCGACGCACAGTTCCCGCTCGGCACGTCGCTGCGGGTCGAGGTCGACGGGCTGCTGCGCGCGGACACGAAGACTCGCTTCGACGTCTACAAGATCGCGACCGAGATCGGTGCGCTCACCGTCGACGAAGTGCGGGCGCTCGAGTCGCGCCCGCCGCTCGAACCGCAGGAGGCCATCGCATGACCGACCTCACCACCGTCACGTTCACCGCGACCGAGCTGCGCGTCCCGTCGATGGACGAGCGCATCATCGAAGGGATCGTCGTGCCGTGGAACGAGACGTCGTTCCTCACACCTGAGGCGCGCGGTGAACGGTTCCTGCCCGGCAGCATGACCCGCACGATCGCGGAGCGTGGCATGCGGGTGAAGCTCTACCGCACCCACGACCACGACCGGGCGATCGGCCGGCCGCTCGAGTGGAACGCGGTGCACGACGCCGGCCTGTTCGGCCGGTTCCGCATCGCGCAGACACCGGCCGGCGACGAGGCACTCCACGAGGTCCGCGAAGGGATGCTCGACGCGTTCTCGGTCGGCTTCCGGGCGATCCGCACCCGTCGTGGTGACGACGGCGCCCGCGAGGTGCTCGAGGCTGCGCTGCACGAGACGTCACTGGCGCCGGTCGGCGCGTACGACGGTGCGCAGGTCCTCGCGGTCAGGACGCCGGCCGTGCCGGCGCTGCCACCGATGCCGGCGGTTGACCTATCACCCATCGGGCCGTTCCGGCGCGCCTAACATCCGCGGCCGAGCGCGAAACCTACCGCCGGCCTCCCACTGCCAGCGCTCCTGGCGACGAGGTGGCCACCGGCGAGACCGACGCGAAACGCAACGTCGTACCGCCCGGAGGTTCCTGCCGTGCTCACGTACCTGCAGCGCCTCGTCGACGAGCGCACCTCGCTCTCGGAGACGATGACGCACACCGCCGACACCGCCGCGACCGAGAATCGTGACCTGACCGAAGCCGAGCAGACCGCGATGGCCGGCCTGCAGGCCCGCTGCGCGGAGATCGACGGGCAGCTCGAGACGTTCAACGGGCAGGCGGAGAGCATGCGTGCGTTCGCCGCGTTGACGTCGCGGCTCGAGCAGCGCCGCGCCGAACAGCCGTCGCCGTCCTCGCCGGCGTCGATCGAGTCGACGTCGTTCGGGCAGGCGTTCGTCGAGTCCGACGCGTTCCGGGCCTACGACGGGCACGGCCAGTCGCAACGGTTCGAGCTCGACGGGTACCTCGAAACGCGGGCGCCGATCACGACGACGAGCCTGATGATCCCGCACGTCCTCCTGCCGCCGATCGAGCAGCAATTCCGGTCCACGCTCCTCGACGTCGTGAACCGGGTGACGGTCTCATCCGGTGTCGTCGAATGGATGGAGATCGGACCCGACCCGGAAGCCGCCGTCGTACCGGAAGGGACCGCGAAGCCCGAAGCGGCCGTGACGCTCACACCGAAGAGCGCGGCGCTCGACACGATCGCGCACTGGCTCCAGATCACACGCCAGGCGCTCGAAGACGCGTCGTACATCCGTTCGCTCCTCGAAGGGAAGCTCCGTCGCGGTCTGCTGCTGAAGACCGAGAACGACCTCGCCGCTGCGATCGTCGCCGCCGCGACGCAGTCCGCGTCGGGTGCCGACATGCTGTCCGCGATCCGTGTCGGTGTCGGCATGGTCGAAGACGCCGGCTACAGCCCGAACGCGGTCCTGTTGAACCCGGCCGACTTCGCTGCGCTCGACATCGCAGTGATGGGTGTCACCGTCGCCGGCCCGGTGACGGGCGCGAACTATTGGGGGATGCGCCCGGTGTCGTCGTCGAAGGTGCCGGCCGGCTCCGCGTTCGTCGGTGACTTCCAATCGGGAGTGTCGCTGTTCGACCGAGGCAACACGTCGGTATTCCTGACCGACAGCCACGCGTCGCTGTTCATCTCGAACATCCTCGTGATCCTCGCCGAAGCGCGCGTCAAGTCCGTCGTCGACGAACCGCTCGCCATCGCCGAATGCACCGTCGCGACCGTGCCGTGATCGCTGATGGCGTACGCCACCGTCGACCAGCTCGCCGCCGCGCTCCGCATCGCGGTCACTGCGAAGAACCAAGACGCGCTGCAGTTGTCGCTGGATGCCGCCGCACAAGTTGTCGACCACCTCTGCGACCGGCCCGCCGACGATCCGATGCCGACACCCACACCGCCGCTCGCGGTCACCGAGAACATCGCGATCGGTATCGAGGTGTTCAAAGCGAACGACGCCGCGTTCGGTGCAGTCGGCTTCTCCGACATCGGCGTGCTGTCCGTACCCGCCGACGTCTACGCACGGCACGCAGTCGCGCTGGTCCCGCTGAAGGTCCAGTTCGGGATCGCATGACGCCGGCCGAGCTCCGCGCGCACGTCGCATCGGCGCTCACCGGCCTCGCACCCGACGCCGACGACGACTGGCCGGTCCACGACGCGCCGGTCGACAGCGTCACACCACCGTGCTTCGTGCTCGTCTGGCCGGACCAATGGCTGACGCAACAGTCGGTCTGCACCTACCGGGCGCAGCTACAGATCATCTGCGTCGCGGCCCGCATCGAACCGGCACCCGGCTACGAGCAGCTCGAGCAGCTGGTCGACGCCGCGCTACCGGCACTCACCCGCGCGCGGGTGCCGCTCGTCGCGGTCGGTGCCGCACTCCCGTTCGAGATCGGCGGCCTGCAATACCAGGCCGCGCGCATCACCGTCGCCGGAACCGTCACGCTCACCGGAGGTATGCCATGACCGCAGTCATCGTCGATCGGCCACCGTTCGTTCTCATCAAGCCGAAGCTCGTGATCGGCACCGACCCGAACACGATCGAGTTCGAGTGCGGCGCCAACGAGCTCGACATCGCACCCGACCAGGACTCGAACGACGTCGAGACCTTCTGCAGTGTGTTCACCACCTACAAGCCCGAGAAGTGGACGATCACCATCACGATCCTGCAGTCGTTCGGGACCGATGGGCTGTGGAACAACCTGCGTCCGCTCGCCAACACGATCGTCGACTTCCTCGTGATCCCGGACGAGTCGCAACCGATCAGCGAAACCAACGTCGCCATCTCCGGGAAGGCGTACATGCCGGGCTTCGCGTACATCCAAGCCGCAGTCGGTGAAGCATCCGAATCGGACCTCGTCCTCGCGGTGCAGGGCGACCCGGAATTCCTGGTCGCACCGCCGGCGTGACCGACCAGCGCGTCGAGGTCGACACCACGATGCTCGTCGCCGCCGTGCGACAGCTGACACGCGGCATCGACCGTGGCGTCGGCCCGGTCGCCGAACGCACGGCCGGTGACGTCGCCCGCGACCTGCACGGCCGCATCCCGAAACGCACCGGCCGGCTCGCCGCGACGGTCCGCACCTCGCACACGAACGACGGTGCGCAGGTGCATTACGGAGGGACGCTGCCATACGCCAATTACATCGCGAACCGCACCGGCGCCGTCGACGACGCGCGCGCCGGCGCCGACCACGACTTCAAGATGGCGTGCGAGACGCTCGCCGCGACCGAGGTGCGCCGGCTATGAGCACCGACAACGGGAAGCTGAAGGTCGACTTGCAGGACTTGACGCTCGGCGAGCTGGACGAGATCGACGAGGTCCTCGACCGGCCGCTCGCGGAGCTGATGGGCGGCAAGGGTCAGTTTCGGGCGATGGCCGCGGCGGCGTGGATCGTCAAGCGCAGGACCGACCCGGCGTTCACGCTCGAGGACGCGCGTGCGTTGCGCATGGGCGACATGGAGCTCGTCTCGGGGGAAGCCCTCGCCGCCGAGCTTGGCGGCGGGCCGCAACCATCGCTCGAGTCTGGCGCCTCAATCCCGGAGACGTGATGGCACTGCCGATCGGTCTGCTCGACGAGATGGCCGAGGTCGTCAAAGACGAGAACCGACGCCGTCGCCGTGAGATGGCACGCCAACGCGCGAAGCGAGCGCACTGATGGCGGGCGCGACCGACGTCGTCATCCACTTCATCGGCGACAGCTCGAAGCTGCGGGCCGAGGCGGCGAAGGTCGAAGGGACCGGCGGGAAGCTCAAGACGTGGGCGAAGGGCGTCGGCGCCGCGATCGGCGCCGCGTTCGCGGTCGATCAGATCCGCCGATGGGTCGGTGCCGCATCGGAGCTGCAAGACGCGACTGCAGCATCGCAGCAGATCTTCGGGAACGCATCGAAGGCTGTCCTCGACTTCGCCAAGAACGCCGACACCGCGTTCGGCATGTCGAAGCAGCAAGCGATCGACGGTGCCAACACGTTCGCGACGTTCGGGAAGTCCGCCGGCATCTCCGGCGGGAAGCTCGCAGACTTCAGTACCGATCTCGTCGGTCTCGCCGGCGATCTCGCATCATTCAAAGGCACCAGCCCGGAAGAGGCGATCACTGCGATCGGTGCGGCGTTGCGCGGCGAGACCGAACCGATCCGCCAGTACGGCGTGCTCCTCGACGACGCGACACTGCGCAGTGAAGCGTTGCGGATGGGTCTCATCAAGAACACGAAGACCGCGCTGACACCGCAGCAGAAGGTGCTCGCCGCGCAAGCTCAGATCTTCAAACAGACCGGCGACGCGCAGGGCGACTTCGAACGCACCTCGGATAGCGCCGCGAACCAGCAGAAGAAGTTTCAGGCCGAGATGGAGAACACCCAAGCGGCGCTCGGCACCGCGCTGCTCCCGGTGTTGCAGAAGATCCTGCCGATCCTGCAGAAGATGGCCGGCTTCATCGAGAAGAACGCGGGCTGGCTCGTCCCACTCGCCGGCGCGGTCCTCGCGATCGTCGCCGCGGTCAAAGCGTGGTCGATCGCGCAAGCCATCCTCAACGCGATCATGGCTGCGAATCCGATCGGCCTCATCGTGATAGCGATCGCTGCGCTCATCGCCGGCATCGTCCTGCTCGTCACGCACTTCGACGTCGTCAAAGAAGCAGCCGGCGCAGTGTGGCAAGCGATGCAGGTCGCGTGGGACGCGATCCTCGGCGTGATTCAGAAGGTTTGGACATGGATCAAGGCCAACTGGCCGACGCTGCTCGCGATCCTCGCGGGCCCGATTGGCGTGGCCGTGCTCCTGATCGTCAAGCACTGGAACACGATCCGCAACGTGATCATGACGGTCGTGAACGCGGTGATCGGCCTCGCCCGCCGGATGGGCTCGGCGTTCATGGAGCTCGCGTCGACGATCGGCAGCGCGATCGCGACCGCGGTCAGATGGATCGCGGGACTGCCCGGCAAGGTGGTCGCCTTCGTGAAAAGTCTTGGCGAAGCCGGCGCGAAGCTCGGCGGTGCGTTCCTCGACGGATTGAAGAGCGGCCTCACCGCCGCAGCCGGGTTCGCGCAGGACGTCGCGGACGCGATCGTCGGCGTCGTGAAAGAAGCGTGGAACAAGGTTGCCGGCATGATCAACAGCTTCGTCCCGAATCAGATCGGTTTCGGGCCGTTCAAGCTCGACCTGCCCGACAATCCGATCCCGACGTTCGCGCAAGGTGGCGTCGTCACCCGCGCGACGCTCGGCATCATCGGTGAGGCCGGCCCCGAAGCGATCATCCCGCTCTCACAGATGGGCGAGCAGTTCCCGGGCAACGTCACCTACAACGTCAACGTGCAGGTCGCGACCGCGGTCGACCCGGCCCGCGTCGGCCGCGAGATCGTCGGCTACATCGTCGAGTTCGAACGTGCGAACGGCAACCGGTGGCGCACATGACGGTCACCGCCCGCGCATTCGAGACCGGCGCGCTGCCGTGGTGGTCGCGCTACATCGAGCTGACCGTCGAGCTCGGCCTCGGCACCGCCAACGCGGGCGGCAGCACCGTCGCGCAGTGGGACCACGCACGCTGGGACCGTCCACTCACTGGCGTCTGGTCCGGGCTCGAGCCGACGTGGGTGACCGTCGATCCGTGCCGGCTCGTCGACGTCAGCATCGACCGAGGCCGCGAGTCGTGGCTCGAACGGTACGGCGCGAGCAGCGCCGTCTTCACGATCGAAGACCCGGATGGCTGGCTGTCCTGGTCGACCTCGAGCGACGACCTGCTCGACACCCGCATCGGCCGGCCCGCACGCGTCACCGCCCGCATCGTCGCGACCGGCGAGGTGCTGCCGCTCTGGCGCGGCTGGATCGAAGGCCTCGACGACGACTTCGAACCATCTACGACACCGCGGGTGAAACTCACCTGCCAGGACGGCTACGCGCAGGTCGCGCACGTCGACATGCCCGAGCAGGCGCCGGTCGGTGCCGGCGAACGCTCCGACCAGCGCGTCGCCCGGCTCCTCGACCTCGCGGACTGGCCGAAGCCCTGGCGTCGACTCGACCTCGGTCGCATCACGGTGCAAGCGACGAACCTCGCCCGGCCCATCTCCGACGACCTCGGCATCACCGCCGACAGCGAAGGTGGCGCGCTCTACTCCGACCGCACCGACACGTTCGTCTTCCGTAACCGGGACTGGCTGCGCACCGACCCGCACGCCATCACCGTGCAAGCGACGATCGGTGGCGACACCGAGGACTTCTGCGCGTCGTCGTACGAGACGACCCGCCAAGGTGCCGACATCGTCAACGACGTCCAGCTCGCCCGCGCCAACGGGACCGTCAGACGGTTCGTCGACACCGGCAGCGTCGCGCTCTACCGCCGGCGCGCGTACCAGCGCACCGACTACGTGTGCGAGACCGACCAGCAGATCGACGTCCTCGCGCAGCGGATCCTGAACGCCCGGTCGCGCGCGCAGATCCGAATACCGACCGTCGACCTCGAACCACTCGACGACGACGCGCTCTGGCGGTTCGTCTGCGAGGTCGACTACGGCTGGCGGCTGCAGCTCTTCTACGAACCGCAGACCGACCTCGCCGGCGACACCGGATGGGAACGCACCGTCCAGGTGCAAGGCATGAGCTACCGAATCTCACCCGCCGGATGGCAAGTCACGCTCAAGGTCGACGACGCCCGCGCGGCCGGCGTCGACACGTGGGACGGCGTCCGCGGCTGGGACCGCGCGCTTTGGGGAGTGGTTGCATGACGAATTGGATTCCCGACGTCGTACCCGACGCGCTCATCGAATCCGCATGGGGCAACAAGATCCGCGACCGCACCGTCACCCCGTTCGCCAACGCGGCGGAACGCGACGCGAGCATCCCGACACCGAAAGTCGGCATGGCTTGTTGGCTCACCGATCAGAACGTCCTGCAGCTGTACGCGGGTGGCGCGTGGCGCGTCATCGGCGGTTCCGGCGCGACGACCCGCTACGCCGGGACAGTCGTTGCGGGGTCGATCACGACGACGCTCACGGCTATTTCGTCGGCGCTGATCGTCCCGAACCTCACCTACCCGCACCGCCTATTTGTCACGGCGAGCATCGTGTTCTCGACCATCACGAACGCGGGCGCCGTCGTCGAACTGCGCGCGCAGTACGACCTGACCGGCGCGAGCCCGGCCGCGGGCGCGTCGTCGCTCCGCACAGTGCGCGGCGCGGCGGCCCTCGCCGGGTCGACCTTCACACCGGTCGCGGTCGGGTACCTCGACCGCGCTACGGGCGGAACGACCGGCCTGATTCTGCGCGCGCTCGTCTCGTCTGGCACCGCGACGCTCGCGGCGAGCGCGGATATATCCGGGTTCGACGTGATCGCGCAACCGATGTAACGAGCGAAGGAGCACAGATGGAAACCATCGACCCCAACGAAACACCCGAAGGCCGAGCGACCGCCGACGAACCCGAACCGGCGCGCGTCGAGACCGTCAGCGAAGCCGACCTCGAACCGACCGACGCCGCCGACCACGACGACGACCAAGACACCGACCATCTCGCCCGCCTCGCCGACCCCGACGTCGCCCAGCGCGTCGAGGACCTCGAACGCGAACAGGGCGGCCAACGCTACGGCGACCAGCCGACCGAGGGCGGCGAGCCCGATGCCCCTGATTCCGACTGACTACCCGCAACGGGTCGCCGCGCGCGGCGTCCCCGTTCAGGTCCTCGCCGGCTGGGAGTCGCGCGGCTCGAGCGCCGATCACCGCGCGGTCGTCCTGCACCACACCGCGAGCTCCGATCGCGAGTCACCGAGCTCGTGCGCGAACTACGTGTTCCTCGCCGCGCAGTACGCGCCCGACTACAACGTGCTCGTTGACCGGACCGGCACCGCCTGGATCGGCGCACGCGAGAAGTCGAACAGCAGCGGCAAGATCAGCTCCGTCCCGCTGAACGAAGCACGGGCCGGCCGGGCCGGTTCCGTCAGCGCGGTGCAGCGAGGCCTCGGCGACGACACGAGCGACAACGAAGGCCTCTTCGCGATCGCCGCGCAGAACAACGGCATTGGCGAACCGTGGGGCGACGCGATGTGCAACGCCATCGCGATCTGCGCCGCGGTCGCGCTCGAATGCCTCGGCCTCGCGCACGCCGGCTACGTCACCCAACACCGAGTCCTCACCGCCCGCAAGATCGACAACTGCGGCGACCACTGCCCCTACGACTGGCAGACCCTCGTGCAAGCCGCGCTCGCCGGCACCAAACCCGGACCCCCGCAGGAGGCCGACATGTGGTCACAGACCCTCACCATCGACCCCGGCGACACCGGCCAGCTCGCCGTC
>Ga0126377_10001704_pt1 | contig 14604 bp, 10 predicted proteins | sample PanSoiMetPlot_22_FD_92647 | JGI IMG/M metagenome (GOLD analysis project Ga0126377, IMG submission 92647) | Tropical forest soil microbial communities from Panama - MetaG Plot_22 | ecosystem: Environmental > Terrestrial > Soil > Tropical forest > Bulk soil | place: Panama | collected 2016-02-17
CAGCTCGACCGTCTCGAGGGCGTCGACCAGCAGGTGCTGGACCGCCTGGAAGGCGCCGATCGGCTGGCCGAACTGGTGGCGCACCTTGGCGTGCTCGACCGCCAGGGCGAGGACGGCCCGGGCGGCGCCCAGCGCGTCGGCGGCCCAGGCCACGAGCACGTCGTCCCGTACGGCGTCGAGGGCGCCGTCCGGCAGGACGCCGAGGACCTCGCATCCGGCGCCGTCGACGGCCACGCGGCCGAGCGACGTGGTGGCGTCGACGCCGGGCTCGGCGGCGGAACCGGCACCCTCGACGGCGACGAGGACGACCTCGCTGCCCCGCGTGGCCGGCAGGAGCAGCCGCCCGGCCGGTGGCGCACCGAGCACGTGGTCCTGGGCCCCGGTGACGCGGCCGGCGGCGTCGAGGACGAAGCCGGGGTCGTGGCCCGGCCAGGGCAGGGCCACGGCGGCCGTCCCGTCCCCGGGGGCGAACGGCGCGCCGGCCGCGCCGGCGGCCCGCACGGCGGCGACGGCGGTGGCCAGCCACGGCCCGGCGTGGAGGGCCCGTCCCATCTCCTCCGCCACGATCGCGGCCTCGACCATCCCGAGCCCGCTCCCGCCCCGGGACGCCGGCACGAGGACGTCCAGCGCCCCGAGGCCGGCGAGGCGCGCCCAGGCCCGGTCGGGCGCCCACGTGCCGCCCGCCGGCAGGGGTCGGGCGTGCTCGGCCACCGGCGCCTCGGCCGCCAGGGCCCGCCGCACGGTGTCGCGCAGCGCGACCTGCTCGTCGGACGGTGCGAGGTTCACCGGCGCGGCAGCCCGAGCACCCGCTGGGCCGTGACGTTCTTGTTCACCTGGGTGGTCCCGCCGGCGATCGTGAGCGACCGGGTGGACAGGCGGGCGACGGACCACCGCCCGCCGGGGTCGTGGGCCCCGAGGAGGTCGTGGCCGAGGGTGGCGACGTCCTGCTCGAGCTCGCCCCAGACGGTCTTGGCCAGGCTGGCCGCTCCCGACGCGTCGTCGCCGGCCCCGGAGATCGACCGCAGGCAGAGCACCGCCAGGAAGGCGAGGCGGGTGTCGAGCTCGCCCAGACGCGCGAGCACCAGGGGGTCGTCGAGGTCCACGAGGCCGTGCCGCTCCGCGGTCCGGAGGTCCTCGACGAGGTCGCGCAACCGCACCCGGATCATGGCGTAGAGGCGCGCCGCACCGGCCCGCTCGTGGCTGAGCGTGCTGGTGGCGACGGCCCAGCCGCCGTCGAGCGGGCCGAGCAGCGCCGCGGCGGGCACGCGGACGTCGTCGAAGAACACCTCGGCGAACTCGGCGTCGCCGGTGAGCGTGCGCAGCGGGCGGGCCTCGATCCCCGGCGACCGCATGTCGACCACGAGGCAGGAGATGCCCCGGTGCCTGGGGACGTCGGGGTCGGTGCGCACGAACAGCGCGCACCAGTCGGCCCGGTGGCCGTTCGACGTCCACGTCTTCTGGCCGGTCACGACGAAGTCGTCGCCGTCGCGCACCGCCCGCGTCCGCAGCGAGGCCAGGTCGGAGCCGGCGTCCGGCTCGCTCATCCCCTGGCACCAGATGTCGTCGGCGCGCACCATCCGGGGCAGCAGCTCGCGCCGTTGCCGCTCGGTGCCGTACTGCATGATCACCGGGGCGATGTTGTTGATGCCGATGACGTTGACCGGCGTCGGGGCGCCCGCCGCGATCGTCTCCTCGGTGAACACGAGCTGCTCGAGCGCACTGGCCCCGCGGCCGCCGTACTCGACCGGCCAGGAGATGGCGGCCCAGCCGGCGTCGGCCATCGTCCGGTCCCAGGCCCGCAGGACGGCGAGCGCATCGTCGCCGGCGCCCCGGCGGCGCGACGCGGCGCGGACCTCGTCGGTGAGGTTGCCCGCCAGCCAGGCCCTCAGCCGGTCCCGGAACGCCAGGACCGGCGGCGGGAGGCGGAAGTCCACGGGGCGACGCTAGCTGAGCACCGGTCGACGCCCGAGCCGTGACATCATCGAGCGATGACCGCTCGTCCTCCTGTCGTCAGCCAGACCGAGTGGGATGCGGCCCTGGCCGAGATGACCGAGCGCGAGGTGGCCGTCGCCACCGCGACGCACGACCTGGCCGCCGCCCGCAAGCGCATGCCGATGGTGCGGGTCGAGCGTGACTACCGCTTCGAGGGCCCCGACGGGCCGCGGTCGCTGCCCGAGCTGTTCGACGGGCGCCGCCAGCTCGTGCTCTACCGGTTCTACTTCGAGGAGGGCGTCTGGGGCTGGCCCGACGCCGGCTGCGCCGGCTGCTCATCCGTCGCCGACGGCCTGCCCCAGCTCGGGCTCCTGCACGCCCGGGACATCACCGTCGCCATGGCATCGCCGGCACCCCAGGCCAACCTGCGCCGCTACGCCGAGCGCATGGGCTGGACCGACCTGCCCTGGTACACGATCCTCACCGAGCGCTTCTCCGCCGACTTCGGCGTCGAGGAGTGGTTCGGGCTCAACGTCTTCCTCCGCGACGGCGACGACGTCTACCGCACCTACTTCCTCCAGCACGGGGAGGCGGTCCAGGGCATCGGCAGCATCTGGAGCGTGATGTCGCTCACGCCCTACGGCGGGCAGTCCGACGACGAGGACGCCCCCGAGGGCTGGCCCCAGGCGCCCGCGTCGTTCTGGTACCGCCGCCACGACGAGTTCGACGACCCGCCGCCGTCCGCGCGCGACGGCGGGTAAGGTCGCAGCGACATCACCGCACGGGGAGGGATCGGTGTGAGGACGAGGCTGTTCGTACCGTTGGCCATCGTCGCTCTGGTCGTCGTGACGGCGACGAGCGTCGGCGCCATCACCTGGGGCAGGCAGGACACCGGCAACGAGTTCCCGAACGTCGCGTCCGTGCGGGGGATCGTCGAGGCGGACAACCTGGCCCGCGTCAGCTGCAGCGGGAGCCTGCTCCAGCGCGATGCGGTCAAGGTGGTCGTCCTCACGGCCGCACACTGCACCGACGCCTGGGCGGCCGAGATCGCCGCCGGAACCCTCGACTCCGTGGGCGTGTCGTTCGACCAGAACAACCAGGTCAACGGCACGACGACCGACGCCACCTTCTACGTCAGGGGCGGGGTCCCGATCAGCTTCCCGGCCAAGGACGCGCCCTTCGAGACGTTCGACTACGGGCTGGTCGTGTTCCCGGCGGGCGCCGAGAACCACGTCGGCCAGACGATCCAGGACCGCTGGGGCCCGCTCGCGCCCGTCCGGGTCTCCCCCGACCCGGGCTACCTCTCGCGGGTGGTGGCCAGCGTCAAGAACCCGACCAGCAACCTGTCGTTCACGGCTGTCGGTTACGGGACGGGCGAGAAGTTCCCCATCCCCGGCCAGGAGACCGGGCCCGCCGATCCGTCGGGCACCAACACGTCCAAGTTCCTGATCCGGTACATCGCCGACCACCTGACGTACAACGCGCACAACCCCGTCAACGACGTGCTCCGGCTCTCGATGAACATCGCCAAGGACGAGAACGGCACCTGCAACGGTGACTCGGGCGGCCCGATCTTCTACCAGGACCCGACGCTCGGCCGTGTCCAGGTGTCGCTGGTCTCGGGCGGCGACGCCCCGTGCCGGGCCACGAACACCGGACCGGGGTTCAGCACGCGGGCCGGGCTCGACTTCATCGCCTGCGGAACCGTCGCCGGTGACGTCAGCGCGGTGGTGGCCTGCATCGATCGCTGACCGGCGAGGACGGGCGCCGGGCCGCCGTCAGGCGGCGCCCTCGGCGCACGTGTGGTCCGCCGGCACGAGGCCGGGGTGCCGGTGGAGGGAGAGGAACCGCTCCGGGTGCGGGAGGCGGTGGTTCCCGGCGGCGAGCCAGCGGGCGGTGGCGGTATGGGCGCGGTCGATGAGCAGGGCGCCCGAGCGGAAGTCCGAGGAGGAGACCGACAGGGGGCACAGCGGCGGCAGGACGATCAGCTCGACGCGGTCGTGGTAGGTGGCGATGTCCAGCATGAGGCGCTGCTCGATCAGCAGGGTCAGCGCGTGCACCGCGATGGCGACCGCGGTGCGGGGAGGCGCGGCGAGGGCGCAGGCGACGCCCGCGGGGAGGACCACGATGCGGTCGGCGCCCAGGGCGGCGGCGTGGCTGATCGGCGTGTTGTTGGCGACGCCGCCGTCGAAGAGCACGAGATCGTCGACCGGCACCGGCGGGAACACCGCGGGGATGGCCGCCGACGCCAGCACGGCCGGGACGGGGTCGCCGGACGAGAGCACGACGTCGGTGCCGGCCAGGACGTCGGTGGCCACGACGTGGACGGGGATCTCGGCGTCCTCCAGGTCGGCGTAGGTGAGGTGCGTCTCGATGAGGCGGCGGATGCCGTCGGGGGCGCACAGCGACGGCCGCGCCCCGGCCAGGGCCAGCAGCTGGCGCGGCGGCGAGAAGGGGAACACGTCCCGCCGCCGCAGGCGCGACCAGATGGCGGCGAGCTGGTCGAGGGTCCCGGCGCTGAAGCCGTGGCCGGCCACGAAGGCGGCGTTGAGGGCGCCGGCGGACGCACCGACGAGGAGATCGGGTGCGATGTCGCGGTCGGCGAGGGCCTGGAGCATGCCCACCTGGACGGCGCCGAGGCTGCCGCCGCCCGACAGCACGAAGGCGGTGGTCATGGCATCCTCACGCCCGCGCCGGTGCCCGCCCGACGGCGGTCGCCAGCCGGGCCAGGGCGAGCGCCCCGACCAGCAGCTCGAGGTAGATGCACCAGTCCACTGTCGGTGGTCGTCATCGACAGCTCCTTTCTAAAGATGAACATTGTTGACTATAGAACCGCGGAGAGTGTTGCGTCAACAAAGTTCTGTTTTACAATGGGCGGGTGGACGCCAACGACATCGGCCGCCGGATCGCCGGCATCGCCGCCCTCGATCAGCCGCTCCGCCGCGCGCTGTACCGGCTCCTCGCGGCCGCGGACGGCTGGACGACGCGCGACGAGGCCGCCGCGGCGCTGGACGTGCCCCGCTCGGTGGCGGCCTTCCACCTCGACAAGCTCGCCGACGCCGGGGTCGCCGAGGTCGGCTTCGAGCGCACCACCGGTCGGACGGGCCCCGGGGCGGGACGACCGTCGAAGCTCTACCGGCTCGCCGGCGACGAGGTGAGCGCCTCGGTTCCCGAGCGGCACTACGAGCTGGCCGGCTCGCTGCTGGCCACCGCCGTCGCCGAGTCCACCCGCACCGGGACGCCGGTCGCCGTGTGCCTCCGCACCACCGCCCGGGCCGCGGGGCGGCAGGTCGGCGACGAGGCGAGCGGCACGACGGTCGTCGACGCCCTCGCCCGCCAGGGCTACGAGCCCGAGGCCGGCCCGTGCGACGAGATCGCCCTCGCCAGCTGCCCCTTCCATCGCCTCGCCGAGCAGCACCGCGACCTGGTGTGCGGGATGAACGTCGACTTCGTCGACGGGCTCCTCGACGGCCTCGGCGAGACCGGCCGCCTCACGGCCCGCTTCGAGCCCGCCGCCGGCCACTGCTGCGTCCGCATCGCCCCGTCCTGACCGGCCCCGCGATCAGGGGCCCGGCGGCTGCCAGTCGGCGCCGAACTCGCGCTGGTAGGCCTTGACCGCCTGGGTGATGGTCGGGAAGAAGTGGCGCGGGTCGATCGTGTCGGTGAGCTCGTAGCGCTCGACCTTGGCGCGGACCGGGTCCTTCATCTCGGCGAAGACCAGGCTGGTGCCGCGGGCGTTGAGCTCCAGGTCCAGCTCCTCGAGCATCTCGGCCGCGGTCGTGTCCACGTCGGTGATGGGCTCGGCGGCGACGATGATCCAGCGCGGGCGCGGCTCGCCGGCGGCGATGGCCCGGATCTGCTCCCGGAACGTGCGGGAGTTGGCGAAGAACAGGGGCGCATCGAAGCGGTAGATCACGCAGCCCGGCAGCAGCTTGGCGTGCGGGTAGCTGGTGACGTCGTGGTAGCCGGCCAGGCCCGGGACGCGCCCGAGCGTCGTCTGGTAGGGCCACCAGGCCCGGCGGAACACGTTGCCGATCGACAGGGCCACCGCCAGCGCGATGCCGGGCAGCACCCCGAGGATCACGACCCCGAGGAAGGCGGCCACGCTGAGCAGGAACTCCGTGCGCCGTATCCGGCGGAGCCGCAGCGTCCCGGGGATGTCCGCCAACGACAGGGACGCGGCGATCACGACCGCCGCCAGCGTGGGCTGGGGCAGGTCCCGCAGCAGGCCCGGGACGAACAGCAGGATCAGCAGGATCGCCGCCGCCCCGACCAGGCCGGTGACCTGGGTCTTGGACCCCGCCCGCTCGGCCACCGCCGTGCGGGACCCGCTGGTGCTGACGGGGAAGCCCTGGAACAGCCCGGCCGCCAGGTTGGCCGCGCCGATCCCGATCATCTCCTGCCGCCCGTCGACCTCGTCGCCGCTGCGGGCCGCGAAGGCCGACGCGGTGGAGATCGTGTCGGCCAGCGACACCAGCGCGATGCCGAACGCGCCCGCGAACAGCAGCCCGAGGTCCGACAGCCCGATCCGAGGGAGGGTCAGCGGCGGGAAGCCCTGGGGCAGCTCCCCCACCAGGTCGACGCCGTGGCTGGCCAGGTCGAGGGCGACGGCGGCCACGATCGACAGCACCACCGCGATCAGCACGCCGGGCACCTTCGGCAGCCAGCGCCCGAGGCCGAGGATCAGGGCCAGGCCGACCAGCCCGATGGCCAGGGACGCGGCCACCGTCTCGCCGTCCGCGACGCCGCGGACGAAGCCCGTGAGCTCGGCCCGGAAGCCGTCGCCGTCCACCGAGAACCCGAACAGCTTGGGGAGCTGGCCGACCAGGATGGTCAGGGCCAGGCCGTTCATGTAGCCGATGATCGTCGGCTTGGAGATCAGGTCGGCGATGAAACCCAGGCGGGCGACGCCGGCGGCGGTGATGATCACGCCGACCAGCAGGGCGAGGGCCGAGCCGAGGGCCACCGCCCGCCCCGGGTCGTCGCCCGCGGCCAAGAGCGGCAGGATCGTCGCCGCGATCATCGGCCCCAGCGACGAGTCCGGGCCCAGCACCAGGATCTTCGACGGCCCGAACAGCGCGTAGGCGACCAGGCAGAGGATGGTGGTGTACAGGCCGGTGATGGGCGGCAGGCGCGCCAATTCGGCGTAGGCCATGCCCTGGGGCACCAGCAGCGCGGTGAGCACCAGCCCGGCCACCACGTCGCGGCGCAGCCACGCGGCCTGGTACGACGACAGGTTGCTCAGGCCCGCCGCCACCGTGGGCTTCCTGTCCCGGATCGCCAGGCGGCACCCTCCAGGTGCGAGGTGCTCGGCACGCTGACCCACGTGCCGATCCGGTCACCCTAGGCCCCGCTCCGGCGCGCTCCGGGTAAACCCGCCGCCCACGCCCCGCGTCAGTCGGGCATGACGCTCGCAGACGCCCTCCGTTCGCGGATCACCGCCGTCGCGGCGGTCTGCCTCACCGCCGTGGCCGTCGGGGCGGCGGGGCTGGTCCCCCTGCCGACCGACGCGGCGCCCCCGGCCGCGGCCCAGTCCGCACCGGCGCTCGCGCTCGACCGGCACACCGACCTGGTCGACGGCCAGGAGGTGACCGTGACCGGCACCGGGTTCACGCCCGGCGCCCAGATCGCGGTCCGCCAGTGCCGGAGCGCGCCCGTCGGGCCGGTCGACTGCGACCTCGGCACGGTGACGACCGCCGTGGTCGACGAGGCCGGCGGGTTCCGCCTGCGGCACCGGTTCTTCGTCCTCATGAACGACCGGGCCGGCCCGGTCGACTGCCGTGTCGCCCCGGGCTGCGTGCTGGCCACCAACCTCGGGTTCGACGGCGGGAGGTCGGCGGTCGCCGCGCCGATCGCCTTCGCCCCCGCCGCTCCCCTGCTACCGCCGCCCACGGTCACGGTCACCCCGGGCGGCGGGCTGGTCGACGGCGGGACGGTCACGGTCGAGGGCCACGGCTTCGTGCACCGCGAGTCCAGCGCCATCCTGCCCGGGCCGGCCGCGCCCACCGTGGGGCTGTTCCAGTGCGCCCAGCGCCTGGAGGTGCCCGAGCCGGGCGACGACCCGCCGCCGCCCCGGCGCGTCGTCGACTGCCGGCCCGGGCCGACCCGCAGGGTCGCGCTCGACGCGGACGGCAGCTTCCGGACCGAGATCCCCCTCTCGGCCCGGGTGCTCGGCGCGTTCGGCGGCGAGCCGGTCGACTGCCGCACGGCGGAGGAGCCGTGCCTGCTGGTCGCCGCCCTCGGCTCGGTCCATGCCCCCGGCGCGGCGCGGGCCGAGCTGCCCTTCGACCCCGACGCCGGGCTGGCCGACCGGCCGGCGCCGGAGATCGAGGTCACCACCGACGCCGGCCTCGGCGACTTCACCGAGGTGCCGGTCCGGGGCCGCCACTTCGTCCCCGGCGCCACCGTGCAGGTGGAGGTGTGCCGGATCGACGACCCCGACCGGTGCTCGCCCTACCTCGTCGCCCAGCGGCCGCGGGCCGACATCGCCGGCGAGTTCGCCGTCGACCTGTCGGTGTGGGCCCGCGAGGAGGTGCAGGGCCCGGCCGGGCCGATCGTCATGGACTGCCGGGTCGCCCCGGGGTGCCAGGTGCGGGCCCGTGCGCTCGAGGAGGAGGTCGAGGCGACGGTGCCGCTCACGTTCGCCGCGCCGGGGCCGCCCCGCGGGCGCTACCTCGACGTCACCTTCCCCGCGGTGCAGGTCGACCGCGACATCGCCTACCGCGACACCGTCGACGCCCGGGGCAACCCCGTGCGACTGACGCTGGACGTCTACCGGCCGGCCGGCGACACCGCCACCCGCCGGCCGACGGTCATGTGGATCCACGGCGGCTTCTTCACCGGGGGCGACAAGAGCAACGACGCCCGGATCGCCACCGACTACGCCCGGCGGGGCTACGTGGCCGTGTCGATCAACTACCGGCTCCGGCCGTCCGCGTCGGGGTGGCACGACATCTACCTGGCCAGCCTGGACGCCTACGACGACGGCGTCGCCGCCGCGGCCTGGCTGCGGCAGCACGCCGCCGACTACGGGATCGACCCCGACGCGATCGTGGCGGCCGGCTTCTCGGCGGGGGCGGTCACCGCCACGAACCTCGCCGTCCTCCCGGGCGAGCGGGGGCCCGCCACGTCGCCGGTCGCCGCCGCCATCTCGCAGTCCGGGCTGCTGTACACGGCGCCGGATACCGGCGACCCGCCGATCCAGGCGTTCCACGGCACCGACGACGGCGTGACCCCGTTCGAGAGCATGGCTCGGGTCTGCGACCTGGCGGCGGAGGTGGACGTCGCCTGCGACCTGGTGACCTACGCCGGCGGCGACCACGGCACGTCGCAGGGCGACCTCGTCCAGCGCAGCACCACCTTCATGGCCGAGCAGGTGCTCGCGCCGCGGGGCTACTTCGACGTCGAGGCCGACCCCGGCGGCCCCTACCGGGTCGCCGAGGGCTCGTCCGTGACGCTGGACGGCTCGGCGTCCACCGGCGAGGGCCTGACCTTCGCCTGGTCGCCCGCCGGCCGCGTCGACGCCCCGGACTCGGCCCGCCCGCGGCTCGCCGGCGTCGACGACGGCGTCGAGGATCTCGACCTCGTGGTCACCAGCGCCCACGGCATCTCGGCCCGCACCCGGGCCCGGGTCACGACGACCAACGTCGCCCCCACGGTGGACGCCAGGGCCACCGTGGCCGACGGCGGGGCGGTCTCGCTGGCCGGCACCGCGACCGACCCTGGCCGCGCCGACACCCACACGGCCAGGGTCGACTGGGGCGACGGCGTGTCCTCGCCCGCCACGGTCACGCCGGGCAGCGGCGGCGCCACGCTGTCGGCCACCCACCGGTACGCCGAGCCGGGCGACTACGCGGTGACGCTCACGGTCACGGACGACGACGGCGGGACCGGGACCTGGATCGGCCGGGTGGCGGCCGGCTGCACCGTCGTCGGCACGGCCGGCGACGATCGGCTGACCGGCACCGCCGGCGCCGACGTCCTGTGCGGCCTCGGCGGCGACGACGTCCTGAGCGGGCTGGCCGGCAACGACCGGATCCTCGGCGGCGACGGGGATGACGTGCTGCGGGGCGGCCCCGGCGCCGACATCCTGCTGGGCGGCCCGGGCCGGGACCGAGCCGAGGGCGGCAAGGGCCGCGACGTCTGCACCGCCGAGAAGCGCCGCTCCTGCCGGCGTCGGTGAGGGCCCGGCGGCCCACCCGGCGGGGTGTCGAGAGCGCCCGCGGCGCGATCCTGGTGCTCGCCACCATGGGCCTCAACTCCCAGCCCGACACCCCCCGGGGGAGTCTGTGGAGATCACCGAGCACGAGCCCGACCGGCTCGTGACCTTCGAGAGCCGCAGCGGCCCGACACCCTTCCGCTACCGCTACACCCTCGAACCGACCGGCGCCGGCACCCGCCTCCACCTGGAGGGGCACATCGACGGCACCGGCCTCCCCGGGCCGCTCGGCCGGCTGGGCCCGGTGGCGAGCCGGCTGTTCAAGCGCGGCATGCGCGACAACCTGGCCCGGCTCAAGCGGCTCGTCGAGACGCCCTAGCGCACCGGCCCGCGCGACGACAGCAGGCGGCGCACCGAGGCGGCGATCCCCGGGCCGTCCAGGCCGAGGCCGGCGAGGATGGCGCCGGCCTTGCCGTGGGGAATGAACTCGACGGGCACGCCCAGGTTCGCCGTCCGGGGGCCGTCCGTCTCCACCAGGCGGGACGCCACCAGCGACCCCGCCCCGCCCTCGCGGAAGCCGTCCTCCACCGTCACGACCAGCGGGTGCCGGGCGGCGTCGGCGAGCATGACCTCGTCGAGCGGCTTCACGACGCGCACGTCCCACACGGTGGCCTCGACGCCCTCGCCCGCCAGCTCGTCGGCCGCCGCCCGGGCGCCCGCCAGCATGTTGCCGACGGCGAGGATGCACACGTCGGCGCCCTCCCGCACCTTGCGACCGGACAGGCCCGACCCCACCTCGCCGGGAGGGACCTCGGGGGGCAGCGTCTTCGGCCACCGGATGGCCGCCGGCCCGTCGGTGCACAGGTCGAGCGCGTCGTGCAGCATCACGCCCAGCTCCTCGTAGCACGAGGGGGCGAAGATCGTCATGCCCGGCACCTTGGTGAGCAGGACCATGTCGAGCACACCGTGGGCGCTCGGGCCGTCGTCGCCGGTGACGCCGGCGCGGTCGAGGCAGAACACGACCGGCTGCTCGTGGAGGGCCACGTCCAGGTTGACCTGGTCGGTGGCGCGGGTGAGGAACGTCGAGTAGATGGCGACCACCGGGCGCAGCCCGCCCATGGCCATGCCGGCCGCGGCGGTGACCGCGTGCTGCTCGGCGATGCCGACGTCGAAGAACCGGTCGGGGAAGCGCTCCTTGAACGGCAGCAGCCCGGTCGAGTCGGGCATGGCCGCGGTCATCGCCACCAGCTCGGGCCGGGCGTCGCCCTCCTTGACGATCGCCTCCGCGAAGGCGGCCGTGTAGGTGCCCGGCTTGACCCCGCCGAGGTCGTGCAGGCGCTTGATCGGGTCGTTCTCGGCCGGCGCGTAGCCCCGCCCCTTCTGGGTGAGGACGTGCACGACGATGGGACCGGCGTACTCGGCCGCGTTGCGCAACGCCGACTCGACGCCGGCGATGTCGTGGCCGTCGAACGGCCCGCTGTAGCGGACGCCGAGCATCTCGAAGAACGCCGGCGGCTCGAACATCTCGCGCACCGCGGACAGGGCGCTGTCGACGCCCCGTTCGAGGTGCCCGCCCACCACCGGGACCTCGTGCAGCATCTTGTCGAGGCGGGCCCGGTTGCGGAGGTAGGACGGGTTGATCCGCAACCGGCTCAGGCTGTGGCCCAGCTTGGACACCGTGGGCGCGTACGACCGGCCGTTGTCGTTGAGGATGATCACGGCCCGGCTCTCGGAGTGGCCCAGGTTGTTGAGCCCCTCGAACGCCATGCCGCCGGTGAGCGAGCCGTCGCCGAGGACCGCCACGACCCGCCGCTCGTCCTCGCCCCTGACCTTGAGCGCCTCGGCCAGCCCGTGGGCGTAGCTGACGATGGTGGAGGCGTGGCTGTTCTCGATCCAGTCGTGGTCGGACTCGGCGCGCGACGGGTAGCCCGACAGCCCACCCCCCTGGCGCAGCGTGGCGAAGTCGCGGGCGCGACCGGTCACGATCTTGTGGACGTAGGCCAGGTGGCCCGTGTCCCACAGCAGGATGTCGCGGGGCGAGTCGAAGACCCGGTGGACCGCGAGGGTCAGCTCGACCACCCCCAGGTTCGAGCCGAGATGGCCGCCGTTGGTGGTCACCGCCTCGATGATGAGCTGGCGGATCTCGCCGGCGAGCTCGTCGAGCTGCTCGTAGCTGAGCGCACGCAGGTCCGACGGTTGGCTGATCGAATCGAGGAGCATGCAGGCCGCTCCGGCGGGTGAGGGTGCGGCGGACCCGTGACGGGTCCCGGGCGATCCGACCGTACTCGTCCCGGGTGCGTGCGGAGGCGGCGCCGGCGGGCATCATCTCCACCATGACCGACCGCTGGCGACTGCGCACGGTGCCCGAGGACCTCGCCCGGCGCTACCGCGAGGAGGGTTGGTGGGACGACCAGACCCTCGGGGACATGGTCGCGACCGGCCTGGCGGCGATGCGCGACGAGGCGTTCGTCGTCCACTCGGCCGTCCGGCCCTGGCGGGGGACGATCGGCGAGGTCGAGCGGGACGCCCGGCGGTTCGCGGGCTGGCTGGCCGGCCGCGGCATCGGCCCGGGCGACGTGGTGGTGTTCCAGCTGCCGAACTGGCGGGAGGCCGCGGTCGCGTTCTGGGGGGCGGCGTACGCCGGGGCGGTCGTGGTCCCGGTCGTCCACTTCTACGGGGCCAAGGAGCTCGCCCACATCCTCGAGGTGACGGAGCCCTCGCTCGTCGTCACCCCCGACCGCTTCGGCCTGCTCGACCACCTGGCCGCCCACGCCGGCGTGGTGGGCGCCCGGGGGGTGCCCTGGGGCGTCGTCTCGGCCGCCGGGACCGTGCTGCCGCCGGGCGCCGTGGCGTTCGGGCGCCTCCTGGAGGCGGCGCCGCTGCCCGCCCCGGCGGCGGTCGACCCCGACGCCCCGGCGCTCATCGCCTTCACCTCCGGGACCACCCGCGACCCGAAGGGCGTCGTCCACTCGCACCGGACGATCGGGTGCGAGACCCGCCAGCTGAGCGAGCGGATGCCGGGCGGCGCTCCGCCGCCGATCACCGGCGCCCCGGTGGGCCACTTCATCGGCATGCTGAGCGCCCTGCTCGGCTCGCTGCTCCGCCACGTCCCGATCAACCTGCTCGACGTCTGGGACCCGGGCGAGGTCCTGCGGCTCATGCGGGACGAGGGCCTGGGCATGGCCGGCGGGGCGACCTACTTCCTGACCAGCCTGCTCGACCACCCGGACTTCACGCCCGAGCACGTCGCGGCCATGCCCTACGCGGGCCTGGGCGGCTCGCCCGTCCCCGAGGCCGTCACCCGCCGGGCCGCCGGGCTGGGGATCACCGTGTACCGCTCCTACGGCAGCACCGAGCACCCCTCGATCACCGGCTGCCGCGTGGACGACCCGGAGGCCAAGCGGCTGGCGACCGACGGCCGGGCCATGCCGGGCGTCGAGGTCCGGCTGGACCGCGACGGGCAGATCCTGAGCCGGGGCCCCGAGCTGTTCGTCGGCTACACCGACCCCGCGCTCACGTCCCAGGTCGTCGACGACGACGGCTGGTATCACACGGGCGACGTCGGCGTGCTCGACGACGACGGCTTCCTCACCATCACCGACCGGATCTCGGACGTGATCATCCGCGGCGGCGAGAACATCTCCGCCCAGGAGGTCGAGGAGCTGGTGATGGGGCTCGACGGCGTCGCCGAGGTCGCCGTGGTGTCCGAGCCCGACGACCGCCTCGGCGAGCGGGCGGTGGCGGTCGTCCGCGTGCTCGACGGGCGACCTCCGCCCACCCTGGCGGCGCTGCGCGACCACCTCGCCGCCGCGGGCCTGGCCAAGCAGAAGTGGCCGGAGTCGATCCGTGCCATCGCGGAGTTCCCCCGCACGCCGTCGGGCAAGGTCCAGAAGTTCCGCCTCCGCCGGCAGCTCCGGGACGGGCACCTGGAGGGCGAGCTGCCCCCACGCGGCGGCGCCTGAGCGGGCACGCCACAGCTACGCTCACGGCGGAACTCCCGGTGAGTGGCCCGAGGAGGCCGCGGATGACGACCGCGCGCGAGATCCGCATCGACCGGAGCAAGCGGCTGGGCGACGATCCCGGCACCGGCCACAACCGCTGGCACCCCGACATCCCGCCGGTGGTGTCGTGCGACCCCGGCGATGTGGTCGTGCTCGAGACCCGGGACGCCCTCGACGGGCAGATGGGCCCCGGGATCTCCCTCGAGGAGGTCGCCGGGGCGGACCTCGACCTGGTGCACCCGCTGACCGGCCCCGTCTACGTCAACGGGGCCGAGCCGGGCGACCTGCTCGACATCGAGATCGTCGAGGTCGAGCCGGACGCCTACGGCTACACGTGCCAGATCCCCGGGTTCGGGTTCCTCCGCGACGCCTTCCCCGAGCCCTTCAAGGTCGACTGGGACATCTCCGACGGCTGGGCCACCTCGGCCGACCTCCCGGGGGTCCGCATCCCCGGCGCGCCGTTCATGGGGACGATCGGGCTCTCCCCCGGCCACGAGCTGCTGGCGGCCACGA
>Ga0126377_10001705_pt1 | contig 14604 bp, 11 predicted proteins | sample PanSoiMetPlot_22_FD_92647 | JGI IMG/M metagenome (GOLD analysis project Ga0126377, IMG submission 92647) | Tropical forest soil microbial communities from Panama - MetaG Plot_22 | ecosystem: Environmental > Terrestrial > Soil > Tropical forest > Bulk soil | place: Panama | collected 2016-02-17
CAGTCGGCGCCGGTCACACCCGCTCCAGGGGGATGAGTCGGAGGGACCCTACACGTCAGGGCGGGAGTGTCAAGCAGGAGAACGGATTACTGGTGCGGTCTTCCTCGGACGTGCTCGCGCAGGAGGTCTTCCCCGAAGTCGCCGTTGAAATCTCGCCAGACAGAATGAACGTGATTCGCGTCGTTCTGGGTGTTGTCGTATTCGATCAAGAAGGTCGGTCCCTGGACCCGGTAGTAGTGCTTCTGTCCCCGCACCGATGAACCGGACCACGCGAACGCCACCGTTCCCCATCCCGCAGCATCGATCCGCGCCAGACGCTCCGCGGCGATGTCGTCGGCCATGAAGCCGACATAGACATCGATCAGCTGCCGCAACAGCGCGCGCTGAGGGGGAGTGAGCGCGGACGCGGGAACGCCGGCCGGCGCGAGCGGGTCGATGTTCACCTTCGCTGCCGTGACGATGTCGTTCGGAGCGACCGAGTCGATCATCGCCATCGCCCGCTGCGTGGTGTCGAGCGATACGAGGAGGGCCCGCGCCGCGTCTTCTTCCGGGCCGAGCACTCGCAGACCTTTCTGCGGCCCGTCCCGGACCTCCGCGGGATTCGATCCGAAGAACGACGGCCCGGCCGCGACCAGCGCGCCGTTGGCGATCGTGAAGTGCAGCGAGACGTGATGGCCCTCGACGCGCCAGCCCCAGGTGTCTTTCGCTGACGGCGTTCCGAAGATCGAGAAAAAGTAGCGCTCGGGATCGCGCACGATTGGCGCGTTGGGCGGCGGTGCCCCGGCCGCGCGCGGCGGCGCCGCCGCGCGCTGCGCGGCTTCGAGCGCGCCGAGCACGGTTTCGAGATCGATGATCGAAGACGCCGTCAGGTAGCCGCGCTGGCTGAGACTCGCCTTGAGCAGATCGTGCGCGAGCTTGCGCTGCGGCTCCGTCATCTCTTTGATCGTCAGGCCATTCCTCGGAAACATCGGCGGCGGCCCGGTGGGGATGAAGTGCCAATGCATCCGCTCGTCCGCGTCGAAGGCGAATGCGGCTTTCTGGCGCTGCTCGGGCGTCAGGCTCGCGACGAACTTCGTCGCGGCCGCCAGCATCGACGAGGAGGATCGCTCGGCACTGATCAGCGACCCCGCGGCGCCGGCTACGATAAAAACACCAGCCAGCCAGAACCGGACGGACTTCAGGACGCGCATGTGGCCTCCAGTCAGCGCACCGACGGTCGAATTCTAGTCCGTTCCTCGCCCAGCCGGCAGCGCCACGCTTGACCGGCCCTGCAGACCGGAGGAGGATTGCCCGAGGGTCATGGAACCGACACGTCAGCCCCGGCCCGGCGCAGCCGGACTGGTCGTGGCCGTCGTCGCGGCAGTGGCCAGTTTTTCGAGCGGCGTTGCCGCCGGCGACAGCGCCAAACTCGAGCAGGTCCTCGCGCGCACCGCGGCCTACGTCGCGGAGTTCGAGCGCCAGCTCTCGGGAATCGTCGCCGACGAGGACTACACGCAACAGGTCCACGGCGGAAAGGTCGCCGGGCCGGAAGAGCTGCGGCGGCTGCGCTCCGACCTGCTGCTCGTCAAGCCGGTGGGCTCGCAGGACTGGATGCAGTTCCGCGACGTGTACGAGGTGAACGGCGTCGAAGTGCACGACCGCAACGACCGCCTGATGAAGCTCTTCATCGATCCGACCGAATCCGTAAATGCCCGGCTGCGGGGGATCATCAACGAGAGCGCGCGGTTCAACATCGGATCGGTCGACCGCACGATGAACGTCCCGGTGCTGCCGCTGCGGTTCCTCGAGGGCAAGAACCAGTGGCGTTTCAAGTTCAAGCGGGCGGCCAACTCCAGGCCGGGGGACGGCGCCCTGCTGACGCCGTCGGACCCGGGGCGCTTCCGCATCTCGACAGAGGTCTGGACGATTGAGTACCAGGAACGTGAACCCGGCACCATCGTTCGAACGACGCGCCTGCGCGACATCTACGCGCGCGGCCGGTTCTGGATCGACCCGGCGGACGGCAAGGTCCTGATGAGCGAGATGATCCTCGAGAACGGCAGCGTTCGAGGCACGATGCTCGTCAATTTCCAGTCCGAGCCGCTCGTGGGCCTGCTCGTTCCGATCGAGATGCGCGAGCGCTACGACAAGACGCGGGACGGCTCGGTGATCGACGGATTCGCGACTTACGGCAAGTTCCGGCAGTTCAAAGTCCTGGTGGACGAAAAGCTCGGACCCATCAAACAATAGGGCTCACTATGCCAGCACGACCGACCTGGAAGGGCTACCTCAAGATCAGCCTCGTCAACATCCCGATCAAGGTGTTTCCGGCAACCGACGCCGGCGCCACGCTGAGCTTCAACCAGCTGCACGCCGAATGTCAGACGCGGATCCAGCAGAAGCGCTGGTGCCCCCATTGCGAACGCGAGGTCGCCAACACCGATCTCGTCAAAGGATTCGAATTCGAAAAAGGCCGCTACGTGGTGGTCGACGAGGAGGACATCGAGAAAGTACGCGTCGATTCCACGCGCGTCATCAATCTCGAGAAGTTCACCGACGACACGGAGATCGATCCGATCTATCTCGAACGCCCGTATTACCTCGCACCGGACGGCCCGGTCGCGCGTGAAGCGTTCTCGGTCATCCGCGAAGGCATGAAAGGCAAGGCCGGCATCGGCAAGGTGGCGCTGTACGGCCGCGAGTACCTGATCAAAGTTCAGCCGCGCGACAAGGGCATGATCATGTACACGCTGCGGCACGCCAACGAGATTCGCAGCATGGAGGCGATCGACGAGCTGAGCGACATGCCGGCCAAGGTGAAGCCGGAGGAAGTGAAGCTCGCCCAGCAGGTGATGGCGACGTTCCAGGGACAACTCGAGTTCGAGTCGTACAAGGACGAGTACCAGGTGGGGCTGCGTGAAATCATCGACGCGAAGATCGAAGGTCGCGAGATCGTCGCACCCGAGGTCGAGGCGCCGCCGAAGGTGGTCAACCTCATGGAAGCGCTGCGCAAGAGCCTGGACACGATCAAGAAGCCAGCGCCGGTCTCGCGCATGCCCGCCGCCAACGGAAAACGGAAGCGCGCGTAAGCATACGACTGAGGGTCCCGATGTCCTGCCACCGGTTCGCGATGATCCTGGCGCTGCTGCTGGCGGTTCCGGCGCCGCGCGACGCCCGGGTAGCCGCGCAATCATCGACGCTCGCCGGAGACTGGCAGTTCGGTCAGGACATTTACGGGAACACGCTCTATCGCCGCCTGACGATCGCGATTGACGGCACGACCGTCTCGGGCACGATCGGACGCGACACGATTGCGGGAACCGTCACCGGCAACGCGATTCACTTCACGACGCGCTCGGGCGAATCGTCGGACGAGTACGACGCGACGCTCGCGAACGGCGTCCTGACCGGGACGGTCGTTCACACGCAGCCCGACGATCCGAAGCCGACGCGGTACTCGTGGACCGCGCGCCGAATGCCCGCGCCGCGCAGCGGGCCGCCGGTCCGCCACGAGTTCGTCCCGAAGACCTTCCACCGCGTCTTTTCCGCGTCAATCGAGCCGGTGCTTCGGATCTGGCCCGGCGACACCGTTCACACGACGACCGTCGACGCCGGCGGGACCGACGAGAAGGACGTGACGCGCGTCCTCGGCGGCAATCCGCAGACGGGACCGTTCTTCGTCGAAACCGCGATGCCGGGCGACGTGCTGGCGGTCACGTTGACCCGCGTGCGGCTCAATCGCGACTGGGCGATCAGCGACGATGCGGTGATGGCGAGGGCAATGGACAGCGGGCTCGCGGTGAAGATGAAAGACGTCGGAAAAGGCGTCCGCTGGAAGCTCGATCGCCAGCGCGGCGTCGCGTCGCCGGACGTCGCCGACGGCAAGCTCCGCTCGTTCACGGTTCCGCTGCGACCGATGCTGGGCTGCATCGCCGTCGCGCCCGGCTTCGCGCAGGCGCCGATGCCGACCGGCGACTCCGGGCCCTTCGGCGGCAACATGGACTTCAACGAAATCGTCGAGGGCACGACTGTCTACCTGCCCGTGGCGCAGCCGGGCGCGCTCCTTTTCGTCGGCGACGGCCACGCGGCGCAGGGCGACGGCGAGCTGAACGGCAATGCGCTCGAGACCTCCATGGAGGTCGAGTTCACCGTCAACGTCGTGCGGTCGAAGCCGCTGTCTTCGCCTCGTGTCGAGTCCGCGACTCACCTGATGACGGTCGGGCTCGGCGGATCGCTCGAAGACGCCATGCGGCGCGCGACGAGCGGCATGACGCAGTGGCTCGAACAGGACTACAGCCTCTCGCCGTCGGAGATCGCCATCGTGCTGGGAAGCGCCGTCGAGTACACGATCGGCGAGGTGGCGGATCGCAACGTCGGCGTCGGCGCCAGGTTGCGCAAGGACAGGCTTGCACCACTGAAGCAGTGAATCGCGGAGAACGCATGAAGAAGATGACGAACATGCTCGCGGCCGTCGCGGCGCTCGCGTGCGCGGCAGGCCTGACGGCGCAGTCCGGGAAGCGAGGCGCCACCGCGGAGGACTACTTCGCGTTCGAGACGCTCAGCGATCCCCACTTCTCGCCCGACGGATCGACGATCGCCTTTGTCGTCACGACGGTCGACCAGAAGCAGAATCGGCGGCGCAGCGAGGTTCGCGCGGTGCCGAGCGACGGCTCACGGATGGCGACGGCGATGACATCGGCGACGCAGTCGTCCAGCAGTCCCCGGTGGAGCGCCGACGGCAGGACGCTGGCATTCCTGTCCGCGCGACCGGCAGCCGACGCCAGCGATTCCGCCGCCGGACGCACGCAGATCTGGCTGATGCCGCTCGGCGGCGGCGAGGCGCGGCGCTTGACGAGCCTGCCGAACGGCGTCACGAGCTTCCAGTGGTCGCCGGACGCGACACGCCTCGTGGTCCTGAGCCGCAGCGGACCGAGCGACGAGGCCAAATCGCCGAGCGACGTCCGGCACTACACGCACTCCAACTACAAGTTCAACGACACCGGCTGGTTCGACGACAAACGCTCGCACATCTGGGTCGTGGATGCGGCCTCGGGCCGCGCGACGCAAATCACGTCGGGCGACGACTGGAACGACACGGACCCGCAGTGGTCGCCGGATGGACGCCGGATCGCGTTCGTCTCGGACCGAACGGGGAAAGCGTTCGACGAAGGGCACAACACCGATGTCTGGATCGTTGACGCGAACGGCGGCTCGCCGACGAAGGTCTCGGACCACGACACCGCCGACAACCAGCCGCGGTGGTCGCCCGACGGGCAGACGATCGCGTTCGTCAGCGCGGTTCCGGAGAAGTCGCACGCCAAAATCTGGCTCGCCTCGTCTGCCGGCGGCGCGACGTCGAAACTGGCCGCCGACGGACTCGACGTCCTGCCCTCGGCATTGCACTGGGCCGAGAACGGCAAGGCCATCTACTTCGAAACCGGCTACCACGGGACGTCGCAGATCTACCGCGTCGATCTCGCGTCGAAGCGCGCCGCTGCGGTCACCTCGGGCGACCGCACCTATCGCTTCGCGGACATCTCCCAGAAATCAGGAAAACTCGTCTACGCGATGAACGATCCCACACACCTCGACGACCTGTACATCGCCGATCTCGATGGCAGGAATCCGAAGCAGTTGACGCACCTGAACGAGGAGTTGTGGAAGCAGATCGATCTCGTCCCGGTCGAACGGCTCCCCTACAAGGGCGCCGACGGCTGGGACGTCGACGGGTTTTTCATGAAGCCCGTCGGCTGGCAGGCGGGGAAGAAGTACCCGATGGTGCTGTCGATTCACGGCGGTCCGGCAGGGCAGTACGGGTTCGACTGGTATCACGAGTTCCAGGTGTACGCGGCGCGGGGTTGGGCGGTCTTCTTCGCGAACCCGCGCGGATCAACGGGCTACGGCGAGAAGTTCGAGCGCGGCATCGAGCTGAACTGGGGCGGCAACGACTACGTGGACGTCATGAAAGGCGTGGACGCCGCCCTCGCGAAGTATCCGTGGATCGACCGCGACCGGCTCGGCGTGACGGGCGGCAGCTACGGCGGCTTCATGACGAACTGGATCGTCAGCCACACCTACCGCGATATCTCTTTCAAGGCCGCGGTGACGCTACGAAGCCTCTCGAATTTCGTGAGCGACGATGGAACGCGCGACGGCGCGTACGGCCACGCGGACGATTTCCAGGGCGACATCTTCGAGAAGTTCGAGCTCTACTGGGATCGATCGCCGCTCAAGTATGCAAAGAACGTCCGGACGCCAACGCTCGTTCTCCATTCCGACAACGATTTCCGCGTACCGATCGAACAGGGCGAGCAGTGGTTCCGCGCGCTCAGGCACTTCGGCGTGACGAGCGAGATCGTCTTCTTCCCGCGCGAGAACCACAACCTCACGCGGACAGGCGAGCCGAAGCACCTGGTCGAGAGCATCGACTGGCAGGTGTACTGGTTCGATCGCTATCTGAACGGCAATGCGAATGCGGCTGCACCGGACGCGCCGCAACGGAAAGGAAATTCCAGCCAACATTGACGACACGCGGAGCGCGAGGCTTCTGCCGAGCGTTTCGGGTTACGACCGATAGGTCATCGTTGCGGCGGAACAATCCGCCGGGGAGGCCGCGTCATGAAACCACTCGCGCCGGCCGTGCTGCTCGCCGTCTCGACCCTCACCGCAACCGCCGCGGCCCAGAATCGCCCCGACTTTTCCGGCACCTGGACCCTGGATCCGTCACAGAGCGCGCTGGCCGTTCAGAACGAACCGGTCAAATCGCGCACGCTCGTCATCCATCAGGGCGCGACCGAGCTGACGATCGAAACCCTCCAGGAGGACAAGAGCGACACCGTGCGCTACCAACCGGGCGGGCCCGGGGCGATGTCGACGACCGGGGGCCGTTCGTCGCTGCTCGCGTCGGTCTGGTACTGGGACGACCGCAAGCTGGTCACGGAAACGGTCAGGAACGTGAGTGACAAGACGGTCAGGACACGCGAGGTCCATGCGCTCGATTCCGCTGGCGACGAGATGACGGTCGAGACGCTCCTCGTCGTCGAACACGGTTACACGCTGCGGGGCGCACAGAACTACGCCAACGGGAAGGACGTTTATCGTAAGGTCAAGCAGTGAAGTCGAAATGCAGGAATGCAAAAATGCAAGAATGCAAAACGGCAAGATGCGCGCCTGCATTTTTGCATTCGTGCATTCTTGCATTTGTGCATTACTGAACTCACTTAAGCCCGCACGAAGTCGATGAACCCCCGCTCGACGTCGACGCCATCGAGCCTGACGCGTACCCGGTCGCCGACGTCGAGACCCGCCTGGCCGCGAACCAGCTTGCCTTCGATCGGCGGGGTCGGAACGCGGACGAAGGTGCCCTTGTTCGACGCGCCCGTGACGAACGCGTCGAAGACGTCCCCGATGCGCGACGCGACCAGAAGCGCCGTCGCCGACTTCCGCACCTGCCGCTCGACCTTGTTCGCCGCATCTTCCTGCCTGGTGCACTGCCCCGCCAGCTGATTCAGCTCGTCGAGTGAATACGGTGACGGATGGCCGGCGAGCGCGGCCTTCAGCAGCCGCTGCGTAATCAGGTCCGGGTAGCGGCGGTTGGGCGCGGTCGAATGCGAGTAGTTGCGGACCGCCAGGCCGAAGTGTCCCGGCGGTTCCGCGCCGGGCGGATCGACCACGTATTCGCCCGATCCCAGCAGGCGGATGATCGTCATCGAGAGATCCATGAAGCGCGTGGGATCGGCCTGCCGCCGGCGCGTGAGAAACGCCGACAGAGCAACCGAATCCGGCTGCTCCGGCAGCGACTCGCCCAGCCCGGCCGCGACACCACGGATTCGTCCCCAGCGCTCCGGCGACCTGACGACGCGACGGAGCGAGGGAAATCCTTTGGCATCGAGAAAGACGGCGACAACACCGTTGGCCGCGATCATCAGGTTTTCGATCAGCGACTTGGCACGATTCGGCCGCTCCGGTGCGACGTCATGGAGCGTGTCGCCGTCGAAGACAGCGCGGACCTCGCCCGTGTCGAACTCGAGTGCGCCGCGCTTCTTTCGCGCCTCGTTCAGCGCCTGCGCGGCCCGATCCTGGATGCGCAGCTGGTCGTCCATTCCTGCCACCCGCGCGGCCGGCGTGGGCAGCGGGCCTGTTCCGTCCATCCACGCCGCGACGCTGTTGTACGCAAGCTTCGCCTTGTTGTGGACGCGCGCGCCGTACACGTCGGACGAGCGCACGCTCCCATCCGGCGCGACGGCCAGCTCGACGACGATCGCCAGGCGGTCCGTGCCGTCGTTCAACGACGTCATGTCCGTCGACAGCTCCTCGGGCAGCATCGGGAAAATGACTGCCGGCGTGTAGACGGACGTCGTGTTCCGGGCGGCGTGCGTGTCGCAGGGCGATCCCTTGCGGACCGCGGCGTCGACGTCGGCGACGGCCACGAGCACGCGCACGTCACCGTTCGCCTGCTTCTCTGCGACGCTCAACTGATCGAGATCGCGCGAGTCGTCGTTGTCGATCGAGCACCAGAGCATCGAGCGGAGATCCCGTGTCGGTTCCTCGGTCGTCGTCGGCGGACCGTCGAGCTGTGCGACCTGCTCGCGGGCAGCAGCCGGGAATTCGGGGTCGAGGCCATGCTCGCGCATGGCGCGGAACGCGATGCCGCGCAACCGTGCGCGGTGCGACGCTGGAACGGTCATCGTGTGGCGAACTCCCGGACGATTGAATTGATGGACGCGGACAGGTCCTGAATCAGCGCGTCAACCTGCGGCTGATGGGTGCGGAAACTGAGTACGCAGACGCGTCCAAGATACCGGCCGCCGGCCACAGCGCCCGTGATCATCACGCGGCCCAGCCTCGTCGTCCGATCCATCAGGTCGCGAGTGGCGGCGTCCTCGTCGTGCCGCGACGCGCCCGGCCACGTGAGGTGAAACGCGAACAGCGACAGCTCCGGCGGCGCATCGATGACGACGTGAGGCAGCACGGCGACGCGTCGCGCGGCGTCGAGCGCGAGCGCGCGCTTTTCGGCAAGCGCCGCCCGGAACGCGGCGGCGCCAAATCGCTTCAGCGAGAGCCACACGCGCAGGCCGGGAAACCCGCGCGAAAGCTCGGGGCCGTGCTGGCTGGGATCGTAGAAATCGGCGGGGTGCGGCATCGCCGGCAGGTAATCGGCGGTCGCTTCATGCGCGGCGCGCAGCGCCGAACCATCGCGCACGAGCAGCGCCCCGGTCCCGTACGGCAGGAACATGCCCTTGTGCGGATCGAGCGTCAGCGAGTCCGCGCGGGCGAGCCCGCGCAGCAGTGGCTGCAGCTCATCGCACAGGTAGAAAAACGCTCCATAGGCGCCGTCGACGTGATGCCAGATGCGCTCGGCCGTGCAGAGATCCGCGATCGCGTCGAGCGGATCCACCGCACCCGTGTTCGTCGTCCCGGCGCTCGAGATGACCGCGAAGGGCACGAGGCCATCACGCCGATCGCGTTCGATTGCGCCCGCGAGCGCATCGACCGGCAGATGGTATTGCGCATCGCACGGGATCGCGCGGACGCGATCCGGCATGATGCCGGCGAGCTTCGCCGACTTCAGGACCGAATGGTGTGCCTGATCGGACGTGTACAAAACGCCCCGGCGGATTTCAGATCCCAGGTGCCGCTCGCGCGCGCAGAGGATCGCGTTGAACGTCGCCATCGATCCGCCGCTCGTGAAGAGCCCGCGTGCCTCGGCAGGAAACCCCATCCATTCGCGCAGCCAGTCGAGCGCGTTGGCCTCGAGTTGGACCAGCGCCGGCGCCGCCTGCCAGACGCCCGTATAACGATTCGTCGTCCCCGCGATGAAGTCGGCGACGGCGGCCGTGTAAAGGCCGCCGCCGGGGATGTAGGCGAGGTAGCCTGGAGATGGCGCTGTGAACGAACGCGGAATCCAGTCGCGAAAGAGCTGGTCGATGATCGGCCCGAGCTCCGTACCCGCTTCGGGCACGGGTTCCCGCATCGCTCGACACAGCGCGGCCGCGTCCACGTCGCCGCACACGGGTTGATCGGCCAGCGATTCGATGTGTGCGATCGCGCGCGCCGAGACGTCGGCCGCGATCGCGCGCATCTCTTCGCCCGACAGTTCGAGATCTACGAAATCCAATCCTTCACCTTGTAATAGGCGCCCGCAAAGGGCAGAAACCACGGCGTCCCGCGGTAAAACGGAATCGTCGGAAAGGCGGTGTCGAGAAGGGGGTTCTCTACCGGCGCGCCCGCTATTCGTCGAGCGATCAGATCGCCGAGCGCGGTTGCGAGCGCGATCCCGTGGCCGCCGTATCCGCCCGCAACGTAGAGACCACCGATCTGGCCTGCATGCGGCAGCTGATCCCGCGTGAACGCCACGTTGCCGCCCCATGCGTAGTCGACTCGGACGGACGCCAGATCGGGAAATATCTTCGTCATACCTCGACGGAGGACCGCTGCGGCGCGCCGGACCGATTGTGCATCCGGCGGCGTGAACTCGGCGCGGCCGCCAAACAAAAGTCGTCGATCGCTCGTGACCCGAAAGTAGTAGACGAAGTGCTTCGAGTCAAACGCCATCCGGCGTCTCGGCAGGAGCGCCGCGGCCTGCGATTCCGAGAGCGGCTCGGTTGCGATGATGTAGCTGCCGACCGGCACGATGCGCCGCTGGATCAGGGGCGTCGTGGCGCCGGTGTATCCGTTCGTCGCGACGAGGATTTCCCGCGCGGCGATCGTGCCCAGCGACGTCTGCGCCTGCCAGCCGGCCGCGATTTTCGCAACCTGCTCCACCTTGGCGCCGGCAACGATGCAGGCGCCCGCCTTCCGTGCAGCGGCCGCCAGGCCTGTGACGTATTGCGCCGGGTTCAACGCCGCGCTGCGCTCATCGATCAACAACCCGTGATACACATCGCTTCCGATTTCCGCCCGCTGGTGCGGCCGATCGACCAGGTGAACCGGGTGATCGAAGAGACGCGACAGCACCGCCTGCTCGTCCTGAAACGCGCGAAAGTGCGAGGGCTTCCACGCCGCCTGAACGTGTCCGACGCGCTCGAACCCGCACTCGATCTTTTCGTTCGTGACGAGCGTTTCCAGGTTCGTGATCGCGTCAGAAGTCGCGTCGAACATCGCACGGGCACGGCGTTCGCCGTAGATGCGGACGAGGCGCGCGGCGTCGACACGCAACCCCGTCAGCACCTGACCGCCATTTCGCGAGCTGGCGCCCCATCCCACGGATTCCGCGTCAACGACGAGCACGGACGCGCCGGACAGCGCGAGCCTTCGAGCAGCCGACAACCCGGTGTACCCGGCGCCGACGACGAGGACGTCACTTGATGAAGGAAGCGACGATGAACTTCCGGGCCTGGCTGTCGCGAACGACGACAAGCCGTCAGCGCGCGGCGGAACCGTGTCCCACCAGTACGGATGCTCGATCAACGGGCGTCGACCGGGAGGACAGCCGCCGCGAGGATGGCGCGGTTGCGGCGCTCCTGCACGAATGCGACGACCTTCAACTGCGAACGCTGCCAGTCGGCGGCGACGGGAATTTCAGCGTGGAGGGTGGTGGGCGTCTCGCGAGAGGCCTCGCCGGCGGGCGCGAGATATCGAACGACGGCAGCGTGAGTCAGCACGCGGCCATGATTCTCGCCGCGCGTGACATCCGATCGAAGCCGGTCTTCGGTGACGGCAACGATGACGTCGGCGCGATCGCTGCCGGCGCGCGGCAGTTCGCTGGCCGTGATCGTCACGGCGATCGCTCGAGCCGATGCTCCACCCGCCGCGCCTCGATCATCGATTTCGATGCGGACGATCCCATGCGACGCGGTCTGCGCCCGTTCGAGAGCCTTGCGGGCCGCGCCGGCGTCGCTGCCGACGAGCTCCGCACGACCGTCGACGATCATCTGCGGCGTGTAAACGCTGTCGTTGTTGAAGCGCGCGCCGTAGACCTGCTGACGATTCGTCAGCGCGGCAGACGAGAACCGATCCTTCCAGCCCTGGTGATCCCAGTAATCCACGTGTTCGCCGAGGCCGATGATCTGCGCACCGGCCAGCGGCTGCGTGTCGAGAAGCTTCTGCAGCAGCGCATCCGCCGGCGGACAGCTGGAACATCCTTCGGACGTGAAGAGCTCGACGACGATGGGCACCGGTGGACCGGCGGCGATCAGCGTGAACGCCGCGCCGCCGAGAATCGTGGCCGCTGCCACGCCGGCCAAGACGGCGGCACGCGAGGCAGCCGTGCTCATCGACCTCATCGTACGCATCTTACGCCTCTGCAGGCTGTCCCCTGCGGAGCACCCACCAGATGATGGCCACGAACAGAAGGGCCACGGCGACGAACGTCAGACCGAACAGCCAGAGCGTCCGATAGAGAATCGATTGCGTCTGCATCCGCGCCTCGAGCGTGAGCGGAACTCCGCGACGCCGCTCGGCCAGCGTCTGCTCCCAGACGAGGATGTTTCCGCGGCCGATGTCGCGCCTGGTGTTGTGGAACTCGATCTTGCTCGGCAGGTGCAGGCGGAATGCGACGAGCTCGCTGCCGTTCCAACCGGCTTCGCGCGGCTGCATCGTCACCACCATTGCCCGGGCTGGAGCGCCGGCAACTCCTGAAACCGGAGGTCCGACGGTCTGCTGATACACGAACTGGTCGCCGACGCGGTCGAATCGATACGTTGACCAGGCAAACGGTTTCGTCGATCCGAGCTTCCGTATGTCGTCGACCGCAAGCCGCACGTGGACGAATCGCCGGCCGCTCCTGCGCGACTGCGTCACCGACGTCACGCGCACGCCGGGGGCGGTGTAGTAATCGCGGATACCATCGCGATCCACGCGCGGCGACAGGTCGTCAACCTGCAGCCCGCGAAGCGCCATCAGGGCCGCCAGCGACGTGTTCACGTACATGGTTGCCGACCCGTCGAGGGAGAGGTACATCTCCTCTTCGTACTCGTACTGGCGGAAAAACCCGCCGCCAGAACACGACGCGGAGAGCAACGCCGCCAGCGCGGCACACTGGAGCGCCGCGCGCGGGGTCATGCGCATAAACCGCAATCGTAGCAAGGCCGCCACGAAAACACGAAACCCGTCGAGACGCGAAGAAGATTGCCACGAAGACACGAAGTTGCGAAGAAATACTCCTCTCAAGAGTCAAGAGAGTTTTCTTCGTGTCTTCGTGTCTTCGTGCCTTCGTGGCGGACTCCTCTTCGTGCCTCGACGCGGTCAGCGACGTTTGGCAGCGGTCAGCTACACTAACGTGTGCTTTATCTGATCGACGGCAGCTCGCAGATGTACCGCGCGTTCCACGCGCCGGTGCGCACCGCCGAAGGCGGTTTCCTCAGAAACGCGCAGGGACGTCCCACCAACGCGGTCTACATCTTCGTCACGATGCTCCGCAAGCTTCTGAACGAGCACCGGCCCGAATACATCGCCGCGTCCTTCGATCTCCCGGGCCGCACGTTCCGGGACGATCTCGCGGCGGACTACAAGGCCAACCGGACGCCGATGCCCGACGAGCTCGCCGAGCAGATCCCGATGGTGCATGCCGCCTGCGAGGCGCTGGGCGTCCCCATCCTCACCTCCGAGCGCTACGAGGCGGACGATGTGATCGGGACGCTGGCGACAAAGGCGCTGGCAGGCGGATTCGAGGTGGCGATTGTTACTGGCGACAAGGACTTCTTCCAGCTCGTGCGGCCCGGCATCAGCGTCTACAACCCGAAGGAGGAGGGCACCTGGTACGACTCGGAGGGTGTCAAAGAAAAATTCGGCGTCGCGCCCGATCGCGTGGTCGACGTGCTCGCGTTGATGGGCGACACCATCGACAACATCAAGGGTGTGCCCGGAATCGGTGAAAAAGGCGCGCGCGATCTGATTGCGACCTACGGATCGCTCGAGAGCCTCATCGAGCACGCGTCGGAGGTGAAGCACAAGCGCTATCGCGAAGGGCTGCTCGCCAACGTGGACTCCGCGAGGCAAAGCCGCGAGCTCGCGCGAATCCGGACGGATGTGCCGGTCGATTTCGTCGCGGAGAACCTGAAGTTCCGCGGTGGATCGCGCGAACGGTCATTTCAGATCTTCACCGAGCTCGGGTTCCGGGCGTTCGCGCACGAGTACGCGCCGACGGCGGCGTCGATCGCAAAGACCTATCGGACGGTCAATACGGTCGACGATCTGGCGGAGCTGGCGGCCAGGCTTCGCGCGGCCGGCCGCTTCGCCCTGCACGTGATCGCGGACCAGCCCGGACCGATGCGGGCGACGATTGCCGGCTTGTCGTTTTCCACATCGCCCCACGACGCGGTCTACGTCCCGATTGAACATCACGCGCTCGGCGCCATTCCCAGCCTGCCCGCCGCCGCCGTGTTCGAAGCGCTGAAGGGCTTGCTGGAAGACCAGGCGATCAAAAAGGACGCCCACGATCTGAAGTTCGTCGCCATCGTCTGCGAACGCTTCGGCGTCCAGCTTCGCGGGCTCGAACTCGACACGATGCTGGCGAGCTATCTCATCGATGCCACACGGTCCGAGCATCGTCTGGAAGACCTGGCGCTCGAGCTCGTCAGCTACAAGGCGATTTCCGAGGAAGAGGTCTGCGGCAAAGGGGCGAAGGCGGTGTCGATTGCCGACCTGCCCGACCGCGTGCCGGATCCGGTCTACAACGGCACGATC
>Ga0126377_10001706_pt1 | contig 14603 bp, 15 predicted proteins | sample PanSoiMetPlot_22_FD_92647 | JGI IMG/M metagenome (GOLD analysis project Ga0126377, IMG submission 92647) | Tropical forest soil microbial communities from Panama - MetaG Plot_22 | ecosystem: Environmental > Terrestrial > Soil > Tropical forest > Bulk soil | place: Panama | collected 2016-02-17
CGGCATGCGACGAGTGAATCTCCAGCAGGACCGTTGAACAGACTAGTCGGCTGGCATCTTCACGACGCAGTTGCCGCATCCAACCTGCAGTTCTCGATGATCCGCATGCGCAACGCTCTGCCACGGCCCTCCCAAGCTGACTAGCCTGTAAAACGGCCCTGCGCTGGAAATTCACTAGTTGCGTGCGGTCAGTTCGCGTGTAGAATACTGAACCAGATGGTTCAGTATTCGCAGGCCCGCTTCGACACCTCGTTCGCCGCGCTCTCGGACGCCACGCGACGCGGCGTGCTGGAGCAGCTCGGGCGGGCAGACGCTTCCATCACCGACCTTGCCGAGAAGTTCGACATGACTCTCACCGGCATGAAGAAGCATGTCGGCGTTTTGGAGCAGGCGGGGCTCGTCACCACGGAGAAGATCGGGCGCGTGCGGACCTGCAAGCTCGGTCTGCGCCGACTGGAGGAAGAGGCGGCATGGATCGAGAGGCACCGGCAGCTCTGGGACGCGCGCTTCGACGCGTTGGAAAGAGTTGTCGACGAATTGAAACGGAAGGAGAAGGTCGATGGACGCAAGAAAAGAAAGTGAGCTGAGGCCATGAAGAACCGCACGACGGTAGAACGGAGCTCCGAGCGCGAGCTGGTCGTCACGCGAACCTTCGACGCCCCCGCGCGCCTCGTGTTCGAGGCGTGGACCCAGTCCGCGCTGTTCAAGCGATGGTGGGTGCCGAAGTCGATGGGCATGAACCTGCGTTCTTGCGAGATGGACGTTCGTGTCGGCGGCAGGTACCGTCTGGTGTTCGGCGACGAAGGCTCGGACTCCGCCGAATTCTTCGGCAGGTATGTCGAAGTGACACCTCCGTCGCGCATCGCCTGGACAAATGACGAAGGAGGCGAAGGCGGACCCGTCACCACGGTGACCTTCGAGGAAAAAGACGGCAAGACCCTGCTGGTCTTGCATGAGCTTTATCCTTCGAAGGAAGCGCTCGACGCTGCCGGGACCGGGGCGGCGGATGCGATGGGCGAGACATTCGAGCAGCTCGACGCGCTTCTTGCCACGTTGAGCTCGAGCGTGGACGGGTGATCCACCGAATACGCCGCATTCCCCGAGAAGATCACGCAGTCTGGAGACGCCGCCTCCGGTCCGCCGTCGGTGGCGGACCACGTGGGAATCCAAAGGAGTCTCTTCCACAAAGGATGAATGTCTCATACAGTTGCAGGTGTCCAAATACACTGTGCGACGAGAATGGCGATGGCATGCCGCGTACTGCCCGCGCGACCGGACCGTCGGCCGCTTGCACCAGGTAGGTGACGCCATGTTGCGTGATCGCGAAACGTGGATGACGGCGCTCTGCTACTGGGTTGTCGGCGGAACGCTCATCGGCTTTTTTTCCTCGCATTGGCTCAAAGGCTTCCCGCTGATTGTTCCGGTCGCGGTCGTCGCCGCAATGCCAGCTTCGCTCGCTCTCGCGATATGCGCGCGACGGGCCGAAGCCCGAGACGCGCAAGAGCGCGCGTCCCTGCGCGCCGAGGGACGATTTGAAGAAGCCGCGGAATGGCAGACGGACGGTTCTTACATCAATTGGACGATCTATCGCCTTGCGGAAGCGGGTGTCGCGGCATTGCTGGCGATCGGCGGCATCGTGCTGGCCATGCCGGTCCTGTTTTTCGGAGCAGCGTCTCTCGCTGCTTGCCTGCTCTGGTGGGCCTACGGAACGAGAGTGGACCACAAACAAGACATTGAACATCGTCGTACCTCACGACAGCGAATTTCGGCTGCGCAAGATGCGCTCGAAAATAGCGGATGGAATCGCAAGACGTCATCGCACTCCGGGTTACAGGATTCTTAGCACGTCTCTTCCGCAATGCGTCAATGTCACCAGAATCCTCGTGTCCAATTCACCTTCGTGGCGCGGAGTATTCGACATCGTGAAGCTTCCCACCCGAGCCATAGCTGCGAGCCTTGCCATCGCGATTGCCGGCGCCGCCGACGCCGGCGACTGGCTGCAGTTCGGCTATGACTCCTCACGTTGTTCACGTGGCGACCTCCACAAACGGTCGACCTGATCGATGTCATGGAGCCGGCGATGACGTACGAGGTTAAGTCACGGGATGAGGTTCGACCGGCTTTCCGATGCGTTCGCACTCTTCGAATGAGATATCGCTGCCACGGCGGAAACGCGCACGCCGATATGCCGCGACCTGTTGGCTGAAATGAAGCTCGCGGGTCAGGTGCGGACAGCTTCGATCAAAAGCAGAGCGATTCCGGCGAGCGCAACGTTCCACGCGATCGACCGCGCGAGCGGGACACCGAACGCGTACAAGACGAGGAAGGCGATGCGTCCGTACAAATAGAGATTGACTCCCCACCACGTGAGCGCCGTATGGCGTCCCAACGTCTGAACGATCAGGACCGCGGCGACGAAGAATGCGTAGGTTTCGACAAAGTTTGCCAACGCGCGTTGGAGTCGCCCGGGGATCCCTGTCAACGGTTCGACCTGTAAGTCGCGCGCACTGGCTGTCCAGCGGTATCCGCGCTGCAGGCTTGCCGAATGAGAAGCCAGCACGATATGTACGATTCCGAGGAAGGTCGCATAAACGAGAATCGTTAGCTCGTAGGTCATGGGGCCTCTCCGTCATTCGCGTTTGTGATGTATGCGCGACAGTTACGCAGGCTTGAGCCACATTCGCGCAGTAGCGCCTTTGAGTTAAGTCGTCGGATGAAGGCGCGAATATTCCGGGAGCGCGAGATCATCGCGTAGATCGCGCCCGACAAACAAATCGGCAACGACGCGTATGCGCAGAAGGTTCGTAATGAAATTGCGAAAGCCGATGCCGAAACGGGTCCGAGGTGCAAACGAGGACGCAAACTTCTTGGCAGTGACTTGCTTCTTTGCGACGAAGGGCTTCAACAGCTGCTCATAACGCGCGTAGGCAGCACGATAGTCGCCGCCGGACCGATTGAGCTCTCCGGCGAGCACGTAGGCCTCGGTGATTGCCAAGCCGGCGCCTTCGCCGGCGAGGAGAGATACACAGGCCCCTGCGTCGCCCACCAGCGCAGTCCGCTGATGGGTCCAAGTGCGCATCCGGATCTGGCTGACACGGTCGAAATAGATCTCGCCGATGTCGTCCATGGCGTCCAGAATGCGAGCACATTCCCACCCGCCGGGTGCAAAGATGCGTCGCAGCGCTCGCTTTTGCGAGTCGATGTCGACCGGCGTCGTTTCGCCGAGCAGCTCATCGCGGATGATGATGAAGAAGAGCGTACTGTCGCCACGCATCGAGAGCCGCGACATCTGGCGACCGGGGAGTCCATAGCTGACATAAGTGAGCTCGTCGCGAGGTCGATAGCCTTCAACTTCAAAAGCGGCAACGTGGTATCCGAGCGGGACCTCGAAGACGTCGTCCTGTCCAAAGGCCAGGGCGCGCACGCGCGAATGCAGGCCATCTGCACCGATCACAAGGTCGACGTCGCTCGCCTCGCCATGCTCGAAGAAGACGCGCGCGCCATCGGCATTCTGCTCGATGTTTCGAATCGAGTTATCGAACATCATTTCCACGCGGCCCTCGATCGCAGAGTAGATTGTCGACGCGAGGTCGGAACGCCTGAGGCTGGTGAAGCGACCGCCTGTCAGGCGACGGAAAGTGTCCACGCCGAATCCGCCGCGTTTGTGCCCGGCATCGTCGACGAAACGCACTTCTTGAACCTGATAGCCTTGTCGCATCAGCCGGGGCACGAGGCCCATCCTTTCGCTCACGTCGAATCCGAGACCCCAGAAGTCGACGACGTACCCGCCGCGACGCAGCGTCGGTGCCCGTTCCGTGAGAATGACTTCATGGCCACCTTGGAGCAGCCAGTAGGCGAGGGCTGGGCCGGCAATGCCAGTTCCATTGATTGCGACTTTCATGGAATCTCCTTGTCCAGGTCCTATGCGCTCGTCGGGCAGTCTCGATCGGCGCGTCATCGACGTCGGATTCACGTGCCTTCGACTAGGTCAGCAAGAACCCATTGATCCAGCACTGAAGCAGCACGCTGGCGGCGTAGCCCAAGGCGATCGCCGGTGTCCAGCGCAAGTGCGACATGAAGGTATAGAGGCCGCGCGACGCGCCCATCAGCGCAACACCGGCCGCGGAGCCGATCGAGAGCAGACTTCCGCCGACGCCTGCCGTGAGCGTGATGAGCAGCCACTGACCGTGATCCATCGCCGGATCCATCTTGAGCACGGCAAACATGATGGGAATGTTGTCGACGACTGCTGACAGCACGCCCATGCTGGTGTTGGCGAGCGTAAAGCCCAGCCCGCCGTACATTCGCAGCGAAGCGAGTTCGAGGTAGCCGACCGCGGCGAGTCCGCCGACGCACGCGAATACGCCGTAAAAGAACAGCAGCGTATCCCACTCGGCATTCGCGATGATCTTGAAGATCGAGTAACCGTGATCGCCATCCATGCCCTGGGCGAGCGCGTACTGGCGCTGGCGGCGGTCGATGCGTGTGGCGAGAATGTTGAGGAGTGCAAGGCCGGTCAGCATGCCGTAGGCAGCCGGCATCTGAAGCCATTGTCGGCCGGCGACCGTGATCAGGATCGTGAGCGCGAATGTCACGCAGATGCTGATGCCGCCCTCCTTGATCCTTGCCCTGTCGTCCGCGGGATGCGGGCGGCCCGTGGGAACGGCCCATGACATTGCGATGGCAGGCACCAGCCAGTTGACCAGCGACGCCGGTAGGATCGCGAAGAAGCTCGCGAATTCGACCTTACGCGCCTGCCAGACCATGAGCGTCGTGATGTCGCCGAACGCGCTCCATGCTCCGCCCGCGTTTGCCGCGACGACCAGATTGATGAAAGCGAGGGTGATGAATCGCGAGTTTCCCTTGCAGACGGCGAGAATGACCGCGGACATCACCAGGACGGTCGTGAGGTTGTCGAGCACCGGGGAGATGAAGAACGCGAGCGCGCCAGTCACCCAGAACAGCTGCCGATAGCCCAAATGACGCCGCGTGAGCCGCGAACGGAGGGCCTCGAAAACGCCGCGCTCGCCCATCGCGGTCACGTAGGTCATCGCGACGACCAGGAAGAAAAAGACCTGCGAGTATTCGAGGAACATCGCCTCGAACGCAGCGCGCGCCGCCGAGATGTCCGTGTCGGGCGTCGCGGTCCACCAAGCGAGCAGCCCCCATATCAAGGCGGCGGCAAGCATTACCGGTTTGGATTTCGCGACGTGCAGGCGTTCTTCGAAAATAACGGCCCCGTAAGCCAGCACGAACAGGCCGAGCGTGATCCAGCCGACCGGATGCTGCGTCAAATGAAAGTTTGTCGTACCCGCTTCCGCGCCGCTCGATGCGGCGGGTGAGACAGCGATGAGCATGTGGATCGGCAATCTCATGTGCGGTCTCCAGGCACCTCGACGCGGGCGGTTGGCGAAGATTCCGCGCGGGAACGAGCTCGTTCGAGCTCATCGACGAGTCGGGTCGCGAGCACCTTGTAGACGGGTACTCGCAGGATCACAGAGGACGCCGCTCGAGCCAGAAGGCAGACGGCGAGGATCGGAATGACCATCTCGCGGTTGTCGGTGAGCTCCATCGAGATGACTGCAGAAGTCAGCGGGGCCTGGGTCACGCCCGCCAAATACGCGGCCATGCCGAGCAAGACGACTGCGGAGGGCTGCGCTCCCGGAACCAGCGCCGCGAGGTTATGTCCGATGCCGGCCCCGACCGCTAGTGCGGGAGAAAAGATACCGCCGGGAATGCCCGCCCAATAGGAGACGGTATTCGCGCAGAACTTGAGGGCACCGAACGCGTCGAGCGGCATCACCGGTGCGTTCTCGAGAATCGCACGGGCCTGGTCGTAGCCGGTGCCGTACACGTTGCCTGCGCTTGCAAGCCCGAGCAGCGCCAGCACGAAGCCGCAGGCGGCGGCGAAAAGTACGGGCCAGCGGGCGCGCACGGCCGCGATCCGAGCGAGCGGCGGGGCGCCCTCCAAAAGGATCAGACGTGCGAACAACCCGCCGGCGAGCCCGCACACGATGCCGCACAGCAGAATGGCGAGCCAACTCCGGCTCAGAGGCAACGCCGAATCGATCTTGCCGAAGTAGGCGTACTCACCCATAACGCCGAGCGACACCACACCCGAGAGGATCACCGCGGTCAGGACCACGCCGCTCATGCGCGTCTCGAACGCCCCGGCCATTTCCTCGATGGCGAAGACCACGCCCGCAAGCGGCGTATTAAAGGCAGCGGCAATGCCTGCCGCGCCGCCAGCCAGGATGAAGCGTGTGGCGGCCTGAGGATCGGCGAACCCGAAACGGCGCCCGAGAGAGTAGAGGAGACCTGCACCGACATGCACGGTCGGCCCCTCGCGACCGACCGACGCTCCTGCCGCGAGGGCCACGAGGGTCAGAATCATCTTGCCCGCGGCGACGGGGACCGAGAGCAACCTTCCTCGAAAGCCGGGATCGTCGACCTTGAGCGCGGCAATAGCTTGCGGAATGCCTGAGCCGCGCGTCGCCATGAACATTCCGCGCGTCGACCAGGACAGGAGCGCGAAGACAACCGGCGTGACCAGCAGAGGCCAATAGGGACTTACGGCGAGTAGCTGGACGAACCGTGCGTAAACCCAAGCACTGGCCTCCGCGAAAAAGATCGCAGCGAGTCCGACCCCCACGGCGCCTGTCCAGAGCAGTATCCTGCGTCGCCACTGGCGTGGCGATAGGAGGTCGTGCTCCCTAAGACGGTGCATCCGCGAGGTCTGCTCGTCCCTCATGCGAAGCAGATCCCTCGTTGCGGAAGGATCGCTGCCAGTGAAGGCACATCCGTCCATTCATTCGACTGAAGGTACGCATTACGGCAAACGCAGCGGATGCGGACGGCAGGTCCATTGTCAGATCGGATTGCAGGGGGACGCAGAACGCTTCCCGCAACCGGAATTAGGAGACGAAATCCAAAATGCCCCGTACCTCTATCGCGCGTCGGAAAAAAACGGTGCCACAACCTGTGGCGCCTTCGGCTGCTGTGCTCGCCGTCTTGGGCAGGTTCCGCGTGATTCTGCAGTCGAATCGTCAGCACTATCAGAACGTCCAGGATTCCATCGGCCTCGGCGGCTCTCAATTGCAGGCGCTTGCGATCATTGCGGCACAGCCCAGTGTCGGCGTGTCGGCACTTGCCAAAGCCATGCTCGTACGGCAACCCACGGCGAGCAACCTTGTGGAGCAGCTTGTGAGGCTCGGCATGGTGCGCCGGAAGAAGAGCGGCAGAGACCTGCGCGCAACCGAACTCACAATAACACCGAAAGCGCGCACCATCCTCGCGCGAGCACCCGGTCCGATTGTCGGCATCCTGGCGGATGCGATCGCCTCGTTGAGTCCAACCGCGATGGCGGACCTGCGCAAGTCGCTCGACGCCGTGCTGCGCGCCATGAAATCCCGCGACGAGAGAGCGCGCTACCATCCGCTCGCCGACATGTAGGCGCTACTGTAGCGCGGCAACAACATTTGTTGCTATATAGATTCAAGCGCGTATAATTTGGCCACAGCCTACAGGGGCGCGGTCAGGGGGTAGCCGCGGCGGGTGAGGGCGCCCCCGCCGCGGCCTTTGAATGCTCTGCTCGCTGCTTACCAACCCACCGCGTGCGTGGGTGACAACATGCCAGGATCGTGTGCGATCCGTCCTGGATGCGCCTTCTCTTCCTTCGCCGACAAGGAGGACCACATGGTCAAGTCGTCGACCACGGCTTCGTTTTCTCTGCCCTTGGGGCCCGACGCAAGGTGGGCTCTTTTCCTCGATCTCGACGGCACGTTGCTGGACGTCTGCGCAAAACCGGAGCGTGTGGTGGCGCCCTATGACGTCATTCGTCTGCTACCTGCATTGCAGCGAACGTTCAACGGCGCCGTCGCGTTGCTGAGCGGGCGGCCGATTCGCGACGTGGACCGCATTCTGTTTCCGCTCCAGCTGCCGTGCGCCGGATTGCACGGGGCCGAACGCCGTTCCAGCGATGGCAGGCTCAGCCGCCTCACTGTCGATGATGTCGTACTCACCGAGGTGCGTTCTGCCGTCGCAGGCGTGGGAGGACGTCAAGGTGTCCGGATCGAAGACAAACGCATGGGCTTCGCCCTGCACACGCGCGAAGCGCCGAGCGCCTACGAAGGGACTGAAGCGTCGATCACCGACATCGCCGAGCAAAGTCACGGCGTCTTCCGTGTACTCCGGGGCTGCAACATCATCGAGCTGGTGCCGAGGTTGGCGAGTGCAGGGCACGCGTTGCTTGCATTTCTTGAAGAGCCTGCGTTCGCCGGCCGCCGACCGTTGGTCTTTGGAGATGATGAGACCGATGCGGATGCGTTTCGCGCCGCGATCGAGCGCGACGGCGTTGCCATCGCGGTAGGGGATCATGCACCACCCTCCGAACACCGGGTCGCATCTCCGCGCGACTGCAGAATGCTCCTCTGGGAATTGGTCAATCTGGGAGACCTGGGGCTCGTGGGGTGATGTACGTCCGGGGAGACGTCATCTTGGGGCGTTGGCGCCGAGCGCCGCTGTTAACGCGGTGGCTTGGGCGATGAGCCGCCTCGTCGTCGTCAGCAATCGGGTTGCGAATCCAGGCGCGCACAGCGCAGGGGGGCTAACCTCCGGAATGCTGTCCGCGCTGCGCGATTGCGGTGGGATCTGGTTCGGCTGGGATGGCCGCGTGGTTGCCGAGCCCGCCACGCGAACGGATATCCAAGGCGACGGCAACGTGACGTTTGCCACGCTGGGCCTAACACGGCGTGATGTCGCCGAGTACTACTCGGGCTTCGCAAATCGCACGCTCTGGCCGCTTTTTCATTTTCGCCCGAGTCTCGTGGATTTCTCTCGTTCGAACTATGACGCTTATGTTCGAGTGAACGTTCACTTTGCGGAGCGACTCGCGCCGCTCCTGCGGCCCGACGATCTTGTTTGGGTCAACGACTACCACTTGATCCCACTCGGAGCCGAGCTTCGCCGCCTTGGCGTTCGCGTGCGAATGGGGTTCTTTCTGCACACGCCGTTTCCACCCAGCGATCTCCTGGTGACGCTGCCTGTTCATCGTGAGCTGTTCGAAGCCCTGCTGGCGTATGACCTTGTTGGGTTCCAGACGGACCGATATCTGCGCGCGTTTCGCGACTACATCGTGTCCGAGGCCGATGGCGAGATCAACGAGCGGGGCATCATCAGCATTCGAGGGGGGCGTCACAGCGTGCGTGTCGGTGTCTTTCCGATCGGGATCGATGTCGCGCACACCGCGCGACAGGCGATGCAGGCCTCGGAGCTGGAGCCCGTGCGCGCACTGCGGGAGAGCGTCGGTTCGCGCGCGCTCATTATTGGGGTCGATCGCTTGGACTACAGCAAGGGCCTGCCGGAGCGATTCAAGGCGTATGCGGAACTGTTGCAACAAGAACCGTCGCTTCGAGGCTCGGTCGTCCTTCTGCAAGTTGCGCCGCCGTCGCGCAGCGATGTGCCCGAATATCGGCGCCTGCGACGTCAGCTGGAGCGTCTCGCCGGATCGATCAATGGCAGATTTGCAGATGCTTCGTGGACCCCGATCCGTTACGTCAACAAGACGTTTCGGCACGAAATCCTGATGGGCTGCTATCGACACGCGAGAGTTGGTTTCGTGACGCCGCTTCGCGACGGCATGAACCTCGTCGCGAAGGAATACGTCGCCAGTCAAGACCCGGAAGATCCCGGGGTGCTCGTCCTCTCGCGCTTTGCCGGCGCTGCCGCTGAACTTGAGGGCGCATTGCTCGTCAATCCCAATGACATCGAAGGAACTGCAAGAACGCTCAATGCCGCACTCACCATGGCACTGAGCGATCGGCGAGCCCGCTGGGAGGCTTCGATAAAAGCGCTCCGGCGCCATGACAGCGCGAACTGGCGTCGTGAGTTCGTTGCGGCGCTTAGCCACAGCGCGCGAATCGCGGCCTGAGTCGATGGACGCAAGCCATGCGATCGGCTTGATCGGGGCGCCCAGCGAATGAACGACGATTCGATTCCCGCGGACGTCCGGCGCTTCCTTCAGTCGAACGCTCTCAGCATTCCGCACATCGAGACAATCCTCTTGCTTCGACGGGAGCCAGCGATGGCGTGGACGGATGGCGACGTTGCGCGCAGGCTTTATGTAACCGAAGGGATGGCGGAGCAACTCCTGCACCGGGTCGAGGCAATGGGCATCGTCGATCGCGTCGATGAGCTCACAAGGTCGTACTACTATCGCCCAAGGACCCCTGAGCTAGCGTCGCTGTTGGACCGGCTCGACGCCGTGTATGCGAAGCATCTGTTGGCCGTAACGAAGCTGGTCCACGCCGCCCGTGATGAAACGGCGGAGCAATTTGCCAGGGCATTCCAGTTCCGGAAGGACGACTGAGATGATCGGCTTCGTGTATGGCCTATGCGCGCTAACCTCGCTCACGTGTGCCTTCTTGCTCTTGCGTGCCTTTTTCAAGACGCGTTCGAACGTCTTATGGTGGAGCGGATTGTGCTTCTGCGGTTTGTCGCTAAGTAACACCGTTCTCATCATCGACAAGTTCGTGTACACGAATATCGACCTGCTCGAATGGCGGTCATGGACGACGTTGATCTCGCTGGCCTTGTTGATCTACGGACTCATCAACGCAAAAGAGTGAGGACTCTCGTGTCCAATTTCCTCTACGGTGCCATCTTCATGGCTGCGGTGATCGCAGCACTTTTCTTCCTGCGCTTCTATCGAAAGACGAAAGATCGATTCTTTCTCTACTTCTTCGTGTCATTCGCGCTTGAGGCGACTACTCGGCTGCTTGCGGTCGAACTTGAGTCCATGGGTCCGAACAGTCCTGTCTTCTATGTTCTGCGTATAGTCGCCTATGGGCTCATCCTAGTCGCGATTGTGGATAAGAATTTGCCAAAGAGGTCTTCCAACTAGCAACCGAACCGTTGAGAGAGACGAAGACGCGGGTCTAGGCGTAAATGAAGCAGCCACACTTCGACGCGTTAGCGCGAGGCACCCGCTTCTGCTCATGTGCAGCATCCGTCGGCGCGCGGCCGCGCAGACGCCGCCGCGACGGAAGTCTAGGGGTCGCCCCATGTACCTCGACATGGATCGCGTGACCGCTAGAGGCCGTTTGCCAAGCGGCATCCTTCCCGTTTGGATGCGGTGCGCGACGGTCGCTTCTTGGTCCACGGGTCAATCGCTGGCACTGCACGAAGTGGCGATCCAGCACTGATATTCGGCTGCAGATGCCGAGCGCTCATCGCGCGCGCGACCGACATTTTCCGGCATGTCGTCACCGATGCATCGTTGAAGCCTGTTCAGGTCGCTCAGCCTAGAGTGCACTTGCACGTTCTGCCTCCCTAGGACGTGCACCGCGCGCGAACCGTAGGATACGGAGAACGCGCGGAGCGGCCTGTGGGTCGCTGAGCCGTGCGGCGTACAAACAGGGCATACACCAGTCCGTCGCGCGGCTCACCCTTCCGGCCCGGCGGACTACCGCGGGCGGATTACCCACCTGCGAAGTACGAACGACATTTTGTTGCAAGCAACAAGAGCGCGCTCGCAATTACCTGGAAGAAAATCATCTTCGGCGAGCTAGATAATCGCTCTGTTCGGTATTTATGCGGCCTAATGCATCCCAACAGAACGCGATGATCTCGAGAACGTTCGTAATGTCATTCTAAGCATGTGCGAAGGCGCCTCCAGGGTGTCGCGATTTTAACAAGGTAGTTTTTTGCTAATTCGTTTCTGTTCAGCGAAAGCGGCGTATGTAGCAAGGGCAGGCGGGAGGTCCAAGCATGAGTCCGCTTTCAACCCTTGATCGATCCGTTCGCAGTCTCGCCGTCGCGCGTCGACGTTACTTCCCGCCAAGCGAGGAAGAATCGTTGCGGCAGATCCTCGATGTTCACAGCGAGATTATTTCGGCGGGATTCGACCTGCACAGACTTGTCGGCATCATCACGCGCCGCGCTGAAGAACTCACGCAATCGAGTGGCGCGGTGCTGGAAATCATCGAGGGCGATGAACTCGTCTATTGGTCGGCCAGCGGGAACCTGGCGCCGTTCATGGGTCTTCGCGTCGACCGAGAGCGCAGTCTTTCGGGCCTTGCAGCCAAGAGTGGGCAAGTGCTCATATGCGACGATTGCGAGACCGACACGCGCGTGGATCGCGCGACATGTCGACGCATCGGGTTGCGCTCGATGCTCGTCGCGCCGCTTCCCTACAGAGGCACGAATATCGGTGTATTGAAAGTCGTGTCCCCCTGGACAAAGGCCTACGCCACGCATGATGTCCAGACGCTGCAGCGGCTCAATACGGTGTTCGGCGCAGCACTCGCTCAAGCCGCCGCACATGGCCGTTTGGTCGAGCAGGCTCGAAAGGGGACCGAGATAGAGAGTCCGTCCGAGAACACGCGCCGGCGAGTCGAGCGAATGATTGCGGCGCGCGACTTCCGGATCGCCTATCAACCGATCCTGAATCTGCACGAATCGACCATAGTTGGCTACGAAGCATTGGCACGTTTTTCCGATGGCACGGCGCCCGATCGGTGGTTTCAGGACGCGCACACGATAGGCCTGGGCTGTGAACTCGAACTCGCGGCGGCTGAACGAGCAGTCGACATTTTCGCGAGACGGCAATCTCACGCGTACCTTGCGATCAACTTGTCGCCCACGACCCTCTTGCGAGCCGACGTCGAGAACGTTTGCGCGGCATTGGACCCCAAGAAGATCGTCGTCGAGATGACCGAGCACGCCAATGTCGAGGACTATGAGGTCCTCAATGAACGCGTGAACAATCTAAGGCAGTTGGGCATTCGCATCGCGATCGACGATGCCGGTGCGGGTTTTGCGAGCTTGCGTCATGTCCTGCGCATAAGTCCGGACTTCATCAAGCTCGACCGCTCGATTACGCACCAGGTAGACAGCCTCGCGGGGCATCAAAGCCTGACCGCGGCGCTACTCACTTTCGCACAGGGGACATCTTCCACCCTCGTTGCGGAAGGAATCGAAACGGAACAGGAAGCAGCCGCCCTACGTCGGCTCGGTGTCGCCTTTGGTCAAGGCTACTTCCTTGGCGTTCCGGAAATTGCACCGGACTGAAGAGTCCGCTCGAACATTTCCTCGGGCTGGACAAGCCGGTGATTTCACAAGTCCTTCAGCACGCTGAAAAGCAAAATATATACGATGCTGCATCGAGCCCTGCCGCACCGTACGGAAGAGCTCGTCGAGAAGTACCCAGGGGACGCGAATGAAGACCTACGGATTCACATCGCTGTTGCAGGAAGGGGATGAGCCACCGACTGATGCTGATTCCGAGATCGATGAGCGCGGTCTGCTGCAACGGCTCCTCGCAACGCAGAGCGAGATCGTCCAAGCAGGACTGGATCCCTACAAGGTCGTCGACGTCGTAACCCGACGCGCTCAGGAGTTGACGCGGTCGTCCGGTGCCGTTGTCGAAATCCTGGTCGGGAGCGAGCTCGTGTATTGGTCTGCGAGCGGCAGTGCACTGCCACATGTGGGCCTGCGCGTGGGCTTGAAAAACAGCCTGGCGGGCCTTTGCGTTGCGAGCCGCCGTGCGCTCCGCTGTGACGACAGCGAGGTGGATCCACGCGTCGATCGGGACGTCGCGAGGCAAACAGGTTCCCGCTCGGCGCTCGTGGTACCGCTGCCGCACGACGACTCGATCATCGGCGTGTTGGAGGTCATGTCGCCGACGACGACCGCGTATGGTGCGAAGGATGTTCGTACGCTGGAGCTCTTGAGCACTTTGATCGGCAACATGCTGGGCTATGCAGTACAGCACACGTCCATCGAGGCTGCCGCCAATAGCCGCGTGGAGCATGACCGGCTCATGGACAATGACGTGACCACCGCGCGGGAGCGCATCCGCAGGGTCATCGAAGCCGAAGCGTTCGAGATGGCGTTTCAGCCCATCATTGAACTTGAAAGCAACCACACGGTGGGGGTCGAGGCGCTGGCGCGTTTCGGTCCGGCCCCCGAGCAGTCGCCCGATCGCTGGTTTCAGGAAGCCTCGCAGGTTGGCGTCGGGCTTGAACTTGAGCTCGCGACAGTCCGCCGCGCGTTCGCTGCCCTCGAGCGAATTCCCAACGACATGTACCTGTCCGTCAATGTCTCGCCCGAGACGCTCGTATCCTTGCAGCTCGAACGGCTGTGCGCGCAGTGCGATGCCCGCCGCGTCGTGTTGGAGATCACCGAGCATTCGCTCGTAGAGGACTATGCGGCGCTGTCGGAGCGAGCTTCGTTCTTGCGGCGAATGGGCATTCGCCTCGCCATCGACGACGCCGGCGCAGGTTTCGCGAGTCTGCGTCACGTCCTCAAGTTGTGTCCCGATCTGATCAAGATCGACCGCTCGATCACGCGCGACATCGACTCGCAGTTGCGGCACCAGAGCCTGGCGTCGGCCATGCTGACATTCGCGAACGGAACATCCGCCTTCGTCGTCGCGGAAGGCATCGAAACCGCTAGCGAACTCGCGACGCTCAAGCAACTCGGTATTCCATTCGGCCAAGGTTACTACCTGGGCCATCCCGTCGTCGGCACGAGCTGACGACAAACCAACGACCGCCGCCTCAGCTGCACATCAGCCAAGGAGGCTGACGGTATGCTTATTGACC
>Ga0126377_10001707_pt1 | contig 14595 bp, 11 predicted proteins | sample PanSoiMetPlot_22_FD_92647 | JGI IMG/M metagenome (GOLD analysis project Ga0126377, IMG submission 92647) | Tropical forest soil microbial communities from Panama - MetaG Plot_22 | ecosystem: Environmental > Terrestrial > Soil > Tropical forest > Bulk soil | place: Panama | collected 2016-02-17
ACGAATTCCGCGTCGCAGCGTGAGGTCGGATCGCCCGTCGCGCTGCGGATTCGCCCGATAAGAATGTAAGACGCCGCCGCAGCGGCAAATCAATCTGCCCATGACCCGCAGCCGCTGCGGGTCTCGATCCATCGCCCAGCCACGGATGTCGCAGTGCGGCGGCGATTGATGCGCGTCCCTCCTCCGTCCAACGTAGGGAAGCTCTGATTTACCCGCCTTCTCCGACGTGGCGTGCTGCAGATGCTGCAGCCAGGGTCAACCGCGGTCTCGCACCTGCGAGCGGCAATCCGGAATCCTTCTGAACAAAACGAAGCCAGGGAATGAATTCTTTTCGCAATTTCGTATGCCGCGGCATCGCATTGGTGCTCGGCTCCACGCTGGCGTCAGCCTGGGTATATGCCGATGAATCGGACAACGCGATACCGACACCTGCCGAGCTCGAGGAAAGCCGCGCACTGATCGGCGAGATCTACATCGACCCGCAGAACATTTTCGATGTCAACGACCCGAAGGAGAACAAGTCCGTCTTCCGTGCAGCCAACTACCTGCACATCAAGACGCGCGAGGGCGTGATCCGCGAACAATTGCTGTTCCGTCCGGGCAGTCCCTACTCGCAACGGGCCCTGGAGGAATCGGAACGCATCCTGCGCGCGCAGCGCTACCTGTATGACGCTACTGTGCGTCCGGTTGCGTATCACGATGGCGTCGTGGATGTCGCAGTGGTCACGCGCGATGTGTGGACGCTCAATCCCGGCATCTCCTTCGGGCGCAAGGGCGGCAAGAATACGTTCGGTTTCGAGCTGGAAGAACTGAACATCCTCGGCACCGGCACGTCCATCTCGGCCTCGCACAAGTCCGGTGTGGATCGCGACTCGAACGCACTCGAGTACCATGATGCGCACCTGGGCGGCAGCTGGGTCGCGCTCGGACTCAAGTACGCCAACAACAGCGACGGCTCGACGCGCGGGTTCACGCTCGATCGCCCCTTCTATTCACTGGACGCGACGTACGCGGCCGGCATGACCGGACTCGACGATGAGCGCACCGATTCGCTCTACGACCGCGGTGAAATCATCGATCAGTACCGGGCCCACACACGTACGGGGACGGTGTACGGCGGCTGGTCGCAGGGGCTGGTCAACGGCTGGACCCGACGCTGGACCGTCGGCGCTACGTACGACGACGAGCAGTTCGCGCCCGATCCCGCGTGGCTCGGTCCGAACCTCGTCCCCGACGACCGCCACCTGGTGTATCCGTGGATCGGCTTCGACCTGCTGCAGAATGATTTTCAGAAGCTGCGCAATCGCGACCAGATCGGACGCACCGAGGATTTCTATCTGGGCGCCCGCCTCAGCGCGCGGCTGGGCTGGGCAGACACGTCATTCGGTTCGGATCGTGACGCGCTCATGTTCCAGGCTACCGGCGGATACGGCTTCGGCAGCAACGATCACTCGACGTTGCTGCTCACGACGGGCGTGACTGGCCGCATGGAATCCGGCGACGTTCGCAATACCGTCATCGACGGAGCGATTCGTTACTACGTGAAACAGTCGGAACGCCGGCTGTTCTTCGCCACGCTCGATGCCAGCGTCGGGCACAACCTCGACCTCGACAACCAGATCCTGCTGGGCGGCGACAACGGCTTGCGTGGCTACCCGCTGCGCTACCAGGCCGGCGAAGGCCGGGCACTCCTGACAGTCGAACAGCGCTACTTCACCGACTGGTACCCGTTCCGACTGTTCCGCATCGGCGGCGCGGCATTCTTCGACATCGGCCGGACCTGGGGCAGTTCGCCCCTGGCTGAACCCAGCCTCGGAATCCTCAAGGACGTCGGTATCGGGCTGCGTATCGGCAACACCCGCTCGGGCCTGGGCAACATCATCCACGTCGACCTGGCCTTCCCGCTCGACGGCGATCCTTCCATCGACAAGGTGCAGCTGCTGGTCGAGACCAAGCAGAGGTTCTAAGGAAGAAGCGGATAACGGATTGCGGATTGCGGATCGTTCAGAAGCCGCTGCACGTCTTGCGAAGCCGCGATGGAAAGTGCCGGATCGGTACGTCTAACGTATTTGATGGCATCGACTCATTCCTACCCGGCCACGCATCCCGCGGCGGTCATCGCTGCATGTCTGGTGCTCGTTGCACTGGGTGCCGCCTGTAGTACGTCGCCGCTCAAGGCCACGCCACCGCAACTTCCGTCGGCGTTCGAATCCCCGGCGTCGGGCACCTGGCCAGAGCTGGACTGGTACCGGGGCTTTGCCAGCGCTGAGCTCGATGCACTGGTATTGCAGGCCCAGCAGAACAATCTCGATCTCGTCGCAGCTGAAGCACGCGTGCGTCAGGCCGACGCACGCTCACGCGCGGCGGGCGGCGCCATTCTTCCGCAGGTCGACGGTCGCGGTGACATTGCCCGCATCGCCGGTGAATCGGGCGGTCAGTCCGCCCGCGAAACCGATTGGTCAGCGCTCATCGCCGCGAGCTACGAAGTTGATTTCTGGGGCAGACGCCACGCGGAAGCGAACTCCGCACAATATTCTGCGCAAGCCAGTGCGGCAGATCGCGACACCCTGATGCTGACGATTCGTACGGCGGTGGCTGACGACTATTTCCAGGTGCTGTCACTGCGCGAACGTGTCGTGCTGGCCCGCGCCAGCCTCGAAGCCGCAGGCGAAGTACTGAAGGTGATCGAGGCACGCTTCAACGCTGGTGCAGCCTCGGCAGCGGAACTGGCTGCGCAACGCGCCGCGGTCGCCAATGCCGAACTCGCGATTGCGCCGCTCGAGCAACAGGAGCTGGAAGCGCGCGGCGCACTGGCATTGCTCGTGGGCCGGGCACCTGAAGGCTTTACCGTCGATGCGCAGAGCCTGGACGGGTTGCAGCAACCCCGGGTCTCACCCGACCTTCCGGCGAACCTGTTGTTGCGGCGACCCGATGTGTTCGTCGCGGAGCGCGGCCTCGAAGCGGCGCACGCTGATCTGATCGCAGCGCGTGCCGCACTCTTCCCGACGCTGACACTGACCGGGAGCGGCGGCGTCCAGGACCCTGCGGTTCAGGCCGCCGTGATCACGCTTGCGGGCAGTGGTCCTTCGCTCACGCTGGGAGCGTCGCTCGTCCAGAGCATCTTCGACGGCGGTCAGCGCCGCGCCGTGCGTGATGAAGCACAGGCGAAGGAAGAGGAGCTGCTCGCGATCTATCGCAGCGCCATTCTCAACGCATTGCTGGATGTCGAAACAGCGCTCTCGGCTATCGAACGACTGAATCGCCAACAGGCTGCGCAGGAGGAAAACGTTACGCAAAGTGCCCGTGCATTCGAAGCGGCCCGTCTGCGCTACCGTGCCGGCGCCGGCGATTACCTGAGTGTGCTGGATGCGCAGCGCACGCTGTATGCCGCCCAGGAGCAGTCCAGCCAGTACAAGCTCGCACGGCTGCAAGCGGCTGTCGGTCTGTGCAAGGCACTGGGTGGTGGCTGGCAGCAGCCCGATGTGACGGAGCAGCACACATGATCGGTCACGGTGAGTTGCGTGACCGTTCACGCCGCGCTCATGTCTCTGCAGTTTTCATCGTTGCAGTGAGCCTCACGCTGCTCAGCGCCTGCCATCGCAGCGAGTCGACGGACACGGATGATGCCGTGGCAGCGCCGATCCGGTCCGGCGAAGGATCGGGCGTAGTGCTGACTGCGCAGGAAGTGCAGAAGCTGGGAATCGTGACCACACCGGCGCAGGAGGCAACGTCTGCACCGGAAGTGAGTGGCTATGGCGTCGTGCTGTCACATGAGCTGATCGCGCAGGCAGTTGCTGAGATCGCAACTGCAGAAGCGGCATTGCGGCAAAGCCAGGCGGCCATGACGCGCATCACCAACCTCGCAGACACACCGGGTGCGTTCTCGGCGGAAACCCGCGAAGCCGCTGCGCACCAACTGGCGGCTGATGAAGCAGCGCTGACGCTGGCACAACGCAAACTGTCGGCAGCATTCGGCGAGCCCCGCGCCTGGCAGGCTCAACGCGCACTGGATGACGTGGCAAGCGGTCGCAGCAAGCTCATTCGTGTGAGCTTTCCGCCGGGCACACTCGTTGGCGGGGTGCCGCAGCGTCTGCGTATCGCGCGACTTGATTCAGCCGGTGGCCGAAAGGAATGGGAGAGCCACAGCGTCTGGGCGGGGCCTGTCGATGCCACCGTGCCGGGCCGCAACGTGTTTGCCGAAGTCGGTAATAGCGACATGAGCGAGGGTGAGCGTCTGCAGGTGTGGGCTGCTACAGGTCCGCCGCAACGAGGTGTTGTCGTGCCCAGCACCGCCGTCGTTGTCAGCGACGCAGCCTATTGGTGTTATGTGGAGAAGCCGCAGAACACTTTCGTGCGCACACGCATCGAAGCTGATCAGCCGCTGGCCGGCGGCTATTTCGTGACGCAGGGAGTGGCTGTCGGCGACGCCATCGTGACGACGGCTGCCGGACTGCTGTTGGCGCGCGAGATCAATCCCGCGACGGAAGCCGAATAGCGTGCTGCGTTCGCTGGTGTCGCTGTGCGTCAGCCGTCACGGCGTGGTCACCCTGCTCACGCTGCTGGCCTTCATCCTCGGTTGCCGCGGGGCGCTGCGTGCGCCGCTGGATGTGTTTCCCGAGTTCGTTCCCTCGCAGGTCGACATTCAGACCGAGGCGCCTGGATTCGCACCCGAACAGGTCGAAGAACTCGTCACACGACCGATCGAGAGCGCTGTGAATGGCGCCTCGGGTCTCGCCACGCTGCGCTCCGAATCCATCCCCGGGCTGTCCGTCGTCACCGTCACGTTCGCGGACGACGTCGACGTGCACCTGGCACGGCAAGGCATTGCGGAGCGGTTGGCTGAACTGGGCGGCGCGCTGCCTGTGGGGGTCAGCCCGCCGAAGCTTTCGCCGCTGGTCTCGAGCACGATGGACCTGCTCAAGGTCGGGCTGGTCTCGGACACCGTGGATGCGTATGCCTTGCGTGATGCAGCCGACTGGCTGATCAAGCCGCGATTGCTCGCAGTGCCGGGTGTTGCACATGCCATCGTATTTGGCGGCAACGTGCGGCAGATCCAGATCCTTCCCGATCCGCACAAGCTGGTGGACTTCGGTATCACGCTCACCGAAGTGTGTGATGCCGCGCGCACGACGCTGGCGCTGCACGGCGCCGGCTTCGTCGATCTGCCGACGCAGCGCGTGCTGCTGGAATCGCCCACGCCGCAGCCCGATCTGGAGATGTTGCGCGAATCAGTGGTGGCGGTACACAACTCCGTTCCCATCCGGCTGGGCGACGTCGCGCAGATCAAGGTGGCGCCGGCGCTGCGCTTCGGTGACGCGCTGATCCAGGGGAAACCCGGCGTGCTGCTGTCGCTCGCCAGCCAGTACGGCGCCAACACTCTGGCCACGACACTTGCCGTCGAACAGGCTCTCGCTGACCTGGAGCCGGCCCTCAAGGCCCAGGGCATCACTGTCTATCGCAACCTGCATCGGCCGGCGAATTTCATCGAGCGTGCGCTCCACGATCTGCAGCAGTCACTGCTGATTGCCGCGTTGCTGATCCTGGCGGTGCTGTACCTGTTCCTGCGCGATACCCGCGCCGCACTCATCGCCTTCGTCGCCATCCCCCTGTCGCTGCTCGCCGCGATCCTGGTTCTGGGTCGCATGGGACAGACGCTGAACACCATGACGCTCGGTGGTTTCGCGGTGGCACTGGGTGTGCTGGTGGACGATGCCATCATCGGCATCGAGAACATCATGCGCCGCATGCGCAACAACGCTGCACTGTCGCAACCCTTGCCGCGGCAGCAAGTCATCATCGAGGCGTCGCTCGAAGTGCGAGCGCCGGTGATCTACGCCACGCTGGTCGGAATCGCCGTGTTCGTTCCGGAGCTCTTCACTTCCAGCGTGCACGGTCGTTTCATCGGTCCGCTGGCACTGGCCTTCATACTCGCAGTGACGGCCTCGCTGGTCGTCGCCATGACCACGACACCGGCGCTGTGCATGTTGCTGCTGCGTGAACGAGGCGCGCATGTCGAAGCGCGCTGGCTGACGCGACTCAAGCAACTGCAAACGCGGGCCGTGGAAGCCACGCACACCCATCTGAAGGCGACCGGCGCGGCTGTGATCGCGATATGCGTGGCCTGCGGCGCTGCCCTGCTGTTCCTCGGCGGCACGTTCATGCCGGAATTCCGCGAAGGGCATTTCGTCCTGCAGGTGTCGAGTTCGATTCCCGGGACTTCTCTGGAAGAGATGCTGCAGGTGGGAAAGCGCATCAGTGCCGATGTACTGCGACTTCCCTACGTGGAAAGTGTCGAGCAGCAGGTCGGACGCGCCGAACTGAGCGAAGACACCTGGGGTCCGCATCGCAGCGAGATCCATGTCGAACTCAAGGCTGATGCCGCCGTGAACCAGGCCGAAGCACAGGAAGCGCTCCGGGATATCCTGGCGCAGTATCCCGGTATTCAGTTCGAGGTGGTCACGTTCCTCGGCGATCGCATCGGCGAGAGTCTGAGCGGTGAAACTGCGCAGGTCGCGGTCAAAGTATTCGGCGACGACCTGGACGCGCTCGATCGCACGGGCGACGACATTCTTTCGGTATTGCGGACGATTCATGGCATCGTCGATCTGCAGTTCCGGCGCCAGAGCGGTACGCCGGCCATGGCCATCGAGACGTCGGCACCGATGCTCGCGGCCTGGGGGCTGCGGCAGCAGGACGTTCTCGATGCAGTCGAAACCGCATACGCGGGCACGACGGTCGGACAGACATTCCAGGGTGTACGCACCGTGGATGCTGTCGTATTGCTGCCCGATGCGTTGCGCAGCCAGCTCACCGAGGTCGGTCGCCTGATGATCGGAGGGCCGCTGGGATCCGTACCGCTCTCGCAAGTGGCCCGGCTGCGACTCCGGCAGGATCGCTACAGCATTGCGCATGACGGCGGACAAAGGCGTGTCACCGTCACGTTCAACGTCACGGGGCGATCGGTAACGCAGACTGTCGAGGAGGCACGACAGCGAATTGCGCAGCACGTAGTCCTGCCGAAGGGCATGTACGTCGAGTACTCCGGCGCCGCCGCCGCTGAGCAGCAAACGCGGCGGGAGCTGATGCTCTACTTCACCGTGACAGTGGCGCTCATCGTGCTGATCCTGACCATGGCGTTTCGCTGGCGCGCCAATGCCTGGCTGGTGATGATCAATCTGCCTTTCAGCCTGATCGGCAGCGTGCTGGCAATCGCGCTGACCGGCATCGGTCTTTCCCTCGGCGCTGTAGTGGGGCTGGTGACGGTCTTTGGTGTCAGCGCGCGCAACTCGATCCTGCTGCTCGCTCACTACGAACACCTGGTAGAGGTCGAGGCGGCGCCCTGGACTCTCGACACGGTGCTGCGCGGTGCGCGCGAGCGGCTGACTCCGATCCTGATGACGGCAGCCGTCACTGCGCTTGCACTGATGCCGCTGGCATTCGGCACGAATCGCCCGGGTGAGGAAATCCAGGGACCGATGGCAATCACAGTCCTCGGCGGACTCGTGTCATCGACACTGCTGAACCTGCTGGTGCTGCCGGCCCTCGCGTATCGCTACGCCGGCGCGCGAAGCCCTCAGTAACTCCACGAAACCGACAGGACCAGGTTCTGGTCGATGCCGTCGTGAATCTTCGGCTCGAGCAGCGCCTGGGTGAGCAGCGTGCCGATATCGACGCTGAGTCGTGCGGGTCGATACGTGACATCCAGACCGATGGTCACGGACGGATCGCCGAAGTGCTTGCCATTCCCGGCCGAGGCGCTGTCACCCGACAGATCGAAGCCGGGACCAGTGATGTGTCCAGCCACACCACGACGCGGTATCGGCCATGCAACCAATGTGTGGAATGACGCCGTCCACTTGCCGAAGTCCCGCGGAATTTCCAGCCCGGCAAAAGGCACGACATGCTGGTACGTGGCATCGAAATCGATCGTGCCCTTGAGGCCGGTCTGCGGTCCGTCGGTGATCTCGTAGTCGAACCGGTAGTCGGTGAGTTCGACGCTTTGCCACAGTGCGCCCATCACCCAGCGGTGCTGCTGCAGAAATCCGTTGTCGCTGGTGCGCGAGAAGTAGAACCCGCCACCGTAGTTCAGGGCCCGGCCATCGAGATTGGTGAAGACCGCATCCACTGGCCGCTCGATCGGCGTCTCGGGCGCGAACAGAGTCTGCAGCGGGCGCTCATCGCGGTCACCGGAGAAGCGGAGATTGTCGTAGAAGCCGAACAGCCCGGCCTGCCAGTGATCGTTGATCGTGTGTTGCGCGGCGGCGGAGAGTAACCGACCCGCCAGCGTCAGCGTCGCCACGCTGGTCGTGGAGGCCGCCCCCTGCAGTGCGCCGCTCCATGCGGGCGATTCGCGCGATGATTCGCCCCATACGGGCAATGTTGCGTAGCGATTGTCCATCGCGACTTCGGGCAGGTGCTCGGCCACGAACTCGATGTCGTGTTCCGCCCGACACACGGGGTGCGCGAGCAAGGCAAGTGTTGCGAACGCCAATCGTCTGACATGAACGTGCATGATGAATACGTGTTTGTTGCAGCGATGCAGCAGGCGCACCGGAGCCGCTCGAACGAGCGAGCGCCTGCTGTAGTTGCACGTTGGACGACGCAGTGGCGCCGAATCAATCGCAGCTCGCGCCGGCCGCCGCGATTCGATTCAGGGAATTCCCCAGTCGCGAATCTTTCAGTCGCGCAGATCGATCCAGACCGGCGCGTGATCGCTGGCTCGCTCCCAGCCGCGAACGTCGCGGTCCACGCCTGCACGCTCGAGACGAGCGGCTGCCGTGGGATTCAGCAAATGATGATCGATGCGCAGCCCGGCATCGCGCGCGTATGCATCGCGGAAATAATCCCAGAAGGTGTAGATCGTCACGTCAGGATGCAGGTGTCGCAGCGCGTCCAGCCATCCCTGTGCCAGCAACCGCGAGAATGCGTCGCGCGTTTCGACACGGAACAGCGCATCGTTGACCCAGCGCTCCGGCTTGTAGACATCCTTTTCGGTCGGAATGACGTTGTAGTCCCCGGTCAGCACGACGGCACTGGTGCGCGTCATGAGCTCGGACGCATGAGCGATGAGTCGCTCCAGCCAGCGCAGCTTGTAGTCGAACTTGGGTCCTGGCCAGGGATTGCCGTTGGGCAGATACAGGCAGCCGATCGTTACATCGCGCACGGCCGCTTCGATGTATCGGCTGTGCAGATCTTCCGGGTCGCCCGGAAGCGCGCGCCTGACTTCGACCGGGTCGGTACCACGCGCCAGGATGGCGACGCCGTTGTAGCTCTTCTGTCCGTGCCAGATCACCCCATAGCCCGCATCGCGGATAGCGGCTTCAGGAAATTTTTCCTGCGGCGTCTTGAGTTCCTGCAGGCACACGACGTCGGGCGTCGTCTCCTGCAGCCAGCGCAGCAAGCTCGGGAGCCGGGCGTGAATACTGTTGACGTTGTAGGTAGCGATGCGCATGACGTGAGGGCCGACGGTGCAGGAGCCGGTAGTCTACGCAAGCTCCGCGCCTGCTGCACCGGACTGCCTGCACGGCCAGTGCGGACCGCAGGTTTCGAGGCACGTGTCATCGCAGCCAGTGAACAGGCACCGCGTCACAGATCTGGTTACGGATCGATGACAGCGACGATGAGCGGAATTCATCCGAGCATGAATTCATATCGTTTGTCGGCGCGTTGCGGCGTTCGTAGATTGGCAGCGTCCTCTTTCACCGCCCGCAAGCGAAAGGAAGCTGCCATGAACACCGTTTCACGCACCAAGACCATGCTGATCGCCGCGCTGTTGCCCCTCGTTGCAGCACCGGCACTGAGCCACGCCGAAACCATCGCGAAGACCGATGCGATGGATATCTGCGTCAAGGCATTCGTCAGCAACAAGCTCGAGAAGGATCGTCCCTATTCCGTCGTCACCAGCGACGCAAAGACCTTCGATCCGCAGTCCAGCACGTACCTGATCGCACTGAAGGCGACGGGTAAGCACAGTGGCAAGCAGTTCGCCCGCGCCACCTGCGTCGTGGGCCGCGACGGCGTCGTGCTGACCGTGGATGGCAAGTCGGTCCCTGTTGTCGGTGAATCCACGGTACTCAGCGCCCGCTGAACCGTCATTCGCCGCCTGGAAGAAGTTTCAAACTGCTCTCATCACTCCGGGATGCGCACCTGAGCCAATCCCCCTGAGCTTCAGTGCGGCATGGACGCCGCTCCCGGAGTGATTTTCCCCATCGATCACGCCCGACCCGCAGCCGCCCGATGCTGCGCGAAAACGCTCGCCGCCACTTGTCGGCCACATCCGGTCGTTCGGCGGTTCCATGCTGGCTTGCCGCGGGACGAAGTGAGACGATCCCGCCCGGCACCGTCGCTTGCGAGCGGACACAACAAGCAGAATGCGCTTCTTCCGTCGTTCCCTCATCGCGCTCGGAGTCGCGGCGACGCTGCCTACGGTCGTGCTTGCCGCCGTGGGTGTTTTCTATTTCCTGCGCACCGAGCGCGCCCAGGTCGAGAACGTCACGCTCGGACGCAGCGCCACCGTCATCACGCTCAGCGACTCGGCACTGCGTGGCGATCTGCGTGCACTCAGCCTGCTCTCGGCCTCGGTGTATTTCGAATCGCAGGACTGGCGCGAATTCCATGGGCGGCTTCGACGTGTACTCGCTGCCAATCCGCACTGGCAGACGATCTGCGTGTTCGACGCCGTGAGTGGCGAGCAGATCTTCGACGTGCAGGAGCCGCTGGGCTCACCGCACCCGATGCCATTGCCGGGAACCGAGACGCTCGAATCCGTGCGCCGCGCAACCGAGCCCGTCATCGGCGGCGTCACAGCTGCGTCCGAGCCCGTCGTTCATCTCTACGTACCGATTCAGCAGGACGGCGCAACGCGGTTCGTGCTGGTCGTCGCGGTCAGGACCCAGCTGTTCCAGGACCTGCTGCGATCCCAGGTTCCCGGCGGTACGGTGGCAGCATTGATCGACCGTTACGGCAATTTCATCGCGCGTACGGTCGACTACCCCGGCCGTGTCGGCAAACCTGCAACCCGATACGCGCGCGACGCGATCAGCCTGAAAACACAAGGTCTCTACCAGGGCACGACGTACGAGGGACTCAAGAACTACACCGCGTTCCAGACTTCGGACTGGTCCGGATGGTCGGCACACATCGCAGTTGCATCGACACTGATCGACCGGCCGACGTCGTGGTCATTCGTCGTCGCCGGCGCGGCAGGGCTCGGGAGCCTCGCGCTCGCGGCCGTGTTGCTGGTGCTGGTGTTGCGCGACATGACCGAACGGCGTCGTGCGGACGAAGCACTGCGCCAGTCGCAGAAGATGGAGGCCATCGGTCAGCTCACGGGCGGCATCGCGCATGACTTCAACAATCTGCTGACCGCGATCATCGGCAATCTCGACATGATCCGTACGCGCAGCACCGGCAATGAGCGCCTCGAACGCCTCGCAGAGAATGCGCTGGACGCGGCACGACGCGGCGCCAAGCTGACATCGCAGTTGCTGGCTTTCTCACGCAGCCAGCGCATGCAGCTCACGACCGTCGATCTCGGCTCACTGCTGAACGGCATGAGCTCGCTGTTGAGTCAGTCGGTCGGGCCTGCGGTCGCCGTGCGCGTCGCGATCGATCGCAATGCGCGCTTCGTCCTCAGCGACGGCAACCAGCTCGAGCTCGCACTGCTCAATCTCGCGGTCAACGCCCGCGATGCCATGCCTGGCGGGGGCAACCTGACGATCTCGACGCATCCGGCCATCGACCTGGATCTGCGCCATCTGCCGCGCCGACCGTATATGGAAATCCGCGTTGCGGACAGCGGCGTCGGCATGAGCGAGAGTGTGCGCACGCGGGCCGTCGAACCGTTCTTCACCACCAAGCAGATCGGTCACGGCACGGGACTGGGTCTGTCGCAGGTCTATGGCGTGGCGCGCGAATCCGGTGGCACGCTGTTCATCGAAAGCGAGGTCGGCCAGGGCACGACGATCCGGCTCGTACTGCCGGTTGCAGCCGATCCCGCTGCAAATGCCTACGCAGTACAGACGAACATCCGCACACCGACGGTGCCGACGCCCGCCGGCAATCCGCTGATTGCAGTCCTCGTGATCGACGATGACCGCCAGGTACGCCGCTTCGTCAGCGACTCGCTGCGCTCCTTCGGCTATCAGGTCGTGGACTCGGCGAGCGGCAGCGAAGGACTCGAACTGCTGCGCGCGGACCGGTTCGATCTGTTGCTCGTCGATTTCGCCATGCCCGGCATGAACGGCGCCGACGTCGCACGGGCAGCACAGGAGATGCAGCCCGATCTGCGCGTGCTCATCGTATCCGGCTACGCCGACAGCGCTGCGATCGAAGCCGCGCTCGGTGCAACGCCGCTGCTGCGCAAACCATTCGACGTCGCTGAACTCGGAGCTGCCGTGGCAGCGATCCTGGGCGCACGCGAGTCAGCCCCGGGCACCCGGGAAGGCACGGGCTGATCCGCCTGCCGCGGAGTTGCGACTGCCGACGGTTGCGACGAGCTGCTATCCTTCGAGCGCAGCAACTGCCGTCACATCATGGCCTATTCTCCGCGCGAAACTCCTGACTACGTGCAGCTCGAGCCCACGGCACCGGCCAACGCAGCCGTGATCTGGCTGCATGGTCTCGGCGCCAATGGCTACGATTTCGCGAGCGTACCTCCCGAACTGAATCTGCCGTCGACGTTGTCCGTGCGATTCATTTTTCCGCACGCGCGGCAGCGGCCCGTCACGGTGAACAACGGGATCGTCATGCCCGCCTGGTACGACATCCAGGTACTGGGCGGCGGGCTGGGCGTCGAAGATGATGCGGGTATCCGCGAATCGGCTGGCGTGATCGGCGGTTACATCGAGCGGGAAATGGCAGCCGGCATTGCGAGCAAGCGCATCGTCGTCATCGGCTTCTCGCAAGGAGGTGCCGTGGCGCTGCATACGGGTCTGCGCTATCCGCAACGACTTGCCGGTGTTGCCGCACTGTCCAGCTATCTGCCACTGCGGAACAGCCTTGCTGCCGAAGCTGCGCCCGCAAACCGCGATGTGCCGGTGCTCATGTGTCACGGCGTCTACGATCCCGTCGTGCCCGCTGCCATGGGCGTGGCATCACGCAACCTGCTGCAGCAGCTGGGCTACGCCGTGGAGTGGCACACCTACCCCATGCAGCACTCGGTTTGCATGGAGGAAATTGCCGATATCTCGCGCTGGCTGCAGGTGAGCATAGGTCCGTAGCCAGACGCCGGCGCCGGAACCTTCTTCCATGTCGCCGCGTACGTCTGTGACGTGAGTAACCGTGCGTCAGCCCTTCTGACCATCCGCCATTCGCCTATCCGCTAGTCCCTTCTCTCTTCAAGGCTATCCCATGAGCATCGGTATCAGCATTGGCCCGCTGGCTGCATTGATTGCCGGCATCCTGATCCTCCTCCTGCCGCGCCTGCTCAACTACATCGTCGCGATCTACCTGATCGTGATCGGCATCGTGGGACTGTTCGGACCGCACATGTGAGTCGTCACTGCTGACGACCGCACCCTCGTTCGCCTTGCGCGAAGCGAGGCTTCGCGCAGTACTTCAGCGCCCTGCCAGACGTGAGGGGCGGATTTCATCGCGGGACTGGTACAGTTCGTTCCCGATGCCGCGGCATCGTGACCGCCTGACTGCATCGCGAAACGCCCTGTGTCGTCGACTCTCGCCACTGCCTACGAACGCCTGCCGCGCAATGCCCGCGGCGCCCTGTGGATGCTCGCCTCGGCGATCACATTCACGGCGATGACCATGCTCATCAAGTTGCTCGGCGAGAACTATTCCCCGACGCTGCAAACCTTCTACCGGCAGGCGTTCGGTCTGATCGTGATGCTGCCGATCATCCTGCGCGATCCGTCCGGTGCATTCCGTACCACGCGGCCCGGCATCCTGCTGTTTCGCTCAACGGCGGGCACGGTGGGGATGATTCTCGCGTTCTATGCCTACCAGAAACTGCCGCTGGCCGATGCCAATGCGCTGTCGTTTACCCGCACGTTGTGGCTGGTGCCCCTCGCGGCGTTCGTCCTGAAGGAACCCGTGGGTCCGCGCCGTATCGCCGCGACGGCGGTTGGCTTCTGCGGCGCCATGCTGATGCTGCAGCCCGCGACGCATGGCGCAATGAGCACGCCTGTGATCGCCTCGCTCGCCTCCTCGCTGCTGGTCGCGCTGACCGTGACCGGCATGAAGTTCATGACCCGCGATCACACGACGACGACACTGATGGCATGGTCAGCAGTGCTTGGCTTCGTGCTGGCGATACCACCAGCATTGTTCGTGTGGCGCTGGCCATCAGGCATGGACCTTGCTTTGCTGGCCGCGATGGGTGTGCTCGGCACCGTGACCCAGGCGTGCTACATCAAGGGTATGTCCGAAGGCGATGCGGCCGTGATGGCGCCGATGGATTACACGCGCCTCATCTTCGCCGTCATCTTCGGCTACCTGCTGTTCGAGGACATCCCCAATGCGCTGACCATGACGGGCGCCGCCATCATCATCGGCTCGACGCTCTACATCACGATCCGCGAAAGCAAGCTGGGTGTGGAGAAGAATCCGCCGGCAAGGACGGAGTGAGGGAAGGGACTGGGG